>Ga0134062_10000433_pt1 | contig 12771 bp, 6 predicted proteins | sample 15_taG_19_FD_94468 | JGI IMG/M metagenome (GOLD analysis project Ga0134062, IMG submission 94468) | Grasslands soil microbial communities from the Angelo Coastal Reserve, California, USA - 15_D_Rain_20cm_2_09082015 | ecosystem: Environmental > Terrestrial > Soil > Grasslands ... | reverse complement strand
GCGAGTTCACCGAGCTTCAAGGCATTGTAGGGGGGCTATACGCACGCGCCCAAGGCGAGTCTGACGAAATTGCTGACGCCGTCTATGATCACTACCGTCCCGTCGGGCTGGATGATCCCATACCGCGCAATCTGACCGGGTGCGCTGTCGCGCTTGCGGACAAGCTCGATTCCGTGGTCGGCTGTTTTGCAGTGGGAGTGATCCCCACTGGATCGAGCGATCCCTACGCCTTACGCCGCGCCGCATTGGGAATGGTCAAGATCATTCTGGAGAAGAAGCTCCCTGTTCCGCTTCCCCTGGCAATCGGCGCGGCGTCTAAGGCGCTATTGACCCACAAGCCCAAGCGCGGCGTGACGCCGGACCAGGAAGCGCAAATCCTTGACTTCATTCTCGACCGCGCCAAGTTTGTCTTCCGTGAACGGGAAGGCTTCGGATACGACGAAGTTAGCGCTGTTTTCCGGGCTGGCGCCGATGATTTAGTGGACGCGCAAAAACGCCTGGCCGCCTTAAGGGTCATTCGCAAGTCCAAGAACTTCGAGCCGCTTGCGGTTTCCTTCAAGCGCATTCGCAAAATCCTGGAGAAGGCCAATGTGGCGCCAGGCAATTCTCTCCATGTGAATCCGGAGCTGTTTGAGAATGCCGCAGAACGCGGGCTCCATTCCGCAGTTCGGGATGCCGCGTCGAAAGTGCAGACGCAGAAGCGCGCAGGGAAGTATCAGGAGGCTTTGGAAACCATTGCCGGGTTGCGAAAAGCCGTCGATCATTTTTTTGATGGCGTCATGGTGATGGCAGACAACGAAGCCGTACGAAACAACCGCCTGGCATTGCTCGCGGAATTGCTGCGCGAGTTCACGACCGTGGCCGACTTCTCTGAACTTGGCGGTGAAGAGCGGCGCTAGCAATTTCAAGTATTACTTGAACCAATGCAAAGTCGGCGTGCCGACAAATTTTCCGGACGCCGCTGCGGAATGGCGGTACTAGGAAAGCGTTCCACAATTCAAAAAACGACAAGCGAGGCGTACAGTGAAAAAATGGGCGTATTTTTTCGGTGCCGGCAAGGCAGAAGGGGATGGAACCTGGCGAGATCTCCTCGGTGGTAAGGGCGCGGGTCTCGCCGAGATGACCAAGATCGGCTTGCCGGTGCCAGCTGGTTTCACCATCTCCACGGAAGCCTGCGACTATTTTTACAAGAACGGAAAGAAGTATCCTTCCGAGTTGAAGAAACAGGTGGCCGATAACGTCGTGACGCTCGAGCGCACCACAAAGAAGAAGCTTGGCGACCCGAAGAATCCACTCCTTGTTAGCGTGCGTTCCGGCTCTGCTCGCTCCATGCCCGGAATGATGGAGACGATTCTCAATCTCGGCTTGAACGACCGCTCTGTCGCAGGCCTCGCTTCTACAACCAGGAATGAGCGATTCGCTTATGACGCATATCGCCGCTTCGTGCAAATGTATTCGACGGTGGTCATGGGCATGTCCAAAGAGGATCTTGAGCACCGCCTTCGCGCCCTAAAAGACCGGCTGCGCGTTAAGGAAGATACCGCTGTGCCCGCCAGCGGCTGGAAAGAATTGGTGGCGGAATACAAGGCCTATTTCCGCAAAGAATCAGGGAAAGATTTTCCGGATGACCCCATTGATCAGCTTTGGGGAGCGATTGGCGCCGTGTTCGGTTCCTGGATGGCAGAGAAGGCAGTGACCTATCGCCGCGTCGAGAAAATTACGGGCCTGCTCGGTACCGCCGTCAACGTCGTGCAAATGGTCTTCGGAAATACCGGCGACACTTCCGGTACCGGCGTCTGCTTCACTCGCGATCCGAGTTCTGGCGAGAAGATTTTCTACGGCGACTATCTTGTGAATGCCCAGGGCGAAGACGTGGTGGCCGGCATTCGCACTCCGATGCCTTTGCGCGAAATGCAGAAGACGATGCCCAAGGTTTACGGGCAGCTCGAAAAGGTTCGAGTAAAACTTGAAAAGCATTATCGCGACATGCAAGACATGGAGTTCACCGTTGAAGACGGCAAGCTGTACATGCTGCAGACGCGCACCGGGAAGCGCACACCGGCCGCTGCATTCCGCATCGCCGTTGACATGGCTAACGAAAAACTCATCACCAAGGAAGAAGCCATTCTCCGCATCAAGCCCGAGGACATCGAGCGCCTCTTCTATCCGGTGATCGATGTCAAGGTCGACAGGAAGTCCCTGACGTCAAAAATCCTGGCCACTGGAATCAACGCTGTGCCCGGCGCGGCCGTCGGCAAAGTTGTTTTCTCAGCGCAGAGAGCGGAAGAGTGGGCCGAGCGCGGCGAGAAAGTTATCTTGGTCCGGCGCGAAACCAGCCCTGAGGATGTTGGTGGCATGGCAGTCGCGCAGGGCATTTTGACGGCTACCGGCGGCAAGACCAGCCATGCCGCTGTCGTCGCGCGCGGCTGGGGCAAGTGCTGCGTGGTCGGTGCAGAAAAACTGGACATCGACTACAAAGCCTCATCGATGTCCACTAACGGCAAGGTCGTGAAGGAAGGAGACTGGATTACGCTCGATGGCGGCGAAGGCGTGGTTTACACCGAAGCGATGCCATTGGTTGTTCCGCAGCTTCCGAAGTCTTACGAAACGCTGATGAAGTGGGCCGATGAGACGCGCCGGCTGCGTGTCCGTACGAACGTGGACACCCCGCAAGATGCGCGCAAGGCCATTGAGTTCGGCGCAGAGGGCATCGGCCTGTGCCGTACGGAACACATGTTCTTCACCGACTTCGAGCAGCCGGAGAGGAGCCATGAACGCCAGCGTGCCATCCAGGAAATGATCCTGGCCGACAGCAGGGAAGCACGCGTCAAGGCACTCGATAAGTTGCTGCCGTTTCAACGGCGCGATTTTGTCGGCATCTTCAAAGCCATGGACGGTTTCCCGGTCACTATCCGGCTGATTGACCCGCCGCTCCACGAGTTCGTCCCCCACGAGCGCGCCAAGCAAGAGGAGCTGGCCCGTGATTTGAAGATCGATGTCGAGGTCGTCGCCCGCCGTGTCGAGCAATTGCACGAAGCGAATCCCATGCTCGGTCATCGAGGCTGCCGCCTGGCTATCACTTATCCCGAGATTCTCGAGATGCAGGTGCGCGCCATCATCGAGGCAGCCATCGAATGCCAAAAATCAGGAATTAAAGTATTACCTGAGATCATGCACCCGCTCACCCTGGATCGTAAGGAACTCTTCATTCTCGAACAAGCGACCCGTCGTGTCGCAGAGGATCTGATCAAGAAATCCGGCGTGAAGTTAAATTATCTGGTGGGCACGATGATCGAGCTGCCGCGCGCGGCATTGTTGGCCGGCGAGATTGCGCAAGTGGCGGAGTTCTTTTCTTTCGGTACCAACGACCTGACGCAAACCACAATGGGACTCTCCCGAGACGATGCCGGCCGCTTCCTGCCGGACTACGTGGACGAGAAGAAAGCAGGCGTTTTTGCTGCAGATCCCTTCCAATCGCTCGATACCAAAGGCGTTGGCATGCTAATGGGCTGGGGCATCGAGCGCGGCCGCAAAACACGTCCTAAACTCAAAATCGGTATCTGCGGCGAACATGGCGGCGATGCGGACAGCGTGAAGTTCTGTCATCAAGTTGGCATGGACTACGTCAGCGCTTCACCGTTCCGCGTTCCCATTGCGCGCCTGGCCGCAGCTCAAGTAATAGTTGAAGAAAAGGAAGCGCGGAAAAAGAAGCGGAATCTCCGCCCCAAGCCAGCCTAAAGTAATACTTGAAGTCGGCAGTGAGCGCGCATGTAACGCCGCCGGTCACTGCCGATTTCCTTTTCTACGTCGGCATTTTGAAAAAGAAGTACAGCCCTAGGAAAAAGAAAATGATGTCCGGCGACCACCCTGCCAGGAACGGAGGAAGCTGCCCCACGCCTCCCATGGCTTCCAGGAGTCTTGCCACCGACAAGTAGGCAACCCCCAATCCCATCCCCAGCGCCACCCCTCCCACCGCGCCGCGCGTCCCGACCAGAAATGCGAATGGGATCGCCAGCAGCATGCTCACGGGCGCCATCAACGGGAAGGCTACCTTTTCGTGCCATTGCACGGACAGCGTCGACACATCGAAGCCCGCGCGCTGCAGTCCGTCAATGTAATTTCGCAGCTCCCGCCAGCTCATCTGAAACGCCTGCCGCACCTCGCGGTTGAAGTAACTGGGCGGCTCCGTGAGTTCCGGCAGCGAGGTCACAGGAGGCAGGTGCTCGTAGCGGACAATCGCGCCATCGGCGAAATCCCTCACCCAACTCCCTTCGAGAACCCAGACCTTTTGCGTTTCCGACCATCGCGCGCGCGCGGCAAAGACGCGCCGGCGCACCTGAAACGTCACCGGATCGATTTCCAGCACAGTGAGCCCGCCAAAAAGGTTTTGCGTCGGGTCGAACAGGTCGTAATTATAAATCTTCGAGCTTTCCCCAAAGATCCAGCGCTGCGGGTGGGTATATGTCTGCGGCGGACGGCCCTTAATCAAGTTATGAAGGGCGTCCTGGCGCTGGTTCGCGTAGGGCAGATACGTATCGTCAAGCCCGATCATAGCTAGGGCGAGCGTCAGTCCCGCAAGCAACAACGGCACCGCCAGCCGGTACATGCTAATTCCGCTGGCTTTGATGGCCACGATTTCGTTGTTTTTGCTCATGATTCCCAGCGTCACCAGAACAGCCACCAGCGCACCCAGGGGCGCGAGCTGATAGAGGAGGTAGGGCGCAAGGTAGCGAAAATAATCGACCACGATTAGGAAGGGAACTCGATGGCGGGCAATGTCGTCGAGGAGCTCGAAGAAGGTAAATGTCTCGAACAAAAAAACAAACGCGCCCATTAAGAGCACGAAATAATAAAGGAACCGCCGCAAAACATAAATGTCGATCAATTGCGGAAAGCTTCCGCTGGAACGGGACAAGACTTCTTGCGCTGGGTGTTCGCCATTCACGCCATTTGCCGTGGCGGCTTTGGCGCGCGCTAGCGCTCTTCGCCGGCGCAAGAGGCGCTTTCTTGATTTCAGGTAATTGATGGGACGGAGCCAGCGGTTCTCGCCACGGAATTGCTCCATCCGCGGCAGCAGTACGAGCCCAAGCAGGAAAACGATGACGTTGGCGGCCCAGGTTCCCGCCCCTGGTGTCAATGCACCTTGCCGGGCAAGATTCGCCCCCGTCACGGTCAGCAAGTAATACGAAGCGATCAGGATGACGGCAAGAAGCGCGCCCGCCGCCCGGCCGCCGCGCCGTGGCTGGGCTCCGAGAGGTACCGCGATTAGCGCAAAGGCAAAGCACGCAATCGGAAATGCAAAGCGGCGGTGAAGCTCCACGCGGGCCTCTCGCCAGCCCGGGCCGTTATCATTCCAAAGCTCACTTACCGAGCGCTCGGGATTGTTGAGCTGACGCGGTGGAGCCGCGGCCAGGCCGCTAAACTCGATCGGCCAATCGCTCTGCCCAAATGCGGTAACGGAGTAGTGGTCTGCGTCCTCGCGCGAAAATTCGTGGGTCGTGCCGCCCTGCAGGTGCAGCTCCAACTTGCCTTGTTTCGGCTCGGCAATCACGATGGCCTTCTCAGCCAATGTCAACTGTGAGCCGCCCTCCCCGCCCGTCTGCGCCAGGAATACGCCGTGCCATTGTGTGCCCGCCGCCGTCACATCGTTAACGTAGAGAACCATGCGCGGAAAGCGTTCATCGAATACCCGCGGCTGCAAAGCAAAAGAGATCTGCGAGGTAACCAAGTCGGCCTGCAAAGAACGAAACGTCCGCAGAGCCAGTGGTCCAAGCCAGGTCGTCATTGCCAGCGTCACAACTGCGCCCGTGAGCGCCAAAACACCCACCGGCAGCAGAATCCGGCGGCGACCGATGCCCAGCGCCGTCAAGGCAATGATCTCGCTGTCCGCCGACATGCGCCCAAGTCCCAGCAGCACGCCGATCAGCGTGGCCATCGGCACGGTGAACACAAACACAGCAGGAAAGATGCAGACAAAGAGCGTCAAAACTTGCACGCCGGAACCGCTGTGGCGCACAAACAGCTCCATCAACCGGACCAATTGCGGCACGAAAAAGACAAAAGTGAAGACGATAAGTCCGAGGAATGCGTGGCGGAAAACTTCGCGGACGATATACCGGTCCAGGATGCGCATGACGCGAACGGTGAGTGTAACACGGTCGCGACAACGCTCGCCTAGCCGCGTTCTGTGTATCTCTTCCGCAGGCCCCTGAGAATCCTTTAAGTTTGCAACTCTAGCCACGCACCGGGTGGGGACTCTCCAGGTAAGCCCAGCGCTCCACGATCTGCCGGTTGGCGATCCGCCAAATCACGATTCCTGAGAACGAATTCTTCAAAATGATTGCGGATGAATTCCTTCATCTCCGCATGCGTCATTCCGGTCTTGGGATTCTTGACTTCCGACGAATCCGCTGCTGTGCTCATTTCGGTTCTCTATCTCTAGGCTGACGCGGCCTGATCTCGAAATTCCTTGGCATTCGCCTTCAGGTATTGATCGAGTGTCACGGGAGCGCGCTCAATCAAGGATCGAAGCACACCATCGGTTTTCGCGCCGCCGCCCTGCTTGTAATACTGCTGAAGTTCCAGAAGCGCCGTCACCTGCCACTCCGGCATACCCATGCCAAGCATCGCTTCGCGCTGCGCCGATTCCGGAATGTCCACGTAATTCACGGTGCGGCCGGAGATTTTGGAGATTCGCTTGGCCAGCTCTTCATTCGATATCGCCTCCGGTCCATTCAATTCATACGTTTTTCCGGAGTGCGGACCACCGCGAAGCGCTTTGACGGCCACAACGGCGATGTCCCCAACGTCCAGATAGCTGACCTTAGCGTCGCCCATTGCTGCATAGAATGCGCCCTGCGTGCGTATGCTCGCAGCATTGTAGGTCACGATGTTCTGCAAAAAGCCATTGGGCCGCAGGATCGTGCAGCTCATTCCCGACGACTTGAGCTTATCTTCAACCTGACGGTGCCAGCTCGGAAACGACTTCGGGTAATCTCCCGCTCCGAGGGCTGAATTCAGAACCACGTGCTTTACTCCAGCTTGCTTGCACGCGACGAGCATATTGCTTTCCAGTTCCACGAGCTGCGGAATCGGGGAACAAACCACGTACACGAAATTCACTCCGTCCAGCGCCTTGCCCAGACTATGCTTGTCCGCATAATCCGCCAGCACTGCCTGGCATCCCGAGGGCGCCTTAGCGGCCTCCTCCTTGGACCTGTACATGGCCCGGACTTTGGACTCTCTTCGGATCGCTTCGAGCAAAACCGCTTTGCCAACGCTCCCGCTGGCGCCAGTGATAAGAATCATTTTCTTCTCCCCACTTTATGAAGCTCGCCGCAGTCCTTTGAATTCAGGCGGCCTCGTGCGAGCCGGATGTTCACGACCATGGTATAAACACCGTCGGCCTCGGTGGGCGTGCGCTGAATCCAGCGCAACATAAAAATACCACAGGCCCTTTTCTGCGGAATGAATTTGATTACACTATTGCTGCCCAGTTCCAGAGGACTTTAGATCTCGTCACGCCGACGCCGCGACTGCTCCGGCTTTGAAAAATGCGATCAACTCCTCATTGATTTGCTGCTTCAAGGTCGAGCACATGCCGTGCGGCCCGCCGGGAATGACCTTGAGCGTGGCTCCTTTTACGAGCTTCGCGGATAAAAGCGCTGAATCGGCGATCGGAACGATCTGGTCGTCGTCGCCATGAAGGATAAGTGTCGGCACGTCGATTTTTTTCAGATCTTCGGTGAACTCCGTTTCCGAAAAGGCCTTGATGCAGTCATAGGCGGCCTTGAGTCCGCACCACATTCCTTGCAACCAGAACGAGTCCCGCAGGCCCTGGGAAACGTTTGAACCTGGCCGATTGGCGCCGTAGAACGGGGCGCTAAGGTCCTTGAAAAATTGCGACCGGTCATTGACAACGCCCGTGCGGATTTGGTCGAAAACCTCAATGGGCAATCCTCCAGGATTGGCAGGCGTCTTCAGCATGAGCGGAGGCACCGCGCCGATCAGCACAGCTTTTGCCACGCGTTTTGAGCCGTGACGACCGATGTAGCGCGCAACTTCTCCGCCTCCAGTCGAGTGACCGATGTGAATGGCGTCCTTCAGGTCAAGTTTCTCAACGAGTTCCGCTAGGTCGTCCGCGTACGTGTCCATTTCATTGCCTTCCCACGGTTGGCTGGAACGCCCATGACCGCGACGGTCATGCGCGATACAACGGTAGCCGCGGTCGGCAAGAAACAGCATTTGGTCTTCGAAAGCGTCGGCGCTTAGAGGCCATCCGTGACTGAACACCACAGGCTGTCCTTTGGCCCAGTCTTTGTAGTAGATCGTCGTGCCGTCTTTGGTCGTGATCGTTGCCACGGAATGTTCTCCTTTCTGTTTAAATTCCTCGAAAATAGTGCCACTGCCGAATCTTTAATTCCAAGTGCGCAGCCTGGGGGCACCCGCGCCTTCTCTCACCTTCCGCTTGCCGCCCGTCTTGCCAGTTTCCGCTTTCCATGCATTTCAAAAAATCTGCTGGTAAAGCGGCCCTCCGGATCGAAGGCGTGTTTCTTTTGAAAGAAGGCATCAATCCCAGGATAAGCTTGCCTCAAGGTATCACTGTCGAGATTCCTCACGTAAGTCAGATAAAACGTCCCTTCGCACTGGAGTGCGAGGCGGTTCAGCCGGTTGATCAACTGATTGCCCCTGGCGCGGCCCTCCTCCGAGCAGAGTTCATTAAAGTAAAATATCACCGCAAACGCGTCTTTCGTTGGCGCATACGAAAGAGCCGTTTCGTTGCCTGCTTTCACGTACCGCAGGGTCACGCCGAGAAGATTGGTGCCGTCTTCCCGTACGATTTGGCGCATGCCATCCATGAAGGTCATAAAACCCGCAAACGGAATAAAGAATTCCTGGATCACATCCGAGTCTTTCACAGAATCATGCTCCAGCATTTTTACCGCTGATACCGGCGGCCGCATGGCGTTGTTTCTGGATACTATCGTCTTCCGTGATTCGCCAGCGGCGATGTATTTTTCTGCTTGCCACCGGAGCGCCTTCCCCCATTGGTAGCTTCGTGACAATCCAAACAAGAAACGGTCGCGCGCCACGTGGCGCTCATGATCCAATTGGAAAATCCCTTTGCGGGTTCGGTCCGTCCTTCGCCACACGGTAACGATCGTGTCGTTTAGAAAGCTCCCCGACGAAATCGACGGCCGCGCTAGAAAAAGCTCGGTCAGCGGATTTTCGCTTACTTCTCGCTCAAAGTATCCAACCAAGCTGCCCAGCGGAATGACGGCAGAGCTTTGCTCGTAGACACAATCTTCTACCAGCTCCAGTTCCACATCGAGAATTATTCCGAACAACCCATAACCGCCGATGACGTTCCGGAACAAGTCTGGATTCTCCGTTCTGCTTATGGACTTCACCGATCCATCGGCCAGCAGGATTCGGAATCCAAGCACGCTGTCTACCAGCGTGGGATAGCGTGAGTCGCGCCCATGGGCATTCGCCGCAAGCGAGCCTCCCACGGTGAAAATGTTGTCAGACTGCATAGCTTTTAACGCCAGGCGCGATGGACTCAACGCCTCTTGTATTTTGTCCCACGTAATTCCGCTCTCCACAGTGATGCGCTTCTGCTCCGCGTCAAGGGAAAGCACACGGTTAAATTGCCGCATGTCCAGAACCATGGCGCCGTTCACAAAGGCATGCCCACCCAGGTTGTGGCCGGTTCCCATCATGCAGACAGGCACGCCGTCACGCTGCGCGCGCTGCAAAGCGCTCCGAATATCGGCAACGCTCCTCGGCGTTTCAATCGTCCGAGCAACGGCCGAATACACGCGACGCGCATCTGTCAACCGCAGATGTGGCGCCTTTTCGCAGGTTTCTCTAATCGCACCGCCTAATCGCTTGCGTTCCCGTGGCGGAACCTTCGGATCCACCGGCAGGTAGAGCAGTTTTCCGTAAATCTCCCGTGTCTTTGCCGGCTCATGATTCTCCCTTCCAGCCGGCGGCTCGATAACCGCAAGGGCCGAACCAGCCGCGGTGCCATCGAATCCCTGCCGGTGAAGCTCTTCCATGAACCGCTCCCGCGCCTCCACCAGAATCGGAAAGATCCAAAAGCTGTGGAACTCCGCGCGATTCCCGGGATAGGAAATCTCCGGCGGCAACGATTTCGCAAACTCCTCGCCCACCAAAACTCGCTGCCTCAGCCGCGCCGCGTCAAACGTGCGCAATCGATATGCAAGAAGGGCCAAGAGCGGGTACGAGCATTGCCACTGGATCTCCTTCAACCAATCCTTGTCATCCAATCCCCGCATTTTTGCGATCTCGCCTTCGAAATCTGCTCCGAGGAACTGGCATCCACGATAGAACAGGCCGAACATCAGGGGCAGCGTAAACAGTTTCAGGACCACATGCGTCAGCACCACCTTTGCAAATTCTTTGCGGGTCTGCGTCGGGTGTGTCCGCTGGATCATTCTCATTTTCCGGAGCAGCTCGGCATCTTTCACACGCAGGAGCGCTCCTCCCAGCGCCGTCATCGTCTTGATCGATCCGAAGCTAAACATAGCCACATCCGTTTCCGGATGACCGGTGTAGTCCGGTCCCGTAAACGCCTGCGCACAGTCCTCGATCACCAGGATGTCGCGCTTTTTCGCCAACTCGACCAGCGGTCCCATTGGCACTCGCGTGCCAAAGAGGTGCGCCACCACGATCGCTCTCGTCCGCTCCGTAATGGCCGATTCAATCGTCGAAATCTGTGGCGCCATCGTGCCGCTTTCAATATCCAGGGGAATCGGAACCAATCCGTGATGCTTCGCGATGTTCACCATTTCCGGGATCGTCAGCGCGGTCATCAGGATTTCGCTGCCGGCTGGGAGCTCCAGCGCACCTAGGAGCAGATCAAACCCGGTTCGAACCGTGAACGCCGAAAGCACCGGGTAACCCGGGGCAAACCTGCCTTCGACCTCCGCCTCCTTGGCGCGAATGCTCCTGCGGAAAACACAGTGAAACGCCGCGCACGCAAGATCCCGCCACCGAATATCCAATTGTTTCCGGGGATACATTCTGAGCCGCGGTAGCAATGTCATCAGAGACGATCGTTTCTGGCGGCAAACTCCGCCCGCTTGCACTCTTCACCCTCTGGAGAAACCCAGCTGCCAGTCGCGGATTCTATACTAGGCCTCGCTACGACACTAGTATTCAACGCGTGCGCGCCGGCCGGTTTCTCTTACCGCCGATTACGTGATAGTTTTTCTTACAGTGGTTCTTTTCGTATCCAAGATGGGCGGGCACGTACCTACTGAATCGGGCCTGCACCACTGCTTGAATCTTCAACGGCCAGCCGGACACACTCCGGTCATCGAATTAGCACGGGAGCGACACGAGAAATGAAGCGGGTCCATCTTGTTGTCTTGTGGCACATGCATCAGCCGCAGTACCGCGATCCCGAAAGCGGGCGCTACGTCCTTCCATGGACCCGCCTGCACGCTCTGAAAGATTACTGGGGCATGGTCGACGTGCTTCGCGAATTTCCCAACTTTCATGCCACTTTCAACGTCGTGCCTTCGCTAGGCATGCAACTCGAGGAATACGCCAGCTGCAGTTTCAAGGAGCCCTGGTTCTCGCTGGCGTTTAAGAATACCGACGAACTAACCCGCGAGGACAAAGCCGAAATCATCGCGCGCGCGTTTCAGGTGAATCACGAGCGCCTGATGTCTCGTTGGCCGCGTTTCGTGGAGCTATTTGAATGGTCACGGCCCGCAGGCGGCGCGCAGGCGCTGGTCTCCTTCACCCCACGCGATTGGCGCGACCTGCAGCTCCTCTCTCAGTTGGCGTGGATGGAAGAGTCCTGGTTCGAAAAGGACGACCTCGTCAGCCGTCTCGCAACGAAAGGAAAGGATTACACAGAGCAAGAGAAATCCGGGCTCCGAAAAAAGCAGCTCGAGTTCCTGGGTCTGGTGCTCCCGGCATATGGTAATGCGGCGCAGAGCGGCCAGATCGAACTCAGCACCACTCCCTTCTACCACCCCATCCTTCCGTTGATCTGCGATTCCGATATCGCCCGCGTCGCCAATCCCGGCACGCCTCTGCCGCGCCGCGCCTACCGCCGTCCCGAAGATGCGCGCGAGCAATTGCGGCTTGCTCGCGAGTATCACGAGCGAGTTTTTGGCTCGAAGCCCGCTGGCCTGTGGCCTTCTGAAGGTTCGGTTTCCGACCAAGCACTCACCATCGCCGCCGAAGAAGGTTTTCAGTGGTTCGGCACGGATGAAGGCGTCCTCGGCCGCACGCTCAACGTCGGGTTTTTCCGCGATGGCAATGGCATTCCCGCCAACGCCGATCGCCTCTATAAACCCTGGCAAGTGCAAGTTGCCCCAAACGGAATTACCGGTTTGTTTCGCGATCACCACTTGTCCGACCTCGTCGGCTTCGTTTACAGCCGCATGGATGCCAAGGCCGCTGCCGCCGATCTCCACGCCCGCATGCGGCACCTTGGAGAAACAGTGCAAACCAATCAGCCGCTCACGATCTGTCTCTTCCTCGACGGCGAAAACGCCTGGGAATACTATCCAGGGAACGGCCGCGCGTTTCTCCGCGAGTTTTACGGACGCATCCAGGACGACCAGGATTTCCGCGCGCTTACTGCAACGGAAGCCATCGCCGCCGCCGGCGGAATTCCCGCCACCGCTGGAATTTTCCCCGCCTCGTGGATCAACGCAAATTTCGACGTGTGGATTGGCCACGCCGAAGACGTCGCGGCATGGGAATTACTTTGGGACGCCCGCGAAG
>Ga0134062_10000430_pt1 | contig 12813 bp, 11 predicted proteins | sample 15_taG_19_FD_94468 | JGI IMG/M metagenome (GOLD analysis project Ga0134062, IMG submission 94468) | Grasslands soil microbial communities from the Angelo Coastal Reserve, California, USA - 15_D_Rain_20cm_2_09082015 | ecosystem: Environmental > Terrestrial > Soil > Grasslands ... | reverse complement strand
CCACCACCACCGCCACCGCCACCACCCCCGTCGGCTCCGGGGACGGTGAACGACCTATCGGTTGCGAGCGTGACGGACAGTTCGGTGACCCTCACATTCACAGAGGTCGACGACGGGGCCGGCCAACCGGCGAAGTACGACATTCGTTGGGCGATTGACCCAATCTCGTGGCCTTCCGCGACCAGTGTCACTCGCGGCAGTTGCAGGGTCCCAGTGGCGGGGACCTCGATCGGAGCAGGGCGAAGCTGCAGCGTCCGTGGTCTACAACCAGCCACGGCGTATCAGTTCCAGATGGTGGCGTTCCGCGGCACGCTGGATGTGGATGCGGTGTTCGGTGGCCTGTCCAACATCGCGAGCGGAACGACGACGTCGGGGTCGCCGCCACCGCCGCCGCCGCCGCCGCCGGCGACCTATCTCGAGTTCACCAGCGGTCCGCCGTCGCCACTCCAGGTGAATGCCTCATTCTCGGTGGAGGTCACTGCCCGTGACGCGCAGGGTGGAACCGCGACCAGCTTTTCCGGCCCGATAGACCTCACACTCGAGGGGCCTATCGTCGCTGGCGGCCTGACCGGCAACACTCACGTGAACGCCGTCAACGGCGTCGCCACGTTCAGCAACTTGCACATCACCGGCATATGCACGGGCTGTGTTCTGAAGGCGGCGGCATCGGGCCTGAGTGGGGCAACGAGCGACTCATTCACCGTCATTGGCCTATGACGGTCCCTCCTCCGATCCCGCCCCGCACTTCGCCGCCCCGTTATCTTATCCTGGACGACGCCTGGGAGGCGCCGCCATCGCACAAACCAAGGAGGCTTCGTGTCGTGGTAGTGGCCGCGTCGATCGGGACGGCGCTCATCATGGCTTGCGTCGCGATTCTGAAGAGCAGCGAGCGAACGGACCCGGTTGACCCCAGCGCGTGGGTCCAGCCCGCCCCGCCCCCGTATGCGATCTTGCCGGAAAACGCCCTCCGCGGCGAGCGTGTGACGCCGCCTTTGCTGAGTGGCGTTGAGCAGCCACCGCCCGCACCGCCCGCACCGCCCGCACCGCCCGCACGGCCCGCACGCCCCGCACCGTCCCCACGGCAGCGGCCCACGCAGCGCGTCGTCGGGCTCGCCGGGTACCTGTCCATCAACTCGAGCCCGTGGGCCGAGTTGTCGGTGGATGGGCGTGTGGTGGGCAGCACGCCGCAGATCCGGGTTCGCGTGTCGCCGGGGCGGCATCACCTACTCTTGGTCCGCGAGGGATTCAAGACACATGACGCGTGGGTCGACGTGATCGCCGGCGGCACCGTGAGGATCACGAACATCACGCTGGAGAAGGACGCCCAGTGAGCGTGCGAGTCGTAGCGCTGGTATTGCTGCTTGCCACTCCGCTCCGTGCACAGAACGGGGGGGGGGGTGGCACGGCGAGCGAGCTGATGACTGGGGCCATCCGCGCCTACCAGGATCTCGACTTCGACACTGCGGCGCGCCTGTTGCGCCGCGTTCTCACACCGCCGCTGGTGACCGGGCTCGGCGACCCGGAGCACACGCGAGCCCTCACCTACCTCGGCGCCGCCGAGCACTACAGGCAGCGGCACGACTCCGCGATCGCCGTCTTCCGCCGGTTGGTCCTCCTGGCACCACGTCAGCGGCCCGACACGCTGATCTTCCCGCCCGAGATCACGCGACTGTACAACGACGTGCGAAGTCGCACGCCCGTTGTTGCCGTCCGCGTGCCGGCGGACACGGAGTTCAGTGTTGGCGAGGGGGGCCGGCTGCTTGCATGGCTGTATCCAAGCACGCCGCATAGAGTGACTGTGGCCATCAGTCGCGAAGATGGGCGCCCGCTCGCGACCGTGTTCACCGGGCCGATCGGCGACAGTCTGGACGTCCGCTGGAATGGGCGCGATTCGACCGGTGGACTCGCGACCGGCGACCGCCTCTGGCTTACCGTCGCCTCCGAAAGGGTGGCAGGGGCCAGGGACCCGGCGCGCTTGGTGAGAATTCCACTGCGCGTCGAGCTCCAGGGGCTCGACACCCTACCCCACCCACCGCCCCTAAGCGCGAGGCAACTGCTCCCCGAACGCGCAGACCGTAGGAGCGGGCTGCGCTTGCTCGGCGGAGGCACACTCCTCGCCGCCGCCGCCGTTTCATTGCCGGCGATTCTCGCGCCCGGCGAGCGCGCCTCCGGGACGCGGTTTGTTGTGGCCGGCGCTTTAACCGTGGGCGGTCTCGTCGGCTACCTATCGCGCCGCACGGGGAGCGCGTTGCCGGAGAACGCCGCAATCAACCGAACCCGCCGGGACGCGTGGCGGCGCCAGGAGGACACCGTGACCCGCGAGAACGCCGCGCGCATTCGGGCGGCGCGGTTTCACATCCATGCCGGGAGCGAGGTCGCAGTGGAGGCAAACAACCAGTGAGCACGCGCTCCTTCTGGCTCACGGCCCTCTCCGCACTGGGCGTGCTCACTGCCGGCTCTCTCGCCGCACAGAGCTCCCTCAGCGGCACGGCTGCCGGTCTGGTACAGAACTTCCGAGCTCGCAGTGAAGCGAGTGGCGTGACGCAGGTCAGCGGGACCGCCTTGGGATTTACCGGCAGTCTGCGGTTCCGCCGCTTCGAGCTCGGCGTGCAGTATGCTGAGGGCACGCTTCAGCCGACGGATCAGGTATCGGAAAGTCGCGATCTGGTGGAGGGGGCATTGGCACTGCGTTTCGTTGGGACGCCGTGGCTCAGCGTGGAAATGGGGCCGCGCGTCCGCCACTATGCCACCACGTCGGGCGCGGAGCGCTGGGTCACATGGCGCCTGGGAGGACGCGTGGAAACCGCGCTCGTCGGCACGAGCGTGCGCGGATACGCGATGCTGTGGCGCGGGCTGGGCCTCGACGTCAACGTGCCACCGGGCTCCGGCAGCACACGCGGTGGCGAGGTCGGGGTCACGGTGAACATGGGACCCGGTCCTCTATGGTTCACACTGGGGTATGGGATCGATCACGCGCAGGTGCGCGACGCCGCGCGGGGCGAAACTGTCGAGACTCTCACGCTAACGGCAGGACTCCGCAGGCGCTAAGTCTTCGTGGTGGGCATCACCCATTCGTCAACGACCAGCCGCGCGGATAGAATTGTTCCATGCAAAAGCGCAAACTCGGAAAGAGCAACCTGGAAGTTTCGGCGCTCGGGCTCGGTTGCATGGGAATGAGCTTTTCCTACCCTCCGTTTCCAGACAAGCAGGAGATGATTTCGCTGATTCGGGCAGCCGTCGACCGCGGCGTCACATTCTTCGACACCGCCGAAGTGTACGGCCCCTTCACGAACGAAGAGCTCGTCGGCGAAGCGCTTGCTCCAGTCCGCGAACAGGTCGTGATCGCCACGAAATTCGGTTTCAGATTCGGTCCTGACGGCAAACAGCTGGGCCAAGACAGCCGGCCGGAGCACATCAAGCAGGTCGTCGAGGGATCGCTCAAGCGATTGAAGACCGACGTTATCGATCTGTTCTATCAGCACCGCGTGGACATCAACGTGCCCATTGAAGACGTCGCGGGCGCGGTGAGGGATCTAATTCAGGAAGGCAAGGTGAAACACTTCGGCCTGTCTGAAGCGGGAGTGAAAACCATCCGCCGCGCGCACGCCGTGCAACCCGTGACGGCATTGCAGAGTGAATACTCCCTGTGGTTCAGACGCCCTGAAGAAGCAGAGGTAGTACCGACACTCGCGGAGCTCGGTATTGGCTTCGTTCCATTCAGCCCGCTCGGCAGGGGCTTCCTGACCGGGAAGATCGACGACAAGACGACGTTCGACGGCGGCGACTTCCGCAACGTCGTCCCCCGCTTTACGTCCGAGAATCGCAAAGCCAATCAGGCCCTGGTCGAGCAACTCAACAGGCTTGCCCAGCGCAAGCGAGCGACGCCGGCGCAGATCGCGCTCGCGTGGCTCCTCGCGCAACAGCCGTGGATCGTCCCAATCCCCGGAACCAAGCAGCTGAGCCGCCTCGAGGAGAACATCGGAGCCGTTAACATCACCCTGACGCCGGACGATCTCCGTGAGATCGAGCGCGTCACTTCACGGATCACCGTGCACGGGGCGCGCTACCCCGATGAGCTCGAGCGCAGGACGGGGCTTTAGGGGATGCGCGTGGGCATTCTGGGTTCGGGACTGATGGGCGGCAAGCTCGGCACGATCTGGGCGCGGGCCGGACATGAGATGGTCTTCAGCTATGCGCGGAACCAGGAGAAGCTCGCTAAGCTCGCGCGGGACGCGAAGGGGAACGCGCGCGCGGGCACACCACGCGAGGCCGCACAAGGAGCGGACGCGCTCTTGCTTGCCGTGCACTGGTCCCGAGTCGACGACGTCTTGATGCAGGCAGGCGATCTGTCGGGCAAGGTCGTCGTGAGCTGCTCATTGCCGATGAATGCGGATGATACCGACCTCGTGATCGCCCACACCTCCTCGGGCGCGGAGGCGCTCGCCAAGCGTGTGCCCAAGGCTCGCGTCGTCTCCGCGTTCGGGACGGTACCGAGCGAGGTCCTGTTCGATGTCTTCGCGGCTCGGCGCAAGGCTACGAAACCCAGCCTCGTCTACTGCGGGGACGACGCGAGAAGCAAGAAGGTCGCCGCTCAGCTGATCCGCGACGTGGGGTTCGATCCGGTGGACGCTGGACCGTTACGGATCGCCCGGTATACGGAGCCATTCACCCTGCTGATCGCGCAGCTCGCGTACGAGGGGGACGAAGGTCCGGAGCTCGCGTACCGCTTCGAGCGGTTTGGCAGGAAGTGACGGACGGCGGTTAGAGTTTGTTCCCCAACCCGCAGGATGCCCTGCCCTTGCCCGCCCGTCCCAACCTCGAGCAATACCGCAAACTCGCGCAGGATCTCGTAAACGCCTGTACATCAGGCGACCGGCCTGCGATCGGCGCGTGGGCGGATCGCTGGATCGCGTCGTTGCTCGCAGCTTCCAATCGGCAGTCTCGAGATCGCGCGGCCAATCAGGTTGAGGAATTCGCGATCCGCGCGATGACCGCAGGCAAACGCACGTGCGTGCTGGCCGACGCGCAGTTCGTGATCGCCCGCGCCCACGGGTTCGAGAGCTGGCCGAAGTTCAGCGCGCACCTCGATGTCCTCACGCGTGCGGGGGGGGGCGGGGGCGCCCCCTTCGAGGCCGCCGCACAGGCGATCGTGGACGGAGACGAGGAGACGCTGCGGCGACTGCTACGTGAGCAGCCGGACCTGATCCGCGCGCGCTCCGAGCGCGAGCACAATGCCACGCTGCTGCACTACGTCTCGGCCAACGGGGTCGAGGGCTATCGCCAGAAGACGCCGCAGAACATCGTGCGCATCACCGAGATCCTGCTCGAGGCAGGCGCCGAGGTCGAAGCCGAGGCGAATGTGTACGGAGGCGGGTGCACGACGCTCGGCCTGGTGGCGACGAGCGCGCATCCGCGCCAGGCGGGAGTGCAAAACCCGCTGATCCAGCTGCTGCTCGATCATGGCGCGGACATCGAGCATCCCAATCTCGCCGGGAATGACCATGGGGCGGTGTTCGCGTGCCTCGCGAACGGATGTCCAGAGGCGGCCCGGTATCTTGCCGACCGCGGCGCGCGCCTCGATCTCGTGTCCGCGGCCGGAGTCGGGAGGCTCGACGTCGTCCAGAGTCGCTTCGATCGGGCAAGCGTGCCCGAGTTGGAAATGGCAATGCGCTACGCGGCAGCGTACGGCCACGGGAATGTCGTCACATGTATGCTGGACCGCGGCGTGGAGGTCGACGCGCACACCGGCGATGGGGAGACGGCGCTGTTCTATGCGGTCTTAAGTGGCCATCTCGACGTGATCCGGCTGTTGCTCGCGCGCGGCGCCCGTCCTGGCGTGCGCACGCGGTGGGGTGGCGACATCGTTGGAGCCGCGCTGTGGCGCGCCGGGCATGGCGGGGACCCCGACCTCTACGTGAAGCTCATCGACGTGCTCGTGGCGGCGGGTGGCGCCCTCCCCGATCGGCATCCACCGGTGAACGGGATCGTGGATGACGCACTCGCCCGACGTGGCAGTCTGGCGGACGCTGGGCGGTATTGGTGGGGGGAGGAGCCGCGCCGCTGACTTTTGCGGAACACCCTCCCGCAAAACAATGATAGAAAACAGGTTAGGCGCTCTTGCGGCTACGGGCCGAAAGTGAATGTTGCTGTGTCCTTTCAGGCGATTGCCAGTGATTAATTGGGAAAAAGCCATCGTTCGGTCGTTGCATGCGTTACGCCTCGACACCATGAGGGCCAAGTTCGTGGCCTTCGGGGTGGCAGCGGCTTTCGTGTCGACCGTCGCGATGACCGTGATGCTGTACGGAGGGAGTCGGCGATCGCTCAGCGATCGCGCCGGCACCGAGCTGCGCGGCGTCACGTCGGACGTGGCGCGCGAGTTGGGCGTGTGGCTCGATCAGCGTTTGTATGATTTGCGCCTGCGGGCCAGCCCCTATGTCGTTTCAGACAATCTGGCCAGAGCGGCGAGTCGGGGAGGGCAGCAGGCCATCGATCGTCTGCGCGATTACCTCGCCTCGGTTCGCCAGAACCTTCCGGCTCACGATGGCCTCGCCATCAGCGGACAAGACGGACAGCTGCTGACGAGCAGCGGCAGCCGGACCGGCTTGCGACTCACCCCAGACCGCATGAACAACCTGCGGACACGCGATGCGCTCGTGGGCGAGCCGTTCTGGGACGCCAGCCTTGGCAAAGCGGTCGTGCAGCTCGTGGTGCCGATCCGCAAGGATGACGGGTTATTCCTGGGCGCACTGATCGCGAAGGTCAATTTGGACAGCGTCAGGAGCCTCCTGGGGGAGCTGGCCGCGGGAGACGGGTCCCGTTATGTCTACCTCATCACCGAGCAAGGTCGCGTGGTGATCAGCTCGGCGGGCAACCCCGCCGACGTCATGAAAACCACGTTGCCCGAAGCGACCAGCAGAGAATTGACCGAACGCGAAGGCCAGACCGTCGTCCAGTCGCGTAGCGGCGGACGTGAAGTGGTGGCGGTACTGCGGCGTATTCCCCAATTGCGCTGGGCAGCCGTGGCGGAGACGCCGCGAGCCGCAGCCACGCGCGCAGCCGGCGCGCTGCGGCTCCGGACCGTGTTCCTCCTCATCGGGCTGCTCGTTGCCGTCGGACTGTTGGCGTACGGCGTCGGTGTGGTCATCACCCTTCCGCTCACGCGCCTGACCGAGGCCGCCGCACGGGTGTCGGCCGGCGATCTGTCGGTCGAGCTGCCGACGGGCGGCAGCGGCGAGGTCGGGTACTTGACGCGGGCGTTCAATACCATGGTGTCGCGGCTCCGCGAGCGCGACAGTCAGAGCGAGTTGGAGAAGCTCTCGCTGACCGATTCCCTGACCGGGCTCTACAATCGCCGCCATCTCATGGGCACGCTCGCCAGCGAAGTGCAGCGATCGCGACGACTGCGCCGCTCGTTCTCCGTGCTGCTGGCGGATGTCGACAAGTTCAAGCAGTACAACGACACGCACGGACACCTCGCGGGCGACGCCGCACTGGTGAAGATCGCCGAGGTCTTCCGCAGAACGACGCGCGCAGTGGACTGCGTCGCGCGCTACGGTGGCGAAGAGTTCGTGGTGATGTTGCTCGAGGCCAACATGGCAACGGCGGCGCTCGTCGGGGAGCGGATCCGCGCTCGCGTGGCGGAGCAGGATCTCGGCCTGGGGTCGCTGACGGTGAGCATTGGCTTGGCCGAGTATCCTGACGGCGGCGAGACGCCCGAGGAGTTGATCGCGACTGCCGACGCGGCGATGTATGAGGCCAAAGGCGCTGGGCGAAACCGGGTGGTGATGGCCGGGACGAGCGAACCGCTCCCACAAGAGCGCAGAACCGGGCGGCGCAAACGCGAAGCATGAAGTAGCCTGCAAAACGCTTTGAGCACCGAGGCAACGAGTTTACGCATGTCGCGGGCATTCATTAAGGAAGACGCTGGCGGTCCAGAACGGCGTTACAGCCTACCGGCACGGAGCGATCCTGGCTACGACGCCGCGGCGGCGCTGGCGCTGCTCGAAGGCGCGAACGCCGGCGATTCCTACAGCGCCGAGCTCGCGACGGGATACCGTTGGGGCGAGCCGCAGCTCCGACCGTACGTCGAGCGGATCCTCGCGGACGCGCGGGCTGCGGCAAACGAGCGGTTGCAGCAGTTGGCGGAGAGATTTCTGCGCCAATGATCGCAATCATGTTAGCCGGTATAACCCAAGCCATATCCCAAAATCCGGCTCCCAACCGAAGGGAGTGGATCGAGCGATGGGGGAAAGGCGGCTCGCGGGGTCGCTGTAGAGGACGTGGCGAGGACGCAACACCCCGGCCCTAGTCAGCCGCCGTCCTGCGCCGTATGCTTTTTTTCGACCTGCATCATCCGGTCCACTTCCACCAGGCGATCACGCAATGCGCACCACGCTCTCACACCTTCGCACCCGTACCGTCGGCGTACTGGCGCTTGCGATCGTTGCGACCACCGCACCGATCCTGGCCCAGAGCCGCATTACCACGCCCAAGGAAGCCTTGGGCTTCGACCTCGGCGCCGATTACCAACTGCCGACCTACACCCAGCTGCTCGCATACTGGCAGCAGCTCGCGCGGCAGTCCCCCCGCATGGTGCTGGACACCATCGGGAACACGGCCGAGGGCCGTCCCCAGTTGATGGCGATCATCTCCTCCCCGGACAATTTGAAGAACCTCGCGCGCTACAAGGAAACGGCGCAGCGGCTCGCACACGCGGAAGGTCTCACCGACGATCAGGCCCATGCGCTCGCGGCCGAGGGCAAGGCGGTCGTGTGGATCGACGGCGGCTTGCACGCCACCGAGGTGCTCGGCGCGACGCAGCTCATGCGCCTTGTCTACGACATGGTGAGCCGGGACGACCCGGAGACGATGCGGTTCCTGAACGACGTGATCCTGCTCGCCGTGCACGCGAACCCCGACGGCATGGAGCTCGTCTCCGGCTGGTACATGCGGGAGCCGGACTCGCTCAAGCGGTCCACCGGCGGCATCCCCCGGCTATATCAGAAGTACATCGGGCACGACAATAACCGTGACTTCTACATCGTGAACCAGCCGGAAACCGAGAACATGACGCGCATCCTATTCCACGAATGGTTTCCGGAGATCGTGTACAACCACCATCAGACGGGGCCCGCCGGGGCCGTGCTGTTCGCTCCGCCGTTCCGTGATCCCTTCAACTATTTCTTCGACCCGCTGGTACCGATGGGGATCGACGCGCTGGGGGCGGCAATGCACGGCCGCTTCGAAGCGGAAGGAAAGCCCGGCGCGACCATGCGGCGCGGTGCCAACTACTCGACGTGGTGGAACGGCGGGCTCCGCACGAGTACGTACTTCCACAACATGATCGGGCTCCTGACCGAGAGCATCGGCAACCCGACGCCGATCGAGATCCCGTTCGTCCCCGACCGCCAACTGCCGAGCGCCGACTTCCCATATCCAGTCACGCCGCAGACCTGGCATTTCCGGCAGTCGGTCGAGTACTCGATGACCGCGAACCGCGCCGTCCTCGACTACGCTTCGCGATACCGCGAGACGCTGCTGTACAACATCTACCGGATGGGGAGGAACTCGATCGAGCGGGGCAACCGCGATAACTGGACGATTCACCCGCAGCGCATCGAGGCGGTCAAGGCCGCCCTTCGGCGCGACAGCATCACCCCCGCGCGCGGGCCCCGTGGCGGCGCGGTGCCCACGAAATACTTCGCGATCCTACGCGACCCGGACGAACGCGATCCGCGCGGCTACGTGCTCCCGGCCGACCAGCCGGACTTCTTGACGGCGACGAAGTTCGTCAACACCCTCATCAAGAACGGCATCACGGTGATGCGCGCGAGCCAGCCGTTCGACGTGCAGGGAAAACGATATCCTTCGGGCTCGTTCGTGATCAAGACGGCGCAGGCCTTCCGCCCCCACGTCCTCGATATGTTCGAGCCGCAGGATCACCCCAACGACTTCCAGTATCCCGGCGGCCCGCCCATTCCGCCCTACGACAACGCCGGCTACACGCTCGCCTTCCAGATGGGCGTGCAGTTCGATCGGATCCTCGACGCGTTTGACGGGCCGTTCCAGCCGATCCAGGGCCTCGCCACGCCGCCGGCGGGAACCGTGAGCCGGGCGGACGGGGCCGCGGGATTCCTGCTGAGTCACCAGGTCAACGACGGCGTCATCGCAACCAACCGCCTGCTCGCGAAGAAACATGCTGTGTATTGGCTCACGGCTCCGCTCGACGCGAACGGCAAGACGTTCCCGGCCGGCACCATTTTCATCCCGCGGACGCCCGCGGTCGTGCCGCTGCTCCGCCAGATGGCGACCGAGCTGGGCCTGAGCTTCGAGGGCGTGGCGAAGGTGCCTAACGGCACCAGGCTCCGGTTGCAGCCCGTGCGGATTGCTTTGTGGGACCGCTACGGCGGCTCGATGCCCTCGGGCTGGACTCGCTGGCTGCTCGAGCGGTTCGAGTTCCCCTTTGAGGTCGTCTATCCCCCGACGCTCGACTCCGGCAAGCTCGCCGAGCGGTTCGACGTCGTGATTCTGCCGGACGGCGCCGTTCCCACGAGCGATAGCGCGGCCGAAGGGGGGGCCTTCGAAGGCCCCCTCGATACCGCCAGGATTCCGGCGGAGTACCGGGCCCGGCTGGGACGCGTGACCGTCGCGAAGACCGTGCCCCAGCTGCGGGAGTTCTTGAACGCGGGCGGCACAATCATCTCGATCGGCAGCTCCACCAACCTGGCGCGCCACCTCGGCCTGCCGGTCGTGAACCAGCTCGTCGCGGACGGGAAGCCGCTCCCGAACGAGAAGTTCTACGTTCCGGGCTCGGTGCTCCAGGTGAGAGTCGACAACACCCGGCCGGTCGCCTACGGCTTCGCGGACCACGCCGACGTGTTCTTCGACGAGAGCCCTGTGTTCCGGCCGGCCGCGAATGCACCGGCCGACGGACTGCGGCCCGTGGCGTGGTACGAGACCGATCATCCGCTGCGCAGTGGGTGGGCGTGGGGCCAGCACTACCTCAAAGACGGGTTCGCGGCCGCCGAAGCCAATCTGGGGCGCGGGACGCTGTACTTATTCGGGCCCGAGATCCTGTTCCGCGGCCAGCCTCACGGCACGTTCAAGTTCCTGTTCAACGGTATCCTGTTGGCCAAGGCCGAAGGCGCCCGGCCGGCCGCCGCATCGATCGGGGGTCACTGAGGCGGGAGGGCCTTCGGTGGGGTGGTCAACCGGGCACTAACGGTGCCGTGAGTCTCGGGCGCCACGGCCGGCGTCTCGTGCTTGTGACGGTGGACCGTGGCAACAGGGATACAGCGTTGCCATGACTCCCTGCGTGGGATCGAGCGACTCGCTGTAATTTAGGGGGCCCGACCACGGCATCCATGACAACGCCACGCGCTGCCGCCAGGGATCAGAACGCGACTGTCGCCGCGGGTTTCCTCGGCTGGATGCTCGACGCGTTCGATTTCTTCCTGGTCGTGATGACACTGACGGCGATCGCGAAGGATTTCGGCAAGTCGGACGCCGCGATCGCCCTTTCGATCACGCTCACCCTCGCCTTCCGGCCCGTCGGCGCATTCATATTCGGCCTCCTCGCCGATCGCTACGGCCGCAAGATCCCGCTGATGGTCGACCTGGTGTTCTATTCGGTGATCGAGGTGCTGTCGGGCCTCGCGCCGAACTACACCACGTTTCTTATCCTGCGCGCGTTGTTCGGGATCGGGATGGGTGCGGAATGGGGCGTGGGCGCGTCACTCGTCATGGAGAAAGTGCCGCCGCGCCTGCGGGGCGTCATGTCGGGCCTCTTGCAGCAGGGTTATGCGGCCGGCTACCTGCTCGCCGCGCTCTGTTACCTGCTCATCTTCCCACACTGGGGCTGGCGCCCCCTGTTTTTTATCGGCGGCCTCCCGGCGCTGCTCGCGCTGTTCGTGCGCGCCCGAGTGCAGGAGTCCGACGTCTGGCGCGAGACCCGGCACGAAAGCTGGTCGCACCTGGGGCGGGCGATCGCGTCGCACTGGAAGCTCTTCCTTTATCTGACGCTGCTCATGGCCATGATGAACATGGTTTCGCACGGGACGCAGGACATGTACCCCACCTTCCTCGAGCGGGATTGGGGTTTCGGACCAACGACGCGCGCCGCGCTGACGGCATTCTCCCAGGTGGGCGCACTCGTCGGTGGTGTCCTCTGCGGCCTGTACTCTGACCGGCTGGGCCGCCGGCGCACCATTGGGCTCGCGCTTGCCGGCGCGCTGGTCACGATTCCGTTTTGGGCGTTCGCACCCGCCACGGTGCTGCTCTGGGTCGGCGCGTTCGTGATGCAGTTCTTCGTTCAGGGCGCCTGGGGCGTGATTCCCGCGCACATCAACGAGCTCGCGCCGGACGGCGTGCGGGGTTTCCTGCCGGGCTTCGCCTACCAGTGCGGCGTCGCCCTCGCGAGCCAGATTCCGCACGTGCAGGCGCTGTTCGCCGCGCATACGACGTACGCGCAGACGATGGCGCTGTCGGCGGCGCTGGTGTTCGTCGCGGGCGCGGTGGTGGCGCTGGCGGGGCCGGAGCGGCGAGGAGTCGCGTTTGGGCGCGGGCCGGGGTGAGGACGCCGTGGCGAGCACGCCCGGCTCGTTCTCGTACGTCAATGCAGCGTGGCGGTGAGATTGAGATTGAGGTAGTAGAAGTCCAAGATCCGTACGCGCTCCGCGAGCGTGGGGGAGAACATCCGCACGACGTCCGGCAGCGTGGTCCCGATGCCGAAGTGAATCTCCCGAACCGCTGAGAGGCCATCCGGCGCCCGTCGCGTGCTGTGACCGAGACCTAATGAGAGCGGTTGTTTGACGT
>Ga0134062_10000411_pt1 | contig 12978 bp, 10 predicted proteins | sample 15_taG_19_FD_94468 | JGI IMG/M metagenome (GOLD analysis project Ga0134062, IMG submission 94468) | Grasslands soil microbial communities from the Angelo Coastal Reserve, California, USA - 15_D_Rain_20cm_2_09082015 | ecosystem: Environmental > Terrestrial > Soil > Grasslands ... | reverse complement strand
TCGCGGGCGCGGGGGGGGGGGGGGGGGGGGAGAGGGAGGGGGGGGGGGGGGGGGGGGGGGGGGGGGGGGGGGGGGGGGGGGGGGGGGGGGGGGGGGGGGGGGGGGGGGGGGCGGTCTGCGATTCGAATCGTTCGGGATCGAGTCGTCGAGCCTGGATCTGGGCACCGTTGCCCGCCTCGCGCCCGCCGTGCGCCTCCACGGCAGACTCGCAGCAGCGGGCACGCTGAGCGGACCCCTCACGAATGCGGAATTCAGGGGAACACTGTGGCACCAGGACGGCGATCGGCCGGTCAGCACCGTGACCGGAAGCATGCGTCTCGACACGCGCTCCGAGATGCTGGGGATCTATGCCGACGTGCAGGCCGACTCGCTGTGGTTCGATGGGCTCCGGGGGAGCTTTCCGACCCTGCCGCTCCACGGTGCCGTGTTCGGTCCGGTGAAGCTCGCCGGCCCGCTGTCGGCGCTCGAAACCCACGTTGACCTGCACTCGAGCGGCGGCGAGGTGCGGGGCGACGGCACCTTGCTGCTCGATCTGCCGCATTACGGCGCCAGGGGCCTGAACGTCGTCGCTCGCGACGTGGATCTCGCGCGGTGGCTCGGCGGCGGGGCCAGGGTCCCGCCCTCCCGCCTGACCTTCACGTTGCGCGGCGACGTGGCGGGCGACAGCGCGGTCCCACCCGTGGGAACCGTGCACGCATTGCTCGAGCCCTCGCAGCTCGCCGGCGCGAGCCTCGATTCGGGAGCGGTCAGCGTGCGATTCGCCGATCGCCGACTGTACGTGGACTCGCTGCGCGTGACCCTGGCCGGTCTGGTCACGACCGGGGCGGGATCGCTGGGCTGGAGCCGCGACTCCCGGGGGCTGCTGGCGCTCGATTTGGACGCGGACAGCCTGGGTACGATCGACCCGCTCGTCGCCTGGCTCGCCAGCGGGGGAGGGGGTGGAGGGGGTGGGTCCGCGGGTGACGCGTCGGACGATCCCGCGGACGGGAAGGCCACGCCGCTCGCGGGCACTGCGCGGGTAGCACTGCGGCTGGACGGGTCGCTCGATTCGCTGGGGCTCGAGGCGCGCGCCAGCGTCGAGCGGCTCGCGTGGCGCGACTGGCGCCTCCCCGCCGGGCGGGCCAGGCTCGCCTGGGGGCCGACGGTCGCGCTGGAGGCGACCCTCGATTCGGTGGCCCACGGCGCGGTAGGCTTTTCCGGCGTCGTCGCCAGCGCCCGGGGGAATCCCGATTCGCTCACCTGGCAGGTGCGCTCGCGCATCGGCGACGCGGGCGCCTTTCTCGCCGGCGGGCGCTTCGCGCGGCGAACGGAGCCGGGAAGCCGCTCACTGGCGATCGGGCTCGACTCGCTGGGAGTGCAGGTTCCGGGAGACGTGTGGATCCTGGACCAGCCGACCGAGCTGACGGTGACCGACTCGGCCGCCACGGTGAGTCGGTTCGCGCTTCATAGCGTCTATGGATCGGGCAAGCTCCTGCTCGAGGGCGCCCTGCCGACGCGCGGGCGGGCCGATGCGCATCTCCAGGTCGAGGCGTTTCCGTTCGCGGGATTGTATGCACTGCTACAGCAGGACACCGCGGGGGCCGGCGGCATGGTCACGGTGGCGGCGGGACTCTCCGGCACCCGCGCGAGCCCGGTGTCCAGCGGTTCGTTCTCGCTGTCGAACGTCACGATCGGCGGGTTCCGCGCGCCGTTCGTCGACGGCACGTTCGACTACCACAGTCAGCGCCTCCATGGCGCGCTGCACCTGTGGCGCTCGGGGCAGCAGATTCTCGATGTGGAGGTGCACCTGCCGCTCGATCTCGCGCTCACGCCCGTGCCGCACCGGCAGCTGCCCGACACGCTCTCCGTCGGGGCCCGGGCCGACAGCGTCGACCTCTCTGTCCTCGAAGCCCTCACGCCCGCGGTGCGGGAGGTGACGGGGGTGTTCTCGGCGGACCTGGGGATAGCGGGAACCTGGGACGCTCCGCGCCTGCGAGGCGACCTGCAGGTGGCGAACGCGGCGGCCACGATCCCTGAACTGAACGTGCGGTACACAGACGTGAACGGACATCTCACGCTCTCGGGCGACACGATCGCGATCCAATCTCTGTCGAGCCGCAGCGAGCGGGGCCGGGCCGATTTCACGGGGTTCATGCGATTGGAGCGGCTGACGCATCCGGTGCTCGACCTGCAAATCGCGGCCGATCAGTTCAAGGCGCTGGACTTGAAGAACAACGTGGCGATCACGGCCAGCGGACGGCTGTCGCTCAAGGGGCCCGTGTTCGGCGCCAAGTTGAGCGGGCACGCCACGGTGACGTCGGGCGTGCTGTATTTCGCGGACCTGGTGCAGAAGCGCATCGTGAACCTCGACGAGCTGGCGGACACCTCGCTCGCCGCCCTGATCGCCCAGCAGCGGCTCGGCCCCGAATTCAAGAACGTGTTCCTCGACAGCCTGCGGATCGATGGTCTTGACCTCGAGATGGGCAGCGACGTGTGGCTTCGCTCGAACGAAGCCAACATTCAACTGGCCGGCTCGGCGCACCTCACCAAACAGGGGAACCTCTACCTCGTGAGCGGCACGCTGCAGGCGACGCGCGGCACCTACCGGCTCAAGATCGGGCCGGTGACACGCGAGTTCATCGTGAAACAGGGGACGGTGCGGTACTTCGGCACGCCCGATCAAGACGCGGCGCTCGACATCCGGGGGACGCACGTGGTCCATCCCGTTCCCAGCCGCGGCCAGCCCGCACCGCCGGACGTCACCGTCGTGGCGCACATCGGTGGAACGCTGCTGATCCCCAAAGTCACGCTCGAGGGGGACAAGATCGACCTGCCGCAGGCCGAGTTCATCTCCTACCTGCTATTCGGCAAGAGCAGCGTCGAATTGGGCGGCGAGCAGGGATCTATTGCCGACCAACGTGCCCTGGTGCAGAGCGCCCTCGCGGTCCTGTCCGGGGAAATCGAGCAGACGATCGTATCGGGCGGGATTCCGGTGGATTACGTCGAGATCCGACCAGGAACGGGCGAGGAGGGCGGGCCGCTCATCGGTAACCTGCAGCTTGCCGTCGGCCGCCAGATCGGGCCGAAGACATTTCTGGTCGTGAACGCCGGGTTCTGCGAGGGACGGACCATCGCCCGCGGCTCGCTCGGGCTGTCGCTGCAATTCCGGATCAGCGCGGAATGGCGCACGGAGGCGAGCTTCCAGCCGGTGCAGACGTGCTCGGACGCGGCGGCGAGCGAGACGTACGGGAGCACGGTGCCGCGGCAGGTGGGGTTCGACCTCTTCTGGGAGAAGCGCTACTAGATGGCGCGCGCGCTGCTGATCGCTAATCCGGCCGCCGCGCGGACCGACGCGCGGGCCGTCACCGCCGTCCGGGACACGTTGCGGCGCGGCGGCTGGTCCGTCGAAGTGCTCGCCACGGGGCAGCCAGGCGACGCCCGCCGGTTCGCCCGCGAGGCGCGAGACGCCGGGTTCGATGCGTTCGTGTGCTACGGGGGAGACGGCACGGCGATGGAGATCGCCGCCGGCGCGGTGGGGAGCGGCATTCCGCTCGGACTCGTGCCGGGGGGCACGGGCAACCTGTTGGCCGGGAATCTGCGATTGCCACGCGACCCGGCCGCGGCCGCGCGCGTGATCCTCCGCGGCCGCGCGAGCCCGATCGATCTCGGCGTCGTGGAGCGCCAGAACGAACCGCATTACTTCGCCGTGTGCAGCGGCACGGGATTCGACGCCCGCCTCATGGCTGGCACGGGGGCGGCCGAAAAGCGGCGCTGGAAGATGGCGGCGTACGTCATGCGCGCCGTGGCCGCCCTGCCCAGCGTCACGAGTCCGCTGCACCGTGTGACCGTGGATGGGGTGGCGCACGACTTGCCCGCTGCGATGGTGCTGGTCGCGAATTGCGGCGAGCTGATCCCGCCGTTCCTGCGGCTGCGCGACGACATTGCGCCGGACGACGGCTGGTTGGACGTATTGGTGCTGCGGGCCGAGGGCGTGCTGCAGAGCTTGAGCGCGTTCGTCGAGCTGGCGCTCCGCCGGTCGAATGGCGCACGGCGACTGTGGTTCGCCCGCGGCCGCGTGGTGCACGTCGCAGCGCTCGAAGGCCCGCCGCGGCCGATCCAGCTCGACGGCGAATTGTGGGGCGACACGCCGTTCGAGGCGCGCCTGGTGCCCGCGGCTTTGCCCGTCATCGTGGATCCCGAGACCGCGCCGCTGGGCGCGCCGCGCCGTGGCTGACAGCGTCCTGCTCATCGATGACGACAGCGACGTGCTGCGCGCCGTCGGCGACTACTTCGACCGCATCGGCTACGAGGTCGCTCGCGCGGACGCAGCGGAGCCGGGCTTCGAGGCGTTCGAGCGCATGCGCCCGACCGTCGTCATCCTCGATCTCCATCTCCCGGACCTTGACGGGCTCGAGCTACTCGAGCGGCTCCGCGCGCAGGGGGGGTCGGTCATCCTGCTCACGGGCCACGGGGACATCGCCACCGCGGTCCGCGCGATGCAACTCGGCGCCGAGCATTTCCTCACGAAACCGGTGGACCTGAACCACCTGGCCGCGGCCACGGCCCGCGTGTGCGATAAGGTCCGACTCGCGCGCCAGAACACGCTGCTACGTCAGCGCGACCACGCGCACGGAGGGCTCGAATCCCTCGGCACGTCGCCCCTGATCCGTGAGCTCGGCCGGCAGGTGGAACTGCTCGCCGCGAGCGAGCGCTCCACTGTGCTCCTCACCGGCGAGAGCGGGACCGGCAAAGGCTGGGTGGCGCGAGCGATTCATCAACTGTCACCACGCGCCGGCGGCCCGTTCGTCCAGGTCAACTCGGGGGGGCGGTCGGCCACGTTTCTCGAATCGGAGCTGTTCGGGCACGAGCCCGGCGCGTTCGCCGACGCGAAGGAGCGGCGACAGGGACTGGTCGAGCTGGCCGATCGGGGGACGATCTTTCTCGACGAGATCGGGGAGCTCGCCCCCGAGCTTCAGCCCAAGGTGCTCAAGTTGCTCGAGGCCGGGTCGTTTCGGCGCCTGGGCGGCGCGCGTGAGATCACGGTAGACGTGCGCCTCGTGGCCGCGACCAACCGGGATCTGGCGGCCGAGGTGCACGCGGGCCGGTTTCGGGAGGACCTGTACTATCGCCTGAGCGTCATGCCGCTCCAAGTGCCTGCGCTGCGTGATCGATCACGCGAGGATCGTCTGGCCCTGCTCACGCGGATTGTCGCCGATCTCGCGCCCCAGATGCCCGGATGCCCCAGCGCCTGTAGCGCCGAGGCCCTGGAACGCTTGCTGTCCGCCCCGTGGCCGGGCAACGTGCGCGAGATGCGCAGCGTGGTCGAGCGGGCCATGATCCTGGCGCGGGGGGCAGGCGAAATCGGCGTCGAACATCTGCCCTCCGACGTGCGCAGGGGTGCGGGGGGTGGCGGGGGTGGGGGGGGGGACCGCCACCACCAGCCTCAGGCTCTTGCCGAGGTGGAGCGGATTCATATCGAGAAGACACTCCGGTTCCATGACGGGAACCGCACGCGCGCGGCGCAGGAGCTTGGCATTTCGCGCGCGACGCTGATCAACAAGATTAAGGTTTACCAGCTCGATCTCTGAGGGACTGGATAATGACCGACAAACCCAAGCTCATGGAGCACGACGGGATGGTGTGTCGCTCCTGCGGCAACGAGGAACGTGCCTCCGAGGGCTATCCCTGCTCCGACTGCGGCACGTTCATTTGCCTGATCTGTTCGTTCCGTGGGGTCACCCGCTGCAAGGCGTGCGAGGCGAAAGCCAAAGCATCCCACAGCGCCTAAGCCGGCGCCTGCCGTTTGCGGATCTCCCGTGACACGTCGTCGGCCGACGTGCCGAGTTCTTTCGCCAGCTTCTCGACCGCCTCGCCCGCCCCCGGCCAGTCTCCCGCTGCGGCCAAGGCGGTCAGGGCAATGTCCTCCACCACGGTGGTGCGCTCCTCGAGATCACGGGTGCGCACGGCCACCTCGCGCGCCAGCCACTGCTCCAGCTCGCGCCGGTCGATCTCGAGTTGCCGCTGCCGCAGCCCGCTCTGCAGCGACAGCTCCAGCTCGTCCAGGTCCACGGGTTTGATGAGGTAGTCGTAGGCGCCGAGCTTCAGGCATTCGATGGCCGTGCGCGGCTCGTCGATCGCCGTGAGCATGATGATCGCCAGGTCCGAGTCGGCGGCGAGCGCCTTGGGCACGAGCTCGACCCCCGACATATTCGGCATGCGGATGTCGGAGAGCATCACCTGCGGTTGCTCCGCGGCCTGGCGGTCGAGCGCTTCGGCGCCGCTCGCGGCCTGCAGGACCCGGTAGCCGAGCCGCATGAGAAACCGCTCGAGCGCGTGTCGGATGCCGTCTTCGTCATCGACCACGAGCACAGTGGTCGGCGGGTTCTGCTGGTCGGGCTTGGACATGGCGCTAACGTATGCAGCCTCCACAAGCCGAGCAAGCCAAGCTATCTTCGCGCACCCATGACGCCCTCCGCTGCCACGAGCATCGCCGCGGTTCCCGGTATCACGGTGGGACACTGGACGGATCTGGACCGCGCCACGGGGTGCACCGTGGTGCTCGGGCCGGACGCCGGCATGCGCGCCGCGTGCGCCGTCCGAGGCCGCGCCACGGGGACGCGCGAGCTGGACGCGCTCAATCCGCGGCATCTGGTCGACCGCATCGATGCGATCCTCCTCACCGGCGGGTCGGCGTACGGGCTCGGTGCCGCGGATGGCGTGATGCGCTGGTTGCAGGAGCGCGGGCGCGGGCTGCCCGTGGGCCCTGCGGGGATCGTGCCGATCGTCCCGACGGCGGTGATCTTCGACTTCGATCTGGCGCCGGGCGGCAAGGCGAATCGCTGGCCTACCGCGGACGATGCGTATCGCGCGTGCGGCGCCGCATCGGGCGACGTCGCCGAAGGATCCGTCGGTGCGGGCACGGGTGCCACGGTTGGAAAAGCGCTCGGCCCGCGCGCCGCCACGAAAGGCGGCGTGGGAACCTGGGCCGTGCGCGGCGGCGACGTGATAGTCGGCGCCCTCGTGGTGCTGAACGCGGTCGGCAACATCCTCGACGGATCGGGTGCGGTGCTGGCGGGCGCACGCGGTCCCGACGGGACATACGTCGACGCCCTCACGCACTTCGGCCAGGGGGGCGCCCCGTTCGCCGCCCGCAACACAACCCTCGCGGTGGTCGCCACCAATGCCGCGCTCGATCGCACGGGCCTGGAGAGCCTGGCGCACGCAGCAGGGGACGCGCTGGCGCGCCGCATCGTCCCCTATGGCACGCTGTTCGACGGCGACATCGTGTTCGCGGTCAGCACGGCGGCGGTCGCGCCCGCGACGCCGCTACAGGCGGAGGCGCTCGCCGCCCTCGCGATGCCGGTGGCGGTGGAGCGTGGGGTCAGGCTCGCGCGCGGGATGCGGGACATCCCGGGCCTGGCGGACGGTGGTTGATCGTCTCGAGCGCGACGTCGCGGACGTCGCCCACAAGTGGGTCCCGGACCGGCGTCTCGGCGTGCTGGAAGTGGCCGTCGAGCCGAACCGCCTGATCGGTTGCACCACGAGCCGCGATGCGCTGACGGCGCTGCGACACCTCGCTGCGAGCACGGCCCGCGCGGCGGACATCCGCCTCCTCCCCGACGCGTCGGTGCACGAGGAGCCCGCGGCCGTAGTGACCGCCGCCGTCGCGCCTCTGCTGCGGGAACCGCGGATCACCGCCGATCGGGTGAGCGAGGCGCTGCAGGGTGAGCGGCTCGACCTGCTCGAGCGGCGCGACGGGGCGTGGCTGCGGGTGCGCGCGGGCGACGGCTATCACGCCTGGACCCACGCGGGATACGTCGCCGTCGGACCCGTCGGGTGGGCCGATGACTGGATCGAGCGAGCCGCGGGCCGGTCCCTCGGCGCCGACCTGAGGTTGGAGGATCAGCGCTTCCGCCTGGCCGTGGGCGCGCGCGTCGTCGTGCGGCGCAACGGCCAGGTGCAGACCGCGGACGGTCGCATCTGGAACGTGAGCGCCGGCGTCGTGCTGTCGGAGCCAGCGGCGCGGGCCGAGGCCCGCCTCCTCGCGCCGCCCGAATGGGCGCTGCGGTGGTTCTCGGGCGCACCGTATCTGTGGGGCGGGCGCACCGAGTGGGGGATCGACTGCTCCGGCCTGGTACAGGGCACGTACGCGGCCCGCGGGATCACGCTGCCACGCGACTCGGACCTGCAGTCACTCGCGGGGCGAGAGGTGAAACTCGACCCCGCAGGAACGGGGTACGAAGCGGGCGACGTGTTGTGCTTTGCCGACGGTCAACGGATCTCGCACGTGGCGCTCTGGTCCGGCGCAGGTCGGATCGTGCACTCCGCGCTGTCTCGCGGGGGCGTCGGGTCCGACGACCTGTTCGCGGATGCGCCGGGGGCGAAGCGGCTGCGGGACTTCCTGGTCGCTGTCCGCCGCCCGGGCAGATGAGAGGCGTCGCGCAGTCGGACGGTCGGATGGCGGGCGTAGACACTCAGACTGTCCGACCATCCGACGCCTTATCTTGTGGTATGAAACTTGTCCTGTTCGACATTGATGGCACGCTGTTGTGGACAGACGGCGCCGGCAGGCGGGCGATCGAGCGCGCGCTCGTGGACGAAGCGGGGACGGCCGGACCGATCACCACGTATCGCTTCGACGGCAAGACCGACCCGCAGATCGTGCGTGAGCTGCTGTCGCTCGCGGGGCATGCGCGCGCGGACGACGAGCGGCTGATCGAGGCGGTGTGCCGTCGCTACGTAGACCACCTGCGCGTCGAGCTGGCGAGGCCCACACAGGCGACCCGGCTGATGGACGGCGTCGCCGACCTCCTCGCAGCGCTCGAGGGGGCGGGGGCTCGTGCCCGCGCGCTCGTCGGTTTGCTCACCGGCAACATCGCCCCGGGGGCGGCCATGAAGTTGCGCTCGGCCGGACTCGACCCGGCGCGGTTCCGCGTCGGGGCGTACGGTTCGGATTCCGCCCGCCGTGCCGATCTCCCGCCGGTGGCCGCCGCGCGCGCCGCCGCGTTGACGGGGACGCGCTTTGCGGGGTCGGACGTCGTCATCGTCGGCGACACGCCGGACGACGTCGCCTGCAGCCGGCCGTTCGCCGCGCGCGCCATCGCCGTCGCGACCGGGTCCTACGACGTCGCAGCTCTGCGAGCGGCTGGCGCCGACTATGTCTTCCCCTCCCTCGCCGATACGGCGGCGGTGCTCGACACCATCCTCGCGTGAGTCGTACTCCTGCCGCACCGCCCCCGGCCCACGCCGCCGCGCTGGTGGACGAGCTCGAAGTCAAGGCGCGGGTGGTCGATCCGGACGCCGTGCGCGCCGCGCTCGCCCGTGCGGGCGCGACGCTCGAGTTCCGGGGCGACATGATCGATCGGAGGTTCGATCAGGGGCGCTCGCTCGTCGAGCGCGACGAGGTGCTGCGCCTGCGTGAGTTCGTCCCGGGCGACGGCACGCCGCCGTACGGCGTGCTCGGGTGGAAGGGGCCGCCCTCGCAGCGCGGCGTGTATCGACATCGCGCCGAAGCGGAGGCGCGCGTCGCGGCTCCCGCGGCCGTGGTGACGATCCTCGAACGCTTGGGGTTCACGGTCGCGCTCCGCATCGACCGCCGCGTCGAGGTCTACCGGCTCGGCCTGGCAGTGCTGCGCCTGGAGTGGTATCCCGCGATGGACGTGCTCCTCGAGGTCGAAGGCGAGCCGGCGGACATCGAGCGGGCGATCGCCGCGACGGGTCTCGAGCGTGATCAGTTCCTGCCCGAGTCGTTGCCATACTTCGTGGCTCAATACGAGGCCCGCACGGGACGGGCCGCGCTCCTCACGCGATGAGCACGCCGGTAAAGATCCCGATGCCGTTGCGCGTCCCCGAGCTCGCGCCGTCGTTGGGGCGCGTGCTCGTGCCGCGTCGCCTGGAAGAACCGTGGGTGCCTCTCGACGACATTCGCGAGGAGCTTGCCACGCGCGTGATGGAGATCGGCGGGGAAGCGCGCGCCGCCGCCGGCCGCGACGAGCGCGACAAGGTGCTCGAGGCGCTCAGCCGGCGGGCCTGGCTCGCCGCATGGGATGCCGCCGTGCGGCGTGTGGGCGATCGGGTCACGGGGGCGCTCGATCAGGAAATCGACCGGGCCGCGCGTCGCGTGCGGACGCCACGCCGCCGGCGCCGCCGGCTGCTCCTGGCGGGATCCGAGAAGCGCGCGATCGCCGCCCGCCTGGCGGCCGGCGGAGAGACCCTGGTCGCGGCGCTCGACGCGCTCGACGCGGTCGCCGGGCGGGTGCGCGATGCGAGCGTGCTCGACAAGGGCGCCCATGCCGATTGGCAGGAAGCGCTGCGCACCGCGGCGCGCCGGCTCGAAGCGGCGTGGCTCGCTCTCGAGACACAGGTCGAGGACGAGCGCCGCGAGTGGGCCGCCGAGATCGACGCCGTGGCGCACTGGCGGCCCCCGCTCTGGCCGCTGATCGCCCTGTGGACCCCGGTCGCGGTCCTGCTCGTGTGGCTCGGCTTCGTGCTGGGCGGCTACCTCCCGGCGCCCTCGTGGCTCGCGGCGTGGCTCGGCTTCTGAGCCGGGCGCCGTGACCGCGATCGGCATCGGCGTCGACCTGGTCGAGGTCTCACGGGTCGCCGCGATCATCGCCGACAAGGGGTCGCGCGTGTTCCAGCGACTGCTCACCCCCAGCGAGCGGGCCTACTGCGAGAGCCGCCCCGATCCCGCGACCCACGTGGCGGTGAGGCTCGCGGCCAAAGAAGCGGTCTACAAGGCGCTCCAGGGGACAGAGGCGGCGCGAGGGATTGGGTGGCGGGAGATCGAGGTGGTGCGCGCTCCCGATGGCAGGCCCGATGTGCAGTTGAGCGGTGTCGCGGCGGCGCGGGCGGCCGAACTCCAAGTGGAACGCGTGCTCCTGTCCCTGTCCCATACGCACCAGGCCGCGGTGGCCGTGGTCGTGCTCGAGCGGGGGTAATCGGAACCGGGCTGCTTGAATTCCCGACTAGTCTACTCTAGTATTTGACGCCCTCTGATTATTTGACGCCCTCTGATTGAGAATCATTCCCATCTACCGTAAGCCTATCCTCGGCTTGCTGTTGAGCGTCTGTATCGCGGTGCGCGCCGCGGGCCAGGCGACCGACTCGCTATCCGTGTGCCGGCGCATCGTTGCGGCGGCATCCCTGGCTGCCAAGGAGTACGCGATCGGGGTGGTCCCGCAGGGTCGGCGCGTGACCGCGCCCGAAGAGGTCTCGGAGGCGCGGCAGTTCCTGGAGCAGGCGCAGCTGGACGTCGGGTCGCTGCCGGTCGCGGTCCGAGACGTGGCCGGCCGCGACCTCCAGGCGTTGCGCCGAATGATCGAGCGCATCGCGCCGCCGGATTCGGTGTCGCAAGCCGCCGCAACGCTGGTCCAGCGGATCGCGGCCGCCGCGGGAGGAGCGCTGGATCCATATCCGGCCCGGCCGCCGTCGCTCGCGCGGGGCGCCGCGGTCTTCCAGGAGCAATGCGTGCAGTGTCACGGCCCGGCGGGCCGCGGCGACGGACCGAAGGCGCGCCAGCTCGAAGGGCCGCCCCCGGCGAGCCTGGCCGATCGCGACGCGATGAGCGTGGTGTCCCCGGTAGACGTGTACCGCAAGCTCACCATCGGGGTCGCGGGCACCGCGATGCCTCAGTTCGAAGAGTCGCTGTCGCCGGAGGACCGGTGGGCGGTCGCCAGTTATGTCGCGACGTTGCGCGCCGACAATGCGCTGGTGCGCGAGGGTGAGGGGTTGTATGCGGTGCAGTGCGCATCGTGCCACGGTCCGACGGGCGGCGGCGACGGGCCCGCGGCGGTCACGCTCTCGGTTCGGCCGCCCGCGTTGAGTGATCTCGCGACCCTGGGTCGCTTCACCGACGCGGATCTGGCGCGCCTCATCGGGCAGGGCCGGCCGGGGACGCCGATGCCGGGCTTTGCCGGCGCGCTCGAGCCGGCGCAGATCGCGAGCCTGGTTGCCTTCCTGCGGCTCGTCCCGACGGCGGAGCGCCAGCAACATCGGGCGTCGCCCGCGGCGGCGACGTTCTCCGCCGTTCGGCGGCAGCTCGACTCGGCCGTGGCCCTGCGCTCGGACAAGATCGCATTCGACGCGTATCTCACGTTCGAGCTCGTGGAAACGGACGTGCGCGCCCGCAACGCGGCGCTCGCGAGCGAGCTGGAAGACGGCTTTGCCATGTTACGCGCCCGCGCCGCCGCCGGCGCGAACGCCGACGAGCTGGACGCGATTCACGCCCGGTTGCTGGCCGGCCTGGAGCGCGCGGAGCGGCTCGTGGCCGATCGCAGCTCCAGCGCCAATCTCTTGATGCAATCGTTCGTGCTCATGCTGCGCGAGGGCTTCGAAGCGATCCTCATCATCGCCGCGCTGATGGCCTTCCTCGCCAAGGCCGGCGCCGTCGAGCGTCGGCGTCACGTGGCCCAGGGCGCGTGGGCCGCGGTGGCCGCGAGCGTGCTCACCGCCGCCGTGGTCGAGCTGCTGTTCGAGGTCACACCCGGCCAGCGGGAGGCGCTCGAGGGCGTGACCATGCTGCTGGCCACCGCGGTGCTCTTCTACGTGAGTTACTGGCTCGTCTCGAAGATCGAAGTGGCCAAGTGGAACGCGTTCGTGAAGGGGCGAATGGAGGAGGCGCTCTCGACGGGCTCGGGATGGGCCCTCGCGTCAGTGGCGTTCCTCGCGGTGTATCGCGAGGGCTTCGAAACCATCCTGTTCTACAAGGCGCTGCTCACGTCGGCAGGCGCGCAGGGCGGTGGCGTGGCGGTGGCCGCGGGCGTCCTCCTCGGGGCCCTGGGCCTGGTGATCGTCTACGTCGCGATCAGCCGCTTCGGTATGAAGGTGCCGCTCAAGCCCTTCTTTGCCGTCACCAGCGCGATGCTCTACTACATGGCCTTCGTGTTCGCGGGGAAGGGCATCGCCGATCTGCAGGAGTCCGGGATACTGAAGACGAGCGTCGTGGAATGGGCGCCCCGCATTCCGGTCCTTGGGATCTATCCCACGGTCCAGTCGCTG
>Ga0134062_10000406_pt1 | contig 13031 bp, 7 predicted proteins | sample 15_taG_19_FD_94468 | JGI IMG/M metagenome (GOLD analysis project Ga0134062, IMG submission 94468) | Grasslands soil microbial communities from the Angelo Coastal Reserve, California, USA - 15_D_Rain_20cm_2_09082015 | ecosystem: Environmental > Terrestrial > Soil > Grasslands ... | reverse complement strand
TGGGAGGACCCCGAGGTCCATCACGATCCTCCGGAGCTCCATGAGGCGGCCCTGCGGATGGGCGTGAACCTGTTTACCTACGCCGTGAGCTCGACCCGGTGACCGACACGGCGCTGCTGTTGCGGCGGCTGGGGCGCGTGCACGCGCGCGCCCGCGCGGGAGCGGTTCTGCTCACGAGCGCGGGCGTCGCGCTGGCCATTGCCGGAGCGGGGTTGTCTCTGGCGCCGCAGGTCGCACCTATCGTGGCCGCCTGGGTGCTGATCGGCGGTATCGTCGTCGTCGCCGTCGCGCTGGCGTCGCGGGCGGGGCGTCGCGCCGGCCCCCCCGTGGTGGGACGCCTGGTCGAGTCGACGGCCCAGGCGCGCGCGGGAAGCGTCGTGGGTCTCTTGAGCCCTGGGGCGACCGCGGGAGCGAGCCGGGAGCTCTTGGCCCTCGCCGACGCCCGCGCGGCGGCGGTGGTCGCGGGGGCAGCGCCGGCGGTCAGCCGACTGTTGGCCCGGGGCACGCGGAGGTCGGTGGCCGCCGGTGTCGCAGTCGCGGGGCTTGGGGCCGCCCTGTTCGTCGCCTCGGCACCGGCGGCGGGGCGCGCGGCCGCGTTCTGGCATCCGCTGCGCGCCATCGCCGACGCCCGCGCACCGGTGCGGCTCTTCGTGGACCGCGCGACGGTGCACCGGGGCGACAGCGTCCGCGTGGTGGTCGAGGTGCCGGCGGCGACGCGGGCCATCCTCTGGACGCGGGGCCCCGGCGAGCCCTGGCGGCCGACGTCGGTGACCCTCGACGCCACCGGGCGCGTTACACAGTGGCTCGGCCCGCTCGAAGCCGATCTCTATCTGCGCGCCGCGAGCGGGGGCCGGCGCAGTGTGGAGCGGCGCGTCACGGTCGCGTTGCCCGCCTTCGTCGCCGGCCTCGAGCTCACCGCCCGCTACCCCGAATACCTCGGGCGCCCCGACGAGCCGCTGGTGCCCGGCACGGACACACTCGCCATCCCCGAGGGCACCGTGATTCTCACGAGGGGCGCGGCCAGCGTGCCGCTCGCGGCGGCGACGTGGCACCGGCCGGGTGCGGAGCGGGGAGCAGTGCTGAGCGTGGACGGCACGCGGTTCTCGGGACGGCTCGCCCCGACCGCGTCTGGTGTGTGGCGGCTCGCGCTCACCACCGCCGACGCGACGCCGCTGGAGGGAGAGTCGCCCGAGCTGCGGCTCCGCGTGGTGCCCGACTCCGCGCCCGTGGTCACCGTCCCGATCCCGGGGCGGGACACGACGCTTCCTTTGTCTCTCCGCCAGCCACTCGTGATCGATGCGCGCGACGATCATGGCCTCACGCGGCTCGAGGTTGTGAGCTGGCGCGTGAGCCAGACGGGGAAGGTCGGGGCCGCGGTGCGTGAAACGCTCGATGTGTCCGGTGCGGGAGAGCGGACCATCGTGCAGGGGGATCTCGACGCGACCCAGCGTGGTCTGTTGCCGGGCGACACGCTGCGGCTTCGCGTCGAAGCGTGGGACAACTTCCCGGCGCCCGCGACGCACGTCGGCCGAAGCCGGGAGCTGGCCCTGCGGCTGCCGAGCCTCGAGGAGCTGCGAGCGGCGACCCGCACGGCCTCGCAGGACGTCGCCGCTGCCGCGGACTCGCTCGCCGGTGCGCAAGGTGACCTGGGAGCACGCACCCGCGACCTCGCGCAGGAACGCTCCCGCGACGCTTCCGGCACGCGCCGGCCTTCGGACGGTGGGCGGGACGCAGCGGGAGCGCTGCCCTTCCAGGCGACCGAGCGAGCGCAGGGCGTGGCGCGCGAGCAGGAAGCGCTGCAACAGCGCGTCCAGGAGCTCTCGCGCGCAGTGGAAGAGATCACGCGCGCGGCTCAAGCGGCCGGCTTGGGCGACACCGCGTTCCAGGCGCGCCTGCGCGAGGTGCAGGATCTGCTGCAACGCGCGGTGACGCCGGAGCTCGCCGCGAGGTTACGGGAGCTGCAAGACGCCCTATCGCGGCTCGACCCGGAGGCTACGCGCCGGGCCCTCGAGCGCCTCGCGGAGGCGCAGCAGCAGCTCAAAGCGGAGCTCGAGCGGAGCGAGGAGCTGTTCCGCCGCGCGGCAATCGAGGGCGCCCTCACGTCGCTCGCGGCGGATGCCAAGGACCTGCAACGCCGGCAGGCGGAGTGGAACCGCGAGGACGCGCCCCGGCCCGACAGTACCGGCGCGGCGCGGCAGCGCGCGCTCGGCGACCGCACCGACTCGCTGGCGCGGGGCATCGAGCAGGTGGCCGCGGACCTGAAAGCCGCCGGGCATGAGGGGGCGGAGGGCGAGAAAGCCGCGCCGCTGGCCGCGCCGCAGCAAGCGGCGCAGGATGCCCGGGCGGCGATGCGACGCGCGGCGCAGTCCGCCGACCTGGGGAAGGCGCCGGCGGCAGCACAGGCCGGAGCGGACGCCGAGCAACAGCTGTCCGACGTCGCGGAGGCGCTGCACGAGCGGGGCGACTCGCTGGCTAGCGAATGGCGCAACGAGACGCTCGCCGCGCTCGATCGCGCGCTCGCGGAGACGGCCGAGCTCGCAACGGGGCAGCAGCGCGTGGCGGAAGCCCTGCGGCACGGCGAGACCGGCCCCGCGACCCGATCGCAGCAGGCGTCGGTCGAAGAAGGCACCGACGCCGTGGCCCGCCAGATCAGCGAGGCCGCCGGGAAACACGCGCTCGTGTCGCCGCAGCTCGCGGCCGCGCTGGGGTACGCCAAACGGCAGATGGCCGCGGCGCGCGCCCAGCTCGAGGAAGCGGACCCCAGCGCGTCGGACGCGGCCTCCCTCGCCGACGACGCGGTGGACGCGCTCAACGCTACCGCCCTCGCCCTCGCCCGAAGCCGTAGCCAGGTCGCGGGCGGCAAGTCGGGCAGCGGCTTCGCCGAAGCGGTGGAGCAGCTCGCCCGCATGGCGCGCGACCAGCAGGGACTGAACGGTCTGGCGCAGGGCTTGTTACCGATGATGGGCATGAGCGGCGAGGCGCTCATGGAGCGGCTACGCGGCCTCGCCGGGCGGCAGCGTTCCCTCGCGGAGCAGCTCGAGCGGCTCCAGGCGGAAGGGGCGAGCGCCGCCGCCGGCCCGCTCGCGCAGGAGGCCAAGGAGTTGGCCCGCCAGCTCGAAGCCGGACGGCTCGATCAGCAGACCATCGAGCGCCAGCAGCGCCTGTACCATCGGCTGCTCGATGCCGGTCGCACGCTGTCGAACGACGAGCCCGACCAGACCAAGGACCGAATCAGCCGCTCGGCCACGGGCGACAGCGTCCACCTTCCCGACGTTCTCAAGGCGGGCGCGACCGGGGCCGGCCCCCGCCTGCGGTATCCGACGTGGGAAGAGCTGCAGATGCTGACGCCCGAGCAGCGCCGTCTGGTGCTCGAGTACTTCCGAAAGTTGAATGCTCCGGCGCCGCGATGAGTCCGCGGGTGAACCCGCGCCGCGGGTCATGCGCCGAGGCTCGGCGTGGTTCGTCACGCTCACGCTGCTGCTCGTTGCGCGCGGGCCGGCGAGCGCGCAGGCGATCGGGCAGGGCGTCGAGCTTGAGCGCGCCGGTCAGTTCGAGCAAGCGGCGAGCATCTACTTCTCGACGCTCCGGGCCGAGCCAACCAATTTCTCCGCGTTGCTCGGACTCGAGCGGGTCCTGCCACCGCTCAACCGGCTGGTAGAGCTGGTGCCGGTGGCCCAGCGCGCGCTCGGTGCCAGTCCGACCAACGCGGCGCTGCGGGCCGTCCTGCTGCGCACGTATGTGGCGCTGAACGAGCCCGACAGCGCGCGCGCGCTGGCGCTGCGGTGGGCCGCAGCCGCGCCGCGCGACGAGGCCCCGTACCGGGAATGGGCGATGGCGCTCGAGGCCGCGCGCCAGCAAGCGGCGGCGCGTGAGGTGCTCCTCGCCGGCCGGCGCGCGCTCGGTCGAGCCGACGCGTTCGGCATCGAGCTGGCGGAGTTGAGCCAGCTCGCGGGCGACTGGGAAGGGGCCGCCCGGGAATGGTCGGCGGTACTGACGGGCATGCCGGTGCAACTCGCCGCCGCGGCGAGCGCCCTCGCCGACGCACCCGACGCACAGCGCGAGCGCATCGCGCGCGTGCTCACCACGGGTTCTCCGTCGCCGCTCGCGCGCCGTCTCGCCGGGGAGCTGCTGCTCGGCTGGGGTCAGGCCCAACGCGCGTGGCTGGTGTTCGAGCCGAGCGTCGCGACGCCGTCTTCGGACGCGGCCTTCGCGTTGCGACGGTTTGCCGATCTCGCCGGCGCCCGCAGCACGCCCGATGCACGCCGCGTGCGCGCGCTCGCGCTCGCCCGTTACGCGGACATGGCGCCCGCGCCGGCCGCCGCGCGCGCGCGGGCCGATGCGGCGCGCGCCTTCATCGAGGCGGGCGACCGCGCCGCCGCCCGCTCGGTGCTCGAGCGCGTGGCCGGAGACACGACCGCTCCGCCCGACGCGCAGGCGCTCGCGCAGCGCGCCGTCGTGGAAGCGCTCATCGAGGCGGGCCAGCTCGACGACGCCGCGCAACAGCTCGCGACCAACCGGCGGCTGGCCGCCGACGACCGCGCCGCCCTGCGGCTCCGCCTGGCGAGCGCGTGCATCGTGCGCGGAGAACTCGATCGCGCCGAGGCGACGCTGGCGGGTGATTCAACCGTCGACGCCCTCGCGCTCCAAGGGTGGATCGCCTTGTACCGCGGTCGCCTCAGGGAAGCCCAGGACCGGTTCCGCTCGGCGGGGCCGTTCGCGGGCGATCGGGAGGACGCCACCGAGCGCACGGCCATGCTGGCCCTGCTGCAACAAGTCCCGCTCGAATCGTTCCCCGAGCTTGGCGGCGCCCTGCTGCTGCTCGCGCAAGGCGACTCGACGCGCGCCGTGCCGGCGTTGCGGCTCGCGGCCGAGCGAGCGGGCGGCGCGGGGCGACCGGCCATCCTGCTGCTCGCCGGCCGGGTCGCCGCTCGGACGGGAGGTACCGAGCAGCAGGAAGAGGTAGCGCTCGGGCTGTTCGCGGAAGTCGTCCGCACCGCAGGGCAGTCCGCGGCGGCGCCAGCCGCTGAGCTCGAATGGGCTCGACTGCTCGCACGTCGCCTGCAAACGGCCGACGCGATCCAGCACCTCGAGCACCTGATTCTCACATACCCCCGGAGCGCCGTCGTCCCCGCCGCGCGCCGGGAGCTCGAGCGGGCGAGGGGAGCGATTCCGAAGTCGTGAAACGGAGAGCGTTTCTCACGACGGTACGACGCTACGTCGCTACGACGGTCGGTCTGGACCTCGCAGGCTTCCGGCCGACCGTCCGAGTGTCCGGCAGTCTCTTGATCCCGATGGACGACGTCCAAACCGATCATCTCAAGGCGTACGGCGTCACGTACCGAGTCGTGCAGGCAGGCATCAAAGCGGAGTGGCTGCTGAACTACCGCGGCGGCTCGTTCCTGCTGCCGGACGGCGCGGCGATCCGGCGCGATGCCGCGCTCGCGGGCGTGAGCGTCGAGCCGGTGGACGACGCGCGGGTGATGGCGATCCGCGGGGAGATCGAGGCGAGCAACATGGACGCCGTGCCGCTCGAGAAGGCCCCCAAGGTGGCCGTGTACGTGCCGCCCAATGCGCCCCCCTGGGACGACGCGGTCACGATGGCGCTCCAGTACGCGGGCGTTCCGTTCGACAAGGTGTGGGATTTCGAGGTGCTCGGGGGAAAGCTCTCCGGCTACGACTGGCTGCACCTGCACCACGAGGACTTCACCGGACAGTACTCGAAGTTTTATCTCATCTACGCGGGCGCGTCCTGGCTCGCCGAGATGGTGCGGTTCAATTCCGATGCGGCGAAGCGTCTCGGCACGGGGACCGTGCCGGAGCTGAAGAAGACCGTCGCCCGGGCGCTCCGGGAGTATGTGGGGAACGGGGGCTTCCTGTTCGCGATGTGCACGGCCACCGAGACGATCGACCTGGCGCTCGCCGCGGAGCACGTGGACATCGCGGCCGCGTTCGCGGACGGCACGCCGATGGACCCCCGAGCGGACGAGAAGCTCGATTGGTCCAAGGCGCTGGCCTTCACGGGCGCGCATCTGGAGCCCAATCCCCAAATCGCGAGCTTCTCGGACATCGACGGACATCAGGTCAATGCCCCGGCGCGCCGCCAGCCGCTTGGCGCCTATAAGCTCTTCAACTTCAGCGCCAAGATCGATCCCGTCCCGACGATCCTCGTGCAGAACCACCGGCAGGTGATCCCCGACTTCTACGGGCTCACCACGTCGTTTTTGCGCAGTCGCCTGAAGCCGAGCGACGTGGTGCTGGCCGACGAAGAAGGCGCCCCATGGGTGAAATACATCAACGGCAACCACGGCAAGGGGACGTGGACCTTCTTCGGGGGCCACGATCCTGAGGATCAACAACACCAGATCGGCGACCCGCCGACGGACCTCTCGCTGCATCCGCATTCGCCGGGCTACCGGCTGATCCTCAACAACGTGCTCTATCCCGCCGCCAAGAAGCGCGAGCTGAAGACGTGAGCGCGGAGCGGCTGGCGCCCGCTGTCCGCGACCTGCTGCGCTCCGAGATCGCGGCCGCCCGCGGGCGGGAGGTGTCGTTCGTGGCGCGGGCGGACGCGAACGGTCTGATCGTCGAGGCGCGGGTGGTGGCCCGCGGGACCGTCGATGCGGTGCTCGCGTTGCCCGGTATAGCGGTGCGCGGCGAGCTGCTGCTGCACAACCACCCCAGCGGTGTGCTCGAGCCGTCCGGCGCGGACCTGAGCGTCGCCGCGCGGCTGCACGATGATGGTGTCGGCTTCGGGATCGTGGACAACGATGTGACCGACTGCTACGTCGTGGTCGAATGCCCGCGACCGCGGGCCACCACGCGCCTCGACCCGATCGACGTTGCGGCGCTGCTCGCGACGAGCGGTCCGGTGGCGCGGGCGCTGGGGGGAGGGGCGAACAGCTTCGAGGATCGTCCCAGCCAGCGCGACATGGCGGCGTACGTGGCCGATCTGTACAACGACGGCGGTGTCGGGTTGCTCGAGGCGGGGACCGGCGTCGGTAAATCGTTCGCCTACCTGGTCCCGGCATTGGTGTGGGCGCGGGAGAACGGTGAGCGCACCGTCGTCTCGACCAACACGATCAATCTGCAGGAGCAGCTCGTCGGCAAGGACCTCCCGATCCTCGCGCGCGCCCTCGGGACCGGCGACCACTCGCCGACGTTCGCGCTGCTCAAGGGCTGGCGGAACTACGTCTGCCTGGCGCGGCTCGAGCAGGCCCGCGAGCAGGGAGACTCGTTGTTCGAGGACGAGCGCCGCGCCGAGCTCGATGCGCTGGCCGCCTGGGCCGGACGCACGAGCGACGGCTCGCTTGCGGACCTCACCGACGAGCCCACGGCCGACGTGTGGGATGCGGTGGCGGCCGAGTCGGACCTCTGCACGCGGCTCAAGTGCCCCCATTTCGACCGTTGTTTCCTGTTCCAGGCGCGCCGGCGGGCCGCCGAAGCCGACGTAGTCGTCGTGAACCATCACTTGCTCGCGTCGGATCTCGCGGTGCGCATGGCGTCGGACAACTGGCAGGAGGCGGCGGTGCTCCCGCCGTATCGCCGCCTCGTGCTCGACGAGGCGCACCACCTGGAAGACGTTGCGGCCATGCACCTCGGCGCGCAGGTGAGCCTGCTCGGCGTCCAACGCCTGCTCTCGAGGCTCGAGAAGAACGGTCGCGGGCTGTTGCCGACCTTGCGGTCGATCCTGTTCGGGCGGGACGATCTGCTCTCCGCCGCGAGCCGCGACATCGTGCAGCAGGGTCTCGCGGACGCGCTGGCGGCGGCGCGCCGCGCCGCCGACGATGTGTTCACCCGGCTCACGCGGCGGCTCGATGGTGAACCGGGACCGGCACCGGTGCTCCGGCTGCGAGACGAGTTTCTCAGCGATGCGGTGTGGGAGGAAGGGCTCCGCGTGGGCCTCGATAACCTGCTGCTGGCATTCTCGCGCCTCTCGGAAGGCGTGGCGACGATCGCCGACCGCCTGGCGCTCGACGACCCGTCGGAGCGACGCGCGCAGCTGCTGGGCGAGCTGCGCGGCGTGGGGCGGCGGCTCGACGCGGCGGCCGCGGGCCTGACCGCCACGCTGCGGCCGCCGCCGGGCGGGCCCGCGGCGGTGCGCTGGGTCGAGCGGCGAGGTCGCAAGACGCCGAACGTCACGCTCGCGGCCGTGCCGCTCGACCTCGCGCCCATCCTCAAGGACAACCTGTTCGATCGCATCGAGACCGTGGTGCTCACGAGCGCCACGCTCGCCGCCGGCGGCGACTTCAGCTTTCTCGAGGAGCGGCTGGGGCTCGACCTGCCGCCCACGCGCATCAAGGTGCGCGAGATCCACGCGTCGCCGTTCGACTTCCCGTCGCAATGCGTGTTCGGGATCCCGACCGACCTGCCGGAGCCGCGCGATGACGAAGCCGGACACGGCGCCGCCGTGGCGCGCGTGCTGGTCGAGCTGGCCCACGCGTCCGACGGGGGGATGTTCGTGCTGTTCACGAGCCACGCGGCCCTGCGCCGTGCCGCCGAAGCCGTGCGCGACGCGATCGGCGGGCGGTGGCCGCTGTTCGTCCAGGGCGAGGGGCAGCGTGATCACTTGCTGCGGCGGTTTCGCGAAGCGGGCTCGGGGATTCTCCTGGGAACGGATTCGTTCTGGGAGGGCGTTGACGTGCCGGGGCGGGCCCTGCGCGTGCTGATCCTCGCCAAGCTCCCGTTCAAGGTCCCGACCGAGCCGCTCACGGCGGCGCGGCTCGAGCGGCTGGAGGCACGCGGGCTGAACGGATTCGCGCATTATCTCGTTCCGAATGCCGCTCTGAAGTTGAAGCAGGGATTCGGTCGGCTGATCCGGAGTCGCGTGGATGTGGGGGCTGTGGTGCTGCTGGACCGGCGCGTCGTCACGAAACGCTACGGCGCGATGATTCTCGATGGCCTCCCCCCGGCGACCCGCGTAGTGGGTGACTGGGGAGATGTCCTGGGGGCGTGCGAGGATTTCTTCGCGCGGCACGGGATTGGGGAGGAGGCGAGGGCGGTAGAGGAGGGTAGAGGTCGGTAACGGTTCCGGTTCGCATAGCGTACATTCCCCTAGAGGACACCGGCGTGACCCAGTTCAGCAAGCGGTTGGCGGCGCTGCCCACGTACCCGATGGCCGAGATCCCGGCGATCAAGCGCCGCCTCGTGCAACAGGGTGTCGATGTGATCGACGTCGGGGCGGGGGATGCCGATTTCGCGCCTCCCGAGGTGGCCGTGGACGCGCTGGCGCGCGCGGTGCGCGACCCCGCGATGAGCCGCTATGCGTTTCAGCTCGGTTTGCCGGCGTTTCGCGAGGCCGCGGCGGCGTACGTGAAGCGGCGGTTCGGCGCCCGGTTCGATCCGTTCACCGAGCTGCATCCCCTCATCGGCTCGAAAGAAGGCATCGCGCACCTGGCCACCGCGCTGCTCGACCCGGGCGACGTCGCGATCGTGCCCGAGCCCGGCTACGCGGTGTACGAGGGCGGCACCGTGTTGGCCGGCGCGGAGCCATACCGTTACGCGCTCACACTGCGGACGGGATTCCTGCTGGAGCTCGAGGAGATCCCACCCGATGTGCTGCGCCGCGCCAAGCTGGTGTACCTGAACTACCCCAACAACCCCACTGCGGCGGTCGCCCCGCGCGACTACTTGGAGCGCACGGTCGCGTTCTGCCGCAAGCACGGGATCGTGATCGCGTACGACAATCCGTACTGCGAGATCACGTTCGAAGATCATCCGGCGCCGAGCATCTTCGAGATTGCGGGAGCGCGCGATGTCGCCGTCGAGTTCCACTCCCTGTCCAAGACGTTCTGCATGACCGGCTGGCGGCTGGCGTGGGCGCTCGGGCGGCCCGAGCTGATTGCGGCGCTGGCACGCGTGAAGAACTACGTGGACACGGGCGCGTTCCTCGCGGTGCAGTCCGCCGGCGCGGCGGTGCTGCCGCAGGCGGAAGCGCTGGCGCGCGGCTACGTGACCCGGTTCAAGGAGCGCCGCGACGCGATGCTGCCGGCGCTGCGGGCCCAGGGCTTCGAGCCGGACACGCCGGAAGCCACGATGTACGTGTGGGTGCCGCTCCCCGAGGGGGTCGCGTCGGCGGCGTTCGCGCGGCGCGCGCTCGAGGAGGTGGGTGTAGTCACGCTGGCCGGGAGCGGGTTTGGCGCCGGCGGTGAGGGGTTCTTCCGTGTGGCGCTCACGGTCGGGACGCCGCGGCTCGTCGAGGCCGCCGAGCGGCTGGGAAAGGTGCTCGCCGCTGTTTGAGATCCGGAGGCCCCCGCTCGAGGTTCGGCGACTCACCTGGGTCGTCAGCGCCGTGGCGCACGGAGTCGTCATCGCGCTCGCGTTCAGCGGGTCGTGGCGGATCGATCGGCCGCAACGGTTCATCACCATCATTCCCCCCGACCAGCCGCAGCAGCACGAGCTCCCACCGTTCGGCGGGACGCGCCGGGGCATCGGGCCCAGCGGCGGGATGGGACGGCCGTTGCCGAACGCCGTCCTGCCTGATACGACCCCACCGGTCCCGGCGCCCGTCGGCAAGCGCGACACGACGCTCGCCACGAGCGCGGCCGCCGTCGGCCCGCACATTGTGAACCCGCCTCTGTTGGGCGATGGCCGGCTCTGGGTGATGCCGCGCCCCGCGCTGCCGGCGGACGTAGCGGGGGCGCTGTACGAGCCGCAAGAGAGCCGCGACACCGCCGTCGTGCGCCGGCTCCGCGCCATGATCGACTCGCTGAACGTCTACATCGACCAGGACCAGCGCGCGCGCCAGCGGCCGTCGTGGACCACGGACGTGGCCGGCAAGGCGTTCGGGATCGACTCGCAGTTCATCCACATCGCGGGGATCAAGGTCCCCACGGCGGTACTGGCCCTGTTGCCGATTACGCTGCCGCAGGGGAACTACGACGAGCAGATGCGCGCCCGCCACCTGGACGAAATGCGGACGGACCTGTTACAGGCCGCGCGGCGCACGGAGACCCTGCAACTCTTCAAGCAGTACGTGCGTGACATCCGGGCGCGCAAGCAGGCCGAGCGGGACGCCGCGCGCCGCACGAAGACCGATACGACGGAGGTCGTTAAGAAGGACACCACCAGCGCCGTTCCGTAACCCCATCGGTTCGTTTCACAGCGACGTTCCCTTTAGTGCAATAGTGTCTTCCCGGGCAGCGCGGTTTCGTGGATATCCCACGGGTTAGCCTTCAACGGGAGACCGCCATGTGCCGGAGCTGGACACGTCAGTTGCGCAGGTCATGGAGAAGTTGAAGGAGAGCGGTGGTCATTAGGGTCCTGCGCGACACGCAGCGCCGCCTCGGCTTGTGGGCGGGGGTCACCGTTGTGGCCCTCGCCGGTGGGGCGGCGCTCGCCTGGCACACGCTGCGTGCGAAACCGGCGGGACTCGAGGCACGGGAAGCTTCGAGCTTCGAGCCGACGGTCGAGAACCGAGGACCGGCGCCCGCGCCCGCGCCGGAAGGGATGGTGTGGATTCCGGGCGGGGAATTCTCTATGGGCGCCAAGGATCCGCCCGACATGAATGACACGGTGGGGATGCAGGCCACCCAGGACTCGCGCCCCGTTCACCGCGTCTACGTGGACGGCTTCTGGATGGACAAGACCGAGGTCACGAACGCGCAGTTCGCGGCGTTCGTGCGGGCAACGGGGTATGTCACCGTGGCCGAGCGGACGCCGCGCGCGGAGGATTTCCCCGGCGCGCCGCCCGAAAACCTCGTGGCCGGGTCCGTCGTCTTCTCCCCCCCCGACCACCCCGTCCCGTTGGATGACCACTTCCAATGGTGGTCGTACGTGAAGGGCGCGAACTGGCGTCATCCCCTGGGTCCAAGGAGCACAATAGCGAGGAAGGATGAGTTCCCGGTAGTGCACGTCGCCTACGCAGACGCGGAGGCGTATGCGACGTGGGCCGGGAAGCGCCTGCCGACGGAAGCGGAGTGGGAGTTCGCGGGGCGCGGCGGTCTCACCGGGCAGCTCTATCCGTGGGGCGACGCGTTCGAGCCACGGGGCAAGTGGATGGCGAACACCCACCAGGGGCATTTTCCCGACCACGACACGGGCGAGGACGGGTTCACGGGCATCGGGCCGGTGGCGCGGTTTTCGCCGAACGGGTACGGGCTGTACGACGTGGCCGGCAACGTGTGGGAGTGGGTCAGTGATTGGTATCGCCCCGACTACTACGACGAGCTGGCTGGGGCGGGAGGCGTGGCTCGCAATCCCCAGGGGCCCGAGTCCTCGTTCGACCCGAGCGAGCCCACCGAGCCAAAGCGTGCCATGCGCGGCGGCTCGTTCCTTTGCACGGATCAATACTGTTCGCGCTACATGGTCGGCACGCGCGGCAAGGGAGAGGTCAGTACCGGGACGAACCATTTGGGATTTCGCCTCGTCATCTCACCTGAACGCAAAAGCGAGTGACTCGACTCGGCCTCGCGCGGCGCTGACTCGGAATGCGGTCGTCTAGTCGGTAACTCCAGGTGGTGGCCGTGTGGAGGCCTCTCCCTTCGACCCCCCTCCGCATTTGTGGAGGGGGGACAGGGTGAGACCCGACGCTCGCTACTTCACCTCGACGGTCACCCTCGTGATGTGCCCCGTGAACTTGTTGTCGCCCTGCTTGTAGTCCGGCGATACGTTGGTCTCGCCGTCCTCGCCCACGTCAGCTCCTTCATCCGCCGAAAACGCGAACGGCTGCGTCTTGGGGATATGTCCTTCCACGGCTTTCTTACCATCGATCGTGATGATGGACTTGCCGCCCGTCCCCGGCTTGGCTTCATCGGGGATGAACTCGTAGACGATGGTGTGCTTGCCCGGGCCGAGGGCGGAGGGCGCGGCGATGTTGGTGCGCTCGAGGGCGAACCAGTTGTACTCGTGATGCACCCGGCCGTTCTTCAGGTACAGAGTCCAGCCGCCGAAGTAGCCGGCCTGGGCGATGATCACGCCGCTCGCATTCGCGTCGCTCACCTCGATCTCGGCCGTGATGGTATGATGCACGCCCTTCACGTTGATGAAGGCGTTCTCCATCATGCCGGTCATGCCGTCGTAGACCGTCAGGGATT
>Ga0134062_10000390_pt1 | contig 13272 bp, 15 predicted proteins | sample 15_taG_19_FD_94468 | JGI IMG/M metagenome (GOLD analysis project Ga0134062, IMG submission 94468) | Grasslands soil microbial communities from the Angelo Coastal Reserve, California, USA - 15_D_Rain_20cm_2_09082015 | ecosystem: Environmental > Terrestrial > Soil > Grasslands ... | reverse complement strand
GTCTGCGGCATGTGCCACGAGCCGTCGAGCACGCGAAGGTCTGGATCGCGTCGATGCGCGGCGAGCCAGTCGCTGGAGACGAGGGCGTCCATCACGCGTCCTTCAGCAAGCGATGCGGACTCGAGCCCTCGGCATCGAGCGCCTCCTCCCAGCGCAGGTACGCCTCCATCGCCTCGCGGCCACGCTGGTAGGGTTTGAGCACGACGTCGTCGGGCTCGTCCCACAGATGCGTCGCGCCGCGCTCGAGCGGCTGCCCCGCATCGGCCCAGCCGCGCGTGCCGCCGTCGAGCACGGTGACGTTGTTGTATCCGAGACCGGCAAGCGTCACTGCGGCGAGCGTCGAGCCGACGCCGTCGCCGCACGTCACGACGACCGGGCGCGCGCGATCGGGCGCCACGCGCGCGATCTTCGCCTCGAGCCGGCTGCGGCAGATCCAGCCGGCGCCCGGCACGTGGCCGCGCGTGTACTCGTCGCTCATGCCGACGTCGACGACGCCGACGTCGCCGAGCTCGCCGGGCTTGCGATATCGCGTGGCCGCACGCGCCGCCTGCCAGCCGAAGGGAATCGGCTCCGGCTGGCCGTTCTCGATTAGGCCGCCGGCGTCCTGCCACGCGGGCACGCCGCCCGCGAGCACCGCGACATCCGGCACGCCCATGCGCGCGAACCACGCCGCGGTCAGTGTCGCCCGCACGACGCCGTCGCAGACGAAGACGAACGATGCGCGCCGCACGGCGAAGTAGTCATCGGTCGCCTGCACCGCCTGGCCGCCCGGCGCCCAGATCGAGCCCGCCACGTGGCCCGCCTCGTACTCGTCGGCGGTACGGACGTCGACGAGATAGACGTTGCGCTCGCGGCGCTCCTCCCACAGTCGCCGCACGTCATCGACGCTCAGCGACTTCACGCGATCCTCGGCGGCCACGCGCTCGGCGACCGCGGCGGCCTGAACGCGGCTGGCCTCGCCGGGGTCCGGCGCCGTCCGCGCGCCGCCGCGCTCGAGCGTCAGGCCGGCGAGCTCCCAGCCCATCGTTCCGTTCTCGAGCGCGACGATCGGGTTGGGCAGACGCATGCGTCGCAGCGATTCGGCGCCGATGTAGGAGCGCGTGCGACCGCCGCAGTGCACGACGATGGTGGTCTCGGGACGCTCGACCAGCTCGCCGATGCGGAACACCAGCTCGCCGCCCGGGACGTTGATCGCGCCCGGAATGCAGCCGCGCTGATACTCCTCGTACGTCCGCGAGTCGACGATGACCATGTCCTCGCGCTTCTCGATGCGGCGCACGAGATCCTCCGGCGTGATCTGCGGCGTGCGCCACTCGTGCAGCGCGCGCTCGCCGAAGACCTTGCTCGGCACGTTGAGTCCCTGCACGACGCGGCGTCCCGCCGCGCGCCAGGCGCCGAGCCCGCCCGCGAGCACGCGCACGTCGCGGTAGCCCATGGCCGCGAGCGTCGTCGCAGCCAGCGGCGCGAGGGCGCCGTCGGCGTCGATCAACGCCAGCGGCGTCGCGGGCGCGGTGACGAGCGTGGGCATGCGGAACTCGAGCTGTCGCCGTGGCAGCGACGTCGCGCGGAAGACGTGCCCACGCTCATAGGCGCCGCGCTCGCGGACGTCGAGCACGGCGTGGGGTATGTCCGAAGCCATCAGTTCGGCGAGCGCGTCAGGCGTCAACATGGCGCTATCCTACTATCGAAGTCTGCCGTCGGGGCGGCTTCGGCGCCGCCTCGGAGAGGCGCGCTTCGCCTGCGGCCGCCGACGGTCCGACCGTCGGGCCGACACCGTGTGGAGGATCCGATGAGCCTCGTGCAGCGCTTCGCCACGGCGTTCAACGCGCGTGATGTCGACGGGCTGCTCGCGTGCTTCACCGAGCGCGCGAGCTACACCGACAACTTCTTCGGCGAGCACTGCGGTCGCGACGGGCTGCGCGCGATGTTCGAGCGCATGTTCCGCGAGGGCCGCGAGTACGTCTGGCGCATGGACACCATCGTCGAGACGCCGGTGTCGGCCGCCGCCGAGTGGACGTTCTCCTACGTCGTCACCGACGCGGTGCCGCGCAGCGCCGGGCGTAAGGTGCGCTTCCGCGGCATGAGTATTTTCGAGCTCGACGGCGGGCGCATCGCACGCTATCGCGAGTGCTTCGACACGGGTGTGGCGCTGCTCCAGCTCGGCTTCACGCCGGAGGCCCTGGCCAAGGTACTGTCGCGCCGGATCGACTGATGCCCGCGCGCCTGGCGTTTCTCGATGTCTTGCGCGGCTTCGCGCTGATCGTGATGGTGCTCAACCACACGAGCCGCTGGTGGATCGCGCGCGAGATGGGCTGGTGGCGCTACTGGATCGTGTACGGCACGGTGACGGTGGCGGCGCCGATCTTCCTGTTCCTGGTGGGCTTCGTGCTGCCGCTCTCACTGCACCGCCACGCCGGCAACATCGTGACGCCCGAGCGTCTGTGGACGTACTGGCGGCGCGGAGCGACGATCTACGCCGCTGGCTTGCTGCTCAACGTCGTCGTCTTCGGCAGCGTCCACCTGGGCTCGCTCTCGCCGGACGACTCGCCGCTCGCGGGCGGTGTGCTGCAGACGATCGGGCTGTCGATCATTCTCATGACGCCGACCGCGGCACTGCTGAAGTGGCCCGGCGGCCGAGCGGCGCTGCTCGGCGTCGCGCTGGTCGGCTACCTGCTCTTCCTCGTCGCCTACGAGCCGCTCAAGAGCTGGCTGCCGAACCACCCACTCGTCGCCCTGACGCTGTTCCTCGACTATGCGCCTTGGCCGTGGATCTGCCTTCCGCTGGTCGGGCTCGTCCTCGGCTGGTGGTGGCGCGACGTCGCCGCGCGCGGAGCCGACGCGCCGTTCTTCCGCAACCTGGCCGTCGTGGGCGTCGTGCTGATGCTGCTCGCGCCGCTCGCCGAGGTCGTCTGGCCCTCGACGCCCCACATCGGCTTCACGCGTGATCGGGTGCTGAACCACCACTGGATTCCGGGGCCGATCACGACGCTCTGGATCCTCGGCAGCGTCTTCGTGCTGCTCGCCGTCGCGTACTGGCTCTGCGAGGTGCGTGGCTGGCGGCCGCAGTGGCTGGTCGTGCTCGGGCAGACGGCGCTGATGCTCTACTTCGTGCACCAGGTGATCGTGTACACGGTGTTCGGCGACAGCTGGTTCGCCAACCGCGTTCTCGGCGCGCACTCGCCGCACGTGAACTTCCACCGCTGGTGGCAGTTCTGGGTCTGGAACCTCGCGCTGGTCGTCGCCTGCGTCGGGATGGGCTACGCCTGGCAGGCGATCAAGGCGCGCTCTACTCGCCGGTGAAGAGCGGCGGGCGCTTGGCGAAGAAGGCCTTGACGGCTTCCTTGTGGTCACCCGTGCGCTGCAGCCGCGCCCACTCGCCGCGCTCGTAGGCCACCGCCTCGGCGAGCGGCAGACGCGCGCAATGACGGAGGCCGACCTTGTTGGCCTGGACCGAGAGCGGCGCGCGGGACGCGACGACGTCGGCGAGGCGCCGCGCCTCGGTGTCCACGTCGTCGGTGACGGACGAAACGAGCCCGAGGACGTGCGCCTCGTGCGCCTCCACGACGCGGCCCGTCAGCAACAGATCGAGCGCGACGCCCTCGCCGGCCACCCGCGCGAGCCGCGCCGTCGAGACGGTGAGGCCGAGCTTCACGCCGACACCGGCAAAGCGGGCGGCGCGCCCGGCCACGCGGATGTCGCACGCCAGCGCCAGCTCGAAGCCGCCGCCATAGGCGTAGCCATCCACGGCGGCGAGCGTGGCGCCGGGGAATCCGGCGAGCGCCGAGAACACGGCCTCGTCGGCGTCGAGGAACGCCTGCACCTGCTCCGGCGTCAGCTTGACCTCGTCGCGCAGGTCGGCGCCCGCGCAGAACGCGCGGCCGCCGCTGCGGACGATCACCGCGCGCAGCCGGCGAGCCTTGAACTCGTCGAGGGCCTCGAGCAACGCCGCGCGTAGCGCGTCGGACAACAAGTTCAGCGGCGGCGCGTCGAGCGTGAGCGTGCCGATCGCCCCGTCCACCGCGGCGTGGACGGTCACCGCCGGCGCCGGATGGCTCACCGCGCGGGCTTCCCAGGGAACATCGGCTTGCCGGAGACCGGGCTGTTCGGCGCGCGCGGTGTCGAGCCCGGCGCGCCCTGCGGGCCGAAGCGGTAATCGCGCTGCCACAGGTCGAAGTACTCCACGGCGTTGCGCTTGATGTCCTCGATTTCCTCGGGCCCCATCTGGCGCACCGGCTTTGCCGGGACGCCCATGACGAGCCAACCGGCCGGCACGACTTTGCCTTGCGGCACCAGCGCGCCGGCGCCCACCTGCGCGACGTCCTCGACCACCGCGCCGGTGAGCACCACCGCACCGATCCCGATGCGAACGTCATTGCCGATGCGGCAGGCGTGCACGACGCAGCGGTGGCCGATGGTGACGCGATCGCCGACGATGCAGGGGAGGTCCGGCGTGACGTGCAGCACCGAGTTGTCCTGCACGTTCGTGTGGCGGCCGATGTACACGTAGTTATCCTGGTCGCCGCGCACGACCGTAAACGGCCAGATCGACGCGCCCTCCTCGATCACGACGTCGCCGATGACCTGCGCGGCGGGATCGACCCACGCGCCAGGATGGATGCGCGGCGAACGGCCGGGAACGGAGCGGATCATCGCGGCGCCGGCTCAGCGATCGGATCGAGCGCCGTGTTGAGCGCCTGCTTGAGCGCGGCGACGAGATCGGGAGGTCGGATGGCGATGTCGCGCGCCCACGCCATGGCCTCGTCCATCAGCCGCTCGGGCGCGACGACGGAGGACAGCAGACCGAGCCGGTGCGCCTCGTCTGCCTCCACCGTGCGGCCCGTCAGGAGCAGGTCGCGCGCGCGGCCCTCGAAGAGGAGCCGCGAGAGCTGCACGTTGGACGCCATGAGCCCGACCTTGACGCCGACGGCGCCGAGCTTCGCGCGCGTGGAGCCGACGCGGACGTCGCACCACAGCGCGAGCACGAGACCCCCGCCCATCGCCCAGCCGTTCACGGCAGCCACGATCGGGCGCTCGTACTCGCGGAGCGCGCGAAACGTCTCGTCGCCGCGCTGCAGGAACTTGCCGACCGTCTCCGTCGTCAGCTCTTCTTCTTCTTTGAGGTCGGCGCCGCCGCAGAACGCACGATCGCCCGCGCCCGTCAGCACGACCGCGCGCGTGCCGGCCCCGCGGAACTCGGCGAGCGCCTCACGGATGCCGCGCCGATTGTCGTCGCTGAGAACGTTCATCGGTGGGTTGTCGAGCACGATGACGCCGACGGCGCCGTCGGCCCACCAGCGCGTGTGCGCGTTCGATCCCGTCACTGCCCGGTGAACGCCGGCTCGCGTCGCGCGAAGAACGCCGCGACGGCCGCCTTGTGATCCTGCGTGGCGATGAGGCGGCGGAAGTGCTCGTGTTCCAGGGCGAGCGCGTCGCCGGGCGTGAGCGCGCGCGCCGCGCGGACGGCGTCACGCACGGCGCTCAGTGCCAGCGGCGGCAGCGCGCGCAGCCGCTCGGCCACGTCGCGCGCGGTCTCGCCGAGCGCCGAGCCCGGCACGACGCGCGTCACGAGGCCCAGGCGCAGCGCGTTCGCCGCGTCGGCGGTGCGATCCGCAAGCAGCAGCTCCTTGGCGGCCGCTTCACCGAGCAGGCGCGTGAGGCGCACGGCACACGCGACAGGATCGGCGACGCCGCCAGCCGAGAACGTCGCGCCGTCGCCGGCGATCCGCAGATCGGCCTCGAGGAGACGCGCGAAGTCGACGCCCGCGCAACGGCCGGCGACGAGCGCGACGTTGATCCCCGCCGCCTCGACGATTTCCATGCTAGGCGAGCCCGCCCGTGCTCATGCGCGCCAGCATACTAAACGGCGCCATCCTTGCGCAGGCGCGCGATGGCGGCGTCGTCGTAGCGGGCCTCGCGGAGGATCTCGTCGGTGTGCTCGCCGCACGCGGGCGGGACGCGCTGCACGCCCGCCCGGCCGGTCGAGAACTCCAGCGGGGATCGCAGCAGCCTCACCGCTCCGGCGATCGGATGGCGGACCTCCTGCACGACGTCGGCCGCCTGCACGGCGGGATCGGCGAACGTCTCGGCGTAGTCGTTCACGGCCGCGACCCAGACGCCCTTCGGGACCAGACGCTCGATCCACTCGGCCGTCGTGCGCGCGCGAATCACCGGCTCGAGCAGGCGCGCCACCGCCTCGCGTGATTCGAAGTTCCAGCCCGGCTCGACGAGGTCGCGCAGCGCCGGCAGCTCGAGCGCATCGGCCAGCTCGGCGAGCGGCGACATCGACAGGACGAGGTGACCGTCGCGCGTGGGATAGATGCCGTAGGGCGGCGGATGAAACGTGCTCGCCAGCGGCGTGTTGGTCTTCTCGAGCCGCGCGCCGTTGAGGAAATACGTCGCCGACTCGATCTGCAGATCGAGCGCCGCGCGCAACATGCTGACTTCGACGTGCAGGCCGCGTCCGGTTCGCGCGCGCTCGAGCAGCGCGGCGAGCGCGCCGAGCGCCAGCAGGGTCGCGCCGTGCTGATCGATCACCGCCGTGCCGACGGCGGTCGGCGGCTGGTCCGCGCGCCCCGAGATCGACGCCAGGCCGGAGATGCCTTGCATCAAGAGATCCTGGCCGGGACGGTCGCGGTACGGGCTCGACTCGCCGTAGCCCGACGCCGACACGTAGATCAATCGCGGATTGAGCGACGTCGCCGTTTCCCAGTCGAGCCCGAGGCGCGCCATGACGCCCGGCCGGAAGTTCTGCACCAGGATATCGGCGCGCTCGACCAGACGCCGCGCGACGGCGCGGCCGTCCGGATGTTTCAGGTCCAGCGTCAGGCTGCGCTGGTTGCGGTGCGCGAGAAGGAAGAACACGCTCACGCCGTTCTTGAAGACATCGGCGCCCGACCAGTTGCGCTCCCACAGCCGGCCGCCCGGCGGCTCCACCTTGATCACGTCGGCGCCGAGATCGGCGAGGAACTGTACACCGGAAGGCCCGAGCAGGAACTGCGTGAACGACAGGACGCGGATGCCGGCGAGAATCGCCAGCGGCGGCCGTCCATCCATCTACACGTCCACGCGCTTGAGGATGTGCGTGGCCGCCGCCACGAGGCTGCCGCGATCGGTCGTCACCGTCACGCGCGAGAAGACCTTGCGCTCCGCCTCGTTGCGCTCGGCCACTTCGTACGTCACGGTGATCGTGTCGCCGAAGAAGAGCGGCGCCGGGAAGCGCACGCGATCGTAGCCGTACGAGACCCACGTGCCCTGGATGCCCTCGAGGATTTTCGTCGACGCGTTGGACATGAAGCCGATCGCGAGCGCGCCGTGGGCGATGCGCCGCCCGTAGCGCGTCTTGCGCATGTACGCCTCGTCGGTATGATTCGGTGAGAAATCGCCGGTGATGCCGGCAAATAGATAGACGTCCGATTCGGACACCGTCTTGCTCACGGTGACCGTGCGACCGATGGGCAGGGCGGCGAGCGCGTCGTCGTTCATGCGCGCGATGGTAAATCCGACGGCACGCCGCTTGCTCGATTTTGTCGCATGCAGTTTTCCTGGCCGATCATGCTGTCGGCCATCGGCGGCCTCGTCGTGGTGAGCGTGCTCGTCGTGTGGGGCGTACGCCTGCTCGCGCGCAAGGACCGGGACGACGAGGACGCGAGTCGCCTGGGCGTCGAGCTCGCCGCGGTGCTCGCGCGCGAGCCGCGGCTCGCCGGCGCGGCGATCCTTCCCGTCGCGACCATTCCGCTCGAGCGGCGGCCCAGCGTGGAGCTCACGGGCCGCGTGCCCTCGGCGAGCGTGCGCGACGTCGCGCTCGAAATCGCGAGCCGCGAGGCACAGCGGCTGCGCCCCGGCATGCTCGTCGTCGATCGTCTCGAGATCGTGCCGCCCGCCGCCGCGCCGCGCTCGGCCTGACCCCTTTTCGCTCGCCCGCAGGAAGTGGTAAGGTCCCGCACGGCAAGAAGGAGGGCACCCACCATGGCCGATACCATCCGAGTCGTCGAGTACTTCTACGTCGAGACGCCGAATACCCCCGGTGTCGGCGCCGCCATGCTCACAACGCTGCGCGACGCGCGCGTGAATCTGCTGGCGTTCTCCGGCTTTCCCAGCGGGCGGCGCGCGCAGATCGACTTCGTACCCGAGGACGCCGCGGCCTTCCGCGCGGCGGCGAAGGCCGCCAAGTGGAAGCTCGTCGGTCCAAAGAAGGCGTTTCTCGTCAGCGGCGCGGACCGGCCGGGTGCCGTCGCCGAGCTGATGACGAAACTCGCGCAGGCCAAGATCAACGTCACCGCGGTCGACGCCCTCTGCGCGACCGGCGGAAGCTTCGGCGCGATCGTCTGGGTCGAGCAGCGCGACGTCGTCAAGGCGGCCAAGGCGCTGGGGGCGGCGTGACGCCGGCCTCGCGTCTGGCGCTGCACACCTGGACGCTCGACACGAGCCCGCTGCCGGACGCGGTGGCGGCGGCGCAGGCCGCCGGATGGGACGCCATCGAGCTGCGCCGTCTCGACTGGAATCGCGCGCGCGAGGCCGGACGTGCTTCGACGTGGGTCGAGGATACCGTGCGGGCCAGCGGCCTGCCGGTCGCCTGCGTCGGTGTCGAGTTCGGCTGGATGTGGGCGGACGGCGCGGAGCGCGCGCGCCTGCTCGCCATGTTCGACGAGCAGTGCGCGCGCGCCCGGGCGCTCGGGTGCGAAACCGTCATGAGCCCGGTCGACAAGGGGACGGGTGACGTCGCGCGCGCGGCGGCGTCGGTGCGCGAGGTGGGCGACATCGCCGCACGCCACGGCGTCCGGCTCGCGGTCGAGTTCAACTCGCAGTGCGAGCAGCTGAACACGCTCGAGGCCGTGCGCGAGGTGCTGGCCAAGGCGGCGCATCCGCGCTGCGGCCTCCTCTTCGACGCCTATCACATGCAGCGCAGCGGCGGCTCGCCGCGCTCGCTGGACGACGTGCGGGGCGACGAGATCGTCTACGTGCAGTTCAGCGACGTGCCGCGCGGCGAGCTCAAGCGCGGCGAGGTCCTCAACCGGCTGCCGCCGGGGCAGGGATGCGTGCCCTTCAAGGAGTTCTTCGCCGCGGTGGCGGCGAAGGGTTACGCCGGATTCATGAGCTACGAGGCGCCCAACCCGGCCGCGTGGGCGCGGTCGGGTCGCGACGTCGCGCGCGAGGCACTGGCAGCCACGCGCGCCGCGCTCTGAGGCTCGGCGTCGGGGACGCGGCCCCAGAAGAGCCACTTGTCGCCGTGCAGCGGCGCGAACGCGAGCGGCACGGGACTGAGCGCCAGCACGGTGTCGCGGCGCGGCCGGATGCCGATCCACTCGCGCCGATAGAGGCCGCGTGGTCCGCCGCGTACGAGCTGCTCGTGCAGCCAGCGCTTCGCGCGCAGCAGCCCGCGTAGCCGGTCGCCCCAGGTCCTGGGGCTGAGCGTGAACGCGAGCGTGCCGCCCGGCTTCACGACGCGCCGCATCTCCGTCACGTAGCGCGCGAGCACGGCCAGCGACGGCAGATGCTGGAAGACGCAGTAGGCGACCGCGACGTCGGCCGCGCCGCTCGGCATGCCCGCCAGGCTGTCGCCGTGGCTCTGGTGGAACGTGGCGTTCACCGGTCCGGCGAGCCGGGCCAGCGCCAGCATGCCCTCGGAGATGTCGAAGGCATGCACGTGCGCGACGTCCGCGGCGATCGCCCGCGTGAGACGTCCGATGCCGCAGCCGACCTCGATCGCCACGTCGCTGTGGCGAGGTGTGTAGCCGATCGTGTCGCGCAGGTCCTGCCAGATGCGGCGACCCGCCTGCCAGAACTCCGCGAGATCCCGCTCGGCGTACGCCCCATAGCTGGATACGTACCAGTACGGGTTCTCCGCGGCCTTGGCATCCCAGAACGCACGGCTGCTGTCGAGGCTCATGGCCAGCTTGCTGGTGCAACGGGGGTACCAGCCGAGAATGGGCCGATTCGTGCTGTCGGCACCGCCCGCCTGACTACAAAACTGCTCAGGCTCGGCTGATCGTTGCCTAGCCGAGAACGCTGTCGAGCGGCGCCGGAGGCTCGCCGAGCGAGGCGGCGACGGCGGGGTGCACGACGCGGCCGCGCGCCACATTGATGCCCTTTGCCAGCGCGGCATTGGCGCGGGCGGCCCCGGCCACGCCCCGCGTGGCCAGCTCGAGCACATACGGCAGCGTGGCGTTCGTCAGCGCGAACGTCGACGTGCGCGGCACGAGCGCCGGCATGTTGGCGACGCCGTAGTGGACGACGCCCGAGACGACATAGACAGGATCCAGCAGGGTCGTGGGATGCACGGTCTCGACGCAGCCGCCCTGGTCGACGGCGACATCGACGATGACCGCGCCTTCCTTCATCGTCGTCACCATGGCCGCCGTCACCAGCACCGGCGCGCGGGCGCCGGTGATGAGCACGGCGCCGACCAGAAGATCGGCGCGCCTGACGACCGCCTGCAGATTGAATGTGTTGGACATGATCGTGACGACGCGGCCGCCGAAGAGATCGTCGACGGCGCGAAGGCGGTCGGGATTCACGTCGAGGATCGACACGTCGGCGCCGAGCCCGATCGCGATGCGCGCGGCGTTCACGCCGACGATGCCGGCGCCGATGACCACGACGTTCCCCGGCGGCACGCCGGGCACGCCGGACAGGAGAATGCCCCGTCCGCCGTGGGCGCGACCCAGGTAGAACGCGCCTTCCTGGACCGCGAGACGGCCCGCCACCTCGCTCATCGGTGTGAGCAGCGGCAGCGAGCCGTCGGGGCGCTGCACCGTCTCGTACGCGATCGCGATCGTGCCGGCCTCGCGCAGCGCCCGCGTGAGCTCGGGCGCGGGCGCCAGGTGCAGGTACGTGAACAGGATCTGGCCCGCACGGAGCCGCGGATATTCCTCCGCCACCGGCTCTTTGACCTTGAGCACGAGCTCGGCGCGGCGCCAGACCTCGTCGGCCGCCGCGAGCTCGACGCCGACGCCTCCGTACTCGTCGTCGCGGATCCCGCTGCCGAGCCCGGCGCCTTTTTCGACCAGCACCGTGTGACCCGCGTCGCGCAGCGCCTGCGCGCCGGCGGGCGTGAGCGCGACGCGTTGCTCGCCCGGCTTGATCTCGCGCGGCACGCCGACGATCATCCGCGCAGCAGCGTCTCGGCCGCCTCCATCAAGGTTTCGCTCAGCGTCGGATGGGTGTGGATCGTGAGCGCCAGGTCCTCCGCGAGCAGCGCGGCCTCGACGGCGAGCGCGGCCTCGGCGATCAATTCGCCGGCGCCGGGGCCGGCGATGCCGGCACCGAGCAGGCGCCCGGACTCCGGATCGACGACGAGCTTCGTGACGCCATCGCTACGCCCGAGCGTCGCCGCGCGGCCGGAGGCGGCCCACCCGAATCTCGCGACGCGGACCGCGCGGCCCTCGGCCGCCGCTTGCGTCTCGGTGAGACCGCACCAGGCGATTTCGGGATCGGTGAAGACGACGGCGGGAACGACCGTGTTGTCGAATGCCGCCGCGCGTCCGGCGATCGCCTCGGCGGCCACCTTGCCCTGGCGCATCGCCCGGTGGGCGAGCATCGGCTCGCCGGTGGCGTCGCCGACGGCGAAGAGGCGAGGGTCCGCGGTCGCACAACGGGCGTCGATCTGGACGAAGCCGCGCGCGTCTTGCTTCGCGCGCGTCTTGTCCAGTCCGAGGCCGTCGGTCAGCGGCCGGCGGCCGACCGCGAGCAAGGCGCGGTCGAAGGTCGTCGCGGCGCCCGCGATGGTGGCCTCGACGCCGCTCGCCGTCTCGCGGAGCGCCTCGATCCTCGCGTTGAGCCGCACCGCCGCGAACTGCTTGTCGACCCGGCGCCCCAGCCACTGCACGAGGTCGCGGTCCGCGCCGGGCAGCAGCCCATCGGTCATCTCGACCAGCGTCACCGCGCTCCCGAGCGCCGCGTAGACCTGTCCGAGCTCGAGCCCGATGTACCCGCCGCCGACCACGAGCAGACGCTCGGGGATTTCGGGAAGCTCGAGGGCGGCGGTGGAATCCATGACGCGCTCGGAGGGCTCGATGCCACGCAGGCGGGACGGCGCCGAGCCGGTGGCCACGATCGCATGACGGAACTTGAGCGCCTGCGGCTCGTCGCCCTCGACGCGAATCGTGCGCGCGTCCTCGAAGACGCCGCGGCCGCCGACGACCTCGACGCCCTTCGCCTTGGCGACACTGGCCAACCCGCGCGCGAGCTTGCCGATCACGCGCTCGGTCTTCCACTTGCGCAGCGGATCGAGTGACACGCGCGCGGGGCCGAAGTCGACGCCGAACTCCTTGGCGCGCTCGGCCTCGCCGAGCACGGCCGCCACGTGCAGCAGCGCCTTGGAGGGAATGCAGCCTTCGAACAGACACGCCCCGCCCAGCCGCTTGCCGGAATCGACGACGACCGTCTCCAGTCCGAGCTCGGCGCAGCGGAAGGCCGCGGAGTAGCCGCCGGGACCGCCGCCGATGACGACGACGTCCACGTCGCGGACGAGGTCTCCCATCACCATGACGAGCTCAGAGTCCCAGCAGCAGCTCGGGCCTCTCGAGCCGCCGCACGATGGCCGCCGCGAAGCGGGCGCCGTCGGCGCCGTCGGCCACGCGGTGGTCGAAGGTGAGCGACACCGGCAGCAGCAGGCGTGGCTCGATCCGTCCGTCGCGCACGACGGGCTCCTGGCGGGCACGGGCAACGCCGAGAATCGCGACTTCCGGGTAGTTGATGATCGGGATGGCGCCGGTGCCGCCGAGCGCGCCGATGTTGGTGATCGTGAACGTGCCGCCGCGCAGGTCGTCGAGCGTCGCCTTGCCGTCGCGCACGCGCTGCGCCAGGGCGCCCAGCTCACGCGCGAGCTCGATCACCGGCTTCTTGTCGACGTCGCGCAGCACCGGCACGATCAGCCCGCGCCCGGTGGCGACGGCGACGCCGAGATGGACGTAGCGCTTGACGATGAGCTGTCCGCCCGCCGCGTCGAGCGCGGCGTTGAACGTCGGATGCTCGGCGAGCGCGAGCGCGGCCGCCTTCAGCAGGAAGGCCGTGAGCGTGAGCGTCACGCCGCGCGCCTTCGCGCTCTCGAGATTGCGCTGGACGATCGCGTCCAGCTCGGTGATGTCCGCGCGATCGAAATGCGTGACGTGCGGGATCACCGTCGCCGACAGGGTCATTCGCTCGGCGATGGTCCGACGCAGGTGCGACAGCGGCTGGCGCTCGACGGGACCCCACTGCTCGAAGTTTGGCAGCGGCGGCTCGGTGACGTGCGTCGCCAGCGGCTTGGCCGGCGCCGGCGTGGCGGCGGGCTCG
>Ga0134062_10000381_pt1 | contig 13389 bp, 10 predicted proteins | sample 15_taG_19_FD_94468 | JGI IMG/M metagenome (GOLD analysis project Ga0134062, IMG submission 94468) | Grasslands soil microbial communities from the Angelo Coastal Reserve, California, USA - 15_D_Rain_20cm_2_09082015 | ecosystem: Environmental > Terrestrial > Soil > Grasslands ... | reverse complement strand
GGCACGCCGGCTCGCTCGGCCTCGGCCCACACAGACGCGTTCACGCCACGATCGTCGGTCGCCGCGATCGCGAGCCAGGCGCCGGCAAGGTCGCCCGCTCGATACGGTCGACGCCGCAGCTCGATGCCGTTTTCGGCCGCGACGGTCGAGAGGCCGACTGTGGTCTCTGGACTCACCACAGTGACGTGCGCGCCTGCCGCGAGCAGGCCGCGCACCTTTTGCTCGGCCACCGCGCCACCGCCGATGACCACGGCGCGACGACCCCGCAGGTTCAAGAAAACCGGGTAGAAGGTCATGGGCCGGCGGGCACCGGGGGGGGAACGCGCACCGCATCGACTCCGACGCGATGGACGAAGTCGCCGAACCGCTCGTGGTCGAGGCGTTCATCGCGATAGCGCTCGAACAGCGGTCGCACGGCGGCGACGAGCCGGTCGCGCGGCACCAGGTCCGCGTACAACGTGCCGAGTCGCGTGCCGAGCATGCTGCCGCCCACGAACACGCCGTACTTGTTCAGCGAGCGACCGACGAACGCGAGGTCGGCTGTGTAGGGGCGGGCGCATCCGTTGGGGCATCCGGTCATGCGGACCGTCATCGCGGCATCTTCCAGACCCAGTTGCTCCAGCTCGTGCTCCAGCTGCCCGATCACGTCCGGCAGCGCACGCTCCGCTTCGGCGACGGCCAGGCCGCACGTCGGCAGCGCCGGACATGCCATAGACCATCGGCGCACGGGCGTCAATGATGCGTCCCGCGTGATCCCGTGGTCTGCGAGGATGTGCTCCACGAGCGTCACCTGCCGGTTCGGAATGTCGGTCAGGAGCACATTCTGCTGCGGCGTAAATCGCACGCCCGCGTCGACGGTCTCCACCACGCGGCGCAGCCCACTCCGGAGCCGGCGATCCTCGCCGTCCACGACGCGCCCGTTCTCGATGAACACGCCCAGGAACGAGCGCTCGTCTCCTTGCTCGTGCCACCCGAGGTGATCCTCGATGCCCGAGACCTCCACCGCCGTCGCGGGGGCGAGGGGACGTCCAAGCTCCCGTTCCACCTGATCGCGAAACCACCCGAGCCCTTGCTTGTCGAGGAGATATTTGAGCCGGGCGTGGCGCCGATCGGCGCGGTTGCCATGATCGCGCTGCACCTTGACGATCGCCTCCCCAACCTCCACAACCTCCCCCGACCTGACGAATCCCAGCGTGTCCGCGAGCCGCGGATATGTGTCGGTCTTGCCGTGCGTCCTTCCCATGCCGCCGCCCACGAGCACGTTGAACCCGACCAGGCGACCGGCGGGCGCGACCGCCAGAAAGCCCAGGTCGTTGGAATGCACGTCGCAGCAGTTGTCGTTCGGGAAAGCGAACGCGATCTTGAACTTTCGAGGCAAGTAGCGCGTCCCATAGATCGGCTCTTGCTCGCCATCACCTCCCGCCACTTTCTCCCCATCGAGCCAGATCTCGTGGTACGCCCGCGTTCGCGGCAGGAGATGGTCCGACAGGCGGCGGGCGACACGCAGCACGTCCTCCCGCAGGCCGCCGGCCACGGGCGCGGGGCACGAGATCACGTTGCGTACCACGTCGCCGCACGCCCCCAGCGTGGTGACAAGCACGTCGTTCACGGCGCGAATCGTGTTCTTGAGATCGCCCTTGAGCACACCGTGGAACTGGTTGCCCTGGCGCGTGGTCACACGCAGCGTGCCGTTGCCGTAGCGATCCGCCAGCTCGTCGATGGCCAGGTACTGCGCGCCGGTGAGCACGCCGCCCGGAATCTTGCAGCGCACCATGAACTGATGCGCCGGCTCGGCGTCCGTACCGCGCTGGGCGCGACGCCGGTCGCGATCCTCCTGCTGGTACGTCCCGTGAAACTTGAGGAGCTGCGCACCCGCCTCGGAAAAATGGCTCGTGTCCTCGGCGAGCTGCGCGTCGAGATCACCGCGCAGACCACGGCTGTCCTCCTTGACCTGTTCGACCGGGCTCAGCGGTTTGCCGGTCATACGGCAACCCCCCGCATCCCGTCGGCGAGCACTTGGCCCACCTCCGGGCGGCTGAACTCGGGCGGCGGCAGCGCGCCGCGCCGGAGCATCTCCCGCGCTTTCGTGCCGGAGAGCGTGACGTGAGAATCGGCATCGTGCGGACAGGTCTTGGGCGACGCCATGCTACCGCATTGCTGGCAGTAGAACGTGTGCTCGAAGCGCACGGGGTGAATGCCGAGCTCCCCTGGCGCGAAACGGTCGAAAATGCGCTGCGCGTCGTACGAGCCGTAGTAGGTCCCGACCCCCGCGTGGTCGCGGCCCACGATGAAATGAGTGCACCCGTAATTCTTGCGTACGAGCGCGTGGAACACGGCCTCGCGCGGACCCGCGTAGCGCATCGCGGCCGGGAAGCCGGCCGGCAGCACGCGATCCGGCGGATAGTACCGCTCGAGGAGAACCCGGTAGGCTCGCCGGGTGTCCGCGGGATCGAGCGCCAGGTCCGGAAACTCGGGGGATGAGCGCCGCAGCAATTGTGAAGCCGTGCACCTGCGTGATGCGTCCGTCTGTCACCACCTGAGCCTGTGCCATCGCTCTCTCCGACCTCGTCTTTCGCCCCTCTCCACATCGTGGAGAGGAGGATCGGTGGGTGAGGCAAAAACGAAACGGGCCCGCTTCCGTTGGAAGCGGGCCCGGGATCGAGTCGCGTGTACCGGTTATCTGGTCGTCATTGCAAGCCGGTCATCACAGCGCCACAACCGCGTCCGCTCCCCGAGGGGCGAGCACACATCGCGCAACAGAGCGGACAACAGGCCTTCGTGGTGTGGCGCCGGATCATGAGTCGGTATTTACCCGGCCCGTTTCGGTGTGTCAACCGCACTAACGGGGTGGTTGACACTCTTCCGCAGCCGGGTTATCTACTCCCCATGCTGCGTACGCGTTTGCACCACCGGCATCATCATCGCCACCCGATCAGCGGGAGGCAGCCGGAGGCGTACGCAAGGTAGGTAGCCTGTAGCACCTTGAGTGCATCACCGACGCCGGCCTCCCTGGGCCGGCGTCGTCTTGTTTTAGGGACGCCGTGGCTCCGGGATCCGGCTCGGTCAACGACTCGGAGCGACACGATGTCCCGACCCATCGATTCCTCGAAGGCCTTGCGCCTCGGCCTCCCAAAAGGCCGGATGGAGCAAGGTGTGCTGACGTTGCTGGGTGACGCCGGCATCCGCATCCGCCCGGGAGCGCGCGGCTATCGGCCCGACGTATCGCTCCCGGACACCGAAGCCAAGATCCTCAAGCCTCAGAACATCGTGGAGATGCTCGCGCTCGGCAGTCGGGACCTCGGCTTCGCGGGCGCCGACTGGGTGGCCGAGCTCCAGGCGAATGTGGTCGAGTTGCTCGACACCGGACTCGACCCCGTCGAGGTGGTAGCGGCGGTCCCCGGAGCGCTGCTCGAGAACGGGCGCCTGCCCGAGCGCCACCTGGTCGTGGCTTCGGAATACGAGCGGCTGGCACAACGTTGGATCACCGAGCGGGGCCTGTCCGCTGAATTCGTGCGCTCCTACGGCGCGACCGAAGTGTTTCCACCCGAAGACGCGGACCTGATCGTGGACAACACCGCCACGGGCGCAACGCTGGAGGCGAACGACCTCGTCGTCGTGGACCGGCTGATGCGCTCCTCCACGCGTCTCTACGCCAACCCTGTAGCGCTCGCGGATCCCGATCGGCGCTGCCGCATCGACGACCTCGTCATGCTCCTCGAGTCGGTGCTCGTGGCCCGGCGCCGGGTGATGCTCGAGGTGAACGCCTCGGCCGCGTGCCTCGAGGCCGTGGTATCGGCGTTGCCGGCGATGCGCCAAGCCACCGTGGCACCGCTGTACGGCAACGGTGGCTACGCCGTGAAGGCCGCCGTGCCGCGTGAGCTGCTGCCGCAGGTGATTCCCGCCGTGAAGGCGGCGGGAGGCACCGATGTCGTCGTGTCCACCTTCTCCCAGATCGTCCCATGACAGCGACCACGCCCGTCACCGGTCCGATGTCGCGGATCGACCCCACCACGGCATACACTCGGCCGCCGGCAGCCCCGGGCCTGCTGCGCCTCGACTGCAACGAAGGAGTCCTGCCGCCTCAGGATCTGTTGCGTGTGCTCGCCACCGCGGATCCCGAGCTGCTGCGCCGCTATCCGGACGTGAGCCCGCTCGAGGCCAAGCTCGCCGCGCGTGTCGGCGTGGCGGCGGAGCGCGTCATCGTCACCGCGGGCGCGGACGAAGGAATCGACCGCGCGTGCCGCGCCTTTCTCGAGCCCGGCCGCACGATCCTCGTGCCGGAGCCGAGCTTCGACATGTTCGACTGCTGCGCTGGGCTCGTAGGCGGTGAGCTGGTTCGCGTGCCCTGGCCTGACGACGCCTTCCCGATCGAGGGCTTCCTCGACCGGCTCGACGGCCGGACGGCCGTGGTCGTGGTCGTATCGCCCAACAATCCGACCGGGAGTGTCGCGACCCTGGCCGAAGTCCGTCGCCTCGCCGCCGCGGCCCCCAACGCGCTCCTGATCCTGGACCACGTCTACGTGGAATACGCAGACGAGGACCTCACCCCCGCACTGCTCGACCTGCCGAACGTCGTCGTGCTGCGGACGCTCTCCAAGGCGTGGGGGCTGGCCGGCTGCCGCATCGGCTACGCCGTAGCGAGCCCGTATGTGATCTCCGTGCTGCGCGCCGCGGGCGGGCCGTACACGGTGGCCGCGCCCTCGGTCGCTCTGGCCCTCGCTCAGCTCGCGCGGGGTGCCGGTGCGCTGCAAGACCACGTCGCGCGAGTGCGGGAGGAGCGTCGCCTGCTCAGCGAACGTCTCGCCGCACGAGGATACGCTCCGCGGCGGTCGCAGGCCAACTTCGTGCTCGTCGAATGCGGGGCGCATGCGTCGTCTATCTCTGCGGGTCTGGCGGCCCGGGGGGTGCTGGTGCGCGACTTCCGGGGCCGCCCGGGTCTTGAGACGGCGCTGCGCATCACGCTGCCGGGCGATGTCGCCGACTTCCAGCGCCTGTGCGGCGCACTGGAGCGCACGCTCGACGCCGAGGGGGGGGGGAGACCATGACGGCGCGCACCGCGACGGTCACCCGCGCTACGCGCGAGACCTCGATCACGGCCACGCTCGTCCTCGATGGCAGCGGCAAGGCCGAGGTGAAGACCGGCCTCGGCTTCCTCGATCACATGCTCGAGTGCCTGAGCCGTCACGCCAGGTTCGACCTCTCGCTCAAATGCGAGGGCGATCTCCACGTCGACGACCATCATACCGCCGAGGACTGCGCCCTGGTCCTGGGCCAGGCACTGGACCGTGCTCTGGGGGAACGGCGCGGCGTGATCCGGTTCGGATGGGCGTACGCTCCGCTGGATGACGCGCTGGCCCGCGCCGTGGTGGACCTGTCGGGACGATCGTTTGCCGACGTGTCCCTGGGCCTCAAGCGCGAGGCGATCGGCAACATTGCATGCGAGAATATCCCCCACGTGCTGCGCTCGCTGGCGTCTGCGGGCCGGCTCACCCTGCACGTCGATGTCCTCAAGGGCGAGAACGACCACCACCGTGCCGAGGCGGCGTTCAAAGCGACGGCGCTCGCCTTGAGACAGGCGGTGGCCTGCTCGGGGTTCGACGACGTTCCCTCCACGAAGGGCACGCTGGGAGGCACGCCCGATGACTGACGTGATCATCGTGGACTCGGGAGTCGCCAACCTCGCGTCGATCACCAGCGCGTTCCAGCGCTTGGGAGCGCGCGTCGCGGTAACAGGTGAGTCGGCGGCGGTGCGCGACGCGCCGCGCATCGTGCTCCCCGGTGTCGGCGCGTTCGGCGCAGGGGTCGGGTCGCTCCGGGCTCGCGGCCTCGATAGTGTGATCGCCGCGGCCGTGATGCGTGGTACTCCGGTGCTCGGCGTCTGCCTGGGGATGCAGATGTTGTGTGAGGGGAGTGACGAGTCTCCGGGCGTCGCGGGACTGGGGCTCGTCGCCGGAACATGCCGGAGGCTGCCGGAGCACGTGCGCGTGCCACACCTGGGATGGAATACTGTCACCGCCGAAAGTGGCGGGACGGTCGCGAGCGGTGTGGCAGCGTTCGCCAACTCCTACGCCCTGCGTACCGCTCCCCCCCCCGCCCCCCCCGCCCCCGCCGGCTGGACAGCCGCCTGGAGCACGCACGGCGTACGGTTCGTCGCGGCGCTCGAGCGGGCCCGCCTGCTCGCCGTCCAGTTTCATCCCGAGCTCTCGGGGGCGTACGGTGCGGCTTTGCTCGAGCGTTGGCTTACTGGAGCTCGAGCGGGCACGTCCCCGCCGGGCAGCGTGACGCCGGGCCTGCTACCCCGCGTGGTGCCGTGCCTGGACGTCAAGGACGGTCGGGTCGTGAAGGGGATTCGCTTCCAGAATCTGCGGGACGCGGGCGACCCGGCCGCCCAGGGCGCGCGGTACGAGGCCCAGGGGGCGGACGAGCTCGTCGTGCTCGATGTTGCCGCGTCTGCCGAGGGACGGGCCACCCAGATCGACACGGTGGCGCGCGTCCGCGCCGCGATCCGGATTCCCCTCACCGTGGGTGGGGGCGTCCGGAGCGTCGACGATGCACGGCGCTTGCTCGCGGCGGGCGCGGACAAGGTGAGCGTGAATACGGCCGCGCTGCAGCGTCCCGCGCTCCTCTCCGAGCTCGCCGCCGAGTTTGGCAGCCAGTGCGTGGTCCTCGCCATCGACGCCCGCCGCGCGGGAGACGGGTGGGAGGCGCTGGCATTCGGCGGCCGCGAGTCCGCTCGGCCCGACGCGGTGGCCTGGGCGCGCGAAGGCGCGGGGCTCGGTGCCGGAGAGATTCTGCTCACGAGCTGGGACCGCGACGGCACGCGCTCCGGGCCGGACACCGAGCTGTTGCGGGTGGTGGCCGGCGCCGTCCACGTGCCGGTGGTCGCATCGGGTGGTATTGGTGAGCGAGCCCACGTCGTCGAGGCCTTCCGCGCGGGCGCGGACGCCGTGCTCGCGGCCTCGGTATTTCACGACGGCGACGACACCGTCGCGGGCATCAAGGAAGACCTGGCGCTGAACGGCATCCGGGTGCGGCCATGATCATCCCCAGCATCGACCTGATGCAGGGTCGCGCGGTGCAGCTGCGCCGGGGCCGCGACTTCGTTCTCGACGGCGGCGACCCCATGGAACGGCTCGAGCAGTTCGCCGTGGCGGGGGAGGTCGCGGTGGTCGACCTGGATGCCGCGCTCGGGCGCGGGTCCAACGAGGAGCTGATCCGGCAGATGGTGCGGCGGGCACCCTGCCGCGTGGGAGGCGGCATTCGGGATCTCGACGCCGCACGCGCCTGGCTCGACGCCGGCGCCGCGAAGATCGTGATCGGCACGGCAGCGAGCCCGGAGCTCTGCTCCGCCCTGCCCCGCGAGCGGGTCATCGCTGCCGTGGACGCGGAGCGCGGCCAGGTCGTGGTGGACGGCTGGCGGACCGCGACGGGCGTGTCGGTGCTCGATCGCGTGCGAGCGCTGGCCTCGTTCGTCGGCGGTTTTCTCTTCACTCAGGTCGAGCATGAGGGCGCGATGGGCGGGTTCGACCTCCGGGCCGTGGCGGCGGCCGTCGGCACCGCGGGCACGGCGCGACTCACGGCGGCCGGTGGGATCACCACGGCGGCGGAGATCGCCGAGCTGGACAAGATCGGCGCGGACGCGCAGGTCGGCATGGCGCTTTATACCGGGCGATTGTCCCTGGGCGACGCGGTCGCAGCGCCTCTCGCGAAGCCGCTCGCGGGCGAGGTCTGGCCCACCGTCGTGTGCGACGAGGAGGAACATGCCCTGGGCCTCGTCTGGAGCACGCGCGAGTCGCTGGCGAAGGCGGTGGCGGAGCGCAGGGGCATCTACTGGTCGCGCTCCCGCCAGGCGCTGTGGGAAAAGGGAGCCACCTCGGGAAACACCCAGCAGCTGATGCGCGTGGACCCGGACTGTGATCGCGACGCCCTGCGCTTCATTGTCCGGCAGCACGGTGCTGGGTTCTGTCACCTCGAGCGCCGATCGTGCTGGCCTGCGGATTTCGATCTCGGCGTCCTCGCGCGCATGATCGCGGAGCGCGCCGCCCGTCCCGAACCCGGATCGAGAACGGTGAAACTGCTGTCCGACCCCAGCCTGCTCGCGGCCAAGCTGCTCGAGGAGGCGGGGGAGCTAGGGCTGGCCGATGGGCGCGCGGCGGTGGTGCATGAAACCGCGGACGTGCTCTATCTGGCACTCGTCGCACTGGTACGCGGTGGTGGGACGCTGGCGGACGTGGTGGCGGAGCTGGGCCGCCGGCACGGCGCCGTGACGCGACGCCCGATGGCCGCCAAGGTGGGCGCCGCACCATGAGCGAACGCCTGTTGCCGCGGCGGGCGGTCACCGACCTGACACGGCGCCGTGGCGACGCCGTGCCGCCCGAAACGCTCGCCGAAGCGGCCGTGATCGTCGAGGCGGTACGGACGCGCGGCGAGGCGGCGCTCCGTGAGTACGCCGAGCGCTTCGGTGAAGTCCAACCCGGAGCGCCGCTCGTGTACGACCGCGGAGTTCTTTCCGAGGCGCTCGCGCGCCTGCCGGAGTGCGACCGCGCCCGGCTCGAGCGGGTCGCGGAACGGATCCGGACGTTCGCGGAAGCCCAGCTGCGCGCGCTCTGTCCTGTATCGGTGTCCGTGCCCGGTGGCGTCGCAGAGCAGCGGGTGACGCCGATCGAGCGCGCCGGGTGTTACGCGCCCGGCGGGCGCTATCCCCTCCCCTCTTCGGTCCTGATGACCGCGGTAACTGCGCGCACGGCGGGCGTGGCGCACGTATGGGTCGCGAGTCCCAAGCCGGCGACCGTGACACTGGCCGCCGCGGCGGTCGCAGGCGCGGACGGCCTGCTGGCTGCGGGCGGCCCACACGCGATCGCCGCGCTCGCCTACGGCGCCGGCGGTCTTGCCCGATGCGATGTGATCGTGGGACCGGGGAATCGCTACGTGACCGCAGCGAAGCAGCTGGTCAAGGGCACGGCAGCGATCGACATGCTCGCAGGTCCCTCTGAGCTCACGGTGTTAACGGACGGCACGGCCGATCCGGGTCGCGTTGCGGCCGACCTGCTCGCGCAAGCCGAGCACGATCCTGACGCGCTACCGGTACTCGTGACCACCGATCCCAAATTCGCAGAACGTGTCGAAAGGGAGCTCGAGCGCCAGCTCAGCGACCTACCGACCGCCGTGGTCGCGCGCGCGGCACTCGCGAACGGAGGCGTGATCGTGGTAGCGGACCTGGACGAGGGGATTGCGGTATGCGACGCGCTCGCGCCGGAGCATCTGCAGCTCGAGGTCCGGAATCCGATCGCCATCGCCGACAGACTCGCTCACTACGGCGCGCTGTTCGTCGGCCCTGGCGGTGCGGAAGTGCTCGGCGACTACGGCGCCGGTCCGAACCATGTCCTCCCGACGGGCGGAACGGCCCGCTATACCGGCGGGCTGTCCGTCTACACGTTCCTGCGGGTCCGCACCTGGCTTCGCATCGACGACCCGGTGGCCGCGCGCCCGCTCGTAGACGACGCCATCTGGCTCGGGCGCGCGGAAGGGCTCGAGGGACACGCGCGCGCGGCGGAGCGGCGGCTCGTGTAGCGTCCGATATACCTGGCCACGTAGTGCGCTGGCCTCGACGCTTGGATACGCCATCTCAACACTGTTGCGACAGCTCCGACTCGCGAGGCGCCGTCAGTATAAGTAAGCCACGGCCAAAGCGACGCTGACCTGGTCCTTCTTGCCGTTGAACGTCGCGAGCGTCGACCGGTCGTACCGGACCTCGGGTCGGACCAGCGCGTTGGGCCAAGCGCGGATGTTCAACGTCGCCGTCCCGCTCCCGAACTTCTGCCCGGTGTTCGGGAGAAAGCCGAACACCCCGTTGGTGCGGGCCCCATTTTGGTCGTTCACGTAATCCCCGCGCAGGGCCAGCGCCACCTCCGAGCTGAGGTCATACGTGACCCAGCCGCCCAGTGCCCACCATGTCGCATCCTGCGCCGGGTCGGGTAGAGTCGCGTTAGCCTGCTCCTTGCCGTAATCCCCCTGTACCCAAAGGGCGGCCTTGCCGAGCTTACGCCAGAACAACGCCTCGCCGCCGTACCGGTTGGCCGTGTTGATGTTCACCTCTTCGGGACCCCAGAATCCAACGAGACCGAGCGAGGTCAGGGTGTCCGGGTAGATCCCGACACGTCCCATCAGGGACTTACGCGTGTTGTTGTCGTGCACCACATCCCAGCCGTTGATCACCCGAAACTGTGCGTCCACGTGCTGGTTGAACTTTGTTTCCACGCTCAACCCGAGCGCGGTGAAGTTCTCCGCGAAGATGAACTGGTTCCCTTCAGACCAGTTCGGGTTCGAGATCGTCTCGATGACCTCGAGGCCCAAGAGCGTGGGAATCCGCCCCACCTTGAACTGCAGGCCGTTGCCACTCGCAGTCGGGACGTTCAAGGTGACGTAGAGGTGCGGGACGTCGCCTTGTTCGCCGAGCTCGAACCCGCCCGACCTGATCAGGTTTGCGTTCTGGCCGAACAACGCCTCCGCGTGGAATCCGGCACTGAACTTCGCCGGGTCGTAGGCCTTGTCGAGCACAATGGCCAGCGCGTTGAGCATGAAGTGGTTCTGAAACCGGTCGTACAGCCGGCCCACGATCGCGGTATCCCCGCTGCTCTGATCCGAATAGGCGTACGACACTTCCGCGAAGCCGCTCAGCTTGAATCCCGCGAGGGCGCTCTCCACGTGGTTGACGGGCGCCGGCGGGGGGTCAGGCTGCTTGGCGGTCGAATCGGGCGGCGACGCAGGTGAGCTCCCCTGTGCAGCAAGCCCCCGCGGCGCGACGAGCGCGCCGAGCAGGGTGGCGGTGGCGAGGCGACTGGCGTATCGACGCATGGTGCCTTTCTCCTCGATGTCGGGGTGCTACGAGGTGGCTGCGGTCAGCGCGCGGCGCTGCACCGCGTCCGCGGTCACGGCGGTGACGGCGGCGGTATCCACCTCACCAGTACGGATTCGGATTATGCGCCCCAGCGGCTGGACGAAGATCTTGCCATCGCCCACCTGACCGGTACGCGCGGCCGTGATGATCGCTTGGATGGTCGGCTCCACGAAGGGCTCCGAGACGGCCATCTCGAGGCGGACCTTCTCCCGGAATTCCAGGACGACGGTCCGACCCCGATAGTGCTCTTGCAGCTCCTGTTCGCCACCGTGGCCGCTCACGCGACTGATCGTGATCCCGGTGACGCCGGCGCGGAACAGCGCGGCCTTGACCTCCGGCAGCCGCTCGGGGCGGACGATGGCGGTGATGAGCTTCATCAGACCGCCTCGGGCTCGAGCTGCCCCACTCCGCCCCGCGTAACCGAAGCCGTCTCGCTGAGGATGACCGCCGACGCGACCTCGGGCGTATCGGGGTAGGCCAGCGCCCCCATCTCCGGCAAGTCGAGCCCGAGCTCTTCGACCTCGGGCGCCACGCGATGGCCACCCACGACGAGGGCCGTGACCTTGTACGCCGCCAGCGCCATCACACCCACGCCAACGACGTTCGCGAGCCCGCCGATCGCCTGAGCGGCGAGCTGGCTCGGGTCGCCGTAGAACAGCCCGCGTACGGCCCCGTTGACGCCGTTCCATCCGTCTCCGTAAGTGCCGTCCGCCAGCAGGCCCAGTGCCAGGATGCCCCAGAGCCCGTTCACGCCGTGTACCGAGATGGCGCCCACCGGGTCATCGATGTGCAACCTGCCGTCGATGAAGAACACGGCCGCGCACACCAGCACGCCCGCCACGCCTCCGATCAGTACGGCCGAGGGGGCGGTAACGAACGCGCACGGCGCCGTGATGGCCACGAGCCCCGCCAGGGCGCCGTTCGCCATCATCGACGGATCGGGCTTGTCGTACTTGAGCCACATGTACAACATCGCAGTGATGCTTCCAGCCGCCCCAGCCAGCATGGTGTTGGTGGCGATCACACCGATGCGAAGATCGGATCCCGCTAAAGTCGAGCCCGCGTTGAAGCCGAACCACCCGAAGGCGAGAATGAACGTCCCGATCAACGCCATCGGGATGTTGTGGCCCGGGATCGCATTGACGGTCCCGTCGGCGTTGTACTTCCCGCGCCGAGGCCCCAGCAACGCCGCGGAGACGAACGCCATGACGCCGCCTGTCATGTGAACGACGGACGATCCGGCAAAGTCAACGTGCCCGTGACCCAGCCCGAGGTTCTTTCCGAGCATGGCGAGCCAGCCGCCCCCCCAGGTCCAGTTCGCGTAGATCGGATAGATCAACGCGCCGACGAGTACGCTGAACACGGCGAATGCCGAGAACTTCCACCGCTCGGCCAGCGCGCCCGTCGGAATCGTGGCCGCCGTGTCCATGAAGACCATTTGGAACAAGAAGTAGGCGAACACCGGCGCGGTGTAGGCGACGCCAGTCAGGAAGAATCCCGTGCCTCCGAACAAGCCCCACGTCTTGCCCCCGATGGTCAGCGAGACTTCGTGCGCCAGCTTGTCGTAGCCCCCGAGCGTCCCAAGCGCGCCGACGCCGCCCGCCTGGAGGGCGAATCCGACCGCCCAGTAGGCCAGCATCGCGATGCCGTAGACCATGAAGTTCATGGTGATCGTGTGCGCGGCGTTTTTTGCCCGCGTGAAGCCGGTCTCCACCATCGCGAACCCGGCCTGCATGAACATCACGAGGAACCCGGCGACGAGAGTCCACACGAAGTTGATGGCGACGGTGTTGGCCGCGGACGCCGCGCTCGCGGCCTGGGCGAGCGAGTCCGCCGCTGGCACGCCTTGTCCGGCCAACACGAGGGGGCATGTGATCATCAGGAGCAGACCAAAACCAAGCGAGCGCGTCATACGATCTCCATGTGAAGATCTCAGTGAACGTATGTTGTCCATCAATTCGTGCGAAAAATGCACGAAAATGACGACAGTGCGCTACTACCCGATCGGGTAGCTCGTCATGATGTATCGCGTTCTGTGCAAAAAATGCAGAAATCAGATGACAAGACATAGTGTCGCGCCGACGACGAACAACACACCCCTGCACCCCGGACTCGTTGTGATTCAATGACTTGGGGGAGTCACCGGAGACGTTATACGGCGCCCGTGGCAATCGTCAGAACCGTTGCTCAGGGTCGCTGCTGCGCGAAGAGCCAGCGCACGAACTCGTCGGAAGCGTACGCCGCATCCCACGAGTTGTGGTTGAGTCCGAGGAGCTCGCTGTAGCGCACGTCCGCCCCCGCTGCCTTCAACGCGGCGGCAGGCTCGCGTGAGCCGTTGACGTTCACGACTTGATCGACTTCGCCGTGGAAGATCCAAATGGGAACCTTGCCGAGGCGCTGCGCCAAGTTCTTCATGACCGACGCGCTGTCGCCCGGGACCACGGGGACGGATCCGCGAAACTGGGGAAAGTCCCGCACCCACCCGCAGATTG
>Ga0134062_10000380_pt1 | contig 13393 bp, 9 predicted proteins | sample 15_taG_19_FD_94468 | JGI IMG/M metagenome (GOLD analysis project Ga0134062, IMG submission 94468) | Grasslands soil microbial communities from the Angelo Coastal Reserve, California, USA - 15_D_Rain_20cm_2_09082015 | ecosystem: Environmental > Terrestrial > Soil > Grasslands ... | reverse complement strand
CGATGCTGCTCACAACCAGAGCGCCAAGGAGAATGAGCCCTCCCTGCAGCATCAGTTTCTGGGTTGTCGTGTGCATAGCCCTCTCTTGTAAGTCCAGGCGGTCTCACCCTGGCACCGCCCCATCAATTCGCCGTCAATCAGCCGCGTCGCGCCGCCAGTCGCCGCGGGTGCCGCCCGTCTTCTCGAGCAGTCGGACCTTCTCGATCTCCATCGCCCGGTCCGCCGCCTTCACCATGTCGTAAACCGTCAGCAGAGCGACCGACACGGCGGTCAGCGCCTCCATTTCCACGCCCGTCCGCCCGACCGCCTTCGCGGCGGCCCGCACCCGCACTCCCGGGAGCTGGTCGTCCAGCGTCGCGGCGATCTCCACGTGGTCGAGGCCCAGCGGGTGGCACAGCGGGATCAGCTCGGCCGTCCGCTTCGCGGCCAGCGTCCCTGCCACCTCGCTCACCGCCAAGACGTCGCCCTTGGCCACGTGCTGCTCCGCCACAAGCCGAAACGCCTCGCGCGACATCCGGATCGCGCCTTCCGCCACCGCCGTGCGCACGGTGACGGGCTTGTCGCCCACGTCCACCATTCGCGCCCGGCCGGCCTCGTCCACATGCGACAGGTTCATGCCCGCTCCGCCAGGTCGTCGGCCAATACGGCCGCCACGAGCTGTGGGTTCACGTTGCCCTGCGCCAGGCTGCGCGCCGCCAGCACCTGCGAAATCGCCGCCACCACCTTCTCCGTCTCGCCGCCGGAACGGGCCTGCTCGCGTAATTGCTCCAGCAGCCCGTCCAGCATCTCCGTGAACCCGCCCCGCGCCTGAAACGGCTGCAGGCCGAGGGCGAACTCGTAGCGGCGTGCCGGACCCCCTTCCACGGCGCGGCGGAACCGCTCGCCGGCTTCCACACCCCTCGCGCGACCGTTCCCATCTGCAAGGAGCCTGCCTATGCGCCCGTCCGCCACCGCAACTCGTTGCGCCAACTCGCGTTGCCCAGTCACGCCGAGCTCATGCTGCGCGAATGCTGTCACGACGCTGTCGGCCAATCGTGCCACTCGGACGCGCACTACGCGAGACAGAATCGTCGGGAGCAGCGACTCCGGCGCGGCGGTCGTCAGAATGAACGTCGCGTCCGCTGGCGGCTCCTCCAATGCCTTCAGTAACGCGTTCGCGGCCGCTTCCGCTCCCGTCTGCGGCACCAAACGGTCGGCATCGCCAATCACGAACACCTTTCGCCGGGCGAGCGCCGGCGTCAGCGCCAGGCGGCGAAGCAGCAGGCGGACGGCGGCGATCCCATGGCTTGCCAAACCCGAGGCCGGCTCGTAAAGCGGCTGCTGGCGCCGCGCCGCCATCTCCTCCCCGAGCGCTTCCTCGACCAGCTCCACCTGCTTGTCCGCGTCGCCGCCCTTCTTGGACAGCTCGAGCGGCACGAACCAGTGCACGTCGGGATGCGAGAGGTTCAGTAGCAACCTGCAGGGCTGGCACTCCCCGCACGGCTCTCCCTTTCCCGTTTCCCCTTCCCCGCGACCGTCAGGGAGTCCTTTAGGGTTTCCCGGCTTCTCACAGACCAGCGCCTGCGCCAACCACAGGGCCAGCCGCTGCTTCCCCACCCCTGGCGGGCCTTCAAACAGGAGCGCTTGTGGCAACCGGCCGGAGGCAATCGCGCCTACCAGCCGGTGTCGGATCCCCTCATGGCCGTACAGGGGGGGGATTGGCATGGCGGAAATGTATCAGTGGTCGGTTTTCAGGCGTCGGTCAGGAAACGAAACGTGTTGCGGTTGCGTCACTTACGTGAGTTGTTTGGGGCTTGTGCTATTGTAAGCTGATGGCAGACAAGCTAGTACATACGAAAGTGAGCACACACTCGCGAGATAGTGCCCAATTTTCTTACGTTTTCGCCATTTCTTCGGTGTCGCTGTGGCAACGCAACATCCATCAACACTATTGTGGCGCGTTAGCAGCACTCTTGCCGGTTACCAGGAGAGCCGCCGCCCGCAGCTGAGGTGGCTGGCCCACCACAACGAGAACATCATCGGCGGCGAGGCGGAACTGTGGACCGGGCGTCGCGATCTCGTCGCCGCCCCGACCGACCGCGAGCACCAACGCGCCGGTCTGGGTACGCAGACCGGTCGCGGCGAGGGTCTGGCCGACGAGGGGCGAGTCTGGGGCGAGGCGCAGCCGCTCCACCGCCATCTGCGGGATGCCGGCCACCGCGCCGAGGCTCAGGCCCCCGACTCCGTCGCCGCCGCGGAGTGCCTCGTAGTGCGACGAGCGGATCTGTTCCACCAGGCGCTGGATGTCGGGGCGGGGGACACTGTAGTGGGCCAGCACGCGGGCGAAGATCTCGATCGAGGTCTCAAACTCCTCGGGGATGACGACGTCCGCTCCGAGCCGGCTGAGCTCGGGGATCTCCGTCACATAGCGGGTGCGCGCGATGATGTGGATGCCGGCGTTGAGGCTTCGCCCCACGCGCACCATGCGGCGAGTGGCCGCGGGGTCGGAGATCGCGACGACGAGCATTCGGGCACGCTCCGCGCCGAGGGCGCGCAGAATCTCTTCGCGGGTGGCATCGCCGTAGAAGGCAGGCTCGCCGCGCGCGCGGGCCTGGTGGACGGTCTGCGCGTTGAGCTCGACGATGAGATACGGCGCCTGGATGGACCGCAGGGCGGCCGCGAGGTTGCGCCCATTGAGGCCGTACCCGGCGACAATGACGTGGTCGGTGAGCGGTTGGTCGGCCGCCGCGATCGCCCCCGGGCGCAGCCCTGGCAGGAGACGGTCGAGCGGGACCAGCCGCTCCAGCCGGTCGAGCAGCGCTGGGCCGCCCTGCAGCAGAAACGGTGTGACCAGCATCGTCAGCACGGCCACGGCGAGAAACGTCTGGTAGAGGTTCTCCGAAAGCAGCCCCGTCCCGCGGCCCTCGCGCGCCAGCACGAATGAGAACTCGCCGATCTGGGAGACGGCGAGGCCGGCAAGCAGTGCCACCCGTCCTGAGTAGCCCAGGAGGAGCGGACCGCCGGCCGCCAGCAGGGCTTTCCCCCCCATTACGCCCACGACACCGGCCAGGGCAAGCGCCGGGTGGTCGCGCAGGAACTCGACCTGTACGAGCATACCGACCGCGACGAAGAACAGAGAGATAAAGACGTCACGGAACGGCAGCAGTTCGGCCATCGCCTGGTGGCCGTAGTCGGACTCCGAGATCACGAGTCCCGCCAGGAAGGCGCCCAGGGCGAGCGATGCCCCCGCCGCCGCCGTTCCCAGGGCGGTGAGCGTCCCGATCAGGATGACCGCGATCAGGAACAACTCCCGACTTCGGGTCTTGAGGATCTCGGCGAGGGCGCGCGGCACCACGGTCCGGGCGAGCACCAGCACCCCGATGACGACGAGCACCGCCTTGCCGAGCGCGAGGAGCAGCGCCCCGGCGCCGCCGCCGGACCGTCCGGCGAGAAACGGGAGGATCAGCATCATCGGCACGACGCACAAGTCCTGGAAGATCAGCACGCCGGTCGCGAGCCGTCCGTGGGGAGCATCGATCTCGCCCTTATCGGTGAGTCCCTTGAGGACGATGGCGGTGCTGGAGAGCGCGACGAGGCAGCCCAGGAGCAGCGATACCCGCCAGTTGACATGCAGCGCCATGGCGAGCCCGGCACCGAGCGTGACGGTGAGGCCCACCTGGGCGCCCCCCCCCGTGACGACCTGCCGCCCCATCTCTCGAAGGCGGCTCAGCGAGAACTCGATACCGATGGTAAAAAGCAAGAGGATGACGCCGACTTCCGCGAGGCTCTCCACCTGGTGCGCGTCCGAGATCAGGCCGAGCGCGTTGGGTCCGAGCAGCACGCCCGCGACGATGAACCCCGGCAGGGCAGGGAGCTTGATTCGGTGGAATAGCAGGATGACCAGGAGGGAGACGGCGAAGATGATCGCCAGGTCCTTGAGGACGGGGTACTGGCTCATGGCGGTTCGTGGTATGTCATTGCCTCGGGCCTAGTTGGGCTGGTGGTGATGCAGGGCACAGGTCTCCTGTGAAGACGATAATGGAAAAGGCGGTCGCCGGGTGCAAGGTTAGGGCGCGCAGTTCGGGCAGCATTACCCCAGATCACACTCGGGCATCATTAGACGTGAGCACGAGCCGGTTCAAGCTGCTGCGGCAGGACGACGCCGTTCGCGACGAGCAGTTGTCGCGGACGGAGGCGCAGCTGCGCGCCACGGCCCGCCAGCAGGAAGCCGTGGCCCACGTCGGCCAGCGCGCGCTGGCCGGCGCCCCGCCCGACGAGCTGATCGCCGGCGCCGTGGCGATCGTGGCCCGCGTGCTCGAGGTGCCGTTCGCGAGCGTGCTCGAGCTTCGTCCCGAGAGCCGCACGCTGCTGCTGCGTGGCGGTGTCGGTTGGCGTGACGGCGCCGTCGGGCGCACGGTGTTGACTGCGGATGCGGACTCGCACCCCGGGTATGTGCTTCGCTCGACCGGGCCGGTCGTGGTCGAGGACCTGGCCACGGATGCCCGATTCGGCAGCGCGCCGCTCTTGGCGGCGCATGGCGTGGTATCGAGCCTCAGCGTGCTGGTGCACGGCAAGGGCCGCCCGTTCGGAATCCTGGGCGTGCATACCGCGGCGCCCCGCGAGTTCACGATCCACGACACGCACTTCCTCCAAGCGGTGGCGAACGTCCTGGCCACCGCGATCAACCGCGCCCACTCCGAGGAGGCGTTGCGACGGAGCGAGGAGCACTTCCGATCGCTGATCGAGAACGCGTCGGACATCGTCACGATCGTGGGCGAGAACGGGGTGTTCCGCTACGCCAGCCCGTCCGTGGAGCGAGTGCTCGGCTACGCGCCGGGGGAGCTGCTCGAGCGCAACGCGTTCGACTACGTCCATCGGGAGGACATTCCGGTCGTCGCCGAGGCCCTGGCGGGCGCGATCCGCGCCCCCGGAGTGCCCCAGGCGGCGCAGTTCCGGTTCCGGGCGCAGGACGGCTCGTGGCGGGTGCTCGAAGCGGTGGGCCAGGCGCGCGTGGGCCCCGGGGACGCCGCCCAGCTGATCGTCAACGCCCGCGACGTCACCGAGCGACGGCGCCAGGAGCGCGCGCTGCGCGAGAACAAGGAGCGGCTGCGGACGGTCATCGCCGGGGCGCCCCTCGTGCTGTTCGCGCTCGATCGCGACGGGGTGTTCACGATGGTCGAGGGGCGGGGCCTCGACGCCGTCGGCGTGCGGCCCGCCCTCCTCATCGGCCGCTCGGCGTTCGAGTTGTTCGCAGACCTGCCGCAAGCGCTCGCGGATGTGCGGCGCGCCCTCACGGGGGAGATGTTTTCATCGACCGTCGAGGTCTTCGGCGTCGTGTTCGAAGCGTGGTATTCGCCGGTCCGCGACGCCGAGGGGGCGGTGGCGGGCGTGATCGGCGTCGGGACCGACATCACCGAGCGGTGCCGCGCGGAGGCCGCGCTGCGTCAGTCGGAGGAGAGCCACCGCGCCCTGGTGCAGCACGCGGCCTACGCCATCTACCGGTCTTCCGTCGAGGGGCGGTTCCTCACCGTCAACGCCGCACTGGTGCGGATGCTCGGCTACGAGTCCAAGGAGCAGCTGCTGGCCGTCGATCTCGGGGCCGACGTGTACGCAGACTCGGAAGAGCGCCGGCGGATTCTCGCGCGCTTCGATTCGGACGATGTCGTCGAGGGGATCGAAGTGCTGTGGAGGCGCCGGGACGGTGGCGAGATCCTGGTGCGGCTCTCCGGCCGTGCGGTGCGACGGCCCGACGGCGCCATCGACTGCTTCGAAACGATCGCGGAGGACGTGACGGAGCGGCGCGCGCTGGAGGAGCAGCTGCGGCAGTCTCAGAAGATGGAGGCGATCGGCCAGCTCACCGGTGGCATCGCGCACGATTTCAACAACCTGCTCACCATCATCCTCGCGAACGCCCAGCTCGTCGCGAAGGTGCTGCCGTCCGGCCAGGCGGATGCCCACGCCGACCTGCGCGACGTGATGTCGGCGGCCCTGCGGGGCCGCGTGATGGTGAAGGAGCTGCTCGGCTTCGCTCGCCGTTCCAGACTCGATCTCCAACCGGTCAACTTGGGCGGGCTGATCTCCGATCTGTCCGGCTTCTTGCGGCGCATTCTGCCTGCCGACGTCGAGATCGTGATGTCGGGGGGAGACGAGTTCCCCGAAGTGCGCGCCGATGTCCTTGCCGCGGAGCAGATTCTCTTCAATCTCGCGACCAACGCGCGGGATGCGATGCCGGACGGCGGCGTGTTGCGGATCGAGACCAGCCACGCGCACCTCACCGAGGATCAACGTCTCGTGTGTGGCGCGGTCCGGGCTGGCGAGCACGTGTGCCTCGCCGTCGGCGACACCGGGATCGGGATGGACGAGGAGACGCAGGCGCGCATCTTCGAACCGTTTTTCACGACCAAGCCGCCCGGGAAGGGAACGGGGCTGGGGCTGGCCACGGTGTACGGCCTGGTGAAGCAGCACGGCGGCGGTATCGAGGTGGACAGCGAGCCGGGGAAGGGTACGCGATTCCGGATTTACTTCCCCATCGCCGACGGGGTGGCCGTGGCGGTGCGCCCCCGCGCCGGTGTGGCCGAGGTTCGCGGCGGCCGCGAAACGGTGCTGGTCGTGGAGGACGACGACCAGCTGCGCCGCTCCGCCAAGCGCATCCTCGAAGCGGCGGGATACCAGATCGTCACCGCAGCGGATGGCCTCGAGGCACTCGAGGCCCTGCGCCAAGCGACGGGCGTGCAGCTCGTGTTCTCAGATCTCGTGATGCCGCGCCTGGGAGGGCACGCGCTGTACGACGCCGCGCGTCGAGCGGGTCACACCACGCCGTTCCTGTTCGCCAGCGGCTACTCGGACCCCGAGCGCGCCGCGAGTCTCGATCCGTCGGCTCCGCTCCTTCACAAGCCGTGGACGGAGTCGGACTTGCTGACTCGGATCAGGGAGATCCTGGACCGGCAATAGCCGTGGCCCGCCCTAGCCGTCCAGCACTTCTCTCACCTTCCGCGCGAGCGTGTCCGGCACGAACGGCTTCTGGAGGAACGCGACACCGGCGTTCAGAACGCCCTGGCGGACCATCGCGTCATCGGTGAAGCCGGACGTGTAGAGCACCTTCATCCTGGCCCGCTCGGGGGCCAACCGCTCGGCGAGCTCTCGGCCGCTCATCCCGGGCATCACGACGTCGGTCACCAGGATATCGATCCCGCCCCCGTGGCGGGCGGAGAGGTCCAGCGCGGATGGCCCGTCGGGTGCGTCGAGCACCCGGTAGCCGCGGGCTTCGAGGATCCGGCGGGCCAGCGCGCGCACGGGGGCCGCGTCTTCGACCAGGAGCACCGTCTCGTCGCCCCCGCGCACCGGCTTGGGCTCGGCCGCGGGCGCCGGCGCCTCGGCGACACCCGGCACGCGCGGGAGGTAGACCTTGACGGTCGTGCCGTGCCCCACCTCGCTGTAGACCCAGATATAGCCGCCGCTCTGCTTGACGATGCCGTACACCGTGGCGAGCCCGAGGCCGGTGCCCTTGCCGACTTCCTTGGTCGTGAAGAACGGCTCGAACAGATGTGCTTGGGTCGTCTCATCCATGCCGACGCCGGTGTCCGCGACCGCCAGGCAGACGTAGTCGCCGGCGGGCATGCGGTGGCGCCGCTCGGCGGGCTCCTCCTGGAACGTGACGCGGGTCGTCCCGATGCTCAGCCGCCCGCCGCCGGGCATGGCATCGCGGGCATTGACGGCGAGGTTCAGAAGCACCTGCTCGAGCTGCCCGGGGTCGGCATTGACCGCGCCCGCGGCGGGCTGGAGCGACGTGACGAGCTCGACGTCTTCGCCGAGCAGCCGCCGCAGCATGCGATCCACGTTCGCGACCACGGCGTTGAGGTCGAGCACCTTGGGAGCGAGCACCTGCCGACGGCTGAATGCCAGCAGCTGCCGCGTGAGCTCGGCGGCCCGCAGCCCCGCATGCCGGATTTCCTCCGCGTCCTCGCGCCGCGGGTCGCCAGGCGGGGTGCTGTGCAGCAGCAACTGGGTCGACCCCAGGATGGCCGTGAGCAGGTTGTTGAAGTCGTGGGCGATGCCGCCCGCCAGCTGCCCCACGGCTTCCATCTTCTGCGATTGGCGCAGCTGCTCCTCGAGCTGGCGCTGCGCGCTCACATCACGGGCCAGCACGAGCCGGGCGCGGCGGCCGGCGAACTCGAGCGGCCGCGCGATGAGATCCACGTCGAATCGCTTGCCCTGTTTGGTCCAGTGACGGACTCCGGTGCGCACGGCACCGTCGGCGGACCGCTGTGCCAGCTCTTCGTCGAGCCGGGCCTGCTCCTCCGGCGGGCGAATATCACGAAGCGTGAGTTGCAGGAACTCGGGCTCCGTGTGTCCGTACCGGACGACGGCAGCCCCATTCACGGCCAGGATGCGCAGCGTGTCGAAATCGTACACGAACATCGGCTCGGGATTGGTCTCGAACAACAGCCGGTACTTCCGCTCGCTCTCGTGCAGCTGTTCCTCGGTCCGCTTCCGCTCGATCGCCATGGCGACCTGCGTGGAGACAAACTGCAGGACGTGCTTCTCCGTGTCGCGGTACCGGACGCCGGGGGCGTAGGTTTGCGCGGCGAGCACGCCGATGGCGCGATCGCCGATCTTCAACGGGACGCCGACCCAGTCGATCGAGGGCGGCCCGATCAGCTCGACTTCGCCGCGGCGCTCGAGCTCCGCGTGTAACTCCGGCGTGACCAGCAACGGCTGGCCGGTCCTGAGCACGTATTCGGTCAATCCCTTGCCGGGCTTCTTGGACGGGAAGTCGCTGTCGTACTCGTCCACGTGGTACGGGAAGGTGAGGAGGTCGTCCGCGGGGTCGTAGAGCGCGATGTAGAAGTTCTTCGCGGGCATCAGCTCTCCCACGATCCCGTGGATGGCGGCGAACAGGTCCTGCAGCGTGCGCGCCGCGTGGGCGGCCTCCGAGATCCGGTACGTGGCGAGCTGAATCTGCTCGGCCCGCTTCGATTCGGTGACGTCGCGGAAGCTCCACACGCGGCCGACGCTCTTCCCGGCGATCCGCTGGGGTTGGGAGAAGCGCTCATAGATACGGCCGTCCTTGAAGGTCAGGACGTCGAAGCTGGACGCGTCGGGGCGCGCATACAGCTCGCGTATCTTGCTCAGGAATCCCTGGGGGTCCGCGAGCTGCTCCAGCACGAACGCGAGCGTTTGGGCGCTGTCCTTGGCCTCGAGGATGGAGTCGGGGATCCGCCACAGCTCCGCGAACGTGCGGTTGAAGCTGACAATGCGCCCCGCCAGGTCCACCACCAGGATCCCGTCGGCCGTGGATTCGAACGTCGCGTTGAGCAACGACAGGGTCTCACGCAGCTCCCGCTCGGCGAGCCGTCGCTCGGTCATGTCCCGGCCGACCAGGACCACCTGATCGCGGCTCATGGGCGAGATCGCCCCGGAAAACCAGACCTCGCGGCCCCCGATCGGCAGGCTGTACTCAAAGTGGACCGTCGTCCGGGTCTGGAGGGCGGTACGGATGTACTCCATGAATTGCTCCGCCTGCGCGCCATCGAATACTTCCCGCAGGGTCTTGCCGAGCAGCTCGGCGGCCGGGCGGTACAGCAGGGACGGGTTGGTGGGAGCGATCTTGACGTAGCGACCCTCGGCGTCGAGCACGAGGATGACGTCGTTGATCGCCGCGAACAACGCCTCGAGCTCGGCATCGGCGTCGCGGACCACGGGTGCGGCGGACTTTGTGGTGGTCATTCTCAGGGGCACCAATACTCACCCGGCGGCCACCTGGGAGCAACTCCCCGGTGCGGGACGTGACGCGCGTCACCCCCGCTGGCCGCCCCCGGTCTCAGGCGACGGGTCGCCGGGGCGAGAGCACGTCCCGCTCCTCGCGCGACGAGGTGAGGATGACGACCGGCAACAGGCGGGTGCGTTCGTCCGCGCGGATGCGGGTCGGCTGGCGGGGGCCGCCGGCCGGGGCCGCGCTCACCGGTCGAGCACCTCCCGCACCCTCCGGACGATAGCATCCGGCGTGAACGGCTTCTGCACGTAGGCGGAGCCGGGCTCGAGCACGCCGTGCCGTGTGACGGCCTCGTCGGTGTAGCCCGACATGAAGATCACCCGGGCGTCGGGGCGCAGGTCCGCCAGCCTGCTGGCGAGTTGGCGTCCGTTGAGGCCAGGCATGACGACGTCCGTGAGAAGGAGGTGGATGGCGCCCGAGTACCGGGCGGCGAGGTCCAGCGCGGCTTCCGCGCTGGGGGCTTCGAGCACGGTATAGCCGTGGCGTTCGAGCACCTGACGGGCGACGCTCCGCACCGGCGCCTCGTCCTCGACCACCAGGACCGTCTCCGTTCCGCGCGGGGGGCGCGCCGGCAGTTGCGCGGGCTCGGACGCGCGCTCGGCCAGCTCCTCGACGCGCGGCAGGTAGAGCTTGAAGGTGGTGCCTTGGCCGACCTCGCTGTACACCCAGATGAATCCACCGCTCTGCTTGATGATGCCGTACACGGTGGCGAGCCCCAACCCCGTGCCCTTGCCTTTCTCCTTGGTCGTGAAGAACGGCTCGAACATGTGGGCCTGGGTTTCTTCGCTCATCCCAATGCCGGTGTCCGAGACCGCGAGCATCACAAACGGTCCCGCGCGCGCGGGGTAGTGGTCGGCGGCGTACGCGTCGTCCAGATCCACGTTGGCCGTCTCCAGGGTGAGCTTGCCCCCGTTCGGCATCGCGTCGCGGGCGTTCACGGCCAGGTTCATGATTACTTGCTCGAGCTGGCCGGGATCGGCCTTGCCCCGCCCCGTGGTGGGTGCGAGCCGCGTGCTGAGCGCGACGTCTTCGCCCAGGAGGCGGCGCAGCATCTTCTCCAGGTCGCTGACCAGCGTGTTGACCTCGAGCACGGTCGGCTGCAGGACCTGCTGGCGGCTGAACGCCAGCAGCTGGCGGGTCAGCCCGGCGGCGCGATCGGCGGCCTTGTGGATCTCATCGGCGTCCTGACGACGGGGATCGGTGGCGCCGAGGTCCTCGAGCAGGAGATCCGCGTAGCCGGTGATGGCCGTGAGGATGTTGTTGAAGTCGTGGGCAATGCCGCCCGCCAGGCGGCCGACCGCTTCCATCTTCTGGGCCTGGCGCAGCTGCTGCTCGAGCTGGACGCGCTCCGTGACGTCGCGCCCGATGCCCAGGATGCCGACGAGCCGGCCCTCGTAGAGCTGAGGAGTCGCGGAAAACTCTCCGACGCGGAAGTCGCCTTTGGCGGTGCGGACGCGGAACTGGCTGGCGGGGCGGAGCTCGCCGCGCACCACCCGCCCGAGCAGCTCGAGCGCGAGCGGCAGATCCTCCGGGTGCACCAGTCCCTCGAACGGCTGCCCCACCCATTGCTCGCGCCGCCAGCCGGTGATCGTCGCGAACGCGGGGTTGAGGGAGGCGATCGTGCCTTCGGGAGAGAGCGCGAAGATGATGTCCCGCACCCCCTCGACCAGCGTGCGGTACCGTTCCTCGGACTCCCGCAGCGCCGCTTCGGCGGTGCGGCGCTCCGTGACGTCGCGGAAGTTCAGCACGATGGCGCCCACCGCAGGCTCGGCGAGGCGGTCGACCGCGACCGCGTCGATATGGCGCCACGAGCCGTCCTTGTGACACCAACGGAGCTCCAGGCCGGCCGGGGTGCCCGGGCTCGCGATGATGTGGCGCAGGGCGGCATGGACCCGCGGCACGTCGTTGGGATGCACCCGCTCGAACCCGGGATGACCCACCAGCTCGGCCGGCGCGAAGCCGAGCAGGCGCTCGATCGAGTGGCTGGCGAAGAGGACGGTCCCGTCGGGGGCGACGAGGGCGACCGCGTCCGCACCGTGCTCGATCAGGGCGCGAAAGCGCTCCTCGCCCTGGCGACGGGCCTCTTCCGCGCGGGCCTGCTCGGTCCGCGCGCGCCGCAGATCGAGGGCGCGCATCACGGCGGGGCCCACCCGCTCGAGGTGGTGCTTGACGACGTAGTCGGCGGCGCCGGCCTTGATGTACTCCGCCGCGGTTTCTTCGTCGAGGCTGCCCGTCACGACGATGACGGGCGTGTCCGGCGCCTCGAGGAGCGCGATGCGCAGCGCGTCGGCGGCGCCGAACGTGGGCAAGGAGTGGTCCGTGAGGATGATGTCGGGGGCGAAGGTCTGGAGCGCCTCCCGGTACGCCGGCTCGGAGTCGACCCGGCGGGTCGCCCCCCTGATGCCGGCCCGGCGCAGCTCCCGCTCGATCAGCGTGGCGTCGTCGGCGACGTCCTCGACCATCAAGACGCGCACCAGGTCCGGCATCGTCTCAGCGCGGCTGCTCGTTCAAGAGCAGCCAGTAGAGCCCCACCTCGGAAACGGCGCGCGCGAAGGCCTCGAAGTCCACGGGTTTGACGATGTAGCTGTTGGCGCCCAGCCGGTACGCCGCGGTGATGTCGGGCTCTTCCTTGGACGAGGTGAGCACCACGACCGGCAACGGGCGCGTGCGCTCGTCGCTCTTGAGTCGCCGCAGGACCTCCAGCCCGTCCACTTTGGGGAGCTTCAGGTCGAGCAGAATCACGCGCGGCGCGACCCCGAAATCGCGCAGCGGATGGCCCTGCTCGCCGAAGAAGAATTCCAGCGCCTCGGCCCCGTCGCGGGCGACGAACACCTGATTCGCGAGATTGCGGGCCTTGAGGGCGCGCAGGGTCAGCTCCACATCGCTCGGGTTGTCCTCGACCAGCAGGATCTCGACTTCCGAAGGCCCGGTCATCGATCACTCGTCGTGGTAGGTATGGATGGAGGATAACCGTGGCATGCACACGTATCGCGGAATGGCGCTGCCACGCTAGGGTGTTTTTGCGGCACTGAGGGGCGCTTTTGCGGCATGCTCGACAGGAAGACGGCTTGGGTGAATCACCGTCGAGGTTGGGCGTGCGGTCCCTCCCTCTAGACCTCCAGCGATTGCACCCAAGCCGCCTCAGCTTGCGCGCGGCGTCGAGGTCCTAGGACCGCGACGTTAGAGTGTCCTGCGCGAACTGCGCCACGATAAGAGAATCGGGGATGGCAGGCAAGTGCGTAGCACGCACGCAACACATTAGTGTCGCAGCCACGATGTGGAGCTACCGAGGCAGGACTCGAGTGCCGTTCTGAACCTTGGTCGCAACGAACGCGGCGATGCGCGTCACCGTGCGGAAGCGATCGAGCTCGAGATCTTGCAGCGACAGTTGAATGCCAAACTCCTGCTCCAGTTGAGCCAGGAATCCTACGAACATGAGCGAGTCCACCAGCCCGGTGTTGATCAGATCCGTGTCGAGCGACGGAACCTGCAGGTGCATCTTCTCAGCGAACAGGGCGGAGATCTGTTGCGCTAGTGTGTTCGAGTCCGGCATGTGGCACGTCCCGGTGTTCGGTCGCGAGCAGGTCGAAGAGGAGGCGATCGAGCGCACGGCCGTCGATATAGTGACACTGCCGCTGCCGG
>Ga0134062_10000375_pt1 | contig 13446 bp, 12 predicted proteins | sample 15_taG_19_FD_94468 | JGI IMG/M metagenome (GOLD analysis project Ga0134062, IMG submission 94468) | Grasslands soil microbial communities from the Angelo Coastal Reserve, California, USA - 15_D_Rain_20cm_2_09082015 | ecosystem: Environmental > Terrestrial > Soil > Grasslands ... | reverse complement strand
GGTCGCTGCGCCGGTGAACGCGCCTTTTTCATGGCCAAAAAGTTCCGACTCGATCAATTCCGCAGGCACAGCTGCACAATTCAGCGTGATGAAAGGGTGCCCTTGCCGGGGGGATTTTTCATGGATGGCGCGTGCGACAAGCTCCTTGCCTGTGCCGGTCTCGCCGAGAATGCAAACACGCGTCTCGCTTGCCGCAACGCGGTCAATTTGCTCGAGCAACTTTTTCATCGCCGGGCCGGAGCCGACGAGTTCGTGCTTCCCCAGGCGCTGCCGCAACTCACGGTTTTCCTCTTCGAGCCGAGAGAGCCGTAAGGCATTCTCCACAGTCACCAAAAGTTTGTCCGTCGAGAGCGGTTTTTCCAAAAAGTCAAGCGCGCCCAGCTTCGTGGCTTTTACGGCCATTTCGATATTCGCTTGTCCGGAAATGAGCACGATGGGCGTCTTCAGCCCGGCCTTTTTCAAATCTTCAAGCAGCTCCATGCCGCTTTTTCCCGGCATTACCACGTCGGAAAGAATTAGGTCGAACGATTCGCGACGCAGCAGATCGAGTGCGCGGGCGGCGTTGTCGCAAACCGTGGCTTCATGCCCCGCCATTCGAAAGGCGCGGGAAAGAGATGCCAGCGTATTGTGATCGTCGTCAACAAGGAGGAGATTAGCTTTGCGCGGCAAACGTCGATCCCTTCGAACAAAAGTTAGTCGGAAGCCGCTGCGAGTGTGGACGGCGTGCTCTTCGCCTCTGGCGCCGCCTCGCGCGCTCTCGGGGTGCGGCCGGCCGGACGCTGGGGCAGATCGATTCGAAACGCTGTACCGCGGCCCTCGTCGCTGGTCACCGAAATAGTCCCGTGATGATCGCTGACCACGGACTGCACGATGGCGAGCCCAAGCCCGGTGCCCTGCGATTTCGTCGTGTAATACGGCGTGAACAGTCGCGAACACTCTTCCGGCGTCAGTCCTTTTCCTGTGTCGGCGACTTCAATGCGCACCGCGCCGGCCTTTTCCGAAGTTCTTAGTGTCAGCGTTCCGCCGGCGGGCATGGCATCGAGCGCGTTGAGAACCAAATTCTGAAACGCGCGGTGAAGCAAATCGGGATCCGCGTCGATGTCGGGCAAAGGCTCCGTCAAAAACAATTCGGGGGTGATGGTGGGCTTGCCGACTTCGTTGAACTGCGGTTCGAACAGGCGGACGGCATTGCGGAGCGCTTCATTGACATTTACGCGCACAAACTGCGGGGCGGGCATCTTCGAAAAATCGCTGAAGCGCCCAATGATGGTATTGAGATTGGCAAGCTCGGCTTTCAAAGTTGCCGTTGATTCGTGGAAGACTTCCAGAAATTGCTTGGCGTCGAGTTGGCGGGCCTTCTGCAAATTCTCAATGGTAATCTGCATGGGAAAGAGCGGGTTGCGCAATTCGTGCGCAAGACGCCGCGCCAGTTCGCGCCATGCGGCGACGCGCTCGGTCTGCACCAGACGCTCCTTCTGCGCCGCAAGCGTTTGCGTCATGTGATTGAACGCTTTAGCAAGCTCGCCGACTTCATCGCGTCCACGTACATCGATGCGCGTGTCCCATCTTCCGCCGGCAACTTCGCGGGCGCCTTCGGCAAGTTCCTCGACCGGTTTGGTGATCCGCGCGGAGATCCAGAAGCTGACGAGCAATCCGACGAATAGTGCGGCAGCCGCGACGGCAGCGGCAGTTTTCAGGATTTGGCGGGTCAGCAGCACTAACTCTTTTCGCGAGCTGCCGACAAAGAAAACGCCAAACAGCTCATTGTTGCGGCCAGTCAAAGGAATGGCATGAAACGTTTCCGCGTCCGCCGGATCCCTGGTCCACTCAATCGTTCGAACCATGGGCTGTGGCTGCCTTTGCAACTGCTCGACGAGAGGCGCGAACCGTTCCGCTTGTTCCGCATCGATTTTCTCTGCCAGCAGGGACGTGGCCGTAAAATTTGGATCGAGGTTGGTATAGATGAGCGCGCGCATTCCGGCGGGCAAGACCAGAGAGGCGAGGAAATTCTTATCGAGACGGTGCCCACCGATGATGTACAGGCTCTTGTCCGCCACGGTGTTGTTCGTTCGCACAACGCTAAGGGAAAGGGACACGCCGTCGGGCAATTCTTCTTTCTTCAAAAATGCCGGAGTGTCATTCCAGTCCTTCACCGCAGTCACCCAGTCGTTCTTATATCCCACGCGAGCGGGGAACTGCGCCGAAGAGATCAGTACTCCGTCGTGATTCACAAACTCCACATAGTCCAGCCCGTGCTCTTGAGCGGTGCCGACGGCATCGCGCACATAGAGAGACAGGTCAGCGTTGGGACGGGAGAGGTCAATGGCCATGCGCTCGGTGAGGTTCGCTTCCGCTATGTTTTTTGCTTGATGGGCAATTTCTTCGCCCCGCTGGACGAACTCCTTCTTGAATTGCGCGACCAGTGCTTCCGTGCGCTCCGCGTCCATGGCTTCGAATGCTGCCTGAGTGTAATGCGTCACGGCATAGGCAACCACGGATACCGACGCAAATATGGTCAGCAGGACAACAAGCAGCAATTTGGTTCGGAAGCTCATGGCTCGGCAAACATGGGTTACGGACTGATGATATCACGGGTGCAAATGAGGGACTGACCGCTAGTAAAGATGAAATTTAAAACTCATCGGACCAGGAATCCTTTTCATCGCTGGCCCAGCGCTGCAGATTTTCAAACGCGCGTCTGTCAATTCTGGGTACACGCAATCGATGGAACGGCGCGGGCGTCAATGAGGCAATCGCCGGAATCACAAACACGCAAGCGGCGAGCAGGGTGGTGGCCAGGATTCGCCTACACAAATCTTTTGCGATGCTTCGGACAAGCGCGTGGCTCGAAACTGCTGTCGAAATCTTCATAACCGTTTTCCTTCAACTCAATGCTTCGCTCTGCATCGATTCCCGTCTTCAATTCTTGTTTTGGCCGCTAGCCGGGTGGCCAGGAACGCGTCGCCGGAAAAGGAGTAGTCTCTGGCTAAAGGGCTAAGCGCGGCGGTGCTTGCCTCTGTGCTTGTTGACCGTCTTACGGTCGCCATAAAATTGACCGCTTGCGGTCACCAAAGCCATAGTTTCTATTCCTTTCCAGTTTCGCGTCCCGGGCCACCCGCAGGGGTATTGGCTAGCGGAACCTGTTGGCACAGCCACTGCAGGCGGTGCGCAATTCTTTTCTCAACATCATGGCCTGCGCGGCTGCTTGCGTTGAGCCGTGGCCGCTGCGGGTGCCGGCGGATCATCTAGATTGTCGGCCGAAGTCACACCGGAAAAGGCCGACCGCATTACGTCATTCGCAAAGAAATTCCTTCCGTCGATCGGCACCATCATAATTTGCAGCTTGTCCGACAACCGTTCGGCGATGATTTTTTGAATCAGCATGGGGTTCGACTTCAGCACGGACGCTTCGTACTTCATCCGTTCGGCGTCCGCAGCAGCCGTCACGCGGATGCGGTTGGCCTCGGCGTCGGAAAGATTCTTTTGGCGCTCGACTTCTGCCTTGCTGTCAATGATCTTGGCTTGCGCCGCAGCTTCGGCATTCTGGAGAGTAGACTCTTTGCGCGCCTGCGCTTCCAGTTTGGTTTGCTCGATTTGTTTTTGTTTCAGCGGAAGCGTGTACTGCATTGCGTCCGCCTCCGCCTTTGCCTGCAGAACGCGCACCTGGGCCTGCGCTTCCGCCTGTTTCACATCACGCGCTTTCTGCGCCTCCGCTTCCAGCTCGGCAATCTTTACCTGCTTTCCTTTAATCTCCTGCTCGGTACCCAGGCGCTCATTCTCTTGCTCTTTCAACAGCAGCCCCTCTAGTCCCTTGGCATATTCCTCAGGAAGCTGCAGGTCGCGGAGAAGCACTTCCCGCACGATGATGCCGTCGCTTGCCAGCCGGGCGGTGATGGCGTCGGCAGCGGTGGTGCGCAATTCTTCGCGTTTGGTGGCAAAGATTTCGCGCGTTATATAATTCGGCGCAAGTTGCCGGTAAATCGTCGAAACGACCGGCGCTACGACCTGTTCCCCGACCGGCTGCGGCAAATTCCGGTGAATCGAATCCAGCCGCTTGGGGTCCAGCCGGTAACGCACGGAAACAGCCAGCCCGATGTTGAGTCCTTCCCGCGCCTGCACCGTCAGCAGGTCACCCTTTTGCTTGGGATTTTCTGCCGCGACGGTCGAATACACTTGCTCGCGCGTGTCGTAGATGGCGATGGAATCCACCAGCGGCGTAATCAGGTGCACGCCGGGATACAACGTACCGGGGCGAGCGCCCCAGAATTCGCTCACACGGACGCCCGCCGCTCCGTCGGGAACAACCGCGAAGCTCTCCGTGATCAACAGGAGCAGGGCGCCCGCCGTGGTCAGCTGCAGCGCCAGCCGCCAGCGCACCGGGCGGAAAGGGCGGCGAGCCAGCGTTCCCACCTCCGCGCCGGATTCGTCCGTTTTGTTCCGCGACAAGAGCCGCCGCAGTTGTTCGGAGAGATAAACGTCGTAGGCGACCAGAGCTCCCGCGCTTCCAAAGAGTCCCGCGCCGACAATCATCAACAGCCATTTCAAGGCCACCATGGACCTACCCCTTCCTTTCTATTTCCCGGAGCGCCGCCGCGGAGCGGTGACCGCCGCCGCCGCCGCTTACGTTGATCCGGATAATCCCAGTGGCGCAGGGTTCCGTTTTCGCCGAGTGATAACGAACGGCCCACGCCTGTAGCCGCCGTCTCGCGTTCAACGCTGCGACGCGAAAGCCCGGGCCAGTTGCTTGGTCCCGCGCGCCAATTGGGTTCGTGCAGGAATCCTTGGGGCTGTAGCCGGCTGCATCATCAAGAAAGCCACCTTCAAGAACAACCAGTGCAGCCCCGCAGCAACAGCCACCGCGAAAATCGTGATGAGAGCCAGAATCGTAAGTTCCAGCATGGCGATCATGATGTGCCTCCCGACTTGCGCTTTGGGAAATGGCACGGCCACGGCCAATCTCAGTACATTGAAAATACAGAGCTTATCGGTAAGGAAGGATTATGGAACTGTGGGGACTAGCACACGGCGTGTCGCGGCGGACGCGGCACAAGGGGACCGCCTCCGTCCAGACCTATGGAGAACGTCTCGCCTGCGTTCCGGGCTCCCAGCCTCTCCCGCTTCCCTAGTCGTCTTGTGCTAGGCTAATCCTAGAACCCATGGGACGCGGATCAGGCTTACGCATCGGCAAAATTCTCGGCATTCCCATCTATCTGCATTCGACTTGGGTTTTCATTTTTGTAGCCATCACCTATATCATCGCTTCGCAGTACAAGCAGCAGCATCCGCTTTGGACAGACACACAGCATTGGACCGTTGGCGTCCTGACCAGCTTGCTCTTTTTCGCCTCGGTTCTGTTCCATGAGCTTTCCCACAGCGTTGTGGCCCAGCATTACAAGATTCGCGTCGTTTCCATCACGTTGTTTCTCTTCGGGGGCCTGGCGCGCATCGAGCGCGAGCCTTCCAACGCCGTTCAAGAATTCAACATCGCAGTTGCCGGACCGCTAGCTAGTGGTTTCCTCGCTGGAGGCTTTTTTGGATTAGCGCTGCTGTTGCCTTACAGCCAGACGGTCGGGGCCCTGGCCACCTGGCTGTGGCAAACCAATTTTGCGCTGGCCGTTTTCAATCTTTTGCCGGGATTTCCGCTAGACGGCGGAAGAATTTTTCGCGCCATTGTGTGGGGAGCATCCAAAAATTATGAGAAAGCCACGCGAGTGGCGGGCGCCAGCGGAAAACTGATCGCCTACGCGATGATTCTTGCAGGCGCTTGGGGCGCTTTCAACGGATATCTGCAAAATGGACTATGGATCGCGTTCGTGGGCTGGTTTCTTCTAAACGCTGCGCAGGAGAGCGTCGCTCAAGTGGCCATCCGCCAAACTCTCTCTGGTCTAAGCGCCGCCGACGTCATGAGCAAGGAAGTGCCTACTGTTCCAGGACACATCACGCTCGAAGAATATGGCGCCGAGGTTCTACGCACCGGCCGCCGCTGCCACCTGGTGGTCAACGACGACCGCCTCGTCGGGATGATGAATGTCCACACCCTCAACTCGGTTCCGCGCAACGAGTGGGCCCACAACTCCGTCCAGGCCGCCATGATCCCGCGGGAGAAAATTCTGTGGACGTCGCCTGAAGAACCACTCTTGCGTTTGCTGGAACGGCTCCTGAGCGCGGACGTGAACCAAATGCCCGTGGTGAGCGGCGCGAAGGAAAGCGCGCCGCAAATTGTTGGCATCGTCACGCGCGATTCCATCCTCCGCGTGATGCAGACGCGCTCCGAGCTTGGCCCGCTGGCAGCAAACAGCAGGTGACTGTCCCATCGCCGGCGTGTCGGTGTTCAGTTCTCCCGCGCACGCAGCGCCCGGATTCGATAGCCCCCCCGCTGGATATCAACAGTCACCTTTGAAAATCCCGCGGCTGTCAATCTTGCAAACGCTGTCGCGGGCGCCACGGGCACAAACGTGCTCCGGATGTGCCCCAAGCGGTGCAGCCAGCCATCCTGAATCTCAAACGCGAGGAACACTCCGCCCGGCCTAAGCACTCGCCAGGCTTCCGCAAAAGCGCGGTCCTGCAACTCATTTGATCGCAAATGATGAAGCATCAGGATCGCGATGGCTGAAGAAAATGTTCCGTCTGCAAAAGGCAACGCCGCCGCGTCACCCTGAATCGCCGCCGCATTCGAACCATTGATACGTGCGCCCAGCTTTGCCGCAAACGCGTGGTCGCACTCGAGACTCGTCACGCGACTCGCGAGGCGTCCCAACTCCTCCGTTGCTGCTCCTGGCCCGGCGCCCAGCTCCAACACGTGATCGCCCAGTTCCGAGCCCTGCAGCATCCAAGGCAAAACTTGTCGCCGCGTGACCCAACGCCACAGACGCGTTCCACAAAACCACGTTTCGTATCGATTCATTGGGCGCTCGGAAAAATTCGCAGGCAAGCAATTCTAACGCGGCTGACGCAACTCGCCGAAACAAAGTGCGCATTCGTCGAAGCCGAGCCGAAATTCACGCTCGCGACACTTCACGTCCGCTAGATGCCGCTAGCGATTGGGATCAAACCCTCTTGTAAATACGGCAGGAACTGAACCTGAACGGGGCGTAGAGAGAACTGCGCCCCACTTTTTATCCTGGTTCGAGACGCTCATGCGTGATTCACAAGCGCCATCATATCGGGCGCGTAGCGTTCGCCGACGACCTCAATCTGCGCAAGGCGCACACCGATCTCCTTCAAATCACTTTCGGTTAGCTTTACGCTGAGCGCACCCATATTGTCCTCGAGATAGCGGACGCGCTTGGTGCCGGGGATGGGGATCAAGTCTTTGCCCTGCGCAAGAACCCAGCCGAGGGCCAACTGAGCAGGTGTCGAGCCTTTCTTGCCGGCGAGCTCCTTTACCGTTTCCGCCAGCTTAAGATTCGCCTGCAAGGCTTTCTCTCCGAAACGCGGATTCGTCCGGCGCCAATCGCTGGCGTCAAGGTCCTCAAGTTTTTGAATCGCCCCTGTCAGGAAACCTCGTCCAAGCGGGCTGTAGGGCACAAAGGTGATTCCGAGTTCGCGACAAGTAGCCAGGACGCCATTCGTTTCCACGTCGCGGGACCAAAGCGAATACTCGCTTTGCAGCGCTGCAATCGGATGGACTTTGGCGGCGCGCCGCAAAGTTTCGGGGCCAGCTTCCGAAAGTCCGAGCGCGCGTACTTTCCCGGCCGAAACCAGTCCGGCCATGGCGCCGACAGTGTCTTCAATCGGAACTTTCGGATCGACGCGGTGCTGATAGAAGAGATCGATCGTTTCGATGCCAAGCCGTTTAAGGCTGCCGTCGCAAGCGCGCCGGACATTTTCAGGCGAACTGTCGACGCCCCTGACGCCACTGGGATTGAACCGGAACCCGAATTTTGTGGCAATCACCACACTGTCGCGAGGCACTTCTCGCAAAAATCGGCCCAGCAGCTCTTCATTGGTGTAGGGCCCGTAGATCTCGGCGGTGTCAAGAAAATTGCCGCCGAGTTGCAAATAACGGTGAAGAACACGGAGCGATTCCCCTTCATCAGCGGGTCCGTAAGCAAAGGACATGCCCATGCACCCAAGTCCTAGGGCGGAAACCAACGGACCATTTTTCCCAAGACGGCTCTTTTCCATGATTGCTCCTTGAGAGTTTTCGATAGGGCTTCTCGATGTTGGATGAAGAGTTCGCGCTTTCCGTTACCAGGATAGGGCCAGCGCGATCGCGCATCCTTCGTTACAATGAGACCGGGCGTGCACAACAGGGCCCGCTCCCATTGGCTTGTTGATGGCCTCCCCTTCACAAGATGCGTCGACGCTACTGGCCTCGTCTTCAGCGGCCCCGGTCGCCCATGAAGGTGCGGCGCGCGTGTTCTGGCGTGTGCTGACACGCTTCGATTCCTCAAAGCTGTCTCCCTACCTGGCCCTGCGCAACTCGATCGGCGTGCTCCTTCCGCTCGTGGCAGGATTTGCTCTGGACATGCCGCGCGGTGGCTTGGTGGTAGCCAGCGGCGCGCTCAACGTGGCCTACTCCGACGGAAGCGATTCCTATGCGCAGCGCGCCAAGCGCATGCTCTCTTCGAGCGGTTTATGCGCACTGGCTGTTCTTTTCGGAGCGCTCTCCGGGAGCCATAGCGTCGCGGCTGTCACCATCGCGACGCTGTGGGCATTTGCCGCAGGAATGTTGGTGGCGGCGGGCACCACAGCCGCCGATCTGGCCGTGATCAGCCTGGTCACGCTGCTGATTTACGCGGCGCAGCCGCTGACACCTCGGCAGGCCCTCATCTCCACGGGGCTCGCGCTTGGCGGCGGACTTCTCCAAACGGCGCTCTCAGTGGCGCTGTGGCCTGTGCAACGCTATGAACCGGAGCGGCGCGCGCTTGCCAACTTCTTTCTCGAACTCGCGCGCGCTGCAGAACAGCCGCTGAGCGCGACTACCGCGCCGCCGGCGACGGTTCACAGTACGCAAGCGCAGGAAGCTCTCTCCAGCCTTGACCGTGAGAGGTCCATCGAAGCCGTGCGTTACCGCGCTTTGCTCAGCCAGGCAGAGCGCATTCGGCTTAGCTTGCTGATGCTTTCGCGGTTGCATCTTCGGATGCAACGCGAGAGTGCGGTGCATTCGGGCGTGCAGATTCTCGGCGAGTACCTGAAAGAAACAGCGCAGGTTCTGCAAGCGATTGGCAACGCCCTGCTTTCGGGAATCCCGGCGGAAGCGAGCACAGATATCCTTGCCGCGTGCGAGTCGCTCACGCTGCGGTTGCGGCAAGAAGCGGAGAATTTGCCGGCGTCTTTTCTCGCCGCCGTGGCGCGGGATGCGCGTTTCCAGATGGACGCGCTCAATGGTCAGCTTCGAGCCGCCCTGGACTTGACTGCACATGCGACGCCCGCCGGCCAAGCGGCGTTCGCGAAACAGGAAGCGCACCAGCCGTCGTCGCTCCGGTTCAGCGGGTTGCTGGCGACGCTGCGCGCCAATCTGAATTTGCAATCTTCGGTGTTGCGGCACGCCATACGCCTAGCGGTTATGGTCGCTCTCGGCAATGGCCTGGAGCGCGCTTTTTACTGGCACCGCTCCTATTGGCTGCCGATGACGATTGTCCTGGTGCTGAAGCCGGAGTTCACGACAACGTTCAGCCGCGGTCTTTTACGGATTGGCGGAACGATCGTCGGACTCTTTCTGGCCACGGCACTCTTTCGCATTCTTCCGGAGAGCCAAACGCTGCAAGTAGTTCGCATCTTTGTATTCACGCTGCTGCTGCGGTGGGTTGGTCCCGCAAACTATGGAATTTTCGCCGCGGCTATCAGCGCTCTGGTGGTCCTACTGATCGCCATCACCGGAGTTTCGCCGAAGGAAGTGATCTGGGCGCGCGGAATCAATACAGCGGCGGGAGGCGCGCTGGCACTGCTCGCGTATTGGATTTGGCCGACCTGGGAACGCACGCAAGTTTCCGACAGGATCGCCGCCATGCTCGATGCGTACCGGGAATATTTTCACAGTCTGTCGGAAACCTATGTGCGGAATGAAACCAGCAACGCAAGCGAACTCGACCGAGTGCGGCTGAGCGCGCGCATGGCGCGCACGAACCTGGAAGCATCGATCGACCGCCTGGGCGCGGAACCCGGAACGACCGCGGAGCAGATGCACCACTTGAATGCGCTGCTGGCCAGCTCACACCGTTTTGTGCACGCGGTGATGGCGCTGGACGCGTGCTGGTTGCACACGGCCGCAGTTCCGGCGCGAACGGCGTTCGACACGTTTGCAGCGGACGTAGAGAAGACGCTCGAACTGCTTGCGGCAGCGCTTCGGGGCAAACATGTACAACTGAATGAGTTCCCAGACCTGCGCGAGGATTATCACGTTCTGGTGCAATCCGGCGATCCAAAAATCGAGCGGTACGCGCTGGTCAATGTAGAAGCGGACCGGATTGTGAATAGCCTGAACACGCTACGCGAACAAGTGAAGGAGCGCGTGCGCTCCAATGAAGTGGCGTAATGCGACAGAGCAGTGAGGAGTGGGAATGAAGCGACACGTGCTGTCCGTGGTGATGAGCTCCGCCGCGGCGGTAATCAGCGGAACAGTGTTCGTAGTCGCATTGTTCGATCAATATGCGCTGGTGGAAATGGCGGCGAGTATCGTTACGGCGCTGCAAGCTTATTTTGTGAGTTCCGCGATTGGCGACTGGCTGGAGAAAAAGAAAGAGACGAACCGGACGCGAAATTCAGTGGCCGTGCTGATGACGATTTTTCTTGTGACGTTTTATTCGTTCCGGAAATACTTCCACTGAATGAGACCCGGAAACGGAAGCTTTGAGACCTGCAAGCGATTGCAAATGGGAGACTTGCGGGAGTTGAGACTCGCGGTAACTTCAGAAAGGATCGAGGGGAAGTGTACTTAACAATAATTTCAATCCCACCCGGCCCGTTTCATTAAGTGTAGACTCTAAAGATAGTTAAAGTCCTTTCTTTTAATACCTCTTTGTAAGTGTTCATTCTAAAATAGTTATGGGAACCTAAAATCGGCATTATCAGACGCAGGAACGTATTTGGTAACGCGTTCATCGGATGCTCAGCCAATGGGCTTGGACAGAAACAAACTAAACATAGCGTCTTAAGTTATTGCGCATAGACGGTGTAGGGTTTCGTTTCCGTTACGCCAGTTTTCAAACTGGTTTTCGACAGCAGCGGACGACCTCCTCCAGTACAGGAAAGTATCGGTTGTGCAAGCACTGACGACGCGTCAGCTTCCAGACCCGCTCAATCGGATTCAGTTCGGGGCTGTACGGCGGCAAGTAATCCAGCACAAAGTCCTCGATGTGTGTCGCTCTCCATTCTTTGTGAAGCCGCGCGTGATGGTATCTGGCATTGTCCGTGATGACCACCACGCGGCGCCCTGTTCTGATACTGGTGCGCCGTAGCCCTTTCAGGAAGGTAAAGAAGGTCACGGCGTTAAATTTACCTGTTTCCCGAGAAAACTGAAATTTTCCATCCCGCAACCGTACGGCACCGAAGTATCCCACACTGCGCCGCGTCGGATGATGCCGCAGCACGGGGTCCTTGGTTTCCGGGGGCACCCACATGCGGCAACGGGAGCCGTGCTGCTGGAAGTGTACTTCGTCCGTTGCCCAGAGGTCGACCGCAGCATCTTCCATCAGCCCTTGGAGTTTTTTTTATGCGCCTTCTGCCGTTCAGGATCGGCTTGCGCAATCGCGGGACGAGGCTTGCGTAGCCGAAATCCCAACTGCCGAAACAGACGCTGGCATTGCCGTACCCCCAAGTCGATCCCGTACTCCCGCTCGATCCAGGTCGCCAGCGTCTTGCCGTCCCACAGATTTCCGCTCAAGCCTAGCTCTCGCGGCATTCGCCGAAGAGCGGTGTTGATTCCCCGAAGGTGCTTCTCGCTTAGGCGTCTCGGCCGCCCTGACCGTTCCCCCTCGCGCAGTGCGGCTAAGCCGTTCTCCTCGAACCCGCGAATCCAATACTCGACGCTTCTCTGCGTCTCCCAACAGCGCCGCCACTTCCGGACACGTCATACCATGAGCCACCAGCAGCACACCGTGAAGCCGGTGGTCATAGCGTGATTCCTCGGTTCGTCGAATCTCATCTTGTAATCCCAGAATGATGGTTGCGGAGTCCGCAATCGTAAGTGGTTTCATTCCACTAGAAGAACATACATCGATCTAATGCGCAATTACTTATGACGCTGTGTTTAACCTCTCTCAGCGGCGGAGCGCCCTGGCCTCCTGCCGTGTACGAGGCTTAGGCATTGAACGAGGGCCGCAAATCTCGCGGTCCTCGTTCCCATTTGTTGCTGCAGGCGCCTGGTTGCGACACCGAGTTGTTTCTGCTCCAATACTTGAGTGACAGCCGCAAAGAAGCGCTCCCCTACTGAAATCCTGATCTTTGATGTGGACGGCGTGCTGGTGGACGTGCGCGGGACGTATTGGCGCTCGGCGCTGGAGACGGTGCGGCACATTACCGGGAAACGCGTCACGTATGCCGAGCTGCATCGCTGGAAGAGCAGGCCGGGTTTTAACGATGACTGGAGCATGGTTGCGGCTTGGGTAAGTTCGCTGGGGCACCCCATATCCTACGAAGAAGCGCGGGCGGCGTTTGAAAAGTTTTATTGGGGAAGCGACGGGAACCCGGGAAACGTTAGAAACGAAAAGCTGATGGTGACGCCGCGGCAGATTGAAAAGTGGGCACGAGCATACGAGCTAAATCTCTTTACGGGGCGAACGCGGCAGGAATTTTCATTTACCTTCGACCGTTGGCCCGCGACGAAATATTTTCGACGAATCATCACTATGAATGACGCGAAGAGGAAGCCGCACCCGGAAGGATTGCAGAAAATTCTGGGGAAACGCGACCCGGCGATGGCGCTGTATCTTGGCGACAACATTGACGACGCGCTGGCAGCGCGCGACGCAGGCGTGCCGTTCATGGCGGTCATCGCTCGAGGGGAACACGGCTACCGGCAGCGGGCGGCGCAGTTTCGGGAGCTGGGGGCGATTGCGCTTCTTCCGCGCGTGACGGAATTATTCCGGAAGTTGAAGTAGGTGAGGCGGAGCGGGCAAAGCATCGAGACGGTATCAGCCGACAGGGTAACGGCCGGCATAGAAGGCCCGTTCTTCCGCGTCGGCCTGGCTGCGGAGGCGCCAATCGGGGAACGCGGCAAGATCGTCGGCTAGAGCCTCGATGGTCGGGCGCAATTCAACAGGAGCGAGCCAGCGCGCGGGGATCACTTCGATTCCGTTGGCGGCGCCGAGAAGATTGCCGGTGATCGAGCCCGTCGAATCGCTGTCTCCACCGTGATTTACAGCGAGAATGATGGCGTCTTCAAAATCCCTGGCACTGAGCGCGCAATAAATTCCCATCGCGAGGGCTTCCTCGGCGACGAAACCTTTTCCAAGTTCGCGGAGGGCACCGCGTTCGCGGGGGCGAGACTTCGCGAGGCTTTCG
>Ga0134062_10000360_pt1 | contig 13638 bp, 10 predicted proteins | sample 15_taG_19_FD_94468 | JGI IMG/M metagenome (GOLD analysis project Ga0134062, IMG submission 94468) | Grasslands soil microbial communities from the Angelo Coastal Reserve, California, USA - 15_D_Rain_20cm_2_09082015 | ecosystem: Environmental > Terrestrial > Soil > Grasslands ... | reverse complement strand
GCGTTCACCCCGAAGTCCTGCACGATCACCCGGTCCGGCCGCGGGCGATCGGCCGCCAGTGGCTGTGTCGTCGTCACCGTTGCGGTTCCACATCCCGCCACGACGAGCACGCTCAGGACGATCAGGGATAGTCGTCGCATGGATCCGTCCCCCCGTCGGAGACCGAGCATATCAGACCAAAGTCTGATTGCCGGGTGCCGACACACCGAGTGGAATAGCGGCGCGGGAGGCGAGTATGCGAACGCTGAGAGAAGTCCTCGTCTGGGTCGTGCTGGTCGTCGTGTTCCTGCCCCTTCCGGCAATACCGCAGGATGCGCCGAAAACATTCAAGACCGAGGAAATCGATCAGCTCGTGGCGCCGATCGCGCTCCACCCCGACGCCCTGGTGGCGCAGATCCTGATGGCCTCCACCTATCCACTCGAGGTCGTTCAAGCCGCGCGCTTTGTGAAGGAAAATCCCAGTCTCAAGGGCGCTCAACTCGACGAAGCGCTGAAGCAGCAGTCCTGGGACGACAGCGTGAAGTCGCTGGTCTTCTTCCCCCAGGTGCTCACGATGCTGAACGAGAAGCTCGACTGGCTCCAGAAGCTCGGCGACGCCTTCCTGGCTCAACAGCAGGACGTGCTCGCCTCCATTCAACGCCTGCGCGCCCGCGCCCAGTCGGCGGGGCAGCTGAAGAGCGGCCCGGAGCAGCAGGTCATCGTGGAGCCCGCCGTCGCGGCGGCGCCACCGCCCTCCGCGGGAGCGGCTCCGGCCGCGCCGCCCCAGACCAACGTGGTCGTTCAGACCCCGCCGCCCCAAACCAACGTGCAGGTCGTTCAGAGCCCACCGACGGTGATCCGGATCGAACCGACGAACGCTGAGGTCGTCTACGTGCCGAGTTACGACCCGGCGGCCGTTTATGGCGCGTGGCCGCCGGCCTACCCGCCCTATTCTCCCTACCCCGCGGGCTACTTCGCCGCTGGACTGTTCACGTTTGCGGCAGGGGCCGCGGTGGGCGCAGCGCTCTGGGGAAACTGCAACTGGGGCGGCGGTGACGTCAACATCAACTCCGACAGGTCGAACAACTTCACGCGGAACGTCAACAACGCGAACGTCGCCAACGCCCGCGTCGAGCACCGAGCCCAGGGAGGGGGCGGGCAAGGCCGAAACCAGTGGCAGCACAACCCCGAGCATCGCAAGGGCGTGCAATACCGTGACAACGCCACCCAGCAGCGCTTCAACAAGGGCGGCCCGGGCAACGCTCAGTCCAGGGAGGCGTTCCGTGGCCGCACCGGGTCCGACGCCGGCCGTGGGCAGCAGGGCGGGATTGGTCAAGCGGGCGCTCGGGGGGACCGCCAGGGCGGGCTCGGTCAGCAGGGTGGGCGCGGCGAGGGCGGAGTCGGACAGCAAGGCGGGCGTGGGGAAGGCGCGCTCGGGCAGCAGGGCGCGCGCGGCCAGGGCGGAATCAGTCAGCAGGGAGGCGGCGGCCTCGGCGACCGTGGAGCACAGGCATCACCCCGCGCTGGCGGTGTCGGCCAGGGTGGCGCCGGTCAAGGCCGCCAGCAGGGTGGCGCCTTCCAGGGAGTGGGAAGCGGCCGTGACTCTCAGAGCTTCAGCAACCGCGGCAACACGAGCCGTGACAGCTTCAATCGATCGACTGGTGGAGGAGGAGCTCGGGGCGGTGGCGGCGGTCGGAGCGGTGGCGGTGGCGGCCGCGGAGGAGGTCGTCGATGATTCTGCGAATCTCGTGGCTCGTGTTCGTGACCATGTTCGCGCTCGCTCTGGAGGCGGGCGGGCCGGCAAACGCCCAGGCGCCCGCGCCCGCGAAGCCGGAAGCACCCACGGCCGCAAAGCCGGCGACCGCGCCGAAACCGGCGGTGGTGCCGCCAAAGAGCTTCGCGTCAGCCGAGGAGGCGACGCAGGCCCTCGTCGCGGCCCTGCGCGCGGGCGACACCAAGGCGCTGTTGGGGATCCTCGGCAGCGAGAGCCGCGCGCTCGTTTCCTCAGGCGATGCGGTGGCCGACAAGCAGAGCCGAGAGAAGTTCCTGAGCGCGTACGACGGAGCGAACAAGCTCGTCGCGAGCGGTAACTCCACGGTGCTCCAGGTCGGCAACGACGACTGGCCGTTCCCGATCCCGCTCGTGAAAGACGGAGAGCGCTGGCGCTTCGACCCGGAGCAGGGACGCGAGGAGATCCTCGCGCGGCGCATCGGCCGGAACGAGCTGTACACGATCGAGACGTGTCTGGCCTACGTGGACGCGCAGCGGGATTACTACTCGGAGGACCGCAACGCCGACGGCATCCGCGAGTACGCGCAGCAGTTCGCCAGCACGCCCGGTAAGCGCGATGGGCTCTACTGGCCCACCCGCCCCGACGAACCGCTCAGCCCGCTGGGCTCCCTGGTCGTTCGGGCGCGGGCCGAGGGGTATCGGCGCGACCAGTCGGGCGGGCCGACGCCGCTCCACGGGTATCTCTACCGCATTCTCACCGCTCAGGGCGCCGATGCCCCCGGCGGCGAGTACGATTACGTCGTGCGCGGCCGCATGATCGGGGGGTTTGCGCTGGTGGCCTTCCCCGCGCAGTACGGCGCCTCCGGCGTGATGACCTTCCTCGTCAATCACGATGGCGTGGTCTACCAGAAGGATCTCGGACCGAAGACGCGCGCCCTCGCCCAAGCTATGAAGAAGTTCAACCCGGATGGCACCTGGACGAAGGCGGACATCCCCGAGATCGGCGCCCCCACCGATGACTAGCCCGAGGAGGAGAGACCGCTACGACGCCGTCCAGCCACCTCCGAGCGCCCGGTAGAGCCGCACGACGGCGAGCAGCTCGTCGCGCTCGAACTGGGCCAGCTGCAGCTCAGCGTCGAAGAGCTGGCGCTCGGTGTCGAGCACCTCGAGATAGCTCGTGACGCCGCCGCGATAGCGAACGTTGGCCAGCCGCGCCGCGTCAGTCAGGGAGTTGACGAGCGCCTGCTGCTCGATGCGGGCTTCCCTCCGCTTCCGGTGCTCGACGAGTGCATCCGAGACGTCGCGGAATGCCTGCTGGATCGTCTGCTGGTACCTGGCCAGGGCCGCCTGCGCCTGAGCCACGGCCGAATCCACGCCAGCCCCGACGCGCCCCATGTTGAAGATGGGCACGCTCACCTGAGGACCGATCGCAAGCAGGCCGGTGGGGCCGAACCAGCTTCCGGTGATCAGCGTCCCGCCGACACCAGCCGAGCCGATGAGAGAGACCTTCGGGAAGTACTCAGCCTTCGCGACGCCGATCCGGGCCGTCGCCGCCGCGAGCTCGTCCTCGGCCTGGCGGACATCGGGCCGGCGCTCGAGCAGCGTCGCAGGCAGCCCGGGCGGCACGATCGGGCCCGAGAACTGCTGAAGAAGTGGGCGGCCCCGCGGAACCGGGGCCGGGTTACGCCCGAGCAGGACCGAGATGAGATTCTCGGTCTGCTCGATCCGGCGCATGACGTCGGGAATCGTCGCGGCCGCCGTGTACAGCAAGACCTCCGCCTGCCGCAGGTCGATCAGCGCCGCAACGCCTCCCTGATAGCGGAGCGTCACCAGCCGAACCGCTTCTTGTCGGGTGGTCAGCGTCCTTCGGGAAATCTCCAGCTCCAGATCGAGCTCGCGGAGCTGGAAATACGCGGTCGCCACATCGCTCACCAGCGTGGTCACGACGAACCGCTGCACGTCCTCCGAGGCCAGTAACTGCGCACGCGCCGCCTCGGTGGCCCGGCGCAGGCGGCCCCACAGATCGAGCTCCCAGACGAGGTCGAACGTTCCGAGCGGGGTGAAGGTCTCCCTCGACTGCAAGGGCGCCCGGTCGCCCGGAAGGCTGACGTACGGTGCGCTCGCCGACGCGCTGACATCCGGGAACTGAGCCGATCGCACGATGGTGACCTGGGCGCGAGCCTCGAGGATGCGAGCGGCCGCGATACGCAAGTCGTAGTTCTCGGCCAGCGCGGTACGGATCAGCGATTGCAGCGTCTCGTCCTGGAAGATCTTCCACCAGGCGACGTCTCCCAGGGACTCCGCTGTCCCCGGGGGGCCGCCTCGAAAGTCGGGCGGCACCGCGACCGCGGGTCGCCGGTAGTCGGGCCCGACCGTGCAGCCCGCCAACAGGAGCGCCGCCATCAGGAACGCTATCACCAGGAGCGCCACCACGATGAGCGCCGCCCACGGTACCGTCGCCAACAGGAGTGCCGTCGACCGCAGCGAGCGACGTGTCACGCGTGCTGCTCACCCCGCACGCGCAGGCGCTCGTCGGGCTCGGTCACGGGATGCTTCGTCACCGAGCGTTTCCTGCCCAGCCCCTCCACGAACGCGAAGTTCCCGGGGATGAGGAAGACACCGAGCCCGGTGGCGATGAGCATTCCCCAGAACACGGCCGTGCCCATCACGTTCTGGGCGCCCGCTCCCGCTCCGCTGGCCAGCATCAGCGGCACGACGCCGAGAATGAAGGCGAACGCTGTCATCAAGATAGGCCGGAAGCGCAGCCGAGCCGACTCCAACGCGGCCGCCTCGACCGACTGGCCCTCTTCGTGCTTGGCCTTGGCGAACTCGACGATCAGGATCGCGTTCTTCGCCGCGAGCCCGACGAGCATGATCAGGCCGATCTGAACGTAGACGTTGTTGTCGTAGCCGGAGAGCCACACGCCGAAGAAGGCGCCGAGGGCGACGAGCGGCGAGCCGAGCAGCACGGCCCAGGGCAGGCGCCAGCTCTCGTACATCGCGGCCAGCAGCAGGAAGACGAACACGATGGCCAGGATGAACGTCGGCGCGGACGGTGGAGCGATCTTCTCCTGATAGGACAGCGACGAGTAGGCGAAGCCCATCTCCTTGGGCATCGTCTTCTGGAAGACCTCTTCGAGCGCGGCGAGTGCCTGCCCGGAGCTGACGCCGCGGGCGGGCGCGCCGTTGATCTCGACCGAGCGCAGCAGATTGAAGCGCGTCGTGAGCTCGGTTCCCTGGACCGTCGTGATGGTGACGAGCGTCGACAACGGGATCATGGTGCTGGTCGTCTTGCTGCGGACGTAGACGTCGCCGATGTCGCCGGGCTTGCGACGATAATCCGCGTCCGCCTGCACGTACACACGGTAGAGACGCCCGAAGCGGTTGAAGTCGTTCACATAGGTGCCGCCCATCGCCGCCGACATGGCTTGGAAGACGTCGCTCACGGGGACGCCGAGCGTCCGCGCCTTCTCCCGGTCGAGCTCGACCTTCACCTGGGGATACGTGGGATCGAACGCGGTGAAGAGCGAGGCGAATTCGGGCCGCTGGCGGGCTGCCGCCAGGAACGCGCGCGTCTGGGCCCCGAGCTGGTCCACGGTCAGTGAGCCGCTCCGGTCCTGGAGCAGGAAGTTGAAGCCGGCCGCCGCGCCGAAGCCGCTGATGGTCGGAATGTTGAACGGAAAGGCCACCGCCTCCGGGATCTGGACGAGCTCCCGGTTCACCCGCGCCATGATGCCCTTCACGTGCAGCGCCTCCTCGTGGCGCTCCTCCCACGGCTTGAGGCGGACGAAGATGCTGCCGAAGTTCGGCTGGTAGGTGCTGGTGACGGCGCCATACCCGCCGATCGTCTGATACGAATCGACGGCCTCGACCTTCGCCAGGATCTCCTCGACCTTGCGCAGCATCGCGCTGGTCCGCTCGAGCGAGGCCGCCGGTGGGAGCTGGACGGCCACTCCGAACAGACCCTGATCCTCGTCGGGGATGAAGCCGGCTGGTATCCGGCGCCCGAGGAGGCCGACCCCGACCACCACGACCCCGACGAGCAGGATCGTCACCACCGAGCGCCGGATGAGCAAGCGGGCCACGCCGATGTAACCCGTCGTCGCGGTGTCGAACACGCGGTTGAAGCCGCGGAAGAAGACGCCGAGCGGGCCCCGCGGGGCGCGGGCGGGCTTGAGGAGCATGGCGGCGAGCGCGGGCGACAGCGAGAGCGCGCTGAACGCCGAGAGGAGCACCGAGATCGCGATGGTGAGGGCGAACTGCTGGTACATCTGCCCGGTGAGGCCGCCGAGGAACGCGACGGGGACGAACACGGCGGAGAGGATGAGCGCGATCCCGATGACCGGCGCCGACACTTCTTTCATCGCCTGCCGCGTGGCGTCGCGGGGACTCAAGCCGTGCTCGATGTGGTGCATGACGGCCTCGACGACGACGATCGCGTCGTCCACGACGATGCCGATGGCGAGCACGAGGCCGAACATCGAGAGCGTGTTGACCGAGAAGCCCAGCAGCGGGAAGAAGATGAACGTGCCAACGATCGAGACCGGCACCGTCAGCAGCGGGATGATCGTGGCCCGCACGTTCTGGAGAAAGATGAAGACGACGAGCGTGACGAGGATCAGCGCCTCGACGAACGTCTTCACGATCTCGTGGATCGAGGCCTCGACCGCCGGCGTGGTGTCGTAGACGATCTTGTAGTCCAGGCCGGGTGGAAACAGATTCTTGGCCGTGGCCATGGTCTTGTAGATCGCCTCGGACGCCTTGAGCTGGTTCGCGCCGGGGAGCAGGTAGACCGCCATCGCGCCGGAGGGTTTGCCGTTCAGCCGGCCGAACGAGTTGTAATCCTGGCTGCCCAGCTCGGCACGCCCCACGTCGCGGATGCGCACCACCGATCCGGTGGACGACTCACGGATGATGATGTTCTCGAACTCGTCCGTGGTCACGAGGCGACCCGGCGCGCTCACCGTGAAGGTGAACGCCTGGTCGGCGGGCGTCGGCGCCTGTCCGATCCGGCCGGCTGGCGCCTGGAGATTCTGGTCCTTGACGGCGGAGATCACGTCGGACGGGGTCAGACCCAGCTTGGCGAGCTTGTCGGGCCGAAGCCAGATTCGCAGGCCGTAGTCGGTGCCGCCAAAGAGATCGACCTGGGCGATGCCAGGGATCCGCAAGAGCTGGTCACGCAGATTGATCGAGGCATAGTTGATCAGGAAGTTCGCGTCGTAGCTCCCCTCGGGCGAGTAGAGCGAGATCAGCATGAGGATGCTGGGGCTCTGCTTCTTCACGGTGACGCCCTGGGCCACGACGTCCTGCGGCAGGCGCGCCTGGGCGGAGGAGACCCGGTTCTGGGTCAGCACGTTGGCGGTGTCCTGGTCGACGCCGACCTCGAAGTTCACGTCGAGCAGCATGCGGCCGTCGCTGGTGTTCGACGACTTCATGTAGATCATCCGGTCGACGCCGTTCACCTCCTGCTCGATCGGCGTGGCCACGGACTGCTCGACCGCCAACGCCGAGGCACCGGGGTAGTTGGCCGTGACCCGGATCGTGGGTGGCGCCAGGAACGGGTATTGCTCGAAGCTGAGCCGGAGGAGCGAATAGGTCCCGAGCATGACGGTGAGGATCGCGATGACGATCGCGACGATCGGTCGGCGGATGAAGAACTCGGCCACGGTGCGCTAGCCCCGGCCCTTCGACTTCGCTGCGGGCGGGGCCGGCTGAGGTGGAGCCACTGGAGGTGGAGCCACCGGTGGCTTTCCGTCCGAGTCCGCTCTGAGCTCGGGCTTGACCTGCATTCCCGGCCGCGCCTTCTGGATGCCTTCGACGATGACCCGCTCCCCGGGCTTGAGTCCGGTCGAGACGATGTAGAACTGGCCGTAGCTCTCGCGCGGCGTCACGGTGCGCAGCGCGACCTTGTCACCCTCCTCGACCACCAACACCGTCTTCGCGCCCTGCAGCTCCTGCACTGCGATCTGCGGCACGAGAATCGCGTCGGGCACTTCCTCGGTGACGACGCGCACGCGGCCGAACTGACCGGGGCGCAGCATCCGGTCGGGATTGGGGAACTCGGCGCGGACCTGGATGGTCCCGGTCTTCAAGTCGATCGCCCGGTCGATGAAGATCGCTCGGCCCTTGTGTGGAAACACACTGCCGTCGGCCAGGATCAGCTCGAGCGTGGGCGCGCGATCCGGCGGCACCTCTCCGCGGCCCAGCCCGGGCACCCGCTTGACCAGCCGCAAGAGGTCCGCCTCGGCAATGGCGAAATCCACGAAGATCGGGTGGATCGACGAGACCGTGGCGAGCAGTGTCGGCTCCCCTTTGCCGACGAGGTTGCCAGTGTCGACGGCGACCTTGCTGATGATCCCCGAGATCGGCGACTGCACGGTGGTGTACCTGAGGTTCAGGTCGGCCTGAATCACGGCGGCCTTGCCCGCTTCGACGGCCGCCTCGGCGAGCTGAATGCTGGTGCGCTGACTCAGGACGGTGTCCTTGAGCCCGGCTTCAGCCGCCTGAACCCCGGCTCCGGCCGCCTGCTCACGAGAGACGGCGGTGTCCAGGTCCTGCTGCGGAATCGCCTGCTCCTTGACCAGAGGACGGTAGCGCGCAACGTCGGCCTGGTTCTTCCCGAGATCAGCCTTCGCCTGATCGAGCTGGGCGCGCGCACGATCCACGACCGAGGCGTCCTTGGCGCGAGTCAGGTCGGCCTGCGCCTTGGCGAGCTGGGCGCGGGCCGACTGCAACGCCGCCTTGTACTCGTCCTGCTGGATCACGAACAGCACCTGGCCACGCTGAACCTCGGAGCCCTCCTTGAACCGCACCTGCTCGAGAACGCCCTGGACTCGAGCCCGGATCTCGACGGTGGGAACGCCCTGCGTCTGGGCCACGAACTCGGCGGAGACCTGGACGCTGCGCTGCTGGATCTCGGCGACGATGACGGCGGGTGGGGGTGGGGCCGGGGGCTGCTTGGCCGCGGTGGCGTCTCTCTGCTGGCATCCGGTGACCGTGATCAGCAATGCGATGCCGGCCAGGCAGCCGCCCCACGGCGTCCCGGGTTGAGGCCCTCGTGGAGAAATCAGCATGGTTCAGGTCTCCCAGCCCAGATGGGGCTTCACCAGTTCAGCGGGAACCCGACACCCCGCCGCCGCGGACGACTCGAACGGACTGTAGTGATAACCGCGAGTAGCGAGAAATAGGACCTTGGTCCCACCCCCGCCCATGGTGGAGCCGCTGGTGGAGATCAGGAAGCGGTCAGCCGCTCGAGCTGGGCCTCTCCTTCGAGAGCGGCAGCGTGAACGAGAAGGTCGCGCCGCCGTTCGAATTGTTCTGTGCCCACAGCCGACCACCGTGAGCCTCGACCAGGGACCGGGCGATCGAGAGTCCCATCCCGAGGCCCTGAGGCTTCGTCGTGTAGAACGGCTCGAAGACCAGCGGCAGCTCGCACTCGGCGATCCCGCTGCCACGGTCGCTCACCGAGACGCGTACGACGCCGTCGGCGCTGACGCGGGTCGCGATGGCGAGGCGACGATCGTCGCTGGTCCGCATGGCATCGAGGCCATTCATGATCAAGTTGAGGACGACCTGCTGGAGCTGAATGCGATCGGCGAGGACCACGGGCAATCCGGCCGCGAGCTCGAGATCGATGGACACCCCCCGGGTGGTCGCGTCGCTCCGTACCAGGCTGACCACGTCCTGAATGAGGGCATTGACGTCGAGCGGTCGCTGGTTCGTGTCGTCCTTTTTGAACAAGGCCCGCAGACGGTTGATCACATCGATGGCTCGCTTGTCGTCGGCCACGATGTCGGAGACGATCTCGCGGATGTCCTTGGCATCGACGCCGCTGTCGATCAATCGCTCGGCCACCTGCGCGTTACTCAGGATGGCCGTGAGCGGCTGGTTCAGCTCGTGGGCGATCGACGCCGTCAACTCACCCATCGTCGCCACGCGACCCACGTGGGTGAGGTCGCGGCGCAGCTTCCGAAGCTCGATCTCCCCGCGCTGGCGCAACAGCGCGCTCGAAAAGATGCCGCCGACGAACTCGAGGCGTTGGACGAGGTCGTTCGACCATTCTTGCGCCCGACGAAGCGTGCTCAGGGTGAGGACGCCCATGGCCGTCCCGGCCGCAGCGAGCGGAATCCCCACCACCGATTTGATGCCCAGGGCCGCGAACGCTTCTCGATCGACCGCAGCGGCGTCGGGAAGCTCGTCGAGCGCGGAGAAGCGGACGATCTCGCCGCGACGCACGCGCTCGACCGACCATGGGAACCGGGCGAGGTCCATCGGAGGCCCGGGCGGAGGCACACCGGGCGCCGTCCACAGGTGGGTCAAATGCATGGCCCGATCATCGGCGCTGAACTCCAGGATCAGCGCGTTGTCGAGCCCGAGATGCTCGCCGACACGGCGCAGCCCCCGGGCGATACCCTCGTCGACCTCCGCCCCGCGGAGATCCACAAACGTCGCCGAGAGGTCGGACACGAGTGTTTCCAAGTCGAGCCGCTCCCGGACGACCGTCTCGGCACGCCGGCGCCGGCGGTGCTGGAGCAGGAGGGCGCCGATGAGCACTCCTTGGGCGCCGATCAGTCCGACGACGGCAACGATGTGCCAGCGGTACGCCTCCCACAACGATGCGGACAGGAGCAGGACTTGCCTCCGTGACGACAGGCTGTCGTCAGCCGCGACGAGGACGGGAATCACGATGCTGAACAGCGCGACGAGACCAGCAATCACACCGGCGCGAAGCGGGCGACGGCGCGCCCCTCCCGTCATCGTGGAAGTTGTCCGATTGCACATCCCAGTCACGGGACATCGTTGCCCGCGGCGCTGGATTGTACATCAGCGATTCATCGACGGTGACGATTTCAGCGCCCTGGATGCACCGAGGAATGGTGGGTTTGCGCCGGCACTGATCGTATACACCACGCAGTGGTGGTTCACGATCGCGTACATCACCCGGTAGTGGTCGGCGATGAATGCTCGTCTATGCGATGAGGCTGATCTTCTGCGCCATCACGACCAGTTCGGCGACCGATTCCGCTCGCATCTTCTTCATCACACGGCCGCGGTGGACCTTGATCGTCTTCTCGGCAGCGGCGAGCTCCACCGCGATTTGCCGGTTGAGCTTCCCGATGACGACGCGTGCGAGCACCTCACGCTCCCGCGGCGTGAGGGTGTCGACGCGGCGCTGGAGCTCCTGCCGCTCGGCGGTTTCCGCCTGGCTCCCGCGGCTCTGGGCCAGCGCGCGCGCGATGGCGTCGAGAAGCTCGCGATCATCACACGGCTTCTGGAGGAAGTCGACGGCGCCTCCCTTCATTGCCCGGACGGTCATCGGGATGTCACCGTAACCAGTGAGGAAGATGATCGGCAGGACCCGTTGAGCCTCGCCGAGGTCGGACTGGAGATCCAACCCGGTCTTTCCCCTGAGCCGGATGTCGAGCACGACGCACGCGGGGAGGTCCGACACCTTGCGCTTCATGAACGCGGACGCCGAAGAGAACGTCTCCACCTCGAGGCCGACGGAGTGGATCAGTCGTTCCAGCGCCTTGAGCACGGAGTCATCGTCGTCGACGACGTAGACGATGCCGGGACCGGTCACGTCAGCGTACTGGACACGGTTACTCGGTGCGCCGTACGGGTACATCGGCCCCTCCGACCAGAAGGCGTGCGCCTGTAGACCGTTCGGTGCTACAGGCGCGCGCGGCCTCCGCTCAGCGCTCCTTCGACAGGAACATCGCCCGCCGGTTCTTGCTCCAGCACGCCTCGTTCTTCTCCGTGCAGACGGGACGCTCCTCGCCGTACGAGATGATCGACATCCGGCTGGTGGACACGCCCCGGGAGGCGAGGTAGTTCATGGTGCTCTTGGCCCGCCGGTCCCCCAGGGCCAGGTTGTATTCGGCCGTGCCCCGCTCGTCGCAATGGCCCTCGATCAGGACCAGCTGCTCGGGGTGCTCGCGCAGCCAGCTCGCATTGGTATCGAGCGTCTGCGCGTCGCCCGGCCTGATCTCGGCCTTGTCGAAGTCGAAGTGGATCCGCGTCAGCGCCGGATTCGGCGCGAAGTCCTTCGGCGGCGGCAGCGGGGCCGCGGTGGCGACCTGCACGGGGGCCGCCGGCGGCGGCGCCGGCGTCTCGATCACGGTCGTTTGCGTCTCGGTGACCACCGCCGCGACGTTCGGCGCCGGCGGTGGGACGGGCGCCGGGGCCGAGGCCACCGTCAGGTTGGGTCGCTTGGCGCAGGCGCCGACCAACGCGAAGGCGAAGAGAGTGACGAGGACCGCACTCGGACGCAACCACGCACGCATAGTGTCCCTCCGTCTGGTCATCACTACCGCTCCACCACTTGACTCTGGGCCACCGTGATGGCCTTGCCCCACCAGTTCTGCGCCCGCGCGATCTCGATGTCGCTTCGGCGCACCTGCGTGGCGCCATCGCTCGTCCTCATCGAAAACGCGAAGTGCTCCCCCGAGGCGAAGTGCGTGGGGTGGCTCTTCCAGTCGCTCCACTCTTGCGAGGTTGCGCAGCCGCCCAGCACCAGCGCGACCACCGCGCTCACCACGATCTCGGCCGTCCATGACTTCATCGGCGCCTCCCGCCTGCTCCAACTGTCTGACCTCGCACGGTAAAGACACCCAACCTCGTCCGGTATCGGACCTTGGTCCTACTGGCGCATCTGGACAAGCCGCTCGCGCGGTGATCTTCGGCTGCTCGGAGAGCCGCCGTACGACCTAGGTCCCATGGCGGCTTCTCCCTGCAAGACACCTACCATCCGCTCGGAATCGAGCGTCTACAGAAGGGAGCGAACGGATGGTCATCACCACGAATGGGTCTCGAGGCTGTCGCTGGTGACGGCGCGAAGCGGGAGTTCGAAGCGCTCGGATGGAAAGTGCACGAAGGCATCCAGACAGCGACCGCTCAGTGACCCTCATGAACGGAGGTAGTCAGGTCATGACGGCGATCCAGGCGTTGACCGCGGCATTGTGCCTTGCCCTGATGGCGACAGGCTGCGCCGTGACCGAGATGAGGTCCGTGACGAAGACTCCGGACAGCGGTTTCCTTGGCAAGGACGCTAGTCTACTGACGCCGGGTGACATCTCGAAGGGCCAGGTCGGCCTCCGGTACTTCAACCCGTCAGCGCAGTGGCGCCAGTACACCAAGATCATCATCGAGCCCGTCACGTTCTGGGGCGACGATACCACCAAGGTGAAGCCGCCGGACCAGCAGGCGTTGGCCACCTATTTCAGGGGCGCTTTCGAGAAGGAATTCGCGCAGCAATTCGAGATCGTCACCACGCCGGCACCCGGTGTCGTGAGGCTCCAGGTGGCGATCACTGACGCCGAGGCAGCCACGCCCGGCATGCGGTCCATCTCGGTCATCGTGCCGCAGATGCGTCTTCTCAACGCCGTCCAGTCCATGGCCACCGACAAGCAGGTCTTTGCCGGCGGTCTCCAGGCCGAGATGAAGCTGACGGATGCCGCGACCAGGCAACTACTCTCGGCGGCGGTGGGCCGGGCCAGGGGTGGAGGCAGCATCAAGGCGGCGGCGCAGGTCGAGTGGGGCGATGCTCAGAACGCTATGGACTTCTTCGCCAAGCGCGCCGCCACGAATTTCAAGGCGCTGACGACCGGCAGAGCGACGGTGGCTGAACTTCCCGTGGAGTAGGCGGGCTACACGGTCCAGAAGCCCTTTGCCGGTGCTGACGACCTCGGCCCTGGCAAAGGGCTTCGCCGTTTCCAGCACCGGATGGATCTTGATCCGTTCGATGTCGCCCTGGAGGAGCTGACGGGCCCGCAACCCCCCCTTCTCAAGTGTTTGGCGAAGCTCCTGCAGGTACGGCTCCACGCGGCTTGGGTGGACCTGGAGCGGACGCCGTTGAACCGTCGCTTCAATCTGTTCGAGATCTCGGCGAAGGCGCTCCTCGGCTTGCTCGGCTTCGGCCAACCAGGT
>Ga0134062_10000347_pt1 | contig 13768 bp, 10 predicted proteins | sample 15_taG_19_FD_94468 | JGI IMG/M metagenome (GOLD analysis project Ga0134062, IMG submission 94468) | Grasslands soil microbial communities from the Angelo Coastal Reserve, California, USA - 15_D_Rain_20cm_2_09082015 | ecosystem: Environmental > Terrestrial > Soil > Grasslands ... | reverse complement strand
CCGTCGAGAAAGCCGCAATGAGTCGTCCACAGCACCCAATGCTCGCGCTCGGCGGCCCGCACGAGCACCAGGCGCATGAGGGGCGCATGGTCGAGCTCGAAGCCACGCGCGCGCTCGCGCTCCAGGAGCGCCTGAAACCGCTGCTGGCGCTCGGCCCCCGCGACAGCGCGCCAATCGAGCCGCTCGACGGGAATCTGGACTCGCTCGACCACCTCCTGCACGGGTTGCACCACCCCTTCCCAGCGGAAACGGCTGCGCAGCGCCGGATGCCGCTCGGCCACCCGCTGCCAGGCGCGCAGGAACTGCGCTTCGTCCAGCGGCTCGTGCAGCGTTGCGACCGCCTGCTCGATGTAAGCGCCGGCATCTCCTCCGCTGAGGCCGTGTAACAGTATCCCCGCCTGCATCGGGGACAGTTCGTAGGTATCGACTACAGCAGGCCGGGGTCGGAACTTCGGTTTCATAGGCTCAGAAAAACACTCCCGCTCGGGAGTCGGGCGCGTTGGAAAAACCTCGCGGCTTGACCGGTTCGACTCGAATGCCAAGCTCGCGATAGAGCATTCCGAGATCCTCGATGATGGCTTCGGTGGAATAGCGCTTGCGAACATGGGTCCGGGCGGCCTCTCTCAGCCGGCTGCGCAGCGCGTCGTCGGTGAGCATGGCAATGATCGCTCGGGCCAGCGGCTCCGGCCGTCCCGGGTCTACCAGCAGGCCATTGACGCCATCCTCGATCACGTCTGGGATGCCTCCTACACGGGTGGCTATCACGGGTACCCCGCGTGCCATGGCTTCCAGCAACGCGACAGGCAGCGCCTCGAAGTAGGAAGGCAGCACGAAGACATCGGACTCGCGCAGCAGACTCTCCTTCATAACGCCGTTGACCCAGCCAGGACAGCGAAGCGCGTGTGCAACGCGTAGCGAGCGTGCGAGCTCCATGATGGACTCTGGGCTTTCGCCGTCGTGAAAGCCGCGGCCGGCAATCACAAAGGTGGCTTTGGGCACGGAACGCAGAACGGTGGGTATCGCCCTCACCAGATCGAGAACTCCTTTGGTCCGTTGCAGCCAGGCGAGAAACAACACCGTGCGGGCCGGGCGCTGCAGGGGCACGACGGAAATCGGTACGGATACGGGATTACCGATGATGGTGGTCCGCGCCGCCGGTTCGATTTTGCGCACCTCGTCGCGCCAATGCCGGCTGAGCACCACAACGCGCGCGGCTTCGCGCAGCACGGCTCGCACCCAGGCCTTGGCGAGGGCATTGCACCCGCCTTGGTAAAACTCCGCCAAGCGGCCGCCGTGGAGGTGAATCACATATGGCACTCCGAAAGCGAAAGCCAGCGCGCAGAGCACCGACTTGCGCCAGAAACTGCCATAGGTTGAGCTATGCACGTGGACCAGCGCGACTCGCCTTCGCGCCAGTTGAATCAGTGCGCTGCATACCGCGGATAGCCACAGCCGCAGCTTGGCCGAGAAGTCCCGCCCCGCGTACGTGGAGATGTAACGCAGCGGCCAGGCCTCGAAGAGGCCCGCTGCGGAATACGTTCTGATCACCTCGGTCATGCCGCCCGCATAATCCATGCTCGGGCCGAACATGAGGATGAGCCCTGAGGTAGCGCCGGCCTGGGGAGGTCGCATGGTCAGGCCAGTTTTTTTTCCGCGCGTGGATGGAACCATTGGCCGCGCTGAAGGACCTGGTCATCAATCGGCTTCGCGGGATCCACCTGACTTCGCAGCGCGCCTCGGAGCGCTCCCACCAGGACGAAGCAATGAGCGACTACCGCGTAAAGACCGAGTTGCACGCTGCGCCGCTTGACGGAAAGGACGCTGACCGGCGCGGCCAGCAAGGCGATCAGAACCGCCAGACGCAACGGCAGCGTCACCGGGACCGACAGGATCAGAACCAGCATGGGTATCCAGCCGGCTACCATGAGAAGGCCCCTGAATTCACGCAGCACGGACGGCAGATAGCTCTTGCCGATCGCGGAGCGCAGCAATTCCCCGGCGCCAAGGGCGAATCCGTCGCGCCACCTTCTGGCGAGGAAGGAGTACGCGCCTAGTTGGTGGGTATGGTGACGGACACTGGCCCTGGCGATGCGCTTGAGCTTCCAGCCTGCGCTGCGCAGGCGCAGACCCAGTTCGAGTTCCTCGAAAGAGTGGAGATTGCGATTCGAGAAATAACCCACCTGCCGGATCGCATCGGTGCGGTAAAGTCCGCCGCAGCCGAGATGGCTGACGTAGCCGGGCTTCTCCGTCTGCTGCCTCAGATGACGTTTGCGATACTCGATGCTCAGGACTCCCGGATACTCGATCACGCCGCCGACTCCTGCGACATCGTCTTCGGATCGCAAGTGAGGCAGGGCCGCCTCGATGAACCCGGCGTCAAGCTCCATGTCGCCGTCCATCAGGTAGATGAACTCTCCCCGCGCATGCTGGAAACCGAGCTGCGGCCCGCTGCCGCAACCGCGATCGGCGGCACGCACGAGCTGAGCGATGGTGATGGGATAGCGCCGGGCGATCTGCACCGTCCGGTCATCGGAAAGCGCGTCCGCTAGGATGACCTCGCCGCCCACGCTGGCGACCGCGCGCAAGGCGCTTTCAATAGCGTTGGCGACGTTGGCCTGTTCGTTCAGCGCCTTGATGATCACGCTTACGCCAGTCATGGCTCGGTGCCGGTCCTAGCAGGCGGGGATGAAGTGGCCGCGCACAGACGCTGGCATATGGGCGGCGAGGAGTAGCCGGAGCCAAAACCGCGGGGCGCGCAGGCACGACGGATCGTAGAGCAGCTTGAGAGCGCGACCGCGCTCGCTCTCGAGCAGCAGGCGGCGCGCGCTCATCAGCCGGGCTACGCTCAGCGTTCGTGCCACGCCCTTGCGGTGATGGTGTGGAATGGCGTTGGAGCGATATCGCGCCGCCAAGCGCTCGTAAGCAGGCGGGAAGTCTCCCGGGTGCGAAGTCATGAGACTGCCCGGTACGCCCAGCCGGTAGCCCACCAGTGGTTGTCCCAGATACGCGATGGGCCAGCGTTCCGCGATGCGAAACCAGACATCCATGTCCTCGCCGTGCTGCTCGCCGTCGGGGAAGCTGATGGCGAAATCGCGCAGGATGCGCACCGGTATGACCACTGAACACGTGCAAAAGAAAATCCCGTGCCCCCAAATCTCGAAAAACCGCTCAATCTGCTGGGGGCGACTGGGCGCTTTGATTCCCCATAGCGGTGAGACTCGTCGGAATCCATCATCGCGAAAGTAATAGAAATGCGTCGCATACATTCCACATTCGGGAAAATGCGCGATCAGATCGGCGATGGCGGGCAGATACTCCGGGGTCCAATAGTCGTCCGCATCGAGAAAGGCGATATAGTCGCCGCTGGCCTCGCTTATGCCCCGGTTGCGCGCCGCCGCGACCCCGCCATGGGACTGCCTGATCAGGCGCACACGCGGATTACCCATAGCGGCCACGCGCTGCGGCCCATCGTCAGTCGAGCCGTCGTCGACCACGATCACGTCATGAGCCGGGTACCCCGATTGCAGAACCGACGCCACGGCCCGTTCAACATAGGCTTGCTTGTTGTAGAGGGGAATGACTGCCGAGATCCTGGGCTGCAGCTGATTCAAGATGCTCTCCACGCTGTAATGAGCGATGTCGCAGGCCGCGCAACCCGGACCACGCTATGGCCATGAGCAAGGGCGATGTGAAAGAGCAACAGCTGCGTCACGAAAGCCCCACTCAAGAAGCCGCCGCCGAGCGCGAGGGGCGTTTCGGTGACGCAGCGCACGAGCACGACGATAAGCAGCGCGACGGACAAGCCCCGCGAACCTCGCCTGGCGTTGATGGCGTAGAGCAAAAGGGCGCCAAGATAGACGAGCAGGCCTATCAAGCCCATAGCGCCGGACACGCTCAGAGACTGAAGGAACTGATTGTGAGCCGAGACCGCATGATCCAGGCCGATTTGCATGCGGTATGCATCGTTCCACATCGTGGGGCCGTAGCCGAACAGGGGATTGTGCTTCCATTCCTGGACCGCGAGGGCCCAGAGGAGATCCCGACCGGTTAATGTGGCCGCCTCTTGCCCCTCCCTGGATTCCAAGAACTCCTCGACGGAGACTCCCAGGGCGGGCAGCACCAACAACGCGCAAGCGCCTAGAATGCCCAGCCCGAAAACGGAAAACCCCGCCGGCCCCCAGGTTCCAGAGCGCAGCATATATAGCAAGGGGACCGTAATTGCCGCCGCAGCCCAGGTCGTCTTGGACTGTGCCAGCGCCAGCACGGCCACGCCGATGAGCAGTCCCAGCCGCTGCAGCCAGCGGCGCTCGAAGGGCTGGTGGATCGAGAGCAGCAGATACACCAAGGCCACAGGTGCCATGCTGTTGGCGTGGCTCTCCAGCCCCCAAAAGCGTATGTTGACGCCCGGGATCCAGCTATGGTAGTCGAGCTCGATCGTGAGTTCAGGCGCCACGACCGAGACCGCGCAGCTGGCGGCCAGAAAGATCAACAGCCCCACTTTCGCAAAACGGATCGACGTCTCGGGGTCTTGCGTCCGGCTCGCGTACACCGCCGCGAAAAGAAACAGTACGTAATAGTGCTCGTGCCTGAATTCCGGGTGCGTCCCCAAGGCGCTGCTCAGTACTGTATTGGTCAGGAAAAACAAGCCAAAAGCGACCAGCAGACCGCCCCCGCCGGCGCCACGATTCTCCCTGCAGAATGCCGCCGCTGATAACCGCGCCACGCAAATCGTGAGCAGCGCGAGGAGAACAAGGCGCAGCACCCATTTGCTCGCGCCGCTGGGAGACGCGAACTGGCCAAGGGCGTACAGGTCACGGCCGCTGAGGATTGGGGCTATGCAGTTGTAAAGGAGGATAAGCGCGTACAGCGCCGGGACCATCAGGCGGCGCAATCGTCCTTCTGCTTCCATCGCCGCGCCCAACGCCAACACTGCCGCCACGGAGAAAATGAGCGCCCCGCTTGCGTAGATCGAAAGGCCGACAATCTGTTCGGCGGTCATATCCGCTTCCGGGCAAGCAGGATGGATTCACCAAAGGGCGCCAGGCCCCGGGGCAGCCTTGCGAGGAGCATTTCGAACAGAGTCCGCACTTCGGGGGAGAACCACGGTCTGAACGAGCGCAGCGCTATCACTTGAGCGGCCAATCCGGCTGCCACATCCAGGACCAGCACGATTTGGCGCTGGTCTGTCATGTGCGCTGCCAGCCCGTCCACGAGCGCTATCGCGCCCGCTACCAATGCGGCTACAGCCACCCCGGCGCGAAACGCAGTGGCGATAGCACGAATGCCCAGGTTGAGTGCGATGCAAGCAGCCGTCGTGATGACGATGAAGCGCAGCACGAAGATACCCAGCATCGCCCAGGCCACTGCTGCGAGAGAGTGTTGCGCCGCCACGTAAGCCACCGCCGCGAGCACAAAGACGATGGGGAGCTGGAACTTGAATTCCTGAGTGATTCGCCCCGAGGTCCAGAGCATCGGTGTCCCCATTGCGGTGGCAATGAAGAACGGCATGGCGAGCGCGAACGCACGAAGCAAAGGCGCGCCTTCTGCCCACTCGTGTCCGTAAAGCGCCAGCATGATGGTCTGCGGTGCGGCCGCCATGCCCGCGAAGATCGGTGCAGCGAGCAGCGTAGTCGCGGCGAGCAGCGTGAGGAACACCGTTCGCAGGCGTGCAACGTCCTGCTCAACGCGGGAGCTGGCTGAAAAAAGCGGGGCCTGCACTCCCGCCACGACCCCGGCGAGCTGCATCACGAGGTTGTGGGACATCGCGTAGAGTCCTACCGCAGCGCTGGGAAACATGCGGCCGATCACGACGCGGCTGAGATTCATCAGAGCCCAGTTGTTGAGGTGGGTGGCGCACACCGTCGCTCCATAGCTGCAAAGCGCATAAGCATCGCGATGCCGGATGGCGAGTCCCAGCAGGTGCGGTCTGCGCCAGTATTGGATTGCGAGGCCGAGCAGGCTCTGCGTGATGAAGGCCATGACCAGCGCGCCGACACCGTGGCCGCTCATCGCAAGCGGAATGCCGACCAGACCGTAACCGAACACATAACTCGCGATGCCGGCCAGCTGAATGGACTTGAAATCGAGATCTCGACTCAGCAGCCCTCCAGACGTGTTGGCGGCCGCCTGGACCAGGCACACGATCGACATCGCCTGGATCACGGGAGCGACCCGCGGCTCTTGAAAGAATCCGGCCGCGGTTTCGGCGAACAGGAACAGCGCTATCGCGACAGCCGTTCCTACGGCCAATTGCCAGAAATTGACGAACCGCAGGTCTTCATCGGTAACCGTATGTTTCTGGATCAGTCCGCTGGCTAGGCCGAAGGTAAAGAAGCCGCCGAAAGAGACGACAATGACGGCCATTGCGAAAACACCGTACTGTTCCGGCCCCAGCAGCCGCGCCAGCGCGACCTGAATGCCGAGTTGCAGGACCAGCTGCACGCCGGAACCGGAGGCGCCCCAGAGAGCGGCGGAGATGCTGCGTTGCCACAGGTCGGCCGCTTGCGGCATCGCTACTTGAGCAGCAGCGTCGGCCCGTGGCGCAAGAAGGGAAGCCTGCCCGGCTGCTTGCGTCGCGGGATCACGCCCAACATCGGCAACTGGAGCATCTCGGCGACATCCTGGGCCGAGCGGATGCGCCGGTCGAGGATCTCGAGCCCGACTGCCGCCCCGACGCCGCCGAAAATCCCCAGGAAAATGGCGGCGAGGGTGTTCAGCAGCAGGTTCGGAAATGACGGCTCGATCGGCTCTGAGGCCAGCGTCAGCACTGAAACATTGGATTGGGTGAAGCGGCTCTCGAGCCTGCTCTGCGTGAGGCGCTGCGAAACGCCCTCGTAGGCTTTCTGGGCGTTGTCCACGTCGCGCTGCAGCGTGGCGAGCTGGTCTCGCGACTGCCTCATCTCGAGCAGCTTCTTTTTCTGCGCAGCGATGGCGGTAGCCAGCTCGGCTTCCTTGTCCTTGCCGACGGCGGTGGCCGTGCCAAATCCACTCGTAATAATGCGCGTCTCGGCGTCCAGCCGCTGCTTGAGAGAAGCCAGCTCGGATTCCATGCGCTGGTACTGGGGATGGTTCTTGCCCAGGTTGCCCGCGACCTCCTGCAGCTTGGCTGCCTGGCGGGCGATGTCGGTCTTGAGGGTCTGGATGAGGGGGTTCTGCAACACCTCGGGCAGCGTGCTGGAGGCGCTGCCCGAGCGCTGCTTGCTTCTCGCCTCGGCAGCCTGCCCCTGAATGACGGTGAGCTGCGCCGAAAGATCGTTGAGCTTGGTCACTTCGCTGTCGAGGCGCTCGTCGCTCGCGACGATGCCGTAGGTCTGCTGGTGCTCGGACAGGCGTGCCTGCGCCTTCTCCAGGTTTTCGCGCAGCGCTTTGTCCTGCTCGCCGAACCAGCGCGCATACTGCCGCGCCGGGTCGGTCCTCAGCTCGATGCTGGCTTCGATATAGGCCTGCGCGAAGGCGTTGGCCACGGCGGCGGCGAAGGCCGGGTCGACCGCGCTGAACGAGATGTCGATGACGTTGCTCTCGCGCGAGGGCTTGACGCTCAGCTTTTTCTGCAATCCTTCCGCCAGCCAGGCCACGAGGCTGCCCTTGCCCTGGGCCTTCTCCAGCCACTGTTCCTTCTTGCCCGGCGCCTCATCGAGCTTGAGCAGCTTCACCACCGTCTGTGCCACGCGATCGCTGCCGATGATGTCGCGTTGCGTGGCCATGTAGCCGGGCATCACCATCGCGTGGAGCATGGTTCCAGTGACCGGATCCGGCGAATTCACGTCGACCACCACCGCCGCCGTTGCGGTGTATTTCTTGGGCAGCACCAGGCTCGCCGCCACGATCGCCGCTACGGTCGCGAGCAGGATCAGCACGATGATCTTGAACCGTGCGCGCAGAACCGTCAGGAATTGGTGCAGGCTCATTGCGTCCCCGGCTTCAGAAGTCGTTGAGCACGGCGCCGACGATGCTGCACTTCGCCTGCACCACGCTGTCGGAGATGCCCTGAACCCGCCACAGGCGGGAGGAATTTTTTTGCACCACGATCAGTGCGGCGCCGGCGCGCACGGCGACGGTCTGCGCGTCCGCGTTCTGGGCGACGGCCGGGCAGTCGAGCAGGATGAGATCCACATGCGCGGCGAGCTGGTGGAGCAGCTGCGCGAACATCGGCCGCGCCAGCAGATCCTGCGGACTGGGCGGCGGCGCCCCGGCAGGCAGCACCGAGAGGTTCGGCAGCAACGCGACGCGCTCGAGCGCCTCGAAGGCGGCGGCGCGGCCCGACAGCACCGCCGAGAGGCCTGCGCGGTTGTCCAGGCCGAATAAGCGGTGCAGGCAGGGCTGGCGCAGGTCGGCGTCGATCAGCAGCGTGCGTGCGCCGAGCTGCGCGAACACCACGGCGAGATTGGCGGCGATGAAGCTGCGGCCCTCCTTGCGAGCCGCGCTCAAGATGGCGAGCGCCTTGCTCGCGGGCTCGGTGTCGAGCCAGCGCAGCATGAGCTGGCCGCGCACCGCGCGCAGCGCTTCCACCTGCGGGCTGAAGGGCTCGTAGGCGGCGACCACCTCCTCGCTCACCTTGCTCTCGCCGCGCCGCAGATAAGGGTGGTCGAACTGGCGCGCAAGCGCGAACTCGATGTCGGCCTGCGTGAGCAGGCCGACCTCCTTGCCGGCGTCGCCGAAGCGCAAGCCCTTTTGCCGTTGCAGCTGGAGGATGTGCTCGACATCCTGCGGCCGCAGCCTGCCGGCATGGATCAGGACGGCGCCGAGCCTGCGCTCGGCGGCCTTGAGCGCAATGGACTGGCTCGGCATGGAAATCGACTCGCTCACGCGCGCTACGGTGTTAGGTTCCATGGCCTAGAACAGGCTATCTCCGACGTAGAACACGTCACCGGGCTGGACCGGGTCATCGAGCCTGGGGCTGGTGGCCTCAAGCTGGTTGCTCGGGCCGCGCCGGTGCATCCGCAAGCCGCGCTCGGTGCCGCGCTGCGTCGGCCCTCCGCCCTGGGCCAGGGCTTGCCTCACGGTCATGCCGCGCTCGACGCGGTACGAGCCGGGACGTTGCACTTCGCCGTAAATGTAGAACAGCGGCGCGCGATTAACGTAGATGACATCGCCGGGGGCCACCGTGACGTCGTCGTCGTGCTTGTTGTAGAGGAACAGCGCCGGGATATCGATTTCCTTGCGGTATGGCTTGCCTGCACGCTCGCCGGTGATGATGGCGACATCGGCGCCGGCCGGCGTGATTCCGCCCGCGAGGGCGAGCATCTCGGAGACGCGCACGTTGGAGGTGTCCAGCGGAAAGCGTCCGGCGCGGTTGACGAGCCCAAGGACTGAGACCTGGTTGCTGCGCATTTGCAACGACAGGATGCTGACCTGCGGTTGCTTGATGAAATTGCCGTCGGTGAGCGCCTTGGCGATGGTTTGTTCGGCGAGCGGGATCGTCATGCCGCCTATCCTGACCCTGCCGATCAGCGGATACGTAATGATGCCGTTCTCGCCCACCCGGGTCTCGAGCGTGAGATTCGGATTGTCGAACACCGAGATGCGGATGCTGTCACCCGGTCCAAGCCGGTACTCCGGCAGCTTGTCCTGCGCTCGGGCGCCCACGGCGAGCATGGCGGCGAGAATGAGCAGCGCGGCGCCGGGCAGGCTACGAAGTCTCATTGAATGAATATCCACGGCTGTTTACAGACCCTGGCGATGTCCAGCGGCAAATCCGCCGCGGAAACGGGGTATTCGCCGCGACCGCCGCGGCGTGGCTAGTCGGTCGCGTTGAGCACCCTGTGGCGGCGACGCGCGATGAATCCCAACAGGGCAAGGCCCGCTAGCGGCATCCCGTAGGTTCCAGCGCCTCGCTTTTCCGTCGCCGCGGTGCTCAGGGCTTCGGGGCGAGGGTTCGGCGTCGCCGCGGCGTTCGCGGCTTGCAGGCCCGTGCTGGGATGCGGCGCGAAGTGAAAATGAGCGGCGTCGACGCAAGACACGCTCCGCGCAGCATTCACGCCGAGGGCGAGCGAGCTGTGGATCGCGTCCGGGACTGGAGAAATCGAATGGTCCAGAAGCAAGGCGCTCGCAAGCGCCTGCCCCGGGACGAACAATGCCATCACAGATAAGATCGCAGCTTTCGCAGTTCGCATCAGAGACACAGTCGCTCAGAGGGAGAGGAAGACATTTGGCCGGACCCATCATAGTGGCTCGGGTCTCGATTCGCTATCGAGAAAGCCTGATTTTGGTGTAGCCACTCGACGATCTGAAGTCGTTGCCCGACTACACAACATGGTCCGCGCGGAGCGCGGGTCAACAGCTATCTTGAACGACTAGTTCTTATGGACTAAATGGGCAAACTAAGTCAGAACATAAGCGACGCATCGAGCGTCGCGGCAGTGGCACTGAATGGGACTGTGGGATCAGTCGACGTTTGCAGGCTGCGCTGCAGGCTGGCCTTGATCGTGACATTACGCAAGATCTGCCAGTCCAGCGCAAGCTGCGCGCTGCGAAAGGCATAGCGGCGCTCCGGCCCGGCGAACGGCACCACGGGATTGCGAAAATCGCTGGCCACGTGATCGAGAGTCAGCGCCAGCGCGGTCTTGGCGCCGAGCTGCCATCTCGGTGCGAACGACAGTCGCTTGTCCACTCTATAGCTCGTGAAGTCGTCCTGCCACGGCTGGAGATCCCGGCTCACCACGAGATTGAGCGACAGCCTTGCCGTGGGCAGCCATCGATATCCGAGCCGTGCTGCGGAACCGGTGAAGTCGCGCTCGGCGAAGTGACTCGAGCGGTAATCGACCCGGGCGAGCCGTGCATCGAGCGTGGATTTGCCGGTGACGATCCAGGTTGCCAGCAGCTCGCTTTCCGAGCGCCTGAATCCGTCGTCGAGCAAGGTCACGGGGTCCGCCGCGCGGTCGGTGAAGTGGCCGGTTACCGAGCGGAAGTTGAAAGTAGCCGAGCTGCCGGATCCCGCCACATACTTGACGCCGCCTTCGCCGCCGGTTACCCGGTAGCTTCCCAACTCGATGAACGGCGCCGTATTCGTCGCCGCCTGCTGGCTCGCGCCCCCCAGCAAATGCCAGCCGCCGAACAGCCATGCGTCCACTGAGAACGAGCGGTTTTGGACGGTGCGCACGTTGCGCTGTGTAGGGTCCCGGAAGTCGCTGTAGTTGACGAGCGCTTCGGCGCGTTCGGCGGCGAGCGTGCCGCTCACGCGAGGGGTGAAGTGCCACTGCCACGCCCCCTTATACTGCAGCGCGTCGAAGTCCAGAAGGCGAAAATTGTCGTAGCGGTAGGCCGTTCCCGTGAGGTCAAGGAGAAAGCGTTGCTGCGCGTACGGCTTGTCGACGCGCAGCCCCGCATACGTGGCGCTGATGCGATCGGACTTGGTGGGCTTCCCCAGTAGTGCCTGCGGGTCGACGGAGCTAGGAAGGTGAAACACGTTGTTGTCCCAGGTGACGGAACTGCCGATCAGCGCCATGAGGGGATGCTCCTGCCCGACAACCGGCGGGGGCTGCCGGACCTCCGCAGGCGGCTCCTCATCGCTTGCCTGCGGCTGCTGGGCCGCCGCAGGCAACGCCAGGAACAGGCCGGTCAACGCCAAGATCAAGATCGGCACGACCGACTCTGTCCTGTTCATTGTTGTTTCAGTGTAACCTGCAGCCGGTCCCTGCTGCTGAACGGGCGGAAAAGACGGCTGCTCCCGCCGCTAGCACATACTTCAAGAAAATAAGGCAGGCGATGCTCGCCGCTGACGTAGTGGCGGCTAGCCCTATCAGACTACTTCCGGATTCACCCTTCCAACGCGGCTTGTAGTTGAGCCGCCACGTCGAATCGCTCGATCGCTACAGGAAAATCCAGCTATGGCGACAGCAGGCGGGGGCACCATGCACTATGATCAAGCCGCGAGTTAATTCTGCTGAACTGATGTGAACTTTTCCTCATGCGAGTAGACGACGCACAGCAAGCAGACGAGCTCCAGACCTGGCAGCGCGAACGAGAAGACCCGGTGTCGCCCGAGTGCCCTGCGGTCGGCAGTCCTGCGCGCTTCGACCCCTTCGAGCTGGAATCCGTCATGCTGAACCTGGATGCCTCGCTCAGAATACGCGCGCGCCACCAGTTCTTCGGCTGGACGCAGGGGACGCTGCAGAGCCTGGTCGAGCATCAGCTGCTGATCTGTGCCTTGCACAGTGACGCGCCGGCAAAGTTCTATGTCGACAGTTTTTCGACCGTGCCCGTGGAGCCCACGCATTTCAGCGAGCTGTTCCGCCAGGATGTGTTCCTTGTTCCGCACCTCATCAAGAGCTGGGAGGAGAACCACAATCAGGTGGTCAATTGCGAGCCGGGAAACGGCGGCCAGTTTGCAGGCAGCGCCCTGGCGCGCGAATTGACCCGGCTGGGCGCCAGTCACATCGTTGCGCATGGGACCCACGATGCCACAGGACAGCTGACGAGCTTCTTCACTTTTGCCTGCCGGCCAGGCTCGATCGGTCCGAGGCAGGCGTATTACGTCGAGCTGCTGGTACCTTTCCTGCACGCGGCCTGGGTCCGCACCCAGGTCAACTGGCAGGCGAAAAGCGCTGGAGCGAGGCCCGCGGTGACGGGCTTTCTCACCCCGCGGGAGCGGGAGATCCTCGAGTGGATCTACCGCGGCAAGAGCAATATCGAGGTCGGGATGATCCTCAAGATCAGTCCTCTGACGGCGAAGAATCACGTGCAGAAGATCTTGCGCAAGCTGGGTGTGCTGAACCGCACGCAGGCTGTGGGGAAGGCGCTCGCGCTGCGTATTCTCACCACCTAAAGCCGCAACCAATATCGTTCGCGTGACTGCTTGGATCGGTTTCCAGGAGCGTCTTCGCCCGGCAAAAAAAAGCCCGGGCGTACTGCCGGGCGCGGTAGATGCCTGCTTAGGGAGGAAGGAGGGGAAGACATCTACCCGATCCAATAATAGTGGCTCAAGTCTCGATCCGCTATCGCGAAAGCCTGATTTCGTTGTAGCCACTCGGCGATCTGAAGTCGTTGCGCGACTACAATCGTGACGCGTGGCCCGATGAAAAGGACGGTCCTGCTTGCGGTCCTTGCCGGGACGCTGGGGTTTGTCGTCTTTGATTCCGCCAGGGTGGAGCGCTCGACACCTCCTTCGAGCACATCTTCTTCCGATCCTCACAGGGTCGAGGGGGCCGCAGGCAGTTCGCCGCAGGCCGCCGCGGGCGGCGCCTCGGTCCCTCTCGCATTGCCTGAGCGCTCTCAGCTTGGAAAGCTAAGCACACAGCTCTTTGCTTCGCGCTCGTGGCAGCCGCCGGCGCGCAAGATCTCGCCGGCGCCCCATGTGCCTCCTGCACCGACGGCACCGCCGATGCCATACAGGTACGCCGGGAAGCTGGTACAGGGGGGACAGCAGTCGGTGATTCTGGCCAAAGGCGACGTGCTGTTCCCGGTCAACGAGGGTGACACGCTGGATGGCGCATACCGCGTGGAGTCCATCGGCGAGACCCAGGTTACCCTGACGTATCTGCCGCTGGCGAGCGAGGAACGCATCCCCGTGGACTCTTCGCTCCCGGTTGCCACCGCTGCAACGCGGCTGGATCCCGCCGCCGCAGCCGGTGGTGGGCAGGCCGCATCGGCCATGGCCGCCCGGCCAGCGCAGTTGCTTTGGGAAGGACCGCAGCAGGTCAAGCTCGGCATGCGCTTTGAAGTCGTCCTGAGAGTGACCTCAGGTCAGTCGCTCCAGGCTTCGCCTGTGCAATTGCGCTTCGACCCGGCGTATCTTGAATTCGTGGAGGCGAAGCCCGGGAAGTTCCTCGGT
>Ga0134062_10000287_pt1 | contig 14488 bp, 10 predicted proteins | sample 15_taG_19_FD_94468 | JGI IMG/M metagenome (GOLD analysis project Ga0134062, IMG submission 94468) | Grasslands soil microbial communities from the Angelo Coastal Reserve, California, USA - 15_D_Rain_20cm_2_09082015 | ecosystem: Environmental > Terrestrial > Soil > Grasslands ... | reverse complement strand
GGACGGTACCCATCAAGCCGGGCCCACAGGTCATAATCCTCGATCAATTCGGCGACACCGTACGAGACGCGACGAATACGGTCACCGTCGCGCTGGGCGCGAACCCATCCGGTGCAACACTCACCGGCACGACGACCGTGACAGCTGCGGCGGGCGTGGCCAACTTCAGCGACTTGCACATCGACCGCCCGGGGAGCGGGTACACGCTCCTTGCCACGGCACCGGGGCTCGCGGGCGCGATGAGCGTCGCGTTTCGAATCGGCCTAACCATCGCAGCGCTGAGCGCGGGCGACCACACCTGCGCGGTGACGACAGTCGGAGCATCTTACTGCTGGGGATTCAATAGCGCTGGCCAACTCGGCGACGGTACGACCGACCGCAAGTCGACGCCGGTGCTAGTGATCATGCCTGCGGGCGTGCGCTTCGCGGCCGTGAGCGCGGGCGGTGACCACACCTGCGGAGTGACGCCTAGCGGAACAGCCTACTGCTGGGGGTGGAACCAGGACGGTCAGCTCGGCGATGGAACGAGAGTGGACAGGCGGACACCGGTGCCGGTTGCAGCGCCGGCCGGCGTAGGCTTTGCGGCGGTGAGCCTGGGCGGTTGGCACACCTGCGGTGTGACGCCGGGGGGGACTGCCTATTGCTGGGGACATAATGACTATGGGCAACTCGGCGACGGGACGGACACCAGCCGCACCATTCCGGTGGCGGTGTCGGTACCCGCCGGGTTGAGCTTCGCGGCGGTGAGCGCGGGCTTTTACCACACGTGCGGCCTAGCGACGACACGCGCGGCGTATTGCTGGGCCGTTGCGACGGCCGACTCCGCTGCGCGAGCCCCCACACCCGTGGCCACGCCCGAGGGTGTGAGCTTCGTGGCGGTGAGCACCGGGGGGGTTCACGCTTGCGGCCTGACAGCAGCAGGTTCCGCCTACTGCTGGGGAGACAATAACTACGGGAAGCTCGGCGACGGAACCACGACCTCTAGCGCGACCCCGGTGCTTGTGGCGGCGCCTGTGGGCGTGACCTTCGCACAACTGAGCGCGGGGGGTGAACACACCTGCGGCCGCACGGATGCTGGAGCTGTCTATTGCTGGGGGCAGAACGGTTCAGGCCAGCTCGGCGACGGGACCATCCCTTTCAACAGGACGACTCCGACAGCTGTGGCTGCGCCTCAGGGAGTGGTGTTCGCGCACGTGAGCGCCGGTTGGAACCATACGTGCGCGATGACGGCCGCGGGGGCGGGCTACTGCTGGGGTAGCAACGTTGGAGGCGAGCTCGGCGACGGGACGTTCGTCACCAGCCCGGTGCCCGTGCAGATCGTGCAGTAGCCTCGGACCTGCGGTTCGAATCTCAAGCCGTCGGTGGGCATCATGGAACCTGCGCCCGGGATCCCGCCGCGGGGGGCTCGTACCGCTGGCGCAACGCCGTGGCGATCATGCCGCTGGGCGCGCTGAACTGGTCGCGCGCTAACGCTTGATCGAATCCACAGACAGAGCCGTCACCGGCCCGTACTCGGACAGGGACTTGTCGAACGCCGACGGTTTGCCCACCACGACCGTCACCAGCCGCTCGGGGTGCAGGTATCGCTGCGCCACGTCCGTTACCTGCTCCGGCGTCACCCTCTGTATCCCCTGCAGGTAGACCTCGAACCAGTTCGGGGGGAGGCCGTTCACGGCGTAGCTGAGCTGCTGCGATACGATCTGACCCGCATTCTCGAACTGGAAGACGAAAGAGTTGACCCTGTTGTCCTGTGCCAGCTTTACGTCCTTGGCGGTGACGGGCTCCGTCGCCATCGAGCCGACGATCTGCCGCATCAGCTTGAGCGCCGCCACGGTCTTCTCGGCGCGCACTTGCGCCCCCGCTGCGAACTGACCCTCGCGCTTTGGCGTCGCTTCCCAGAAGCTGAACACGCTGTAGGCAAAGCCCGAGTCGCTGCGCACACGCTGCAGCAGCCTGGAGCTGAACCCGCCTCCGCCACCGAGCAGGAACTCGGCGACGGCCGATGCGAAGTAGTCGGGCGTGTTGGCCACTTTGAGGCCGCCGGCATGGCCCATCCGGATGCTCGTCTGATTGAAGTCTTTCTCAACCAGCACGACGGGCGGGCCCTGTGCGAAGTGCAGCGGTGGAAGCTCGCGTAGCCCCGGCTTGCAGCGTTCCCACCCGCGAAACAGGCTCTCGAGCTTGGCGATGAGCGGGCGCTCGTCGAAGTCCCCCGTGACGCCGATCAGCAGGTTCTCGGGACAGAAGATGCGCTCCTCGACCCAGCGGAACCGCTGTGGTGTGAAGCCGGCGATCTCTGCGGGCGTGGCGAGCGTGCGGCCCAGGGGGTGGTCGCCCAACATCACCTGGTTCCAGGCGCGAGCGATCACGGAGAACGGCTGGTCATTGCGGCGGCGCCAGTTCTCCTCTTGCTGGGCGGCGAGGATGCGGATCCGGGAGGTGTCGTTGCGGGGGTTGCGGAGCAGGTCGAAGGTCAGCTCCAGCATCTCGTCGCGGTAGCGTGACAGCCCGGAGACGAATGCCCGGCTCTGCTCGTTCTCCGTATTGAGCTGGAACTGGATTGCGTAGAAGTCGAGCAGCTTGTCCACCGAATCGGGCGAGAGCCGTGTGGTTCCGCCGCTGCGGATGATTTCGTCCGCGTGCCAGCCGACGCCCCACAGCGAATCGGGGACGTGCGCCACCCCCGCTTTGGAGACCACGAAGAGCTGAAGGATCGGCAGGGTCTTGTCCGGTAACAGGTACACGGGCACACCGTTGGAGAGTTTCACCCGCTTCGGCATCGGCGGGCTGAACCGGAGCGGCGGAAACTGCAGGCTCTCGATCGCCCGTCGGCTGTCGGTGGGCTGCTGCGCGGCGGCGCGGGCGGGCGTGGAAGCGGGAACGGTGGCAAGCCAGCCGAGCAGTGCGAGGTGCGCGCGCATCACTCGTTCCCTCCCTTCTGATCCGCTGCGGCGGCCGGACGCACCAGGGTCGCCACCGTACGGTTGGTGCGCTCGAAGTACGTCTTCGCCACACGTTGCACGTCGGCCGCGGTCACCCGCGCCTGCGTCCCCTGATCGTGGAACGTCCGCCGCCAGTCGGACCACAGCGCCTCGCTGCTCGACAGCTGGAAGGCGAGGCCGAGGTTCGACTGCAACCGCTGGTAGGACGACGCGTCGATCTGATTGCGGACCCGCTGCAGCTCGAAGGGCGAGGGCGGCTCGCGCTGGATGCGCTCGAGCTCGTCGTACACCGCCTGTTCGATTTCCCGGGTCGTGTGGGGCGCGATGGGCACCCCCTGGAACGCGAATTCGCGCGGGTACAGCTGGCCCGGTGCCATGAACGAGCCGATGGCCGTCGCCACGCGGTCACGGATCACGAGGCGCTGGTACAACCGCGACGTGCGGCCTCCCGTGAGGACCTGCGACAGAACCGCGAGCGCCGGGGCGTCAGGGTGCTGTGCGCTCGGCACGTGGTAGCCGATCATGACGATGGGGCTGGCATCGAATTGGACCTCGATGCGGCGCTCCCCGCGCTGGGGCGGCTCCTGGGTCACGACGGGGCGATGCGGCTCGCCCGCCGGTATGTCGGCGAAGTACTGGCTCGCCCAGGCCTTCATCGAGTCCACGGCGATGTCGCCGACAATCGCGACGACGGCATTGTTCGGCGCGTAGAATCGGTGGTAGTACTCGAGCGCCGCGTGGCGATTGACCGCCTGAATCTCGCTCGCGACGCCGACCACCGGCCGGCCATACGGATGCGCCTGGAAGGCCGTGGCGACGAATTGCTCGTACAGCATGCCGAACGGCTGCGTCTCGATGCTCAGCCGCCGCTCTTCCATCACGACCTCGCGCTCGGAGTAGAACTCCCGCAGCACGGGGTTGCGGATGCGGTCGCTTTCCAGCACGAACCAGAGCTTGGCACGGTTCGCCGGGAGCGAGAAAAAGTAGTTCGTGAGGTCGTTCCCGGTCGAGGCGTTGAGATTCTGCGCACCGTTTTCGGTGAGGATGCGCCACAACTCGTTGCTCACGGTGTACTGGCGCGCCGAATCCTCGAGCTGCTTCAGCCGGTCGCGCAGCCGCTTGAGCTGAGCGGAATCAGTGAGCGCGCCCTTGCGGAACTCGGCCGTGACGGAGTCCGCTGCCGCGTCGATCCGCGGAAACAGGGCCTGCTCGGCGTCGTAGTTCTTGGTTCCAATCGTGCGCGTCCCCTTGAAGAGCATGTGCTCGAAGAGATGTGCCGTGCCCGAGATCCCGGTCCACTCGTCCACGCCGCCGGCGCGGAAGTGGGTCACGAACGCGACCGTCGGCGCGCCCTCGCGGCGCAGCAACAGGAACGTCATGCCGTTGGGGAGGACGTGCGTCACGACGGGGAGCTTCTCGCCGGGGGATTCCTGGGCGTGGAGGGGGACGGACGTGGCGAGCGGCACCAGTAGCGCTAGCGCGGCCAGCGGCAAGGTACGCATCGACGCTCCTCCGGAGCAGGCCTCAGCCATTAAGAATGGGTCATCTCTGACAATTGGGACAGAACGTCGTCGCCCGCAAGTCGATCGTGTGCGTCGCCACGAGCTTCTTGCCGCACGTGACGCACGGCTCGCCACCGCGGCCGTACACCTTCAGCTCGAACTGGAATCGCCCGGGCTCACCCGTCCCGGTGCGGTAATCGCGCACCGTGGTCCCCGATGAGTTCACGGCGCGCAGGAGCACGTCTGTCACGGCCGCGTGCAGGCGGGCGAACTCGCCCAAGGACAGCTTATCGGTGGGCTTGGACGGATCGATGCCCGCCTCGAACAGCGCCTCGTTCGCGTAGATGTTGCCCACTCCCGCGACACGGCGCTGGTCCATGATGGCCTTCTTGATCGCGGTCCGCGTCCCCTTGAGCCGCTCGGCGAACACGAACGGCGTGAACGTCTCCTCGAGCGGCTCGGGGCCGATACGGCTGGTATAGACGCCCCAGCCCTTCTCGTCGAGCAGCCACACCGTGCCGAGGCGGCGCACGTCGCGGTACACCAGCAACCGGCCGTCGTCGATGGTGCAGGTGAGCACCGCGTACTTCGTTTCGTCGCGGGTGAGGGCGCGGTCGTACACGACGAGCGAGCCCGTCATGCGCGGCTGCACGATCAGCCGGTGGCCGCTCGACAGCCGGAACACGGCGTGCTTCGCCCGGCGAATCACTTCCTCGATGGTATTGCCCCGGAGGGTGCGGAGCAGGCGCGGCTTCGACACGCGGCGCAGCACGTCCGTCTTGGCGAGACGGGCGCGCGCGATCCGGTAGCCCTCGAGCCGCGGGGCGAGCTCTCGGACGATCGTCTCAACTTCTGGCAGCTCTGGCACCCCGCCTCCTGATCTCCCGCCAGCCGATGTCGCGCCGGTAGGTCTTGCCCTGGAACGCGATCAGTTCGCAGGCGGCGGCGCTCCGCTCGGCGGCCTCGGCCACCGTGTCGCCCAGCCCTGTGACGCTGAGCACGCGGCCGCCCTGCACCCGTAGCGTACCGTCGGGGTCGCGGTAGGTGCCGGCGTGAAACACCAGCGTCCCGGGCTCCAAGTCGCGTGGCACGATGATCGCGGCGCCGAGCTCCGGCTTGTCCGGATACCCGGCGGCGGCGAGCACCGTGGAGACCGCCGCGCGGGTGACGTTGAGCGTCGTCCGCCCGGGTCGCCAGCTGCCCGCCGCGATCTCCCCGAGGTGCCGCGTCACGCCCGGCAGCAGCGGGAGCACGGCCTGCGCCTCCGGATCGCCAAAGCGGCAGTTGAACTCGAGCACGTGCGGGGTGCCGTCGCCGGCCAGCATCAACCCGGCGTACAGCACGCCCTGGTAACTCGCGCCCTGGGCCGCGAGTTCCCGGATCGTCGGCTCGAGCACCTGCTCGCGTACCCGGTCGAGCAGCGCGTCCGTGGCGATGCCCACTGGGCAGTAGGCGCCCATCCCGCCCGTGTTGGGCCCCGCGTCACCCTCCCCCAGCCGCTTGTGGTCCTGGGCCGCCGGCAGCACCAGGATCCGCTCACCGTCGGTGAGCGCCAGTACCGACAGCTCTTCCCCCTCGAGGAACTGCTCCACCACGATCTCGCGCCCCGCGTCGCCCCACGCCCCGTCGGCGAGCATGGCGCGGGCGGTGCGGGCGGCCGCGTCGCGGGTGGCACAAACCACCGCCCCCTTACCGCCGGCCAGCCCCGACGCCTTGACGACGAGCGGCTCGGCATGGCCACGGATGTAGGCGAGGGCCGGGTCGAGCGTGTCGAACGTCCGGCTCGCAGGCGTCGGGACGCCGGCGCGCTGCATCACGTCTTTGGCGAAGGCTTTCGAGGATTCGATTCGTGCCGCCGCCTGCGTGGGGCCGAAGACCGGGCGGCCCGCCGCGCGCAGACGATCGGCGAGCCCCGCGGCGAGCGGGGCCTCGGGCCCGACGATGGCGAGGTCGATGTGGTGTTCCTGCACCGCCTCCACCACCTTCACAACCTCCACGGCCGCGATTCTCAGATTGGTGCCGAGCTGCGCGGTGCCGGGGTTGCCGGGGGCGGCAAACACCGTCGCCTCGGGGGCGTCGCGCTTCAGCGCCCAGCAGAGCGCGTGCTCGCGGCCGCCCCCCCCGACGACCAGGACTCTCACTTCTTCTTGAGCGCCTCCGCGAACGCCTGGGCGGCCCGCTTGGCGGTGTCCACCACGTCGTTCACGACGGCCTTGGCTTCCTTCATGTAGTGGTCGCGCGCCTCGTCGATGTCCTTGTCGATGGGCCGCTGCTCGGCTTCCGGGCCGCGCCTCGTGTACTCGCCGCCCAGGATGCGCTCGTAGTTGCCCTGCTCGATCCAGCGTTGCAGCTCGGCGGCTCGCACGGTGTTGAAGGGGTGGGACCGGCCCAGCACCCCCAGGATCTTGAACACCCGGTCGAGCGCGCCGCCCGTCTCCTCGTACTCCTTCGCTTGCGCCAGAAAGGCGTTCAGGTCCATCTGGGACATGTCGCCGCCGCCCGCGAACTTCAGGTTGACGCGCAGCGAGGCGGTCGGGTCTTGGCACGCGAGCAGGCCGGCCCGGTCGGACGATAGCTCGCTCTTGCGGAACCACTCGAGCAGCGCCAGCTGGATTGGCAGGATCGCGATGCCGGCGAGAAACGGCAGCGCCCCGAGGCTCACATTTAGGATCAGCACGAGGATCGTGTGGTACAGGGCGTGCCCGCTCATGACGTGCCCCAGCTCGTGCCCCAGCACGTTCCGCAGCTCGTCGTCGTCGAGCAACTTGAGGGTGCCCGAGTTGATCACGATGAACGGCTTGTCCATGCCGAACGCCCCTGCGTTTGCGAACGGCGTTTGCGACACGAACAGGTCGGGCCGCTCCGGCCAATCCATGGAGGTGACGACGTCGGCGTACAGCTGGTTCAGGCGGGGAAATTGAGTCGGACCGACCCGGACGGCGTCAGCCTGGAACAGCAAGCGGATCCCCCGCTCGCCGAAGAAGCCGTAGATCTTCCGCACGACCTCGTCGAAGCCGGGGACGGAGCGCAGTGTTTGCAGCGCCGCGCGGTCCGCCGGGTGCTCCCACGCGACGGGCGCGATCTGTGTGAGGATCCTGCGAGGGCGCGCGGCGGGGAGCGACGTGGGGTCTGTCATATGATGCTCCTACTCATCGAGTGTAGATCGTCATTACGTCCCGGCACATACGGTGTTTCGCATCGTGTGTTCCCACGCTGAAGCGTGGGCTCGGCGAAGCACGACGCTGAAGCGTAGTGTGCTTGAGCACAGTGCAGTGCCGAGCCCACCCTTGAGGGTGGGGAAAACGGGCAGCGATTTCTGCCCCGGTCACCCCGCCCCCGCCAGCGCCTGCTCCAGGTCCGCGATCAGGTCATCCACGTCCTCGATGCCGACCGAGAGTCGCACCAGGCTGTCGGTGAGGCCCATCGCGCGCCGCATCTCAGGCGGCACGCTCGCGTGCGTCATCGACGCCGGATGGCCGACGAGGCTCTCCACCCCTCCGAGCGACTCGGCGAGCGCGAAGATCTTGGTGCGCTCCACGAAGCGTCGAGCGCGCTCCACCGAGCCTAGCTCGATCGAGATCATGCCGCCGAAGCCCGTCATCTGGCGGCAGGCGAGATCGTGCTGGGGGTGGGAGGGCAGGCCGGGGTAGTAGACCCGCTGCACCTTGGGATGCTTGGTCAGCCACTCGGCGACGCGGCGGCCGTTGACGTCGTGCTGCCGCATGCGAAGAGCGAGGGTCTTGGTGCCGCGCAGCGCGAGCCAGCAGTCGAACGGCCCGGGCACGGCGCCCGACGCGTTCTGGATGAACCCGATCCGCTCGGCGAGGTCGTCGGAGTTGACGACCACCACTCCGCCGACCATGTCGCTGTGGCCGTTCAGGTATTTGGTGGTCGAGTGAAGCACGATGTCGGCACCCAGCTCGAGCGGCCGCTGGAAGCAGGGCGTCGCGAAGGTGTTGTCCACCACGCACCACGCGTGGGCGTCATGCGCGATCTCGCCCACGGCCTGGAGGTCGCACAGCCGCATCATCGGGTTGGTCGGCGTCTCGGCGTAGATCAACCGGGTGCGGGGCGTCACGGCCGCGGCGACGTTGCCGGCGTCTCCAGCATCCACGAAGCTGAATTCCAGCCCGTGCCGGGCCCAGATATGGGTCATCTGCCGGTGCGTGCCGCCGTACACGTTCTCGCCGCTCACGACGTGATCCCCGTGCGACAGCAGCTTGAGCACGGCATCCACTGCGGCCAGCCCCGAGGCGAATGCGAAGCCGTGGCGGCCGCCTTCGAGCGCTGCGATGTTGCGCTCGAGCACCTCGCGGGTGGGGTTGCGAGTGCGCGCGTATTCGTAGCCCTTGTGCTTGCCGAGGCCCTCTTGGACGTAGGTGGAAGTCTGATAGATCGGCGTCATGACGGCGCCCGCTAGCGGATCGGGGACGTGCCCGGCGTGCACCGCGCGCGTCCCGAAACGCGTGGTCAGGTCGTCAGCCGACACCTTGGTCATATAGCGGGAACGTAAGGGCGCCTTCCGCGCCGAGCAAGCGACCTTTACGTTAAGCACGGATGCCGCAGCCGAATGCCGTGAAATGCCTCGTGGTGGACGATGAGCCGCGCCTGCGACGCGTGCTGGTGCGCCTGCTCGAAGGGGAAGGGTTCACCTGTGCGGAGGCGGGCTCCGGCACCGAGGCGCTCGAGAAGATGCACGCGGAGCCCGTGCCGCTCGTCATCTCCGACTTGCGGATGCCGCAGATGGACGGCGTCACGCTGTTGCGCGAGATCCTCGCCCGCTGGCCGGACACCGCCGTCATCGTCGTGACGGCGGTCGCCGAGGTCGAGAGCGCGGTCGCCTGCCTCCAGCTCGGAGCCCTCGACTACGTCGCCAAGCCGTTCCACCTGGACGAGGTGCGAGCGCGCGTGATGCAGGCGCTCGACAAGCGCCGTCTCATTCTCGAGAACCGGATGTACCACCACCAGCTCGAGGAGCGCGTCCAGGAGCAGGCGCACCGCATCGAAGAGCTCTCGCTCGAGCGCCTCCAGGCCCTGGTGCATTACCTCGAGGAGAAGGATCCCTACACGCGCGGCCATTCGGTGCGCGTGGCCAACTACGCCTTGGGGATCGGCCGGCAGTTGCAGCTCGACCGGGAGGTGATCGATATGATCGCACTCGGCGCCGAGCTGCACGACATCGGCAAGATCGGGGTCAGCGAGGCCGTGCTCCACAAGGCCGGCAGGCTCAGCGACGCCGAGTATCGGCACATCATGGAGCACCCTGTGATCGGGGCCCGCATCCTGGCCCCGCTGTTGCGGGACGTCCCTGCGGCGCTCGCGATCGTCCGGTCGCACCACGAGCGTCTCGACGGGAAGGGGTTACCCGACGGCCTGACGGGCGACGACATCCCCCTCGAGGTGCGGGTCGTCACGGTGGCTGACTCGTTCGACGCGATGACGAGCGTCCGCCCCTACCGTCCCGCCCTCTCGGTCCAGCGGGCGATGCAGGAGCTCGAGGACATGCAGAGCGTGCAGTTCGATCCCCGGGCGGTGGCGGCGTTTCTCGACGCCTTCCCCGACCGCGCCGCGCTCCCCGTCACCGCGCCGGACGTCCGGCCGTTGCGCCTGCCCGCCCGGTCGCTCGAAGCCCCACACCGTTGACGCGCGTCCGATTGACGCGTCGTCCCCGCGTTTCTACGTTGCGCCCATGACCGACACTCTGATGGTGAGTGTATCCGGCGTACGCGGGATCGTCGGCAAGGACCTGACCGACGACGTCGTGGGCCGCTGGGCACAGGCGTTCGGCGCCTGGATCGTCGCTGCAGGGAACGGCGAGCGGCGCGGCAGCGGCGCCACCGTCGTGGTCGGGCGCGATGCGCGCACGTCCGGCCCCGCGTTCGCCCGGGCGGCGATGGCCGGGCTCGCCGCCGCGGGCTGCGACGTGATCGACGTGGGTCTCGTGCCGACGCCCACCGTGCAGCTCGCCGTGGAGCACCACCAGGCGGGCGGCGGGATCGTCATCACGGCGAGCCACAACCCGATCGAGTGGAACGCCCTCAAGTTCATCGGACCGGATGGCATTTTTCTCGACGGACCGGACGGGGCGCGGGTGCAGCAGCTGGCGGTCGAAACGACGGTCACAGGCCGGGAGAGGACGGTCAAAGGCCGGGGAAGGGGGAAGGGGGAAGCGCAAGAAATCCGGTCAGATCCCCGCGCCGTCGAGCGGCACCTCGACGCCGTGCTCGAGCTACCGGCGGTCGACGTCGACCGGATCCGGCGACGGCAGTTTAAGGTCGCGCTCGACGCCGTCCGCGGGGCCGGCGGGCCCGTGATGCGCGTGCTGCTCGAACGGCTCGGCTGCAGCGTGACGGGAATCAACCTGGAAACCGACGGCCAGTTCCCCCGGGCCCCGGAGCCGGTGCCGGAGAACTTGGGCGAGCTGTCCGCGCTGGTGCGGCGCAGTGGAGCCGACCTCGGGATCGCGGTGGACCCGGATGTGGACCGGCTGGCGATGGTGGATGAGACGGGCGCGGCGATCGGCGAGGATTACACGCTGGCGTTCGCCGTGCGAGCGGTCTTGGGGGAAGGGGGAAGGGGGAAGGGGCAAACTGTCGTGTGCAACTTGTCCACGAGTCTGGTGGTGGAGGATGCGGCGCGTGCGCTCGGCGCCGGGATCGTGCGCACGCCCGTCGGCGAGGTCCACGTCGCCCGCGCCATCTTACGCCTTGCGGCTGTGATCGGGGGGGAAGGGAACGGCGGGGTGATGTATCCCGCGCTGCACGCCGGCCGCGACGCGCCCGTAGCCACGGCGCTGGTTTTGGAGCTGCTCGCGCGGACGCAGCAGACCGTGAGCGAGCTGGTGAAGGCGGGGCCGCGCTATACCATTGTGAAGGCGAAAACGCCCCGCGGCCCGGCGCTCGAGCCGGTGTACATGGCGCTGCGGCAGCGCTTCGCCGACGCCCAGGTGGACACTCAGGATGGGCTGCGGCTCGCCTGGCGAGACCGCTGGCTCCATGTGCGGCCGTCCAACACCGAGCCGATCGTCCGGCTGATCGCCGAAGCGCCGACGAGCGTAGCGGCTCGGCAACTGGTCGACGAGGGACGGCGTCTATGTGCGGCATCGTAGGCTACACGGGGCCCCGGCAGGCGGCCGCGCTGCTGCTCGAGGGGCTGAGGCGGCTCGAGTACCGCGGCTACGACTCGGCGGGCCTGGCGCTGGTCGACGACGGGCGCATCGAGGTCCACAAGGCGCCCGGGAAGATCAGCGTGCTCGAGCAGGAGCTCGGCACCACGCTCCCGCCCGGCCACACCGGCATCGCCCACACGCGTTGGGCCACGCACGGCGCGCCCAACGCTGCCAACGCGCACCCGCACACTGATTGCGGCGGAACGCTGGCGTTGATCCACAACGGCATCATCGAGAACGCCCATGTGCTCCGCACCGCGCTCGCGCAGCGCGGCCACGTCTTCCGCTCCGAGACCGACACCGAGGTGCTCGCTCACCTGATCGAGGAGGTGCTGGCAAAGGGGGGCGCATTCGTCGAGGCGGTGGCGGGTGCACTCAACCAAGTCGAGGGCACCTACGGCCTCGCGGTCGTGTCGACCCGCGAGCCCGACACGATCGTCGCGGCGCGCAAGGGCTCGCCGCTGCTCGTCGCCATCGGCGCGGGCGAGAACTTCGTCGCGTCGGACGCCTCCGCCGTGCTGGCCCACACGCGCTCGGTGGTGTACCTCGACGACGGCGAGATTGCCGTGGTGCGGCCGGGCGAGTACCGCATCCTCGATCTCGGCACGGTGGAAAAGGAAAAGGCCGTGACCCGGGTCGACTGGGACCTCGCCACGATCGAGCGCGGCGGTCGCGCGCACTTCATGCTGAAGGAGATCATGGAGCAGCCCGACAGTCTCCGCAACACGCTGCGTGGGCGGCTGCTCGAGGAGGAAGGCACTGCGCGGCTGGGCGGGCTCAACGTCACCGACGAGCAGCTGCTGCAGGTGAACCGCATCGTCTTCACCGCCTGTGGCACGTCGTGGCACGCGGCGCTGATCGGCGAATACATGATGGAGGAGCTCGCCCGCATCCCCTCCGAAGTCGAGTACGCGTCCGAGTTCCGCTACCGCAACCCCATCGTGGACGACCGCACGCTCGTGGTCGGGATCTCCCAGTCGGGCGAGACCGCGGACACGCTGGCGGCGCTGCGCGAAGCCAAGCGGCGCGGCGCGCGCACCCTCGGCCTCGTGAACGTGGTGGGCTCGACGATCGCCCGCGAGGTGGACGGCGGTATCTATCTCCACGCCGGGCCGGAGATCGGGGTCGCGTCGACCAAGGCCTTCACCAGCCAGATCGCCGCGCTCGCGGTGCTCACCCTGAAGATGGGCCGGCTGCGAGCGCTCTCGATCCTGCAGGGACGGGAAGTCGTGCAGGCGCTCGCCAAGCTCCCCGACTTGGTCGAGCGAGTGCTCGCCAAGGCCCCCGAAGTCGAGCGCATCGCCGAGCGGATGATGCGGGCCGGCAACGTGCTCTACCTCGGCCGAGGGTACAACTTCCCCGTGGCCCTCGAGGGCGCGCTCAAGCTCAAGGAGATCTCCTACATCCACGCGGAGGGCTACCCGGCGGCGGAGATGAAGCACGGGCCGATCGCGCTGATCGACGACCTGATGCCGGTCGTGTTCATCGCGCCCAAAGACGCCGTTTACCAGAAGGTCGTGAGCAACATCGAAGAAGTGAAGGCACGCGGCGGCCGCGTGATGGCGGTCGTCACGGAGGGCGACAGCGGCGTCGCCCGGCTCGCCGACCACACGATCGCCGTTCCGGAAACGCTGGATCTGCTGACGCCCGTGCTCACGGTGCTGCCGCTCCAGCTGCTCGCGTACTACATCGCGGTGCGACGGGGGTGCAACGTGGACCAGCCGCGGAACCTGGCGAAAAGCGTGACGGTCGAGTGAGGCGAACGCGGAACGCGGAAGGCGGAACGCGGAACAGCAGTGGGAGGTCCTGCTCCACGAAGGCGCCCCGTCTGTTCCGCGTTCCGCGTTCCCCGTTCCGCGTTTGGGTGGGGGCGGGGCGGTGAGGGTCGTGCTGCAGCGGGTCTCGCGTGCGGAAGTGCGCGTTGACCGGAGCGTAACCGGGAAAATTGGAGCGGGGTTTCTCGTCCTCGCCGGCTTTGCCCCATCCGACACCGAGGACCAGCTCGCCTGGATGGCGGACAAGGTGCTCGGTCTGCGGCTGTTCAGTGACGCCGAGGGGAAGATGAACCTGGCCCTCGCCGACGTAGGCGGGGCGCTGCTCGTGGTGTCGCAGTTCACCCTCTACGGCGACGCGCGCAAGGGGCGGCGGCCCAGCTTCATCGACGCGGCGCCACCCGAAGTCGCCAAGCCCTTGTACGAGCGTTTCGTGGCGCTGCTCAAGGAACGGGGCACGGCAAGCGGCATCGCGGTGGAGACCGGCGAGTTCGGTGCGATGATGGAGGTGGAGCTGGTGAATGACGGCCCCGTGACCCTCGTCCTCGAGAAGTGAGCCTCGTCCTCGCCAGCGGGTCGCCCCGCCGGCGCCAGCTGCTCGAGATGCTGGGGCTCGAGTTCCGCATCGTCGCTCCGAACGTGGACGAGACGCGGGGGAGCTCGGAGCTACCCGAGGAGTACGTCACTCGTCTCGCCCGTGAGAAGGCGCGCGTCGTGGCCGGGCGCGAGCGCGGCGCGGTCGTGCTCGCGGCCGACACGACGGTGGTGTTGCGCGGCGCCATCTTCGAGAAGCCGCAGACGCCGGCCCAAGCGGTCGAGATGCTGGCGCAGCTCGCAGGGCGCACCCATCAGGTGATGACGGCGGTCGCGGTCGCACGGGACGGGCGGCTCGCGCATGCCGTCGACGTCACCGACGTGACGTTTCGGCCGCTGTCGCGGGATCAGATCGCCGCCTACGTCGCGACGGGGGAGCCGATGGACAAGGCGGGCGCCTACGCGATCCAGGGGCAGGGCGCGGCGCTGGTGGAGGGGATCCGCGGCGACTTCTTCGGCGTCATGGGCCTGCCGCTCCGGCTCGCGCTCGAGCTACTCGAGCGCTTCGGG
>Ga0134062_10000283_pt1 | contig 14581 bp, 8 predicted proteins | sample 15_taG_19_FD_94468 | JGI IMG/M metagenome (GOLD analysis project Ga0134062, IMG submission 94468) | Grasslands soil microbial communities from the Angelo Coastal Reserve, California, USA - 15_D_Rain_20cm_2_09082015 | ecosystem: Environmental > Terrestrial > Soil > Grasslands ... | reverse complement strand
TGGCGTCGAGGCCGGCGCCGTTGCCCGCGCACGCGCTCACGATTGTCACGCTACATAGAACCAATAGGCGCATGCCTGACACACAGACCATCACACCGCTCCTTGCAGGCGAAATCGAGCCGTGAGTGGGCGCGGTACGCGATATTGGTTCCCGTTCGCACAGATATTTTTCTGCGCCGTGCGCAGAACCACAGCCGTGCCGTTCGACACCTACGGGCCAGACATGCACACAAGTGCACCGGCACACAGGCACACAGGAACTCTCTACATGCGACACATTCTGCGTTTCCAACACATCAATCCGGCATTCGCGCTGTCGGTGGTTTCCGCACTGACTCTGATGGTCAGTGCCTGCGGCGGCGGCTATGGCGGCGGCGGCAGCAGCGCGGGCGGCCAGAGCTGCGGCGGTCCCTACAGCGGCACCTGCGCCGCGCCGACCATCACGGTGGCGTCACCGGGAGCGACGGTCGATCGCACCGTGCAACTCAAGGCTGCCGCTAGTGCCGCCAGCGGCGCCAGCGTCACGCGCGTCGACTTCCTCATCGACGGCACTATCGTCGGCACCGCGACCGCGGCGCCTTTCAGTGCCAACTGGGACAGCACCACGGTCGTCGATGGCACCCACACGCTGGTCGGCAAGGTGACCGACAACATGAGCCAGACGACAAGCTCGGCGCTCGTCACTTTCAAGGTGAACAACAATCCGACATTCACCGTGGAAATGGCAGCGAGGCAACTGTTCCCGGCGCCGCAGTCGGCCGCCACCGGCACGGCGAGCGTAACGGTGAAGCTGGCCACCGGCGCGGTGAGTGGCAAGGTCAACCTGACCGGGATTGTCTCCACCGCGGTGACCATCAATGAGGGCTTCGCCGGTGCCGCCGGCCCCGGTCTCATCGCGCTCGCGCGCAACGGCGCCACCGCGGAATGGGACGTGCCCGCCGGCTCATTGCTGACCACCGACCAGGTGAACGCGCTGCTGCAGGGCAAGCTCTATGTGAAGGCCGCGTCGGCCGCCAATCCCAACGGCGAGATCCGCGGACAGATCGCACCGGCGAACATCAGCGTGATCTTCGCCGACCTGTCGGGCGCGCAGGAAGTACCGGCAGTCGTTGGCGCGGCTGCGGGAGTCGCTGCCACCACGGTGGATGCGCAGGCCAACACCGTGAGCGTGCACGTGCATGCCACGGGGGTGGATGACGCGACCGCGGCCGAAGTGGACAACGGTGCGGCCGGAAGCACCGGCACCAGGCTTGTCGCGCTCACCCAGGATGCGGTGCAGGCGGGCCACTGGTCGACGGAACTCGCCGCGATCACCGCCACGGACGTCGACAACTTCAAGGCCAACAAGTGGTACGTGAACGTCGCAACGCCCGCGCAGGTGCACGGTGCGATCCGTGGCCAGGTCGACTTTGCCACGACCGCTCCGCCACCGGCGCCGACGCTCACACAGCTGAAGACCAGTGCGTTCAGCGTCTGTAGCGGCTGCCATACCGGTGGGGGCGCCTCGCTCCCCTCGTCCATGGACCTGCATCCGGCGCAGATCTTCGCCTCCATCGTCGGCGTGGCGAGCGTCGAGCAGCCCGCGCTCAAGCGCGTCGCAGCGCGCGATGCGGCCAACAGCTACGTCGTGCAGAAGCTCGAGGGCGCGGCCACGATCACCGGCAGCCGCATGCCGCTCGGCGGCCCCTTCCTCGACCAGGCGACCATCGACCAGGTGAAGGCCTGGATCAACGCCGGGGCGCAGAACAACTGAAGCAGGACTCCTGACTCCCCCTGGCCGGCCCGTCGCACGAATTGCGCGGGCCGGTTTTTTTTCAGCTCTCTTGCCGAGCGCGGCTCTGATACACCGATGGTCGCAGCTTCCAGCGCTTGTGCGACCAGGGCCAGTCGGAGGGGGCGTCGTGGATCTGCTGCTCGACGAGCCGCGCGTAACGCTCCGTGAGGGCGCCGGTGGACAGGACCTCTCCCGCTTCGGCGAGCGGCTCGATCCGCATCTCGTAGTAGCCGCGTCCGGTGCGGCGCATGGAGATGAAGAACACCGGGAAGCGCGTGACGCGCGCGATCTCCTCCGGACCCAGGTAGAAAGCGGTGTCGCGATTCAGAAACCGGGTCCAGTACTTGTGCTCGCTGGTGGTCGGCTCCTGATCGGCGACCATGGCTACGGCGCGCACGACGTCCCGGCGCTTGATGATGTCGGGGAGCAGCTCTTTCGCCGGCACGAGTCGCGAGCCGAAGCGCGTGCGCAGCTTCTTCATCTCGCGCTCTGCCCAGTTATCGATCAGTGGCTTGTAGGCGGCGTCGAGCGGGTAGCCGAGCTCGAGCGACAGCGCGAGCAGCATCCACTCCCAGTTGCACTGATGCGCGCCCACGAGCAGCACCGACTGGCCCTGCTGGAGGTGAGCGCGCGGGCCCTCGAGGTTCACGATGCGCACGCGGCGGCGGATCTCCTCCCCGGGCAAGCCCGCGCCCTTGATGATCTCGACCAGCATCTGCGCGAAGCCGAGATAGTAGCCGCGCATCACCGCGCGCAGCTCTGGCTCGTCGAAGTGCGGGAAGGCACGCGTCAGGTTCTCGCGCACCAGGCGCTCGCGGTACGGGAAGACGCGAAACGCCAGCCAGCCCAGCACCGTGGCGAAGCCATAACCCACCGCCCATGGCACGCGCGCGAGGAGGCGCACCCACCACGCGGAGCGTGCGGGAGCGGCGTCCGCGGGCGCGGTCGGGGGAGCAGGGGCGGGCGCTGCGGTGCGCGCGGATACCTCGGTCAGCATCGCACCCTAGTTTACCGGGCGCGGCTGCGCCGGGGCGCCCGCCGGCGGCGGCTGTGCGGTGAGCACGCGGCCGAACCGCGGCGCAAGCCAGCGCTCGATGTCGTCGATCAGCGTGAACGCCGCCGGGACGATGACCAGCGTGAGCGCGGTGGAGGTGATGAGCCCGCCGATCACCGCGATCGCCATCGGCTCACGGAACGCCTTGTCGCCGCCCAGGCCCAGCGCCACCGGCAGCATGCCCGCGATCATGGCCACCGTCGTCATGACGATCGGGCGCGCGCGCTTGTGACCCGCCTCGAGGATGGCGGTGAGCCGATCCTTGCCGGCGCGCATCTCCTCGATCGCGAAGTCCACGAGCAGAATCGAGTTCTTGGCGACGATGCCCATGAGCATCAGCAACCCGATGAAGACGCCCAGCGACATGGAATTTCTCGTGAAAACCAGGGCGAGCGCCACGCCGCCGAAGGACAGCGGCAGCGAGAAGAGGATGGTGATCGGCTGCAGCACGCGCGCGAACAGCAGCACCAGCACCGCGAACACCATCAGGATCCCGGTGGCCATGGCGATCAGCATATTGCCGATCAGCTCGTTCATGTACTTGGCATCGCCGACCTCGACCAGGTGCACGCCCTGCGGCAGATGCTTGAGGGTCGGCAGGTTGTAGATCGCCTTCATCGCCGGCCCGAGCTCGGCGCCCTTCAAGTCCGCGTCGAGGAACAGGCGGCGGCTCTGGTTGTAGCGTCGCACGCGCGTCGGTCCCTCGCCGAAAGTGATGTCGGCGACGGCCTTCAGCGGAACCGTACTGCCGGAGGAGGTCGGCACCGGCAGGTTCTCGAGCGTCGAGAGGCTCTTGCGGCTGTCCTCGATGAGGCTCACGCGGATCGGGACCTGCCGGTCGGAGAGCGAGAACTTGGCGCTGTTCTGATCGAGGTCCCCGAGGGTCGCGATCCGGATGGTCTCGCTGATGCGCTCGACCGTCACCCCGAGCTGCGAGGCGAGATCGAGGTGGGGATGAATCAGGATCTCCGGGCGCGGCAGGTCGTTGTTGATGCGCGCGTCCCGCACGAAGGGGAGTGCGCCCATCTCGTCGACCACCTTGCGGGCGGTGTCGTAGGTGAGCTGCGGGTCGTCGCCGGTGATGTAGATGTTGACGTCGCGGCCGTTGCCGTTGCGATTGAAGTGCAGCTGCGCGTCGGGGATGACCTTCAGCTCCTGCAGCATGCGGTCCTCCCACTGGCGCTGGGTCACGCGGCGCTCGCTGGCGGGCACCAGCGCAATGAAGATCTCCGCCTCGCGCACGCCCTCGTCGCTCGTGCCCACCAGCTCGACCACGTCCCGGACTTCCGGCTGACGCGCGATGATTCGGAAGGCGGCGGCGGTGACTGACGCGGTGTCCTCGAGGCGGACCCCGGGCGGCAACTCGGCGCTGAGCATGGCCGTGCCGACGTCCGCTTCCGGGATGAAGGAGACGGGGACGAAGTACACGAGGCCGACGATCGAGAGGATGAAGAAGGCGAGACCGGACAGCACGGTTTTCCAGCGATGCAGCGTGCACCAGCGGAGCGTCCGCTGGTACCAGGCCATGACCGGGCCGTCGGTGTACGCGGCGATCCGGTCGGACTTGAGCGTATAGGCGGCGAGGACCGGCGTGATGAGGCGCGCCACCAGGAGCGAGAAGAACACGGCCGCGGCGACCGTGAGGCCAAACTGCTTGAAGTACTGACCGGTGAGCCCGCCCATGAAGCTGACCGGCACGAACACCGCGACGATGGTCGCGGAGGTCGCCACGACCGCAAGTCCGATCTGATCGGCGGCATCGAGAGCGGCCTGGTAGCCGCTTTTACCTAAGCGCATGTGGCGCACGATGTTCTCGATCTCGACGATGGCGTCATCCACCAGCACGCCCGCGACGAGCGAGAGGGCGAGCAGACTGATCGAGTTGAGCGTGAAGTCCATCCACTGCATGACGGCGAACGCCGGGATCGCCGACATCGGGATGGCGAGCGCCGAGATCAGCGTGGCGCGCACGTTGCGCAGGAACAGGAACACGACCAGCACCGCGAGCACCGAGCCCTCCACGAGCGCGCTCAGCGCCGAGTGATAGGTTTCCTTGGTGTAGTCGACGCTGGTGTACACCTGCGTCAGCGTCACGTGCGGGTTCTCCTTGCGGATCTTGGCGAGCTCCGCCTGGATGCCGTTGTCGGTGCTGACGTCGGAATAGCCCTTGGCCTTGATCACGCTGAACGTGGTCGCCGGGCGCCCGTCGAGACGCGCGATGCTGCGGATCTCACCGACGCTGTCGCGCACCTCCGCGAGGTCGGAGAGCCGCGCGAAGCGCCCCCGTGAGAGCGCGATCTGCGCCTCACCCAGTGCGGCCGCAGTGCGTGCGCCCCCGAGCACGCGGATCGACTGCTCGCCGCCGCCGACCTGGGCGCGGCCGCCCGGGGAGTCGAGGTTGAGCGTGCGCAACTGCTCGTTCACCTCGGCGGCGGTGATGCCGAGCGCCTGCATGCGCGCAGGATCCAGCTCGACGCGGATCTCGCGGTTGACGCCGCCGCCGCGCTGCACCTGCGCGACGCCCGTGACCGAAAGCAGCCGCTTGGTGATGGTGTTGTCGACGAACCAGGAGATCTCCTCCTCGGTGAGGGCGCTCGAGCTGACCGCGTAGAAGACCATCGGGCCGCCGTCGGCGTTGACCCGCTGGACGGCAGGCTCCTGGATGCCCTGGGGCAGTTGTACGCGCACCTTGGCCATGGCGTCGCGCACGTCCGCGACCGCCCGGTCGATGGGGGTGCCGATCTCGAACTGCACCATCATGTTCGCCTGGCCCTCGACCGCCCAGGAGGTGATGCTGTCGATGTTGCCGATGCCGGCGACCGCACCCTCGATCTTCTGCATCACCTGCGCCTCGAGCTCCTGCGGCGCCGCCCCGGGCTGACCGACGCCCACGTACACGGCAGGGAACGAGACATCGGGATCGGCCGTCACCGGGAGGCGCACGAAGGCGACCACGCCCATGAACAGCAGCACCACGAACAGCACGACCGGGGGCAGCGGGTGGCGGATGGCCCACGCTGAGATGTTCTTCATGAACCCGCGCCTTCTTCAGGACGCCGGGTGCGCCGCAGCCGGCGCCGCAGCCGGCGCCGCGGACGGCTCTGCGGGTGGCGCTGCTACCTTCACTTCTTCTCCGTCACGCAGAAACCCGGCCGCGGTGGTCACCACGCGCTCGGGTCCGCTGAGGCCGGACGCGATGGCCACACCCTGATCCGAGGTATCCGCGACGCGCACCGCGCGCCGCGCAGCGTGATTGCTCGCATCGACGACGTACACGTAGCTGCCCCGGCTGTCGGTGAGGACAGCCGTCTGCGGCACCACCGGCCGCATCGCTTGGGCGACCGTGACGGTGCCACGGGCGAACGCGCCGGGGCGCAGCGCCGGGTCGGGCTTGAGCGTGATGCGGATTTCACCGAGGCGGGTCTGCGGATCGATGATGGCGCCGAGGAGCCGCACGCGCCCCTCGAACGCCTGCGCGAGTCCCGTCAGGCGCACCGTGGCGGCATCTGCGACCTTCACCTGCGCGAGATCCTGCTCCGCCAGCTGGCCGCGCATCTCGACTTCGCCGCCGCTCGCGACCCGGAACAAGGGCGGCCCGCCCGGGTTGGCGATCTGGCCGACCTCGGCGCCGCGCGTGAGCACTGTCCCGGCGATCGGCGCGACGATGCGCGTGCGGTTGAGACGCGCCTCGGCCTCCGCGAGCTGCGCGGCCACGACCTTGACGTTCGCCGCATCAGTCACCGAGGTGGCGCGGCGTTTCTCGATGTCCTCGGCCGAGAGCGCGCCGGCCGCCTCGACGCCCTGTGCACGGCGATACTCGGCTGCCGACAGGGCAGCCTGCGCCTTGGCCTGCTCGAGCGCGGCCGCGAGCCGGTTGACCTGAGGGATGAGCACGGCGTCGTCGAGCTTCGCGAGCAGCTGGCCCTTGCGCACGTGATCGCCGGCCTCGACGTAAACGGCGACGATGCGACCGGTGTCCCCGTCGTTGCCGATCGGCATGTCGTAGCGGGCGGCAATCGCCCCGGTGAAGGTTATCGTCGAGGTCACGGCCCGAAGTCCCGGCGTCACGACGGAGATGAGCGGGACGCTACGCTGCTGGGCGAGAGGCACGATCGCCGCCTTGTGGCGCAACGCGCCGAAGAGCAGCGCGCCGATCACGAGCGCCGCGCCGACGGCTGCGGCGCCGAGCACGTTCTTGCGGAGCCACCAGGGCTCGATGGCTCCCGGCTGGGGCGCGAGCTCCGGCGCGGGGCGCGTCGGGCTCTCGGGAATGATGCGGTCGAATGCGGGCCGATCGCGGGCGATCCAGGTGACGTGCTCGTCCTGGGTTTCGGGGGTGCTCATGACGATCGGTTCCGCGTTAGTGGCCACGCCGATTTCCTTGGGTCCGGCCGCTCCAGGGCCCGCCGCCGGTCGAGCCGGCCGGACCCCTCAAACCGGCCATTCAAACAGTTTAAGCGCCGCTGCCGCCACTTCCCGCCCCCAACGCGCCAGGGAGAGATCCGCGGGCGACGGGCCGAAGCACGAGGCGGCAGCGGAAGTGGTGCCGGGAATAGGATTCGAACCTACGACCCGCGCATTACGAATGCGCTGCTCTACCAGCTGAGCTATCCCGGCGCATGCCACCGGAAAAACCGGGCATTCTACATTTTTCGACGCAACCTGATCACCAGGTCGATACCGGCCACCTCGGTCCCGGGCGGCGGAGGGGGCAGGCGGCTGAAGGCCACGGCGGGAACGGGCACGTCGATCAGAGCGCCCGTGTCGAGGTCATGAAAGTGGTAATGCGGGTCGACGTTGGAGTCGAACCAGGCGCGGGAGCCATCCACCGACAGCTGTCGGATGAGCCCATGCGCGGCGAAGAGATTCAGCGTGTTATAGACCGTTGCCTTGGACACGCGCGCCCCCGAAGCGCGCAGCTGCGCCAGGATCTGCTCCGCGGAAAGGTGCTGGGGGGCCGACAGCAGCAGTGCCGCGATCCGCACCCGCTGGGCCGTCGGCCGGATGCCGCACTCCGAGAGACGCCCTTCGCAGTGCTGGCTCGCGCTCGCGACGCCTGATGGCGCATTAAGCTCCATGATCCCAGCATTATAGGCACAAGACGCCGCGGATTGCCGCTTTTTGCAGACGAACCCCGGGCGCGAGGGCCGACCGGATGTGGCTCAGGCGAGCTTGCCCTGCAGGTGCCGGGCGAGCTCGGCGATGGTCGGGAAATCGAAGAGCTCGGTCAGGTCCACCTGCCCCGGGTACTCGCGGTCGATCTGCTCGTGAATCTCGATGAGCTTGAGCGAGCTCGCGCCGATCTCGAACAGATTGTCGTGGATGCCGATGCGCTTGCCCGCGAGCGCCACGTCGCAGATGCCCTTCAGCTTCTCCTCGATCCGGCTGAGCGTGCCGGGCTCGGGGCCGCGCGCCGCCTCGCGCAGCGCCGCGAGCTCCGCGAGCTCAGCATCGAACTCCCCGTCCGCGTAGGCCTCCTCGAGCCGATGGCGCTGGATCTTGCCGCTGGTCGTCTTCGGGATGCGCTTGACCGGGACGACCTCCGCCACCTCGAGTCCGGTCTGCTCGTTGATGAGCCGTGCGACCTCCTTCGCGGTGGGGAGGAAATCCGCAACCGTGCCCCGGTGCAGCACGAAGACCACCAGCTGCTCGATCTCCGCCTCGCGGGCGCGAACCCCGGCGGCGACCACCTTGCCGAGCTCGAGCCCGGGAACGCGCTGCACGATCCCCTCGAGATCGTGCGGGTAGTAGTTCTGACCATTGACGAAGATGATCTCCTTCGCTCGACCGGAGATATAGAGATCCCCGCCGTGCACGAGCCCCAGGTCGCCGGTCCGCAGCCACCCGTCGGCGGTAAATGCCGCGGCGTTCGCCTCGGGGTCCTCGTAGTAGCCGCGGGTGACGTTGTCGCCCCGCATGTGCACGTGGCCGATCCGATCCTCGGGCAGCTCCCGGTCCTCATCGTCGGCGATGCGCACCCGGCAGTACGGGATGGGCTTGCCCTCGCTCACGAGTTCGACGGCGTGCCGGTCGGAAGCGGGCACGAGCTCGACCGGACTCCCGGCGCTCATGCGGTGGCGGTTGAGCGTAATGGTGCGCAGTGGCGCTCCCACTGCGGGGAAGCTCACCGCGAGAGAGGCCTCCGCCAGGCCATACACCGGGTACATGGCGTTGCGGTTGAGCTTCGCGGGCGCGAGGCGCCCGAGGAACTCCTCGCACAGCTCGACCGAGATGGGCTCCGCGCCGTTGAAGATGAGCCGCACGGCCGAGAGATCCAGTCCCTCGGGGGCGCGCTCGCCGAGCACCTTGAGGTAATGCCGGTAGCCGAAATTCGGCGAGCACAGGATCGTGGCACGCACCCTCGAGGCGAGGCCGAGCCACAGCAGCGGCCGGCGGATGAAGAGCTCCGTCGGCATGAGGTGCGCGTGCACCCGGTTCGCGAACATGACGAGGTGAAAGCCGATGAGGCCCATGTCGTGGGTGAGCGGCATCCAGGAGAGGCTCACGTCGTGCTCGCCGAATCCGGCGACCTCGGTCGAGCCGCGGCAGTTGGCGAGGATGTTGCCGTGCGTCAGCACCACGCCCTTCGGCTCGCTGGTCGAGCCGGATGAGAACTGGATGAAGGCGGTGTCGCCGGCCTGGGCGCGCTGCACGCTGCCGGCGCGCGAGATGTCGTCGAGATCGTCCACGAGGAACGTGCGCTCGCGCAGCGCCGCGTACACCTCCTCCTCGCCCGCCTGCGCGGCGAAGGCGCCGATGCGCTCGAGCGAGCGACGCTCGGTGTACAGGAAGGGCTTGCCGAGCCGGCGCGCGATGCGCAGCAGCTTCATGCGGTGCTCGTCGCTGATCCCGAGCGCCACGGGCACCGGCACGATGCCGCCGAGGACCGCGGCCCAGAACGCGTCGATGAACTGCTCGTTGTCCGTGAGGAACAGGATCAGCTTGTCGCCTCGCCGGGCGCCGAGGCGCTGCAGGTGATAGAGGATGCCGAGCGAGCGCTCGTAGAGCTCGGCGAAGGACACCTCGCGCGTCTGGTTCTCGCCCTCGAGGTAGGTGATGCGGTGCGGACGGGTGCGGTTTGCCTCGATCAGCTCGGTGAGCGTGGTGGCGTCGTTCATCAGCGGCGGCGTTCCAGCCTCATGTGCAGCGGAAAACGGGTGCGCAGATTGATCTGCGCCTCGAGCTCGAGCGGCTTGTCGGGCACCCACTTCAGGCGATAGTGCCGCGCGACCTTGTACAGGTGCACGAGCATCTCGTAGAGCGCGAGTGTCTCGCCGATGCAATGGCGGGGGCCGGCAGCGAACGGCATGTAGGCAAAGCGCGGGCGCTCGCCCTCGTGCTCCGGCGCGAAGCGCTCCGGGGAGAAGGCTTCCGGGTCCTTCCAGAAGCCGGGGTGCCGGTGCAGGAGGTACAGCGGCAGCAGCACGTTGGCGCCGGCCGGCACCGGGTAGCCGCCGAGCACGTCGGCCTCGATAGTCCGCCGCGACAGGAGCCAGCCGGGCGGATAGAGCCGCAGCGCCTCGTTGATGACCTGCTGCGTGTAGGGGAGGGCCTCCATCTCCGCGAGCCCCGGGGCCGCGAGCTCCGGCGCCGCGTCGATCTCGGCGTGCAGCCGCGCCTCGGCTTGCGGGTGCTGCGACAGCAGGTACCAGGTCCAGTTGAGGCCGCTTGCGGTGGTCTCGTGCCCGGCGACGATGAGCGTCATGACCTCGTCGATGAGCTCGCGCTCGCTCATCGGCGCGCCGCTCTCCTTGTCGCGCGCGCTCATGAGCATGGCGAGGTAGTCGAAGTGCTCGGCCGCTTCCTCGCGCCGCCGCGCGATGAGCTGCGCGACGAGCTTGGTGAGCGAGCGGAACTTGTAGGCGAACTGCAGATCGCGCGCCGGCTCGCGGGTCACGACCTCGAAGGGGTTGGCGCCGAGCTGCTCGGTGAGCCGATCGAGGTCGAGCCCGAAGATCGCGCGCAGCACGATCTCGAGCGTGAGCTCGCTCATCTCGTCGGTGAGATTGAGGATTTCGCCGGCTCGCGCGCGCTGCTCCCAGCGCTCGAGGCGGCGCTCGTTCACCGCCGCGATCCGCTGCGCGAACTCGGTGACCGTGCGGCGGTGAAAGAAGGGCTGCATCATGTAGCGCTGGCGCTTCCACAGCTCGCCCTCGCTCGTCATGATGCCCTTGCCGAGGAGGATCCTCACCCGGTCGAGGCCGACACCCTTGGTGTAGTTGCGATGATTGGAGACCAGCACCCGCTTGACGTCGTCCGGGTGATGAATGACATAGGTATAAGATCCGCGTGCCGGTACGAACACGCGATAGGTGTCGCCGAGGCGGGCGAACAGCTCGATCATCCGCTCCAGGGAATCGTCCGTGGAGCCGATGTCGAACTGCAGCTCGGGCTCGGGGGGCTGGGTCTGCGCGGACGCGGCGGCGATCATGCAAGCTGTTGAAAGCCAAACCTTAATCTTATATCACACCGACCTGCGCGGTCAGTGGCCGGCAGCGGCCGCACGCGCGCTCGCCGCGCGGCTGCCCTACGGCAAGCGCCTCGCGCTCGGCGCGGACGAGCCGCAGCAGCATGCCAGTCCCGCCGGCATCGCGCTCGCGCTGCGCGCGCTGTCTCTCGAGGAGCTGCTCGGTCGATGAGCGCGGACGACGAGGAGGGGCTGCGCAACACGCTCTACCGCACTACGACTCGCTCGGGACGTCGGATGACCCCGATGCGCCGCTGGCTGTACCGCCTCATCGTGCCGCTGGCGCTCGGCATCATCCGCGGCTGGTGGCTGACCTGCCGTGTGATACGGGTCGAAGGGGTGGAGCACCTGGACGCGGCGCTCTCGCGCGCACCCTCGCTCGTGCCGTGCTACTGGCATCAGCATCAGCTCTATTGCGGCAAGTTCCTGGTCGAGCAACGTGCGCGTGGACTCACCGTGGGCTGGCTCATCAGCCCCTCGGTGGACGGGGAGCTCGGCGCCATGATGGTGCGGCGCTTCGGCGGGGCGGTCATCCGCGGCTCATCCACCCACACGGGCGCACGGGCTCTGCGCGATTACTACCAGGCGCTCGTCCGGGACGACATCTCCCCGGTCATCACTCCCGACGGTCCGCGCGGGCCGCCCTTCGAGTTCAAGCTCGGCGCGCTGCTGCTCTCGCAGATGTCCGGCCGGCCGATTCTGCCGATGGCATACGCCGCCTCGCGCGCCTGGCTCGTCAAGTGGGACAAGTTCGTGATCCCCGTACCGTTTTCCCGCATCGCGATCGCCATCGGCCCGCCTTTCTATGTGCCGCGGGTCACCGACGCGGCGCTGCTCGAGCGCTTAGCTGGGGAGATGGAGGGCGAGCTCAAGCGGCTCTACGGTGCGGCACGCGCGGCGCTCCGCGCGTGCTAGGGTTTCGCCCCAGAGCGGTATGGACCCAGCGGGTGCCGAAAAAAGTCGACAGATTCTGTCAAGTCAGTAATGCGCGAGAGAACAGTGCGTTAGCTTGTGTTCCTGATGCAGTGTGCGAGAATCCCGAGCAATCAATCGGAAAAGTCGAGCAGCGAATGCTCGACTCCGTGAACGCGCGTCACGCCCAGGGGGCGGTAAAGGGTTAGGCTGCGGCGGCTAAACTGTGGGGAGGCTGCGTCTGCCATGACGACCGCGCCGCCGGATAAGCCGGCGGATTTCACCGCTTCGGACATTCTGTCAGCCGACGCCTGGACCGGCCGGGCCCCCAAGCCCGTTCTCGGGATCGACGTCGTCTGCACCAAGATCGCGGTGGATTTCCAGAACATGCACCGCGACTCGGTGGAAGAGTGCGTGGCGCGCAATCTCGAGTTGCTGCGCAGCGCCACGGCCTGCGACTGCGCCTTCCTCGCGCCGCTCAATCCCGAGGACTCGACGATCGGCGAGGTGAAGCTCGCGCGCAGCGCCTTTGCGCAGTGCCGTCCCGAAGGGCTCACCGGGATCGCGCTCGCCTCGCTCCCGTGGCTGAAGGGCCGGCTGGAGCACCTGCGGCTCTCGGAGCTGCGCGATACCAGCGCTCCGCGCAAGGAACAGACGACCGAGGCGGCGAAGCTCGCGGAGCTGCACATCGGCTCGACGCTGCTCGTGGCGCTGCGGGTGCAGGGCAAGCCCGCCGGCTTTCTCGGCCTCGCGCACACCATGCCGCGCGGCGCCTGGGACGTGAACCTGCAGCTTTTGATGAAGCTGATCGGCACGAGCCTCTCCACGGGGCTCGAACGTATCCGCACGGAAGCGCGCCTCGCCAAGCTCGAGGAGCGCACCAACCTCTTCCAGGCCGCGGCCAACGACGGTCTGTGGGACTTCGACGTCGAGAGCAACGAGGTCTACTTCTCGCCCCGCTGGAAGCAGATGCTCGGCTACGCCGACGAGGACATGCGCGGCGCGCCCGACTGGCGCAGCCTCGTGCACCCGGACGATCTGGCGCGCGTGCAGACCGCGATCCGCGACCACGTCGCCGGCAAGACGCCGATCTTCGAGAGCACGCATCGCATGCGCCACCGCAACGGCGAGTGGCGCTGGGTCATCAGCCGCGCGACCGCGCGCGTCGACAAGCACGGGCGGCTGCTGCGCCTGGTGGGAGTCGAGCTCGACATCACCGAGCGCAAGCTCTACGAGGAGGCGCTGTTCCGCGAGAAGGAGAGCGCCCAGATCACCCTGCAGTCGATCGGCGACGGCGTCATCACCACCGACGCCAACTCGACCGTCGACTACATAAACCCGGTGGCCGAGGAGCTGACCGGCTGGCGTCTGGAGGACGCGATGGGCCGGGCGATCGAGGAGGTCTTCCGCGCCTTCCACGAGGAGACCTGCGAGCCGCTCGAGAATCCGCTGAGCGTCTCGGTGCGGCGCATGCGCCCGATCAAGTCGGTGCGCCCGGTGCTCCTGATCCGCCGCGACGGTAACGAGCTCTACGTCGAGTCGACCGCGGCGCCGATCCGCGATGGCACCGGCCACGTGGCCGGCGGCGTGCTGGTGTTCCACGACGTGAGCGAGTCCCGCGAGCTGAACCGCCGCCTTTCGTACCACGCGAGCCACGACCTGCTCACCGGGCTCGTCAACCGGCGCGAGTTCGAGAGCCGCCTCGAGCGGGCGCTGAAGAGCGCCAAGGCGCGCGAGGCCTCCTATGCGCTGTGCTATCTCGACATCGATCAGTTCAAGATCGTGAACGACACCTGCGGCCACAGCGCCGGCGATGCCCTCCTCGGGCAGGTGGGCGCGCTGCTGAAGTCCAAGGTGCGCTGGCGCGACACGCTCTCGCGCCTGGGGGGCGACGAATTCGGCATTCTTCTCGAGAGCTCCTCGCTCGATGAGGCGATGCGCACCGCCGAGACGCTGCGCGAGGGGGTGCGCAACTTCCGCTTCACGTGGGAGGACCGGGTGTTCCGCCTCGGCGCCAGCATCGGTGTGGTGCCGATCACCTCCGAGAACGAGGACGTCGCCTCGATCCTGTCCGCAGCCGACAGCGCCTGCGTCGCCGCCAAGGAGGGCGGGCGCAACCGCGTCCACAGCTTCGCGGAGAACGACATCGAGCTGATGCGCCGGCGACGCGAGATGCAGTGGGCGGCGCGCATCAACGCGGCGCTCGAGGAAGGGCGGTTCGAGCTGTACCGCATGGCGATACAGCCGCTGCAGCGGCCCGAGCCCGGCGCGCACTACGAGCTGCTGCTGCGCCTGAAGGACGAGGGCGGGCGCATCGTCGCCCCGAACGATTTCATCGCCGCCGCGGAGCGCTACGGCATTACGCCGGCGATCG
>Ga0134062_10000275_pt1 | contig 14704 bp, 17 predicted proteins | sample 15_taG_19_FD_94468 | JGI IMG/M metagenome (GOLD analysis project Ga0134062, IMG submission 94468) | Grasslands soil microbial communities from the Angelo Coastal Reserve, California, USA - 15_D_Rain_20cm_2_09082015 | ecosystem: Environmental > Terrestrial > Soil > Grasslands ... | reverse complement strand
GTAATTCGATCGATGGTCCGGCCGTCGACGAAAGATGGATGTTGAAGAGCAGCACCGAACCGTCCTCGCCGCTGACCGCCGTCAATTTACGCGCCTCCGCGACGAGATCTCCATCCGTCGCCTCGCCGTCGGTGATGTTGATGACGATCGGCGGAAATCCGTTCGGATGCTCCTGACACCAAGTCTGGACAATCCGGGTCGCCTCCTTGAGCGCGGCGCACATCGGAGTGCCCCCTTTCCAATATGGATCGAACCAGACTGGAAATTTGACGGTTTGGTCCACCACTCCGCCGGCGCCATCGTCCGATTTCTTTACCCTGTCTTCGATGCGCAACGGCTTATTGGCCAATTCACTGATCGGTACCAAAGAGCGCCCGCTCAGTTCACCGCCGAGCGCTGGTTTACAGCTATCTTCGCTGTAGCCCAGCACACCGACGTGAAAGTAGTCGTAGATGGAGTCCGATTTGGCGCAACGGATGGACAGATTATGAATAAGCTTGTTGAGTATCGTCGCGAGCTCCTCGGCCTTCTTTCTGCCAGCCTCTCCGCCGCCAAACGGGTCTTCCATCGACTCTGACTGGTCCACCAAAAACAAGAAACAACCCGGGTTCTTACGACTGATTTCGGCCTGGTATGCCATGGTTTTCCTCCTTTGCGGCACGATAGGTCCCTTTGGGGACATTCGCAGGGACGAATTGAACACGGCACGCCCACTGCTTGATAGCACCCACAGGGCGAACGCGTCGTGATCCCGATCACCCGCCCTCGGCCGACACCGCGCGGGGCTGCGATTGCCTAACGATCGCAACAGATTGGCTGGCGTTTCCGCTGGCCCTGGCGTTCATGGTCCGTATCGCAGGGGCGGACTGCTGCGCCTAGCCGAAGGACTCCGCATGGGTCCCTGGTGGAGGCGCTGGGGGGCGGTGGACAGTCGAACGCATCCGCGCTTACGGTTGGCCCTCGTGGTCGGAGTCATCGCGCTGGCGTGGGCAGCGGTCTTCGTAGACCAGGTCTCCTACACGCACTTCCACCATGACACGCGTCGCGCGGTCCTTTACGCAGCCCGCGACGTCTACGCACGCGTGCGACCACACGCAGTCACCAACAAAACAACGGCCCCGCATGGGGCCGTTGAGTTTTGCAGACTCTGCCTTACCACTTGGCTACGGCGCCGGGTAGGGGGATAAGTTCGCCGGGGACAGCGAGTTTCTCAACCCCGCGTGCTGCGGTTTGAAGTATTCGAGGATGGCTGATGCTGTCGTCATGAGCGGGTTTTGGCGCGCCAAGCTCTGCTTGGGCATGAAAGTGGTACAGGTGCAATAGCCAAAATGGATCTTTGTGATAGGCCAGTTCCAACCTACTCTTCGCGATGAACACTGAACGCTGGGCTGTGCGCTACGCGCGCTGGGCATTGGGCGCCGCTTTTCTGTCGGGAATCGCCTCACGCTTCGGCTGGTGGGGAGCGAACAAGGGCTACGGCAACTTCGCGAATTTCGTTCGCTACACGGCGGAGGTGAACGCGTTCATGCCGGCGTTCACGATCCCGTTCCTCGCCTGGGCGGCGACCGTGGCCGAGCTCGGCCTCGGCATCGCCCTGATCACCGGGTTCCAGCCGCGTTGGACCGCGCTCGGCAGCGCGGTGCTGCTGGCCTTGTTCGCCATCGCGATGACGATCTCACTGGGTCTCAGGTCGCCGCTCGATTATTCGGTCTTCTCGGCGTCGGCGTGCGCCCTGTTGCTCTACTCCCGCGAAACCCCGAAAACATGACGACTGTCCCCCTGCCCCAGTCTCGCGTGCGCAGCTCGGACTCGCTTCTCCTCGTCCCCCCCCCGCACGCCGGCAGGTATTCACTTGCGCCAATTGCCAATGCAATTCCATCACGGTTCCACTCCAGCCTTAGGATTGGTGAGACGCTGCAGGAATTCCCGTGTGCCAGTTGGTCCCGTCACGTCAAGGGATACTTGTCCACCGCCCGCCTCCACGACAATGACGAATCGCATAAACCGACAACACTTTCGCTCCGTGTCGATCAAGTGACCGATCTCCGCTAGCAATCCGTCTGTCGCTGTGAACGTCCAGCAGAGGCCATTCGGAATATCAGCTCGCCCGATGGCGCGCGTCACCAATCCTGGCAGAAGTTCGCGACTCCTTGCGTAAAGCTCTTTGGAATTGAGAGAGCAGGCCAACGGAACGTCAGTCATCAATTTCGTATCCCTTAGGCTCATTGAGTTGACGAAGGGTCAGCCGTTAATTCACGATCGGCCGGATCGGTCAGAATGCCGCGAGAATGACCGCGCGGACTTCCACCGTCTCACCAACCGAACGGTCAAGCAGCTCCACGCGGAGTTTGTCGCGTCGCGTCGCCCACTCGAGCACCGGCCCTATGCGATGGCGTGCTGGCTCGTGGTGCGCGAGGCTCAGAGTATATGCGGCACCGGCCCACAGGCGGTCACTCACGCGCATTTCGAGCGAAACGGGATTCATATCGAGCTGCCGCACGCCGGCGCGGCCTAGGGGTATGTACCACTCAAGCGTTCCAGAAAGCTCGAGCCGTCCGGTGGCGAACGACGGTACGACGTATGTCTGCAGGTATTGGCTCTCCGATGCGTCAGCATAGGCAACGGCCACCAGCACGCTTTGATCGCTCCAGTTTATTTGCGTGAAAGAGCCGGCAATAAGCTCGTGATACTCGGTCTCAGGATTCTGGACAATCGCGACGAAGCCGCCGACCGATCCAAGCCCGCGCGCTGCGTACAGCACTGACGCGCTGCCCGATGCGTAGCGGGCGAACACAAAGTTCGACGTTCGCAGCTGCGGGCCCGCCCGTCGGGCCTGCTGGGCGATCGCGGCGGACGCGAGAATGGATGTCGTAACGATCATCCCAAGCATGCGTCGGATGGTCGACGATTCAACTGTTTTCGTCACGGCGCAACAGGTGACGCCTGTAGAGAGACACTCAGTGTAGTGTCGTGATCACATAGAAAGACGGCGAGGAATCGAGCGGGCCGCTGCCCGCTCGCGTTGGCGGAAATGATATGGATGCCGCCGGGTGCTTCGTAAAAACTTCCGCCAGCTTCGTAGACTGCCTCAGGTTCACCGCGTACTTGTGTCCTCAGCATGCCAGCGGTCACGTAGACAATGACCGGACAGGGATGACTGTGCGGTCGTGAGGATTCGCCCGGCCCATAGGTCACCTCGACTACTTTCGCCTTGAGCGAGCCGAAATTCGCAAGCGGCACCGTCGCCGAAAGCGCTAGACGCGACCCTGTGGGAGGTTTTGCGGGGACCGAGGTATGACAGGCGATTCCGAGTAGCAGCACAAGCGCATGAAGCCTTCTCGTCATGGAGCCCTCCGGCTGCATGGTAGCCGGAGGAATCGGTCCCTCACAATGAGCCATTTACTCTACGGGGACTGGACCACTTGCTCACTTCTCACTAAAGCGGGACTCCAGACCACGAGTACTCCATACGCCGCGCCGTCCAGGAGGCAACCGCAGCGCCATGCAATCGGTCAATAAGGTGAAGACTCATGTCCATTCCCGCCGAGACGCCCGCCGACGTAACGATATGACCTTGATCGATGTATCGTTTTCCCGAGATAAACGTGACCCCGGGATACTCTGCCCGCATCCAATCCATCCATCGCCAGTGAGTGGTCGCCCGACGATTCGGCAGCAAGCCCGCTTCGGCCAAGAACACGACGCCCGTGCAAACGCTAGCCAGGATCTGGGTCTTCTCATTCTGGGCACGTATCCAACTGATTACGCGTTGATTGTGACGCTCACGACGAGCACCGGGGCCACCAGGCAAAACGAGGATATCCAGAGGCTCGTGGTTATCGATGGTGGAGTTTGGCGTCAGCAATAACCCGCCTCGGCATTTCACCGTTCGTTGCTCGTCGCCGATAACAAGAACATCAAACAGGCGGGCGTTGTCGTCATGCTCACCAGCGGGGCGTGCCGTCGCAAACACCTCGAACGGGCCACAGAGATCCAGTGCCTCAACATCGTCGAAGGCGAAAACTCCTACCGTGGTCACTTCCACAAGAATACGAGCACGTTCGCACACTGACGTAAGAATGCCTCGTCCGCGGGTGTGAATGCGTTGATGCGATCGCTTGCGACGTCAATCGTCCCAATTATCTCGCCGGCCGCTCCGCACACCGGGAAAATGGCTTCGGCGCGGGTGGATCCGAACGTCGTCAAGTACCGCGAGTCGTTGCGGACGTCTTGCACAATCAGTGGCGCACGTTGCGCGACAGCCGCGCCACTAAGTCCCTGTGCGAGGGTGAATGTCGGATGCTGCGGAGCGGTCGGGCCGGTCCACCCGATGGCGGTGATGTGTGAAGGCGTGACGTCATACAAACCCACCCACCGATATTCGCGCGCCGCTCGTATCACCTCGGCAGCGATGCGAGCGCGTACAGCACGGTCCGCCGGCAAACCGTTGAGCGCCCCGAGCTGTTCGAACGGGTTGTTCACATTTTGCTGGCGTAGCGGCCGGCGCGCACGGCCTTGAGTGCTTCTGCCAAACGCTGCATACCGGCACGAATCTGGTTGGGGTCGAAGCCGCCGAAGCTCAAGAGCAGGCCCGCTCGCGGCCGGTACTTGATGGCGAAGCGTGAAATTGGCGTGACCTCGACATCGTGCTCCGCCGCGGCACGCGCGACTGCGTTCTCCTCCAGTCCCGCGGCCAGCCATCCCACACATTGCAATCCCGCACCGCTGGGTACCACGTCGAGCAATCCGGCGAGATGCCGCTGGGCTTCGGTGAGAAATACTCGATGGCGCTCTTCGTAGAGATTGCGCATGCGGCGCAGGTGTCGTTCGAAATAGCCGGCGGCGATAAACTCCGCCAAGACAGCTTGCTCGAGGACGGGACTGTGCACATCGAGAACTGAGCGGGCCGCTTTGAAGCTGTCAACGAGGTCCAGCGGCAGGACGGCGTACCCTAATCGCAGACCAGGGAAAAGCGTCTTACTGAAGGTCCCTAGGTATATCACACGATCGTCATGATCCAGCCCCTGGAGCGCAGGAATCGGGCGGCTCGAATAGCGGAATTCGCTGTCGTAATCATCCTCAAGTACCCACGCACGAAAGCGACGCGCAGCACGCAATAATTCGAGACGTCGCGCCAGGGTCATCGTGACGCCGAGCGGGTACTGATGCGACGGCGTCACAGCGACGAGTCGAGGCGCGGATTTCCGGAGCTCCCCAAACCGAACGTCGAGTCCCTCCGCGTCAACAGGAATCGGAATAATGCGTGCACCGGCTGCCATCAACGCGCTGTGCGTACCCGGATACACAGGATCCTCCACCCAGGCAGCGTCACCCGGATCGAGCAGCACCTGCGCTGCGACAAACAGTCCCTGTTGTGAGCCCGATGTGACGACCACTTGTTGTGCGGCACAGCGCACCCCACGGGACAGGGCCAGGTACTCCGCGATCGCTTTGCGTAACGGCGCGTAACCCGCGAATTCTCCATAACCGAGTAGTTGGTGGCCGAGATGCCGTCCGACGCGAGCGGCGAGCCGCCACCAAAGGTCCAGGGGAACGTGATCGAGCGCCGGCCATCCGGGGCGGAAGGGTCGGAGGGTCGTGGAACCGGAACCGACACGCGCTTTCGCAAGCGAGCGGCCACGGCGAGAGATCTGGGGGCGGCGGTGCGCCACGCCATTACCGCGGTTGATGCCGGGAGGTGCCGCGATCTGGATGAGGTTGTCGGGCAGCGCACGGGCCACGACTGTTCCCGATCCAACACGGGCCTCCGCATACCCCTCGGCCACGAGCTGGCCGAAGACCCCGGCCACCGTGTTGCGGGATACCGCCAGATCCTTCGCGAGAGACCGTGTGGATGGCAGCCGCTTTCCCGACTGCAAGCGACCCCCCAAGATCGCGGCACGGAGGCCCTCGTACAGCTGCCGTTGCAGCGTCGTCCCGGAGCGGCCATCGAGCGAGACAACGACCGGAACGCCGCCAGACCGTTTGGCCATTAAAGTGGCTCCATCGCTCTACTCAAAATGTCACTTGCTGTGGTGCCATTCTACGAGTTAGCAATCTCTCATGGAGTCCGCATCCAGGCAACCTCGCGCGCGGTTGCAGCGGCACCCCGAACGGGCTGTGCCCGAGGAAGCGGCGGCGTTTCTCGCTGCCGGGCTGGTCGCGCATGTTGCCTTTGTGCAGAACGGCCAGCCGTTCGTGATCCCGATGGCATACCACTATGACGTCGCGGCGCCACGCATGTTGTATTTGCATGGGAGTCCCGGCAGCCGCTTGCTGCACCATTTGGGCGGGGGCGCGCCTGTCGCCATCGGGGTGACGCTCGTTGACGGACTCGTTTATTCGCGCACGGCGCTCTATCACTCGGTGAACTACCGCAGCGTGGTGTGCTTCGCGCGCGGCGCTCCGCGACTCGATCGTTCACAGACCACTGCAGTGCTCGAGGCGATGATCGCGCGATACTTCCCAGGCCGGCGTGCCGGCCGGGACTATGACGAACCGCTGCCGCGGGATATCGATGGGACGAGTGTCATCGCGCTCGAGATCGACGAGTGGAGCGCGAAGGCACGGCGCGGCGGCCCGACAGGACCACGCGACAACCAACCAGATGCGCCTGGCACCGCGGGCGTCATAGACCTCCGTTGTCCGTAAGCGTGCGGCGTGCGAAGTGTTCCGACGCGGCAACGATCGCGCGCGCGCTCCGCATTGCATTCGCCGAGTTCGAGCACCTCTACACGCCAGCGGCATTCGCCGCGACGTGTCCCGGGAGTGAAGAGATCGAGCAGCGAATCCGCGAAGGCCCCGTGTGGATCGCACTGCGTGACGAAGGCATTATCGGCACGGTGTCCGCCGACGCGCGCGGAAGGACCTTGTATATCCGCGGGATGGCTGTCGTACCGGGAGCGCGGGGACTCGGATGGGCCGGCGTCCTGCTCGATCAGATCGAATGTTATGCTCGGGCGGCTGGTTTTCCGATGCTCGAGCTCCGCACCACCCCATTTCTCACCACGGCAATCGCGCTGTACGAGCGCGCGGGGTTCCGCCGCACCGATACTGGGCCGCCCGATCACTTTGGAACGCCGACATTCACCATGACGAAAAACTTGGAGAACCGAGCGATGCCGACCACTAAATCCCACTTCTCTCTCGTGGCCGAAACTGCACCGCCCGAACCAGAGATCGCACACCAGCACTTCATCTCGAAGCTTGAGTTGGAAACGGATCCGTCCGACGTGCATTTCGACATGGAGCGGGGCGCGAACGGGTTCGTAGTCGTCGATGCGCGATCGGTCGAGGCGTACGCGCGGCGTCACATTCCCGGCGCCATCAACCTTCCCAGTCGCTCGATCAATGCCGAGTCCGCCGCTGTGCTGCCCAAGGACAAGGTGGTCGTCACCTACTGCTGGGGTCCCGGCTGTAACGCTTCCACCAAGGCCGCGGCCCGTCTGAGTAAGCTCGGGTTTCGCGTCAAAGAGCTCATTGGCGGGATCGAGTATTGGGAGAAGGAGGGCTACGCCGTCGAAGGGACGCAGCCGCCGGATGAGCGGCTTCATGGCTGACGGGTCCTTCACCGGTTTATCCGATCGGGCTGATCATGTGAGGGCAGCGCGGCCCACAGCGACTGCCGTAGTCCATCCGCTCGTACCACCAGCCGCGGTCAATGCACCTGTGTGCGAGCCGATTTACCAGAGCTCGGCGTGGAGCTTCGACAGTCTCGCGCAAGCGGAAGCAGTCTTCAGTGGCGTCGCAGTCGGCATCCCGCATCGCGCCTATGGTTCGCCCAACCATCGATTGCTGGAGAGTCTGCTCGCCGAGCTCGAGCAGGCGGAATCATGTGTGACCACAGCGGGTGGGATGTCCGCGCTTGCTGCTGTGTTCTGGACTTTGCTCGAGCCTGGCGCTCGGGTCATCGCCAGCCACGATCTCTTTGGGGTGACGGCGGCGCTGTTAGGCGATATGCAGCGCTGGGGCGTCACCACGACATATGTGGATGCCACCGACGTGGGCGTCGTCGCCGACGCGCTCAGGCAGTCGGCGCGCCTGGTTCTTATCGAGTCGATCTCCAACCCGCGGATGCGCGTTCCCGATATTGAGAGACTCGCAAGACTCGCGCACGACCATGGCGCGCTCCTCATCGTCGACAACACGCTCGCCGGACCCTACCACTGCAGGCCAATCACGTTTGGCGCTGACATGGTCGTAGAAGCCGCCACCAAGGCGTTGGCGGGTCATCATGACGTCGTCCTCGGCGCCATCGCGGCTAGACAAGAGATCATCACGCCCATGCGTTCGCTCATAGAACGTGCCGGACTCGGGCCGGGAGCGTTTGACGTCTGGCTGGCGCGCCGCGGGACGATGAGCTATGCGCTGCGCCAGGAACGCGCCAGCGCGAATGCGGCGCAACTCGCCGACTGGCTCGCTGCACGGGATGCGATACAGGCCGTGCATTATCCCGGACGAACCGACCATCCCGATCATGAGGTGGCGCGTCGCATGCTCACCAGTGGCTACGGCTCGATGCTGTCGCTTGAAATCGATACCTCGCACCTCGATGTGGATACCTTCCTCGCGGCCCTCGAGCACATTCGACTGGTTCACAGTCTGGGCGGGGCCGCGACGTCGCTATCCCATGCCGTCACGATGACACATCGATGTGCGGGCGAGGACCGACGACGCGAGCTCGGCCTGCACTGGGGCTTTTTTCGGATGTCCGTCGGCATCGAATCGATCGCCGATGTGATATCGGAGCTCGAGCGCGCGTTGCATGACGCGGCCAGCACCGAGCGTTAGCATGCCGCAGTGAATGACAAGCGTCGAGATTTTCACGACATTCCGCCCCTATCGGTTCAATCCCGTGCGGGGGACGGCATTCATGGAGCTCGAGCTGTGAGGTTATTGGCCTTCGGAGTCATCTATTTCGTCTGGGGATCCACGTTTCTTGCGATTCGCATTGGCGTGCTCGAGGTTCCGCCGCTGCTGTTCGCGGCGCTGCGGTTCTTTGTGGCTGGCCTCTTGCTGTTTGGCTGGATGATCGCGCGACGCGAGCCCATACCGGACAGGCGAGAATGGAGGTCAGTCTTCTTACTTGCTTTTCTGATCTTTCTTGTCGACTACGGACTACTGTTCTGGGCCGAGCAGCGCGTGCCATCGGGCATCGCGGCGGTCATGATGGCTACGATTCCGCTGTTCATGACGCTGTCGGAAATCATGCTACTGCAAACGCAGCGGCTGAGCGCTCGCCTGGCCATAGCGCTCTTGATCGGAGTTGCCGGAGTAGCAGTGCTGGTAAGTCGCTCGTTGAACCTCGGTGGAGCGCCGATCGACCGGGTGGGTGCTGTGGCTCTGATCATTGGAGCGATTAGTTGGTCGGTCGCATCCATACTGACGCGCAAGCTGCCACTGCCATCGTCCAAGGGAATGAGCTCGGGGGCGCAGATGTTGGTCGGAGGAGTGTTGCTGGCGCTCGCGGCGGGTGTGCTGGGAGAGTTCCGGAGTTTTCATCCGGAGAACGTCTCACGCGGTGCATGGCTTGCGTTGCTTTATCTGATCGTCGCCGGTTCGATCATCGGGTTCACGGCCTATGTGTGGCTGCTCCATCATGACTCGCCAACAAAAGTCGGGACCTATGCATATGTGAATCCGGTGGTGGCGGTGCTGATTGGGTATCTCTTCGGCGGTGAATCCCTAGGTCTGCGAACCCTCCTGGGAACGCTGCTGGTGCTGACTGCTGTGGTGGTGATTACGGGCCTGCGGGTGCGCGGCCGCCCGAAGAAAGGTGCGCTCTTCCGCGACCGCAACGAAGTACCGCAGATGACGTAGCTCCATAGCGTTTCAGATCGACCACCTCTCTACGGCGATCACAACTGGTCTCGTGCTCGATGCGCCACAGGAGGTCGTCCAAGCCGTGGTTGGGCTCGCGAACAATCCAAAGGAGTCCTGATGCCCCCGGCCGCCCTGATGCCGATCAACGGCAAGATCTGCTACATCGAGATTCCCGCCCTCGACATCCGGCGCTCGGCGGACTTCTACGCCAAAGTGTTCGGCTGGACGATCCGCAAGCGCGGCGACGGTGCCACGGCGTTCGACGACGCGACGGGCCAGGTGAGCGGCACGTGGGTGCTGGGGCGACCGGCGGCGTCACAACCCGGCCTGCTCGTCTATATCATGGTCGACAGCGTGGCCGCCACGATCGATACCGTCACCGCACAGGGAGGCACGCTCGTCCAGCCGATCGGCGCCGACGCACCCGAGGTGACCGCGAGATTCCGGGATCCCGGAGGAAACGTCATCGGCCTGTACCAGGAGCCCGGCCGCTAGACACGCGGTACCAGCCCCGGCCGTGAAAGTGTGCTTGACGGTCACGCGGCCCGGAGGTATCATCGGCTGATGCCGCTGCGTTCCAGTCATTTCTGCTTCATCTTTTTCTTCGCGACCCACTCCACGGGCCGTGACTGGAGACATGCGCGCGACTAGCTGAGCATCGGATCTCCCAGTTCACACCAGCGGCCCGTTTGCGAGAACGGGCCGCTGTTTTTTCGAGAGGCGAGGGAGGCATGACGACTGTCACGGTCGCGATTCAGGGCGAAGCAGGGTCGTTCAGCCATGCAGCGGCACTCCAGGCGCTCGGGCCTGCCATTCGGCTCGTGCCGTGCCCCAGCTTCGAGGATCTGTTCCGGGCGGTCGAGCGGGGGGACGCGGCGCGGGGAACGGTCCCCATCGAGAATTCGCTGGCGGGGTCGGTGCACGAGAACTACGACCTCCTGGGCGCGCACGCGCTCCACGTCGTGGGGGAAACGCAGGTCCGCGTCCGCCACTGTCTCATCGCCCGCCCCGGCACCGAGCGCGCCGCCATCCGCCGGGTGGCGTCGCACCCCGTCGCGCTGGCGCAGTGCCGCAGGTTCTTCACGGAGCACCCTGAGGTCATGCCGGTCCCGGCGTACGACACCGCCGGCAGCGTCCGCGACCTGATGGCGGGTCGCCCCGCGGCCGACGCTCGGCTCGCGGCCGACGCCGCCATCGCGTCCTCGCTCGCCGCCCAGCTGTACGGGGGCACGGTTTTGCAGGAAGGCCTGGAGGACCACGCCGAGAACTACACGCGATTTCTGGTGGTCGCGCGCGATCCCGCGCCGCCCGAGCTCGCCCGCAAGACGTCGCTCGTCTTCACCCTGCCCAACGTCCCCGGCTCGCTCCACCGGGCGCTCGGCGTGTTCGCCACGCGCGGATTGGACCTGACCAAGATCGAGTCCCGCCCGCTGCCGGGGCGGCCGTGGGAGTACGCGTTCTACCTGGATGTGGCGGGGGATCCGCGGGGCGCCGTCGCCGAGGCGCTGGCCGAGCTGCGCGGACTCGCGCGCGACTTACGGATTCTGGGCGCCTACCCCGGGAGCGACATCCCCGTCGCCAAGGGTTAGTTTCCGCCATGGCTCAGAAGCTTCGCAGCCGGACGATCACCGACGGCGTCCAGCGCTCCCCGAACCGCGCCATGCTCCGGGCGGTCGGGTTCGGCGACCGCGATTTCGGCAAGCCCATCGTCGGCGTCGCCAACGCCTACTCGACCATCACGCCGTGCAACCTCGGGCTCGACCTGCTCGCCAAGCGGGCGGAAGCGGCCCTGCGGACCGCCGGCGTCATGCCGCAGACGTTCGGCACGATCACGGTGAGCGACGGCATCTCGATGGGGACCGAAGGGATGAAGTACTCGCTCGTCTCCCGCGAGGTCATCGCCGACTCGATCGAAACCGCGTGCAACGCGCAGTGCATGGACGGCGTGCTCGTGGTCGGCGGGTGCGACAAGAACATGCCGGGCGCCATGATCGCGATCGCCCGCATGGACATCCCGGCCGTATTCGTCTACGGCGGGACGATCAAGCCCGGGCACCACGCGGGGCGCGACCTCACGGTCGTGAGCGTGTTCGAAGCCGTGGGGGAATACGCCGCGGGCCGCATCGATGCCGCCGAGCTCCTGGAGGTGGAGCGCCGGGCCTGCCCGGGCGCGGGGTCGTGTGGCGGGATGTTCACGGCGAACACGATGTCCTCGATCTTCGAGGCCATGGGGATGAGCCTCCCCTACTCATCCACGATGGCCGCCGAAGACGCCGAAAAGGCGGAGAGCGCCGCGCGCTCGGCCACGGTGCTCGTGGACGCGATCTCGCGGGGGCTGCGCCCGCGACAGATCCTGACCCGCAAGGCGTTCGAAAACGCCATCGCCATCACCATGGCCATCGGCGGCTCGACCAACGCCGTGCTGCACCTCCTCGCCATCGCCCACGCTGCGGAGGTGCCGCTCACGCTGGACGACTTCGGAGCCATCCGCGCGCGCGTACCGGTGCTGTGCGACTTGAAGCCGTCAGGACGGTTCGTCACGGTGGATCTTCACCGGGCGGGCGGCGTGCCCCAGGTCATGAAACTCCTGCTCGCGCATGGCGCGCTCCACGGCGAGGCGCTGTCGATCACGGGGCAGACGATCGCCGAGGTGCTGCGAGATGTCCCGGAGACGCCGCGGAAGGATCAAGAGGTGATCCGCCCGTGGGACCGGCCGCTCTACCCTCAGGGGCATCTCGCCGTCCTGCGCGGCAACCTCGCGAGTGACGGGGGCGTGGCGAAGATCACAGGCGTGAAGACGCCGCGAATGACCGGCCCGGCGCGCGTGTTCGACCGCGAGGAGGACTGTCTCGAAGCCATCCTCGCCGGCCATGTCAGGCGTGGGGACGTGCTCGTCATCCGCTACGAAGGGCCGAAAGGCGGGCCGGGGATGCGGGAGATGCTCTCGCCCACCTCGGCTCTCATCGGCGCCGGCCTCGGCGATGCGGTCGGCTTGATCACCGACGGGCGGTTCTCGGGCGGGACGTACGGCCTGGTGGTGGGGCACGTCGCGCCCGAGGCAGCCGTGGGCGGGACCATCGCGCTCGTCGAAGACGGGGACTCGATCACGATCGACGCGGAGCGGCGCGTGCTCCAGCTCGACGTACCCGAGGGCGAGCTGGCCAAGCGGCGAGCGCGGTGGAAGCCACCGGCGCCGCGCTACACCTCCGGGGTGCTTGCGAAGTACGCGAAACTCGTGTCGAGCGCGAGTGTGGGCGCGGTGACGGACGCCGGGCCCTAGCGTTCAAACCCTGACAATAGAGTCTCGGCCCGAAGTTCCCATCCTGAAGGATGGGCCCGCACGACACAACGCTGTACGCGTAGGGGCGCAGCATGCTGCGCCCCTACATCGATCATAGCCGGGCCGACGCTTTCAGCGTGGGAAACATCTAACTCGCTACCGGCGCCCGGGACGGCTGCTCCTGGGCGATCAGCCCGGCAATGCGGGCTCCCGGGTGACCGGAGAAGGCCTCCTTGAGCGCACGGCGACGTCCAATACGCGGACCCGTCTTGGCACTAGCGCAGTTCATCATTGCAGTCGCGGCAGCCGCTGCCATCCTGCTCGGTCATAGCCTACTCGGCCTTGTGCTATTTACAGCGTCCTTGACACTTCTCGCTCTGACGGATCGCTACCGCTTCCGCAACGTCGTGTCCGTGACGTTGAGCGTAGTCAACCCGCGGATGCTGCTGCTTATCCTGGCACAACTGGGCGGTGAAGGGCTCGTAAGGGTGCGGCTCCTGATGCGCAGTCGTTCTTCCACGAGGCAGCGTCATCACACTTCGTACACGCTGCCTTTTGAAGGGCGATGGCTTGTCGCGAGCGGCGGCAGCAGTTGGAGAACCTCGCACTCTTGGCATTTGATTGGCCAACGCTATGCCTACGACTTCGTCGCAGTTGACAAGCAGGGCCAGCGCCACCGCGCTACGGGCAGACTCAAGGAGGACTATCTCTCATACGGTCAGCCGGTCCTTGCGCCTGCAGACGGAGTCGTGGCGCACGTCCGCGACGGTGTCCGCGATGCTGTCGAGGTTGGGACCGGCTGGGTTGATTGGCGTTCAAGGGATTTTCGCGGCAACTTTGTCGTGATCAGGCATGCAGAGGCTGAATACAGCCTCCTGGCACACTTGGTACCGGGCAGCATCGCGCTGCGAGTTGGAGATCAGGTGCAGCGAGGACAGCGTGTTGGGTCCTGCGGACATTCCGGCCATAGCACCGAGCCACACTTACACTTCCAAGTGCAGGACCGCCGGAATTTCTTTCTCGCCGCGTCCCTCCCGGTGCCATTTACCAACACTGCGGTCAACGGAGAAAACCAGACAGACCCGGTCTACCTCAGTATCGGCGATCTCGTGGAGCGCGCCCAGTGAGCCCGCCTCCCGACCGGGCACGCCACCACGCTGTACGCGTAGGGGCGCAGCATGCTGCGCCCCTACATCCATCATAGCCGGGCCGACGCTTTCAGCGTGGGAAACATCTAACTCGCTACCGGCGCCCGGGACGGCTGCTCCTGGGCAATCAGCCCCGCGATCCGCGCTCCCATGGCCCGGGTTCCGAGCGCGGCCGCTCCCGGCTCGGCGATGTCCTGCGTCCGCGCGCCCTGCTCCAGCGCCAGCGAGATCGCACGCTCCACGGCGGCGGCGGGCTCCGCTAGGGTCAGTCCGTGACGCAGCAGCAGGGCGACCGTCGCAATCGCCCCGATGGGGTTGGCGACATCGCGGCCCGCGATGTCCGGTGCAGATCCGTGGATCGGCTCGAACAACCCCGGCCCCTCGCCGAGCGAGGCCGAGGGCAAGAGCCCCAGTGAGCCGACGAGCACCGCGGCTTCGTCGCTGAGGATGTCCC
>Ga0134062_10000259_pt1 | contig 15252 bp, 10 predicted proteins | sample 15_taG_19_FD_94468 | JGI IMG/M metagenome (GOLD analysis project Ga0134062, IMG submission 94468) | Grasslands soil microbial communities from the Angelo Coastal Reserve, California, USA - 15_D_Rain_20cm_2_09082015 | ecosystem: Environmental > Terrestrial > Soil > Grasslands ... | reverse complement strand
GTCGCCGCGGGCGATGACGGAGGCTCGCAATGACTCGTGTGGCAGTGTGTGCAGCGTTCCTCGTGCTTGCGGCCCAACCGCTGGCTGCGCAGTACTTCGGCCAGAACAAAGTGCAGTACCAGAACTTCGATTTCCGGATCATCCAGACCGAGCACTTCGAGGTCTACTACTATCCGGCCGAGCGGGCAGGAGCGCTCGACGCGGCGCGCATGGCCGAGCGGTGGTACGCGCGGCTGTCGCGCATCCTGCATCACCAGTTCCAGGGCCGGAAGCCGATCATCTTGTACGCGTCGCAATCCGACTTTCAACAGACCAACACGACCAGCGAAGACCTCGGCGAGGGAACCGGCGGTTTCACCGAGTTCTTCAAGCATCGCATGGTGCTGCCCTTTACCGGGGCCTACGCGGACTTGGAGCACGTGCTGGGCCACGAGATGGTGCACCAGTTCCAGTACGACGTGATCAGTCGCGGCCGCATCGGGGCCGGCGTGCAGACGCTGGTCAACGCCAACCTCCCCGGCTGGTTCATGGAGGGCATGGCGGAGTACCTCTCGATCGGCCCGATCGACCCACTCACGTCCATGTGGCTGCGGGACGCCTCGCTGGAAGGTCACCTGCCGACCGTCGAGGAGATGACGTACGACCCGCGGATCTTCCCCTATCGGTTCGGGCACGCGCTGCTGGCCTACGTCGGGGAGAAGTGGGGCGACGAGGCGATCGGGCAAATCCTCCAGGCGTCCGTGTCGAGCGGCGTCGAGGGCGGCTTCAAGCGCGCGCTCGGCATCACGCTCGACGACCTGTCGAGCGAGTGGCGCGACGCGGTGCAGACCACGTACCTGCCCCAGCTCGCCGACCACTACCGGGCGCGCCGCATCGCCCAGCCGCTGCTCACCCAGAAGCGCTCCGAAGGCACGCTGCATCTCGCCCCCGCCCTGTCCCCCGACGGGCGTGAGATCGCGTACTTCAGCGAGAAGAATTCCTTCTTCGTCGATCTCTACCTCGCCGACGCGGAGACGGGCCGGGTCAAGCGGCGGCTCGTGAAGTCCACCCTGAACTCGAACTACGAGAGCCTCCGCTTCATCAACTCGGCCGGCTCGTTTTCGCCCGACGGGCGCTATTTCGCCATCGCCGCGAAGCGCAAAGATCGCGACGATCTCGTGATCCTCGATGTGAAGAAGGATGAAGAGGTCCGCCGCATCCGCGTCCCGCTGAACGGGCTCACCACGCCGGCGTGGTCGCCCGACGGGAAACAGCTGGTGTTCACGGGATACGACGGCGGCCTCTCGGACCTGTTCGTCGTGAACGCCGACGGCTCGAACCTGCGTCGCCTCACGAACGACAAGTACGCCGATCTCGAGCCCTCCTGGTCCGCCGACGGGAAGACGATCGCGTTCGCGACTGACCGCGGAGCCGCGACCGACTTCGACGCGCTCAAGTTCGGCAACCTGCGGATCGCCCTGCTCCACCTCGACAACGGCTCCATCGAGGTGCTCCGCCACATGGACCAGGGAAAGAACATCGATCCCGCCTGGGCCCCGGACGGCCGGTCACTGGCGTTCGTCTCCGATCGCAACGGGATCAGCAACATCTTCCTGTACGACTTCTCCGACGGGAACATCTACCAGCTCACCGACGTGTTCACGGGAGTCTCCGGAATCACCGCGCTCTCGCCGTGCCTCTCCTGGGCGCACGAAGCGGACCGGCTCGCGTTCGCCTACTATGAGGACGGCGAATACAACGTGTACGCGGTCGACAACCCGCGCTCCCTCAAGCGCCAGCCGTACCAGGCACCGGCCACGCCCCCCGTGACGTCGCTGCTCGCCGCCCAGCGCCGGGCGCTCGGCGGGCCGGCGGCGGTCGCGACCGCCACGGCGGCGCCGGTCGACCCGGGGCCCCGCGCCGGCACGTCGGTGTATCGCTCGCCCACCGGCTTCCGGGCGTCAGGCACCACGCAATCGTCCGATACCGGTGCGGCGCCGGGGCAGGTGTCGATAAAAACCCTCATCGACTCGTCGCCCGCCCTGCCGGACACGAACGAGTTCACCTTCAGGCCCTATCACACCCGGTACAGCCCGGACTTCGTCGCGCGACCGACGATCGGGTACGAGCGGGATAACTTCGGCCGCGGCTTCTTCGGCGGCACGGCCATCTCGCTGTCGGACATTCTCGGCAACCACACCATGGTGTTCTCGGGCTCGGTGAACGGTCGTCTGAGCGAAGCCCAGGTGCTGGCCGCCTACATCAATCAGGCGCACCGCCTGAACTGGGCGTTCGGCGGGTCGCAGGATCCGCTGTACTTCTATTTGCCGACCCAGGTCCAATCCAACCCGTCCGACCCGAACACCGTGATCCTCACGCCGCGGCTCGAGCGGTTCGTGATCCGCGACATATTCGCGCAGGGATACTATCCGTTCAGCCGCTTTACCCGCGTGGAGATCGGCGGGCACTTTGCCAACATCACCCAGGATACGCTGCGGCAGGACTACCTCTTGGATCGGGGTTCCGGCGCCGTCCTGGGCATCGCGGACCCCGTGACGGGGAGCGGCCCCTCCGTCAGCTACTACGGACCGCAGCTCGCGCTGGTCCACGACAACTCGCTGTTCGGGTGGGTGGGACCGTTCGCCGGCTCTCGCTGGCGCCTCGAGGTCGCTCCCAGCTTCGGCTCGTGGAAATTCACCTCCGGCCTGGTCGACTGGCGGCGCTACTTCTTTGCCCGACCTGTCACGCTCGCCCTGCGCGGGCTGTTCTTCGGTCGCTTCGGGCGCGACGGCGACCTGTTCCCCCAGTTCCTCGGGAACACCAACTTGATACGCGGCTACACCGCCGGCTCGCTCATCAACAACGAGTGTCTCGCGGCGACCAGCGGCTGCCCCGAGCTGGACCAGCTCATTGGCTCGCGGTTCGCCGTCGTGAACGCCGAGTTGCGCTTCCCGCTGACGCGCAGCCTGGTGCTTGGCTTCCTCCCCGTGGGACTCCCTCCCATCGAAGGCGCCATCTTCTACGACGCGGGGCTCGCCTGGGACTCGAACTCCAAGCTCGAGTGGAGCCGATCCAGCACCGAAGATCCCGAGACCGTGCGCGCGCCACTTCGCAGCTGGGGCGGCTCGATCCGGATGAACTTCCTGGGTTTCGTCGTGCTGCGGTTCGACTACACCAAGCCCCTGAGCCGGCCGCACAACAATCCGTACTGGACGGTGAGCCTCGGCCCAACGTTCTAACTCCGCATCCCTAAACCACTTGTCCTGGCCTCGCCGGTTGCCTATCTTGTCCGGCGAGGCCATTTGCGCACCTGCGGATCGTACCTCCTCCTCACCAGCCTGGCGCTCTGGGGCTGCCGGTCCCGGGCGCCCGCCGCACCATCGTCGCAACCGCCTGCCAAACAGGCTGTTAGCCGAGCAGCCGCAGGCGCCGCTCGTACCGCCGGGGTCGCTATCCGCATCCCGACGAAAGGGGGCACCCCCAGGGTATATCGCCTCCCCACCATGGTGGAGATGCCCACCGCGATTCGGGGCAAGCTCCCGCCGGTCACCCGGGTGATTGGGCTCGACACCGAGGCGGAGTTCCTCTACGTCACGACCGCCACCAAGGACACGACCGCGAAGAAGAAGGATGCGCACGCGAAAAAGGACACGAGCGTCGCGCGCCCGAAGAGTGACGTCCTCGCACTCGATCTCGGCAGCGCCCGAGTCGACACCGTGGCCAGCGGCATCGAGCAGGCGACACTCGGTCCGGACGGCACCCTCTACACCGTGGACGCGAAGCGCCGGGTCGTGACGCTCGCGCGGCGGGTGCGGGTCGCCTGGCCGCAGCCTCTGCCAGGCGTGCCGCTGCAACTGTTCGGCGCCGCCGACCAGCGGCTCGTCGTGGCCGACCCCCCGGCGCTCATTACCGCCGCCGCCGATCAACCGCCCACCAGTCGGCCCCTGCCGGCCGGCAGCGACGTGGCGGCGACCCGCTGGGGCGACCTGGTCGGGGTGGCCGCCGACTCAGGTGTCGTCCTCATGGATCCGCTCGGCCGCCGCGAGGCCGGCTTCGTTCCGCTCGCCGATCACCCGCGCGCGCTGGTGTTCTCGCCGTCGGGCCACCGGATCTACGTCGCGCGACGCACGGAGCCCGGCCTGGCGGCGATCGACCGCTACGACCGCGAGGAGATCGACGGCATCGCGCTCCCGCTGCCCGCCGCCACCATCCGGCTCGACCCGCTCGGGCGGTGGTTGCTGGCCAAGCCGGCTGCTGGGGACTCCGTATTCGTCGTGGACCTGCCGGTGAAACGGCTCGTCGGGACGCTGGCGAGCGCGTGGCGTACGGATCTGCCGGCCATCGCCCCGGACGGCGCGCTGCTGGTGCGCCAGGGCGACGACGTGGTCGCGTACCGGCCCGACTCGCTCGCGGCCACGGGACGGGTAAAGGGAGGCGGTACGGACCTGTGGATGCTCACCGGGTGGCGACCCCGCGGCGCGTATCGCGGCGCGTTCGGAGACGCGGGCGCGCCGGCCGACCAGGGTGTGGCCTCCGATACGGCGGGGCCCGAGGGACCGATGTACGTGCAGGTATCGACATCGCAGAACGAGGCCTGGTCGTCGGAGATGGCGCAGCAGCTCACGCGCGCGGGACTCGAGGCGCGGGTGCTCCAGCCCCGCAATCCCGACGACGGCTACCGCGTGGTGCTCGGGCCGTACCCCACCCGGGCGCAGGCCGAGGGCATCGGTCGCAAGCTCGGCCGCCCCTTCTGGATCTACCAGCCGACGCCGTGACGGTTCGCCCCCTGCCACGCTCGCGTCTCGACGCGCTGGTGCCGTCACTGGTCACCGGGCAAGCACTCGTGGCGCTGGTGCCGGCGACGGGGGACCTGAAATGGGCTGCGGGTGCCGCGTGGGACGTGGCTCGGGCCGCGGCGCTCGCCGACCGGCGGATCGCGCTCGTGGACCTGTGGCTCGAGCACCCGACGTTGCACGAAACGGTCGGGCTCACGCCCACCGAGGGGATCGTGGATGCGTTCGAGTACGATGTGTCGCTCACCAAGGCGGCGCACGAGGTCGACCGCGTGTTCTTCATCGCCGCGGGCACCGTGACGGCGCGCGCCGGCGACCTGTTCGCCAACCCCCGTTGGAAGAAGCTGCAGGGCGGCTTCAGGGTCGAGGACGCCTTGCTGCTCCTGTACCTCTCCGCGGGCGCGCTCGCCCGGCTCTCCGCGGTCCCGGACGGAATGATCGTGCTGTCGCCCGACGGCTACGAACCCGAGTCGTCGATCGGCCAGGGGATCACGGCGGTGATGGAGCGCGGCGTTCCGTTGCTGGGCGTGGTGCGCGAGCGCTGGACGCCCGAAGCGGACCCCCGATCGGTCGCGCCGCCGCCGGGGCGCGTCTCGGCCGCGGTGCGGCGTCCTTCGCATCGGCTGGCCCGGCCCGCGCTCGTGGCCGCGACGCTGGCCGTGGGCGCGGCGGGCGGCTGGGGGCTGCTCGCACGCGGGGCCGAGCACCGCCGGGCGCCCACGCCGCTCCCCGCCTCCCCCGCCCCGGTGCGCGCACGACCGGTCGCCGCGGCGCCGGCCCGGCAGGTCGATTCGCTCCCCTGGACCGTGCAGCTCGCGGCCTATGCGAGACTCGACAAGGCGCTCGCGCTCGCGGACCGCCTGGCGGCGGACGGCGTCACCCCGTTCGTGACGCCGATCGCGCTGGACGATCCGGGAGGGGGCAGCACGGTGTGGTATCGCGTGCTCGCCGGCGCGTTCCCGACGCGCGACGCCGCCGTCGGCGCCCGCTCCGGGATGTGGAAGCACGGGCTCGCCGCGCGCGGCCAGGGCGATGTGCTGCGCGCTCCGTACTCCTTCTCCCTCAGCGATCGAGCGCCCCCCGCCAGCCGCCTGCGGGCGCGGGGCATTCCAGCCGTGTCGTGGGGCACGGGATCACGTTTGTTGGCGGGCGCGTTCGAGACGCCCGAGCAAGCCAGCCTCCTCGAAGCGCGGCTCAAACGGGCCGGCGTCCAGGCCACGCTCGTCACCCGGATCGCGGGGGAGACCACTCCATGAGGCTGACCCGACTCGAGTTGTCGGGCTTCAAGTCGTTCGCGGGCGCGGTCGAGCTGCCGTTCGAAGCGGGAGTCACCGCGATCGTAGGGCCGAACGGCTGCGGCAAGTCCAACATCTCCGATGCCGTCCGCTGGGTCCTGGGCGAGCAGTCGCCGCGCTTGCTGCGCGGCGGCAAGATGGAAGACGTCATCTTCCAGGGCTCGACCGGGCGCCGGCCGGTGAACGTGGCGGAGGTCTCCCTGGTCTTCGACAACTCGGATGGAACCCTCCCGATCGCGTATCAGGAAGTCCTCGTCACACGCCGGCTCTCCCGCTCGGGGCAGAGCGAGTACCTGCTCAATCGCTCGGCGGTGCGGCTGCGTGACATCCAGGACCTGCTGCGCGGCACCGGCCTGGGGGCCGACGCCGCCGTGGTGATGGAGGCGAGAATGATCGAGGCGCTGCTCTCCGAAAAGGCGGAGGAGCGGCGCGCCCTGTTCGAAGAGGCCGCCGGGATCGGGCTGTACCGCGATCGCAAGACGAGCACGGAGCGCCGGCTCGAGGAGACGGCGGCGGATCTCGCCCGGCTCGAGGACCTGGTCAGCGAGGTCCAGACGCAGGTGCGGAGCCTGGCGCGCCAGCGCGGCAAAGCGGAGCGCCACGGGAAAATGATCGAGGAGCGCTTCGGCATCGCCCTGACGCTGGTGCGCCGCGAGCTCGAAGACTTCGATCTGACGCTCGGCGGTCTGGGTCAGCAGGCCGAGCAGCTGGCGGCGGCCCTGCCCGAGGAGCGGGCCCGCCTCGAAGCGGCGGAGCGGGAGCGGGAGGCGGCGGTCCTAGCGCGGCACACGGCCGAGGCGCGTCGCACCGAGGTGGAGCGCCGCCTGGCTGATGCGAAGCTCGAGTCGGGGCGGCTGGAGGGCGACCTGGCGCTCGCCGCCGAGCGGCTGCACAACGCCGGCCAAGGGCGCGCCACCGCCGGGCGGCGGCGGGACCAGGAAGAAGCCCGCGCCTTGCAGGCGGAGCGGGAGCGAGCGGCGGCCACCGCCGAGTGCGAGGCGGCGGAGCGCGACCTCGCCTCGGTCGGGCAGGAGCTGACAGGGCGGAGCACGCTGGAGCAGGAGGGGCGCGACCGGCTGCTGGCCCAGCGGGCGGCGGTGCGCGAGCTCGAGGAGGACTTGCAGCGGCGGGCGGAGGCGGTCCGCGCACTCGAGGGCGAGCGGGCGGCGCTCGAGCGGGAGCGGGCCGAGCTGGGGCAGCAGCTCGCGGACGCGTCGCAGGAGCGTGCCCGGCGCGCGGAGACCGAGTGGGCGGCGACCGCCCAGGTGGGCGCGCGGGCGCAGGAGGCGGCGGCCCTCGCTCGCGCCGCGGCCGAGGCGGCAGCCGCATTGGAGCAGGCGCGGCGGCGCGTGGCCGAGCTCAAGGAGCAAGAGACGCATGAGCGCACCGCACGGCGCCAAGCCGAGGCGGCGCTCGCACAGGTGACGGCGCGGCGCGACGCGCTCGCCGAGCTCGAGCGCGAGCGCGTGGGGCTCGCACCGGCGGCCCAAGCGCTGCTCAAAGCGCGGGCGCGGTTCGGCGACGCGGTGATCGGGCCGCTGTCGGACTTCTTGCGCACCAGCCGGCGCGACGCGGTGCTCGCGGAGCAGCTCTTGGGCGAGTGGCTGCACGCCGTGCTGGTGCGCGACGCCAACGCCGTCGAGACGATCCGCCGCTGGCACGAGGAGGTGCAGCCCGGGCCCCTGGTGCTGCTGCCCAGCGTGCCCGGGCCGCGGCTCGCCGCCGACGGAAATCCCCTGAACGACGACCTGCGCGTGGACGGCCCGGCGGCCGCGTGGGTGCGGGCGCTCCTCGCGGGCAACGAGGTCCTCGACGGTGGCGAGGCAGGGCGGACGGGGGGGCGCGCGCTGCGACGGGCTAACGGTGCCGTGTTCCTGGCCGGGACCACGGCCGGGGGTCCTCTCGAGCGGCGCGCCGAGCTCGAGGGGCTCGAGCAGGAAGTGCGAGAGACACAGGTCAACGGGGGCGACGCTGCCACGACGCTGGAGCGAACGCTCGCCGAGCTCGCCGCCGCCGAGGCCGCGTGTGCCGCCGCGGGGGAAGCGGCCGAGCGCGCTCGGCAGCAGGAGCTCGAAGCGGGCGCGGTAAAGGACGACGCCGAGCGCGCCGCCGCCCACGCGCAGCGCGAGGCAACCGAGGCGACCGCGCAGGTCGAGCGGCTGTCGACTCGCTTCGCGGAGGTGGAAACCCGGCTCTCGGCCTTGCACGCGGATGTCGAGCGACACGAGGTCGAGCGCGTGCGCCTCGACGAGCGCCTCGGCGGGGAGCGCGCGCGGCTCGTCGACCTCGAGGCGCAGCAGGAGGCGGCGCGGGAGCAGCGGGTGCGATGGCAGGTGGATGCCGCCCAGGTCGAGGCACGGCTCGGCGCCGCGCGCGAGCGGGCCGGCCGCGCCGCGGCCGAGGCCGAGGAAGCACGCCGCCAGTCTACGGCGCTCGCCGACGAGATGAGCGCGCTCGAGCACGAGACCGCGACCCTCACGGCGCAGCGGACCCAGTGGGAGGACCAGCTCAAGGAGCGCCGCCTCGCGCTCGTCGCGCTGGAGGCGGCCGCCGGGGAGGCGGGGGCAGAGGTCGAAGCGGCGGACGCACGCGTGGCCGAGACCGAAACGGCGCTCGAGGACGTGCGCAAGGCGTTGGACGCCCGTGGCGCGGAGGAGCACAAGCTCGAGCTCGAGCGCACGGAGATCGTGGGCCGCCGACGCGGGCTCGTCGCGCGGGTCGAGGCCGAGTGGCGCAAGCCCCTCGATCAGCTCCTCGCCGAGGCACCCGTGGTAGCCGGCGACCTCGAGTGGCTGCGCCAGGAGGACGAGCGATTGCGGGCGGCGATCGACGCGGTCGGACCCGTTAACGCCCTCGCGGTGGACGAGCACGGCGAAGAGGTCAAGCGCCTCGAGTTCCTGATGACGCAGCGGAATGACCTCGTGGCCGCGCGCCAGTCGCTCCAGCAAGCGGCGCGCGAGATCGACCAGACCGCGAAGGCGATGTTCCTCGACTCGTTCGGCAAGGTGCGGGACAACTTCCGCACGGTCTTCCAGACGCTGTTTGGCGGCGGCGAGTGTGACGTGCGCCTCGCCAACGAGGACGAGCCGCTCGAGAGCGAGATCGAGATCCACGCGGCGCCGCGCGGCAAGCGCACGCAGCGGATTCACCTGCTGTCGTCGGGCGAGCGCACCCTCGTCGCGGTGTCGCTCTTGTTCGCGATCTTCCTCACCAAGCCGAGCCCCTTCTGCCTGCTCGACGAGGTGGACGCCCCCCTCGACGACGCCAACGTGGGCCGCTACGTGCGCCTACTCGCGGAGTTCAAGGACCTGACGCAGTTCATCGTCATCACCCATAACCCCCGCACCATGCAGGCCGCCGACGCCGTGTACGGCGTCACCATGCAGGAGCCCGGCGTTTCGACCATCGTCGGCGTGCGACTCGGTCAGATGGAGCCGGTCTAATTGGACCTGGTCACGGTCGGCACCGGGACGGTCGCGCCGTCGGCCACCCGGACGTCGGCATGCCACTGGGTGAGCCGGGGGAACCTCAAGATCCTGCTCGACTGCGGCGCGGGGGCGCTGCACCGCCTCGCCCAATTCGGCCTGCCGTGGCACCAGGTCACCCACGTGATCCTGTCGCACTTCCACCCGGACCATTGGGGCGAGCTGCCGATGCTCGTCTTCGCCCTCAAGCACACGACGGTGCCGCCGCGCCGCGAGTCGCTGGTGATCCTCGGCCCCCGCGGGGTGGTGCGGCTCGTGAAGCAGCTCGCCGAGGGCTATGGGTCGTGGCTGCTCGACCCCGGCTTCCCGATCGGCATTCTCGACCTGCAGAACGGCGAGCCGTTCCCGCTCGATGCCGAGGTGAGCCTCGAGACCTTCCCGGTGCCCCACACCCCCGAGAGCGTGGCGCTGTCGCTCACCGCGCCCGAGGGACGGCTGGTCTATACGGGCGACACCGGGCCCTCGAGCGAGCTGGCCCGGTGGGCCGCCGGTGCCGACCTGCTGCTCGCGGAGTGCTCGCTCCCCAAGGAGATGGCCATCGACAGCCATCTCACCCCGGAGCAGGCGGGCGAGCTGGCCCGGGACTCCAAGGCGCGGCAGCTCGTCTTGACGCACTTCTATCCGCCGGTTGAAACTTCGGACCCGGCGCGGACGGCGGGGACGCGGTTCACCGGACGGGTGACGGCGGCCCGCGATGGCGACCGGTTCACCATCGGAGGGAAGTAGCGGTGCTGATCGTGATGCGCCACGGCGCGACGGAGGCGGAGGTCCGGCGCGTCATCGCGGTGATCGAGGAGATGGGGTACAAGGCCCGGCCGATGCCGGGGGCGCAGCGCACGGCCATCGGGCTGGTCGGGAACGACGGCCGGGTCGACGCCTCGCGCTTGGAAGGCCTCCCCGGCGTCCAGGACGTCATCCACGTCACCAAGCCGTACAAGCAGGTGAGCCGGGAGTGGAAGGCCGAGAACACCGTGGTGCGGCTCCCGGGCGGCGTCGCGGTGGGCGGCACCGAGGTCGTTACCATCGCGGGACCCTGCTCGGTCGAGAGCGAGCGGCAGATCATCGATGCGGCGCGGCAGGTGAAGGAGGCCGGAGCCGTGATCCTGCGTGGCGGCGCCTGGAAGCCGCGCACGTCACCGTACGCATTCCAGGGGCTGGGACGGCCGGGGCTCAAGCTGCTCGCGAAGGCACGTGAGGAGACGGGCCTCCTCATCTGCACCGAGGCGATGGATCCCGAAGGCGTGGGTTACGTGGCCGAGGTCGCGGACATCATCCAGATCGGCGCCCGCAACATGCAGAACTCCTCGCTGCTCAAGGCCGCGGGCCGGGCGAAGAAAGCGGTGCTCCTGAAGCGCGGGATGGCCGCCACCATCGAGGAGCTGCTCCTCTCGGCGGAGTATCTGCTCGCCGAGGGCAACCACGATGTGATCCTGTGCGAGCGCGGCATCCGCGGGTTCGACACCGCCACGCGCAACGTGTTCGACCTCACCGCCATCCCCGTAGTGCACAAACTGTCGCACCTGCCGATCATCGCGGATCCGTCGCACGGCACGGGACTGCGCGACAAGGTGATCCCGATGGCCCGCGCGGCCGTCGCCGCCGGGGCGGACGGCATCATGGTCGAAGTGCATCCCAACCCCGAGCAGGCGCTGTCGGACGGTGCGCAGACCCTGTTCCCCGACCAGTTCGCCCAGCTGATGCGCGAGGTCCGCGTGATCGCAGAGGTGATCGGGCGGCGGGTGGCCGAGCCGGCGTCGGTGGGCGCTTGAGACAATTGCGGATTGCGGAATGCGGATTGCGGATTTGATCGGATGGCGTCGGCCCAGCCAGGGACCGTTCGCGGCACGACGCGCGCGCGTACAATCCGCAATCCGCAATCCGCACTCCGCAATCGCCGCGCTCGGCTTCTCCCTCGCGCTCCAGAGCCCCGACCCCTGGCCCATCCTCGACCGCGCGAGCCAGACCTATCAAACGGTCACCAGCCTCTCGGCCGACTTCGTCCAGATCATCACGAATCCGATGATCGGCACGCCCGACACAACGCGCGGCAGGCTGTACCAGATGCGCCCCAGCCGCTTCTCCATGCGGTTCACGGCCCCGAAGGGTGATCGCATCGTGGCGGACGGCCGCTTCCTCTGGCTGTACACGCCGAGCACCACGCCCGGTCAGGTCATCCGGTCACGCATCCCCGAATACGGCACCACCGGCCCCAATCTGATCGGACAGTTCGTGGAGCAACCGCGCGAGCGCTATACGGGGCACTACGTCCGGGCAGACTCGCTGCCGGACAGGGTGGGTGGGGGCGGGGGCACCCTCGACGTCATCCGGCTCGTGCCGAAGGGGCGCGACGCGCCCTACAGCGAAGCGACGATCTGGGTGAGTCGGGAGGACGCGCTGGTGTATCGTGTCGACATCGTCGAGAGCTCCGGCCAGGAGCGCACCGTGATCCTGCGAAACATCCGGGTGAACGCCGGCGTGCCCGGTCGCGAGCTCACGTTTTCCACCCCGGCCGGCGTGCGGGTGGTGGATCAGTAAAACAGATCCTTGACAGCGCCGCGCGGCGGCAATAGGCGGCGGCAATAGAAGGAAGAATAGAAGACAGAGTGTCGTTCCCTCCTTTCCCTATTCCCGAACGGAGCGAGACTGTCATCCTGAGCGCCGCAGGCGCGAAGGATCTGCTTGTGAGTGCCGCAGGCCTTCCTAGGATTGATCCCGCAGAATTTGCTCGTCCAACCAACGGTCGACGATGCTCTTCCGAAAGCGCCACTCCTTTCCCAGCTTCGCGGCCGGAATCCGTTTCTCCTGTGCCCACTTGTAGATGGTCTGCGGGGTAAGCCGCAGATACCGAGCGACTTCTTCGAGTGTCAAGATCTCGTTGTCACCATCCCGAGTCATGGGCGCTTGCGTCGATGGCTCGAGTCGGCCACCGTGTCGATCGGCGGAATGACGAAGCCGCGAAATCGGGGGATCGAGTCTTGCCTGCCGGGTGAGGGAGTCGGCTTCTCGTCTCCGTGCATGAGCTTGTTCACCGCGTAGATGATCGCGGCGTAGAAGTTGCCCTGATACGAGCCGAACACCTGAAAGGGCTGGTTGCGGTCGCCGAGGAACGGGCGAAGACTCCAGGCCAATTGGATGCCGACGAAGGCGAACAACAGCGCCCACGCGCGCATGATGGTGAGAGCCTTCCGAGGATAGACGCCGCGCTTCTCGCAGACCACACTGAGCCCCTCATGCAGTGCATACATCCCGAACAGCCCCGCTACGCCGGCGATCGCGATGTTCAGCAGGTGTTGGAAGTAGTAGTTCGCGCCGGTGATGAGAAAGAACGCCGTGATCGGCACGAAGGCGGCGAGCAAGACGGAGGTGAGCGCCAGCGCGCCGAACACCAGCACGGCCACCTGCAGCAGGCGCAACCGGGAGCCGACGAGAACCTGCACCACGAAAAACGCGGGAAAACACACGGCGAACGTCGCGAAGAACAGAAACGGCAGTTTGACGCCCGCGGACACGGCCTGCGCGGGACCCGAATAGGCGCCCGCGACGAGGCCGAAGAACCCGGCAAGGACTATGATCGTGACGACGGCGTAGCGAAGCTTGCTCCGAAGCGCGACGCCCTCGACGACCTCCTCGAAGAAGCGCTCTCGGTCGCTCAGCAGCGCCTTGAGGAAATCGGAGTAGCTCGTGATCGGCTGGTCTCGAGCCATGGCCGGGGCCCCACCGCGGGTGTGAGACCCAAGTTATCTTTTTACTACTGTTATGTCAAGTTTAGTGATGTTATCTGATGTTTACTGGAGCTGGTCCGGCGCGAGCGCCCCTGCGACCTGGGCGGCGGTCGCTTCGTCCATCCCCCCCTTCTGCGCCAACTCGAGGGCCGCTCGCCCGAGCGCGCGATACAGCACGGCGTCGTCGTGCGTCAAGGCCTCGAGATGGCGGCGGATGGTCGTTGCATCGCCCCGCGCTACGGGACCGGTGAGCGCCGCCATCGGCTCCTGGCGGGTCAGGTTCTCGAGCGTCCCCTCCACCAGCGGCCGCAGTGCCCGCCACGCCTCCGCGTCCGAGAGCCCGGCATGCCGCAACAGCCGCTGCGCCACCGCCTCCACCACCACGAAATAGTTGGAAGCGAACACCGCGCTCGCGTGATACATCGGCTTGGCCTTGGACGGGATGTGAAACGGCCGCAGGCCGAGATCGTGCGCCAGCGCCTCGGCCGCCCGCACCGCGGGGGGCATTCCCTCGACTGCCGCCCAGGCGCCCTTCAGCCGGTCCGCTGCGTGCGACGGATCGGAGATGGTCTGGAGCGGATGGAGGGACCCGAGGGCCGCGCGGGACCCGACCAGGGGGCCGAGCGCTTCTTGACCTTGGGAGCCGGAGAGGTGCAGCACCACCTGGTGGCGGTGGATCGCTCCTGCGCGGGCCAGTGCTTCGGCGAGGGGCCGGATGGCGTCGTCCCGCACGGCCAGAATGACGACGCCCGCCTCGGCGATCCAGGCGGGCGCGGCGTTCTCCGGGCCAACGGTCAGCGAGAGGGGTTTCGGGACCGGTTTCTTGCTGCGGCCGTGGAGGCGGACGTCGTAGCGTCTCCCCTCCCCCACGCGCGCGAGCGCGAGCGCCAAGCCGACACCGGCGCGGCCGGGTCCGATGATCCCCACGACGTGGGGCGCCACCTCAATTCCGCAGGGTCGCCGGTGCCTGGGCGGCCGCTAAGGCGAGGAGATCCTGCGGTGACTTGGCGCGGCGTGCCAGGCCCAGCGCGGCCTGCACCTGGCGGTCTTCCTCCTTCTGGCGGCGCACTTCCGCCGGACGACCGAACACGTAGCGTGCGATCTCGTATCCCAGGTCCTGGGTGATGACATCGTGGGCGCCCGCGATGACACTGTCCGGCAGCGCGACGCCGCGCGCCCGCAGCCGCCGGATGACCTCGTCCGCCATCTCCGCCGTGACCGAGAAGTCAGGACTCTTCACGCGGCCCGACGTCTTGATCTCGAGCGCGTAGGCGGTGCGCACGTCCCAATAGGTAGGGATCTTGTTGCCCAATGCTTTGACGAAGGCGCGCTCCGCGGTCGTGAACGTGTCGGGCGTGACGAACAGGTCCGGCCGGATCCCGCCGCCGCCCAGGACGACCCGGCCGTGGTCGGTGTGAAAGACCAGGGAGGAATCGACCTTCGTGCTGTCGTGGCCCAGCTCGGCGGCCTCGGCCTGCGCGAACTGGTCCTCTTCGTTCTTGCTCTTGCGCTGAATCGTCCGGCCGCTCGGCGTGAACCAGCGCGCGGTCGTGAGCTTCAACGCCGTTTCGGGCGTGAGCTGCCACAGCGACTGCACCAGCCCCTTCCCGAAGGTCGGCGTTCCGACGACGACCGCGCGGTCGTGATCCTGCAGCGCGCCGGTAATGATTTCGGCCGCGCTCGCGGTGCCGCCGTTTGTGAGCACTACCACCGGCAGGTGCGGCCACGGCTGTGGCTTCGCGTCGCGGTAAGTCTTCGACGTGGTGGGCGCGCGGCCCCGGGTCTCCACGACTTCCTGTCCCGGGTCGAGGAACAGCTCGCTCACCGCGACGCCCTGGTCCAGCAATCCGCCGGGGTTCCCCCGCAGATCGAGCACCAGCGACTTCATCCCCTTCTGCACGAGACCGTTCACCGCGTCGGTGAGCTCCTGGGCGGACGTCTCGCTCACGGGCGTGAGCAGCACGTAGCCGACCTTGTC
>Ga0134062_10000255_pt1 | contig 15464 bp, 13 predicted proteins | sample 15_taG_19_FD_94468 | JGI IMG/M metagenome (GOLD analysis project Ga0134062, IMG submission 94468) | Grasslands soil microbial communities from the Angelo Coastal Reserve, California, USA - 15_D_Rain_20cm_2_09082015 | ecosystem: Environmental > Terrestrial > Soil > Grasslands ... | reverse complement strand
TAACGGTACAAGTGGGAATCTTCTCTAGTCTGATTGGCTACGACTCGTTGTACGCGAAAGACAACTTCAACCACACGCGGCCTTGGGGAGCCGACCTTACGCCGTATCTAATGATGGGTGTGAACGCGAGTTACCCGTTCTTAGAGAGGCTTACGGTAACGGTGTTCGTCGTTAATGGGTATTGGCACCTCGCCAATGCCAATCACGTCCCCAATTCGGGAGCACAAATCGCGTACAAAGTGACCGGTCATACGACTTTGAAGGAAACGGTTCTTTTTGGCCCGCATCAATCCGATACGGGATTTGAATTCTGGCGATTCCTGTGGGACAGCACTGCCGAGTGGAAGACGGACCGTGTTACCACCGCATTGGAATACCATGTCGGGACGGAAAGAGTTGCAACCTTCGGGGCTCCCCGCGCCCTTTGGATGAGCGCGCAGTTGCCCCTACACCGGGTCTTCACCAAGAACTGGAGCGCAACAGTGCGCCCGGAGGTTTATTGGGACCGCGACGGCCGCATGACCGGCGTCTCCCAAACCGTTAAGGCAAACACGACAACGCTCGAATATCGCATCCCCTATCGCCGGGCCACCACGATTGTGAGGTTGGAGCATCGTATTGACGATTCGCGCGGGCCTGGGGGCGGCTTCTTCCGTGGCGGTGAGGTGGCGCCAGGGGTTGTTGGCCTGACCCCCACACAAAATCTGTTGATCTTGGGAGTTATCGTGACATTCGACTCTCACCTTCAACCCTAGAGGAGTTGAAATCATGTTGGACATGGTATTCATCGCTGCGATCGCGTTGTTCGTCCTCATCGCGGTCGGTTACGTTCGCGCGTGCGAGAGGATAAGGGGCGCAAAATCATGAGCTTGGGCACGGCGTTCCTTCTGATTATCTGCGGGATTCTCATCGGCTACTTGCTTTACGCACTCCTGAAGGCGGAGCAGTTTTGACTATGACGGCTAATGGTTGGTTTCAAATTCTCTTTTATCTGCTGGTGATTTTGCTCCTCACCAAGCCCATAGGTGTCTTCATGACGCGGGTGTTCAATCGCGAGAAGACCTTCCTTGATGCGCTGCTGCGCCCTGTCGAAAAGCTCGTATATCGGCTGACCGGCGTTGATGAACATCGGGAAATGCGGTGGACGGAATACACAATCGCGATGCTCCTGTTTAGCGGCGTTTCCATGGCCCTTCTGTACCTGATCGAGCGCACACAGAAATGGCTCCCGTTCAACCCGCAGAAACTTCCAAATGTCGAACCCGGTCTTGCCTTCGGCACGGCGGCTTCTTTCACTACAAATACAAACTGGCAGTCGTATGTGCCGGAAACCACCATGAGTTACTTCACGCAGATGGCGGGGCTCGCGTACCACAACTTCGTCTCGGCTGCGGTCGGCATGGTGCTGGCGATCGTGGTCATTCGCGGCATCGCCCGCAGGGAAACCGATAAGCTCGGGAACTTCTGGGTGGACACTACCCGTTGCCTATTGTGGGTTTTGCTACCGTTTTGTTTAGTTGGTTCCATGGTTCTCGTTTCGCAGGGAGTGATCCAGAACTTCAAACCATATGCCACGGTCGAGTTGCTCGAACCTCAAACGGTGCAGGGGACTAACGCGGACGGCAAGAGCAGCACCCAGCGAGTCACGCAGCAAGTGATTGCGCAAGGACCGGTCGCGTCCCAGGAAGTGATTAAGGAATTAGGCACCAACGGTGGAGGGTTTTTCAATGCGAATAGCGCGCATCCTTTTGAAAATCCCACGCCGTTGTCGAACTTTTTCGAATTGGTATTGATTTTCGCAATTCCTTCCGGCCTGACCTATACGCTTGGCCGCGTGACAGGCTCCGAACGTCATGGGTGGGCCGTTTGGGCGGCGATGGCTTTCCTGTTTCTCGCGGCCGTAACAGCGACGTACTGGGCAGAAGCCAAAGGCAATCCGCTCCTTTTGGGCACCGACCAACGCGCGCATGCCCTGCAATCCGGCGGCAACATGGAAGGGAAGGAGACCCGTTTTGGAATCGCGAACTCCGTTCTTTTCGCCGCCGCAACTACGGACGCGAGTTGCGGAGCGGTCAACAGCATGCACGATTCCTACACACCCCTTGGGGGAATGGTACCGCTGATCAACATAATGCTCGGTGAGGTGGTTTTCGGTGGCGTAGGCGCGGGCCTTTACGGGATCTTCGTTTTTATCGTCCTGGCTGTATTCATCGCGGGATTGATGGTGGGACGCACACCGGAATACTTGGGCAAGAAGATCGAATCGTACGACGTCAAAATGGCCATGCTTGCCGTTCTCATTTTGACGTTTACGATTTTAGGCTTTTCCGCATTTGCCGTCGTTAGACCTTTCGGAACGGCGGGCGTTTCCAATCCCGGACCTCACGGACTGTCGCAAATCCTTTACGCGTACGTTTCATCGGCAGGGAACAACGGTTCCGCTTTTGCCGGAATCAACGCCAATACCATGTGGTACAACACCAGCACCGGCGTTGCCCAGTTGCTCGGCCGCTTCTTCATGATCATTCCGATCATGGCCATTGCGGGAAACCTTGCGAGGAAGAAAACGGTGCCCGAATCAGCGGGGACTTTTCCCGTGACCGGCGCTTTGTTTGCCACCCTGCTGGTGTCCACCATTTTGATTGTTGGAGCGCTGACTTTCTTTCCTGCTCTAAGCCTTGGGCCAATTCTTGAACATCTGCTCATGGCCGCAGGAAAGGTCTTTTGAGGAACAATGAGTACATCTGGCCAAGTCAAATCCAAGCCCCTCGCCGACAAGAAGATTGTGGTTCGCGCGATTGTGGGTTCGATTGCAAAGCTGCATCCGCGCATCATGGTGAAAAATCCGGTCATGTTCGTTGTGGAAGTGGGCGCCCTACTGACGACCATGCAATTGGTACTGGATGCCTTGCATCACACAGGGTTATTCGGCTTCGGTCTGCAGATTACGTTGTGGTTGTGGTTCACCGTGCTTTTCGCGAACTTTGCGGAGGCCATGGCCGAGGGCCGTGGAAAGGCTCAAGCGGATACGCTGCGGAAGGCACGAGCCGAAACGCAGGCACATCGCTTGCGGGCGGATGGCTCGTTGGATGTTGTGCCAAGCTCGAAGCTGCGATCAGGCGATGTTGTTGTCGTAAGCGCCGGAGAATTTATTCCCGGCGACGGCGAAGTGATCGAAGGGGTGGCATCGGTCGACGAATCCGCGATTACCGGGGAGTCCGCTCCCGTCATTCGTGAGTCCGGTGGCGACCGCTCGGCGGTGACAGGCGGAACGCGCGTACTGTCTGACCAGATCAGAGTTCGCATCACATCGAATCCCGGTGAAACATTCTTGGACCGCATGATTAAGTTGGTCGAGGGAGCTTCGCGGCAGAAGACCCCGAATGAGATTGCGCTGAACATCCTTTTAGCCGGATTAACCATCATCTTTTTGCTCGCGGTAATCACTCTACAGCCATTCGCTATCTATTCCGGGGCGCCGCAAAGTATTTTTGTGCTCGTTTCGCTCTTGGTGTGCCTAATCCCGACCACAATCGGCGGCCTTTTGTCGGCCATCGGAATCGCAGGCATGGATCGCATGATCCAAAGAAACGTCATAGCCATGTCGGGGCGCGCTGTGGAAGCATCCGGAGACGTCGACGTGTTGCTCCTGGACAAAACCGGTACGATCACGCTGGGCAATCGCGAAGCAACGATGTTCTATCCCTGCCCAAATGTGACTGAGTCCGAGTTGGCGAATGCGGCGCAACTTGCATCTCTTGCAGACGAGACGCCCGAGGGGCGCTCCATTGTGGTACTCGCAAAGGATAAATATGGACTGCGAGGTCGCGAGTTTAGCCATCGCAATCCGATCTTCATTCCCTTTTCGGCCCAGACCCGCATGTCTGGCGTGGACCTCGACGGCCTGCAAATTCGCAAGGGCGCTCCGGAAGCGATCCTGAAACATGTCGCCGAACGCGGCCAGCAGGTCCCGAAAGAAACTCAACAGTGCGTCGCGGATATTTCTAACGGGGGCGGCACGCCGCTTCTGGTGGCGGAGAACGCCCGTATTCTGGGCGTAGTCGCGCTGACGGATATTGTCAAAGGGGGAATGCGCGAACGGTTCGAGCATCTGCGGGCGATGGGCATTCGCACCATGATGATCACTGGCGACAACCCGCTCACCGCGGCAGCCATCGCTCGGCAGGCTGGCGTGGACGATTTCCTCGCGGAGGCGCGTCCCGAAGACAAGATGGCGCTGATCAAGCGCGAGCAAGCCAAAGGCAAGCTTGTAGCCATGACCGGCGACGGCACCAACGATGCCCCGGCCCTGGCCCAGGCCGATGTTGGTGTGGCCATGAATACCGGCACGCAAGCCGCCAAGGAGGCCGGCAACATGGTCGACCTTGACTCCAACCCCACAAAGCTCATTGAGATCGTCGAAATTGGCAAGCAGTTGCTGATTACCCGAGGCGCGCTTACGACCTTTTCCGTGGCCAATGACGTCGCCAAATATTTCGCCATTATTCCGGCAATGTTCGCTGGAGCCTTTCCCCAACTGAATGCATTAAATATTATGGGCCTGGCTACGCCTCAATCCGCGATTCTCTCAGCTGTCATCTTTAACGCCGTGATCATCATCGCGCTCATTCCTTTGGCGCTTCGCGGCGTGAAATACCGGCCTGCAGGCGCGGCCGCTCTGCTGCGGCGAAACTTACTCGTGTATGGACTGGGTGGTGTCGTTGCGCCATTTGTCGGCATAAAACTGATCGATCTTCTGATCACTTATTTGCACTTTGCGTGAGACTTGCACATGAAGAACAACCTGCGAATCGCGATTCTTTTCACCCTGATTACGACCGTGCTGTTCGGCGTCATTTATCCACTGACCGTCAACGGCCTGGCACAGCTTCTGTTTCCCTCAAAGGCGAACGGAAGCTTGCTGGTTAAAGACGGTCATGTAATTGGGTCGGCGCTTCTCGGACAGCCATTTTCTTCGCCGGGATATTTTCATTCACGCCCATCGTACGCAGGAACGGGCTACGATGCAGCGCAATCCTCCGGCTCAAATCTGGGGCCGACGAACCATCAACTAATCGAGCGCGTGAAGGCTGATGTAGATAGGCTGCATGCGGAAAACCATGGCGCCCCAATTCCTATAGATCTAGTCACCGCTTCCGCCTCGGGCCTCGACCCAGAGATTTCGCTGGCAGCCGCTGAGTTCCAGATTTCTCGAGTAGCGCGCGCGCGCGGAATGAGCGAAACCGACGTTCGCTCGCTGGTCAGCAAACATACGCTAGGAAGGCAACTCGGTTTTCTGGGGGAGCCACGCGTGCGCGTTCTTGAACTCAATTTGGACCTGGACGCAGTTCATCCAGCCCCCTAAGCGTCAAGTCTTTCGGCCCGCGGCTTTGGGAGAGCCTTCACGAGGCGCCTGAAAACGGTAACCAACCCACGGCTCCGTGACGATGTATCTTGGCCGGGCGGGGTCGGATTCGACCTTCTTGCGCAATTGATTGATCACCACGCGCAAGCTGTCCGTTTCTTCGCCATAATCCGGGCCCCACACCGCCTGCAAGAGTCGGCGATGCGTCAAAGGCTTTCCCAGGTTTGCGACCAGGTGTTTGAGGACGTCATATTCTTTGGGCGTCAGGTGTACGGTCCGGTCCCGCACGCTCACTTCGCGGCTCTCGAAATCGATAGTGAGATCTTTCGATACGAACGACGGAAGTGAGTCAGTCGCTGTATTTCTCCGCAGTGCCGCTCGGATGCGCGCAAGCAACTCCTCGATTCCAAAAGGCTTGACGACATAATCGTCCGCCCCGGCATCGAGCGCCGCCACCTTGTCGCGCTCGGCATTCCGTACCGTGAGCATAATGATCGGGGCGTCGGAACCCCGCCGAATCTCGCGGCATGCCTCGATGCCTCCGATCCCCGGCATGTTCATGTCGAGCAGGATCAGATTCGGCGGCCCCTTGCGTATCCACTCGAGAGCCTCTTCACCCGTTTTGGCCTCGGTAATTACGTAACCGCGCGCGGAGAGAGTAGAGCGCAGCACACGCCGGATCTGTGGTTCGTCGTCGACGACAAGGATGTTGGCTGCGTTCACTGCGCGTTCCTCGGGCCCCGCTCCACAGGCAAGGTGAAAGAAAAAACAGAACCATGGCCCAACTGGCTCGTCACGCTCATGCTTCCTTGTTGCGCCGCAATGATCGCCTTTGCGATGGGCAGGCCCATGCCCGTACCGCGGACGAGATACCGCTGATCTTTTCCACGATAGAATTTGTCAAAGATCATCGTCTGCTCTAAATCATCGATTCCGGGACCTCGGTCCGCGACACTGGTGGTCACGGTATCGCCTGTAAGCTCCGCTGTTATCGTGATGGGCGCGTCTTTCGGTGAATAGAGGTTCGCATTGTCGATCAATTGCCCAAGCGCTTCTTTCGCGCGTTCCAGATCGGCGCGAACCGGTGGAAGGCCGGGGGCGATGCGCACGTCCACCCTGCGTCCAGCGAGTGCGCTCTTGCAGTGCGATAGCGCAGCTCCGATGATTTCATTGACCGGAGTCGGAGCCAAGTCGAGCGAAACCTCACCCGCTTCCAGCTTAGCCATTTCGCCGGCTTCTTCGACGAGATGATTCAACCGGTCGCACTCTTCGTCGATGATCGTTAAGAGTTCGCGCGATTGCGCCGAATCCGGGTTAGGCGAGCTCAAAAGGCTTGTTACTGCTGCCTTCATTGAGGTCAGCGGCGTGCGAAAATCATGAGTGACGGAATCGAGCAGCGCGGACTTAAGACGCTCGCCTTGCCTCTCTGCCTCGGTTTGCCCGAGTTGCTCGACAGCACGGGCGCGTTCGATGGCAATGGCCACCAAAGTACTTAGGGCTTCCACCGATTGACGGGAGAGTTGTAAACCGGAAATTCCCAAGCTGCCGATGGGACGCACTCCCAGCCGCACAGGAATGAAGTACGCCGTATGCTCCGTGTCGACTGTGACTTCGTCATTCAAATAGGAGGCTTTCATTCTCTCTTCGTCCAAGTGAGCGGCGCCGAATCCAGAACGGTAAAATTTGTCTTTCTGCGGCAAGAAAAGCTCCGCCGCGCCGGCCTCAAAGCTTTCCACAATGTAATCAGGAATGGCGTTCATGAGTTGGATTACATTCCCCTCGCCCAACAATTGGCGGCTGAAACGGTAGAGACGCTCGACTTCCCGCCTTCGCTGATGAGCTTCATCCGCCTCTTTGCGAATGCGAGAGGAAAGCTGGCTTCCGGTAATCGACGTGATTAGAAAAGCGAACAGCGCGACCCAATTCTGAGGGTCCACCACCGTGAACGTTCCTACTGGCGGCAAGAAGAAATAGTTAAACGAAAGCATCGCCAGGACGGACATGAACACCGATACGGCCATTCCCCACACTGCGGAAACTGCTAGAATGGCCAGCAGAAAAGACAATGCCACTGTCGTTTGGTTTACACGTAAGACATGACGATAGAAAACGATGATACCGGCGAGTACAACCAGGGACGCCGCCACTCCCGCAATGCGCCCTCCCAGGAGTCTCTGCATCGGTACATTCTATCTTAAGGCGCAGGCTTGACGGGGAGATAGCCTTGCCAAAGAAGCCCGAAGAATGGCTGGAAATCGCCTCACCGCCGGAAAAGACACGGGGAGTTTTTAAGCTTTTCCTCGGCTATGCGCCTGGTGTCGGGAAGACCTTCAGCATGTTAAGTGAAGCTCTGCGGAGGCGCGGCCGTGGCGAGGATGTAGTCATCGGTTTCATCGAAACCCACGGACGCAAAGGTGTTGAAGAACTTGCCGAGCAGATGGAATCCGTTCCCCGCAGGAAAATCGAGTACAAAGGCACAATTTTTGAAGAAATGGATGTTGATGCGATTCTCGCGCGTCATCCTCAAGTCGTGCTCGTAGATGAACTCGCGCATACCAACATTCCTGGAAGCAAGCGCCGCAAACGATATGAGGATGTGCAAGAACTTCTGGCGGCAAAAATCGACGTGATCTCGACTCTAAATATTCAGCATATCGAAAGTATTGCGCCGGTCGTCCGCTCCATCACCGGGATCGTCGTACGCGAGACGGTGCCTGATTGGGTGCCGCTCACAGCCTCCGAAACAGTCATGGTCGATTTGACGCCGGAAGCCCTGCAGAACCGTATGAAGCGCGGCGATGTTTACAGTACTGAAAAGGTCGAACGTTCGCTGAAGAACTTCTTTCGCCGGGGGAATTTGATTGCTTTGCGCGAGTTGGCCCTGCGCCAGGTAGCCGAGCAGGTCGACCGTAGCCTCGAATCCTACATGGAGGCGCAGGACATCCGCAAGAATTGGGGTGTCCGAGAACGCATGGCCGTGTGCGTTTCCTCGAATCCCGCCGGGCAGTATCTCATCGCCCGCGGCGCAAGAATGGCGCGGCGCATGGACGCGGAATTGTATGTCGTCCACATCGACCGCGAGTTTGGACCAAAGGAGTCCAATCAGAGTGCCTTGGCGGCTAACTTGCGCTTTGCCGAAAGCCTGGGCGCTAAAGTCGTTCGTCTGAAGGCAAATAGCGTTGCGGACGCAGTTGCGGACTTTGTCCGCTCCAAGCACATTACTCAGGTTATTTTCGGCCGGGCACCTGTGCGTGATTGGCGTAAATACCTATACCTCTCGGCGGTCCACCGCTTCTTGCGCGAATCTCCTGCCGTCGACGTCCACATCGTGACCCAAGAAGCGGAGGATTGAGAATTCTTTAGTCCGGGGATTCTTTTACCTTTAGCTGGTTCTGTAAGTTGACCCACGGTTCCCTGCAGAATTGCCAAGGTTCAAGCGCATTGTGCAAATGTGTTCGCGAGCATCGCCACCCGGAGATCTCTTTCCGAGTTTTCCTCAGGTTTGCGAAATTCCAGTGAAATATTTATCCAACTACCGTTAGAATCGAGCCGTTGCCATTCTTTCAAATGAAAAAAATCATTATCGCCGTCGGCAGCAAGCGCGGTCCGAAGCTCAATGCTGTCATGGAAGCGCTCCAGTCCTTTTCAGCAGCTCTCGCTCAGGACTCTGAATTCGAAATAGTTGGCGTGGAAGTGGAGAGCGGCGTCAGCCACACGCCTGCGTCCCGCGATGAATTGATGCGCGGCGCTCGCCAGCGTTCGGAAGCTTTGCAGGAAATCGCGCTCCAGCGTGGGGCTGCCTGGCAATATTTCGTTGGCCTGGAAGGCGGGCTCGATGTCGTGCAGGAAGGCGAGTCAACGGACGAGGCTCCGCCTCCTTCGGTTTTGCTGAACGGCCAGCGCCGCGTCTTTCTGGAAAGCTGGGCTTACGTCTCCGATGGCGCGCGAGGCCATTACGGGCGCTCCGGCAGCATTGAGCTCCCTGAAGCTTTGGCTCACGAAGTTCTCGAAAATGGCGTCGAGCTTGCCGTAGCCATCGACCGCTTTGCCGGCGCTGTTGGGATCCGTGATGCGCAAGGCGCCTGGGGCGTGCTCTCGAACAATTTCATCAGCCGGCAGGAGGCCTTTCGCGTTGCCGTGGTCGCCGCGTTTGCGCCATTCTATAATTCCAAGATGTATCGCACGCGAGCCGCTGGCGCATCAAATTCTTTAGGGTAAATTTGCGGCCGATATCGGATAATAACGTCAAAGAACGAACTTCTTTGCCGAACACTGAGTATTGAAAACGGATAACTGGTCTTAAGGGAGCGACCGTGGACATCGTCAAAGGCAATATGGGCTGGATCGAAGTCGTCGTGGGCCCGATGTTTTCCGGCAAAAGCGAAGAGCTAATCCGCCGCCTGCGCCGCGCGGAGATCGCGCGCCAGCGCGTGCAGATCTTCAAGCCGGCCATCGACGCCCGCTACACCGCCAACGAAATCGTGTCCCATTCCGGCCTCGGCATTCCATCGGACAACGTCTTGAAAGCCGCCGACATCATGGAAAAATTGTCGCCGCGCACCGAAGTCATCGGCATCGACGAAGCGCAGTTCCTTGGCGATGAGGTCGTCGACGTTTGTACCAAACTCGCCAATCTCGGCAAGCGTGTTATCGTCGCCGGCCTTGACACCGATTACCGCGGCCGCCCGTTCGAACCCATGCCGCGCCTTCTCGCCATCGCTGAAGAAATCACCAAGCTGCTCGCGATTTGTGTCCGCTGCGGCAATCCCGCGGTTCACACGCAGCGCCTGGTCGAAAGCGAGGAGCTGATCGTCGTCGGCGCCATGGGCGCCTATGAGGCTCGCTGCCGCCGCTGCTTCGAGCCCAATCCGGCCCTCGCCCAGGAAAAGAAGGACGGTCCGCAGCTCATCTCTCGCAACCGCACCGCCACGGCGGGCGGCAGCTAATCTCTTCCCCTCGGAGCATCATTGCCTTTCCGTTGACATTCATCGCTGTCATCGCTTGAGATAGCTGGCACATTCCGTCAAACTGGCTTGACCGAAATCCTCCTGGATCGAGCTAGCTCGCACCCATGATTATCGAATCCAAAGCACCGACCCGCGTCGACTTCGCCGGGGGAACGCTCGACATCTGGCCGCTTTATCTATTTCACCCGGGCGCCCTCACCGTCAACGCCGCGATTTCGCTCTACGCATCCTGTGTCATTGAAACGCAAGATCCGGGCGACAACCGCATTAAGCTGGTTTCCCGCGACATTAAGTGCGAAGAAAGCTTCGCCTCCTTCGCCGCCTTGGTAAAAGCCAAGCGCTACCGCCTCCCGCTCCTCGCGGAAATCGCCAAATTCTTCCATCCGCAGGGCGGCTTCACCCTCACTACCGATTCGGAAGCTCCCGCTGGCGCGGGCATCGGCGGCTCCAGCGCCATGGCCGTAGCCATTTGCGCCGCCCTCGACCGCTTCACCGGGGCGGGGAAGAGCAAGGTCGACTGGATCCACATCAGCCGCGACGCAGAAGCCATCGTCATCAATGTTCCCACTGGCACCCAGGATCATTACCCTCCCGCCTTCGGTGGTGCCGCGGCCATCGAACTTCCCCCGGGCGGCGAACACCGCGTTGAATTGCGCGTCAATCTTGACGAACTCGAGCGCCGCGTAGTCGTCGCCTACACCGGCAAGCCGCGCCAGCATGGCATCAACAATTGGGAAGTGTTCAAGGCGCATATCGGCGGCAAGCGTGCGGTGCAAAACAGCCTCGAGCGCATTTCCGAAGTGGCCCAGGAAATGCGCATAGCCATGGAAAAACCCGATTGGCAGGAGGCCGGCCGCCTCATGCGCGAGGAATGGTCCTTCCGCAAGCGAAATTTGCCCACCATCTCGACGAAGACCATTGACCGCGTCATCGACAATGCCCGCCGCAATGGCGCGCTGGCCGGCAAAGTCTGCGGAGCCGGCGGCGGCGGCTGCGTTGTCCTTTTGATTGAACCAGATGCCCGCGACCGCGTGGAAAACACCATTCATGAAGCTGGCGCCGAAGTGCTGCCCATGACCATCGACCGCCAGGGTGTCCAAGTCGTATCTCGCTAGAAATTCGTCCGAATCCCCCGTCCAGCCGTACAGTTCAGCCCCAAACGAGGACAGGTAAGGAAGAGGCATCCCCTTCCCATGCAGGCACCTGTTCACGGGCCTCCCGGCATCGTAGAATAGTGTATGCGGGGCCCCTCTTCGGTCCAGGGTCCGCTGTGCGTAACAATGATCTGGCTCGCCTTATCACTGACGCTCTTTCTCTTCGCTGATGCGGACGTTCCCCGCGTCAACAGCCTTCGTCCGCCCGCGAACTCTTCTCCCAGTTTCCCCGCGGACGATGAGATCCCTCTTTTCCCGAACGCGGGCGCATCGTCTGACGGCACGCAGCCCCAGAGCCAATCGCAGTCGAAAGCTGCGCCTCCCGCGAAGAACCCTAACGCCACGCTCCAGGAGAACTCAAAGCTGAACCTCATTCGCTATGTCTCCGGTGAATTTGCCAAAGCCGTCAAACCACTGCCGGCGGGCAAGGAAGGCGTCCATGTCAGCGTCGGCAAGCCGCTGGAGGCCGAGATGCTGGACCGCGCCGTCGCCTCGCACGGCCCGGCAGTGAATACCGGCGATAGCGTGCAGATCACCAAGCTGGAATTCCATGACCATCAGATCATCGTTGATGTAAACGGCGGTGGCCGCGGCAAGAGGCACTGGCGCGATCATATCCAAATCGGTATGGGTGGGGGTTATCCCACCATGCAGCCGGCCTCTAGGCAGGATCAGGGCCCGCCAGGGATGCAGCCGGGCATGGGTAGTACGATTTTCCTGGATTTCAACAAGCCCGTTCCCGACCTGACGCCGGATGAGTTAAAGCAGCTCCTGACTCCGTTTCTCAATTTTTCCAAGGAGCGCTCCGCGGCCGTGCAGTGGTTTGATACGCTTCCGCCGGAAATGAAGAAAGCCATTCAGGACCGCAGGCCCGTGGTAGGCATGGACCGCGAAGAGCTGATCGCGGCTATCGGCAAGCCCGACCACAAAGTGCGCGAGCGTGATTCCGACGGCAACGACATCGAAGACTGGATTTACGGCCAGCCGCCCTCAAAGACCGTCTTCGTGCGCTTCCAAGGTGACCACGTCACCTCGATCAAACAATTCCCGCAGTAAGACACAGCAATAGCGATTCATTCCCGCGGTTCCATGGCAGGGGGCCACTCCGAGACGGCAATTCTTCCATCAGATTGGCGTTCCAGTGTCGGGGCGTATAGCCCAAGCTGCTGCCTTCTCCACCACGTACCGTGCGCTCGCTTTTCCTCTGGCGTCGTAAACCAATACTGCCAAACCACCGCGCGTACTTGCCGCGGCGGAGCATGCGGGAACGGATTCCCCGAAAAAAGCAGCAGCACATCTGTATCTCCGCGGAGCAAACTCTCCTCTGTCCGCACCACGATTGGCTCCTGCCGCCACGAACTCAGCGACGCAAACCACAAATTCCAATCGAACCGCGGCTGATACGGCGCGTAAATCCTCGGCGCCTTGCTTGGGTCTTGCGGCTTGAAACGGAAGGGATACACGAGCCAGGTTTGTCCGTCGTCGGAACCCTGGAACTCGATTTCATAGCGCCCGCGCGTCATCATGGCGAACAGCCCATAGCGGTTCGCGATGCGAAACGGCTCCAGCGCGGAGACCGGTGTCGTCGGAAGCCGCCACGGCCGCACCATCCATACCAGCTGGGCAAGCGTCGCATAGAAAATCCAAGCGAGCATTACCGCCGCCGCGGCGATCTTCAACGCGGAGAACTGTGCCCGTAGTCTCGTTCGCCATTTGTCTTCGGGAGCCAGTGCGGCAAGAGGTTTAGCCTCTTTCGTGGCGAGGTAACTCTTTTTCATGAACCACGGCAGGAAGGGCAACACAACTTGGTCGTCCAGCAGCAAAATCCCCAGAGCCAGCACCAGGTAATTCAGGAACGTGTAGTTCGCCGAGAGAATGATCCCGATCTGCCAAGGCGTCACAATGAGAAAACACAAGTTTCGCAATCGCCGCGGCAGGAACATCATCCATACCAGCCCTAGCTCCAGAACGAGCGTTCCCAAGGCTGTCGCCGCATGAAACCAGTGCGGCCAATGCTGCATATACCAGCCGATCCACGTCGGCAGCGGGCCGTTCTGGTAATATTCGTCGAGCGCCGTGAAATTGCGCCATTGCGGATCGCCGCCCATGATCTTCGCTACGCCCGATTCAAAGTAAATCCGAAAACATTCCCACACTAGCAGGAACAAGCTCGCGCGCGATGGCTTGCTTTCTTCACCCCACCCCGGCCGGAATCCCGCGGGCGCGAGGAACCGGGAAATGAAACCCGCTTCCAGAAGCATTCCGTCCGACTGATAAGCCGAAAAATCTTGCGCCGCGCTGACGAACGAAAGAAAGCACACAAAACAAATCGCAAGCATGCCCCGCGGCCACAAATTCAATACCAGCAGTACCGAAGCGATCATTCCTGCCCAGCAAATTCCAGTAAGCATGTGCGGACCGCTCGATAGCCACAGCACCGTCGGCGCGTACCAGTAAGCTGCGTGTCCAAAGCGTTCCGCGAGTGCTTCGAGGTATTCGCCGGCAGGAAGAATTCCGGGTGGCCCGATCAATCCGCGAATTTGCGGCAGTAGAGAGAAAAATGCCGAATAGTAAATCAAGCCAAGCGCGCGCAGAAAAATCCACCGCGGAAGCAAGCGGCTGGAGGCGCCATGTTCGGGGTCAAACAGCCATCGCAATACGGACGCAGGTGACCAGCCGCTCATCAGCGGCCATTATAACGGCCCAATGTTGGCCATGCGTCAGTTTCTCAACGCGCCGGGCCAGCTCCCGATAGACGCGGTATCGGACACTGGGTCACAGAGATGAACACAGGTTAGTCACTGCAGTTTGGAGAGGCACTTCAGAGGGGCTTTGTCGGAACAAGAGTTTGCCTTCTGGGTTAATTCAATTGAAGAATCGCCCCGACATGTTAGTTGCGCGAAGCCCAGGCAGCGGAATTGATCGCGCCGTCCATTTCTTCAGTATCGAAGTTACGCGCTGTTTGAGGCTGCGCAAGGCCGGATTCCAGTGGCGAGATTCTCTCACAATAAACGTTAGGTGGGCCTGCAAGTAATCCGCTTCGGTGCAGATTTTTAATTTCGTTCTCAATGGTTGCTCCTGCAACGGAAAACTTGCTCCAGGCCAAAACAGCTTTTCGCGAACAACAATCTTTCGTTGAAAAAAACGCCGGCCTCAGTCCCGACGCTCTGTGACTGTCTGTGTTGCACCTGACGGCACGGCTGCGTGCAGTCCTCCACCGAACCCTTGCTTTATGAGTTTGAAAATTGTGCGCCGATTTTCGAGAATCGCTTTCAGCCAGGCGAAGCGGCCCATTTGCGGAAAGTAAATTCCCCGGAAGCAGAGGCGTGCGATAAGGATGTTGATGCGATAACCCAGGGGTTTGTGGTTCAGGGAATCCACCGCCTTTTCGATGGCCTCCGGACTGTAAGAGCTGGCCCACCCAATGCGTACTTCTTTGTGAGCCTCGTCGATGCTCATCTTCAGCGGCGTGTGGGCCATCGCAAAGGGAACAAATTCTTGCCAGTGCTTCGGGCGGGTCAGCCGCCCGGCGGCTTCCAGCCTTTTGTACAGGGGCGTCGCAGGCAGTGGGGTCATCAAGCCAAAGATAGGCAGCCCCGGAGGCCAAGTGCGAATTTGATTCAGAGTTCGCTCCGCAACGCCGGGCGTGTCATTGTCCATGCCAAAGATAAACGAGGTGATAGCAAAAACGTTGCGCCGGGCGAGCCGGTCGAGCACCACGGCATACTCGCCTGGCTTGTTGAAGCCTTTGTTTACGTCCGCAAGGTTGGCCGGATCGATGGATTCCATACCAATGAAGATCCACTTGCCGCCCGAAGCCGCGATCAGATCAACGAGCTCCTCGTCGCGCAGCAGATTGGCGCTGATCTGGGCGACCCAATGCACCTGTGCGTTAGCGGCAATGATGTCTCGCAGCAATGATTTTGTGCGCTTTACGTTGATGGCAAAATTGTCGTCGATGAAAAACACGGCAATCTG
>Ga0134062_10000238_pt1 | contig 15714 bp, 10 predicted proteins | sample 15_taG_19_FD_94468 | JGI IMG/M metagenome (GOLD analysis project Ga0134062, IMG submission 94468) | Grasslands soil microbial communities from the Angelo Coastal Reserve, California, USA - 15_D_Rain_20cm_2_09082015 | ecosystem: Environmental > Terrestrial > Soil > Grasslands ... | reverse complement strand
CCTGGGCTGGGCGCTGCGAACCCGCTGATCGTGTCGCGCTCTTGGGTCGACGCGATCCTCGCCGCCGGAGTGGTGCCGGCCTCCTCCGTCCCCGAGGCGAGCCTCGGCCGCACGGACGTCGAGGAGTTCACCGGCGCCGACCTCGTGGAAGACCCCGAGCTCCGAATCCACCCCCTGGTGGGCGTGCGCCCGCTCGCGCCGGCGGCCGTCGCCTTTCTGGACGGAATCGAACACTGGCGGGTCGCCGGCTACGCCGGGGTTACGCCGATCGTGGAGGCGTACGTCGCGGCCGCCGTGCGGCGGCGCGGAGGCGATCGCCGCCTCCGCACCGTCGCCGAGCAGACGGAAGAGCTGGCGATCACGCGGCTCGACCGGTTGCCCGACGCCGTGCGGCGGGCGCTCGAGGGGACGGAGGTTCGCGTGGTCGAGATCCCTGCGGAGGACGCCGGGCTCCCCGCGCGCGCGTTACCGGCCGCGCGAGTCGCCATGCAGGCGGCGCGCGCCGCGCTCGAGCGCCGGTTGGCCGAGCGCCACGCGGCCGCCATGAGCGCCGAGGAGTGGCTGGTCGTGGACGGTGTGCTGTCCGATTCGGCCGCGCTGTCCGCGCACCCCCGGACGCTCGGCGTGGTGAAGAGCCACGGCGCGCAGTACTTCGAAGGCCCCGAGCTCGAACGCGCGCTCACGCTCCCGGTAAGTCACCGCACGAGCGTCTTCCGGCCGAGGACGCGCGGCGCCCGGCGCGACATCCACTCCTGGTACCTGCGGCTCTGGCCCTGGGAGGGCAAGGACCTGCTCTACGGGCTGCTGCGCGTCGAGGCACGGGCCCACGCCGACACCATCGCCCTCGCGTCCCGTGTCTCGGCCTGGCTCATGGACGAGCGCGCCCCGCTCGCCACCCCCGACCGGCGCTGGGATCGGTTACTTTATCCTATCCATGACGTGGAGACCTATTTGAGGGCACGCACCCCGCGAGAGCTGCTCGCGCCTCCCCCCCCCTCCCTCCCCTCACCGCTGCCGAGGACCGGATCGTGATCGAACGACGCGATCCCTCGCCCGTCCTCCCCCCTCCTCCCGTCGGTCGCGTGGTTGCCACCGAGCAAAAGCCCGCGACGCCGCACCAATTCCACTTCTGGACGGCGACGGAGACGAGCATCGGGATTGGAGCGATCGTCAGGGTCGAGGGGTCAGGTGGCGGGGCTCAGGTGTCCGGGCGCGTCGGTTACGACCCCGTAGACGACGCCTTCGCTTACTCCGACCTCGTTACACCGCTGCACGATGTCGTGGGCGCCGAAGGAGACCCCGCGCGGGCAGCCGAGAACCCGACGGCGCGACAGGAGATTCGCCTCTGGACCGCGGCAGTGCTGCGGCAGATTCCCGCAGAGCCGCTGCAACCGGTCCCACTGGGCGACGTCCACGTCGCGACCGACGCGGACGTGGCGCAGGCGCTCCGCATGGACGCGTACCTTGGGAGGGGGGGGGCTCAACCCACGGCCATCCCCGTGGGCCTCTACACATCGGGCGGCCTCGAAGCGCCCGTGTACCTGGACGCGGACTTTCTGCTCGGCCCGGAGGCCGCGCATCTGAACATCTCCGGAGTATCGGGACTCGCGACCAAAACGAGCGCGGTCGAGTTCCTGCTCTCCTCGATCTTTCAGCATTTCCCCGCCCACAGGGGTCGCGTCGCCGCGGTGTGCTTCAACGTGAAGGGACCGGATCTGTGCTTCCTGGATCGACCCGGAACCCTCGACGACGAGGACCGCCGCCGCTACGAGCGACTCGGCGTCGGGGCGCACCCGTTCGAGCGCGTATGCTATTACGCGCCCTTCAAGGCGGACGGCGTCAACCTGAACACGTTGCGGACGCACCCGGACCTGGTGGGGGACGTGGAGCCGCTCGTGTGGGGGTTGCGCGAAGTGCTTGACTACGCCGAGGTGCTGCTGAATCGCGACGACATCGATGCCAAGGCCGACGCGTTCATCGACTTCCTCTCCGATCGCGTGGTTGATCGGGAGTTCGACGACGGCTTCGGTGGCGCGCATCGTGTCGTGACGTTCGCCGATCTGGAGCGGCTGTTCCGATCGATCTTCGACGGCCTGGAGCTCGCCAGCCGAAGCGACACGTGGCGCACGCACCACATCGCGACCATTCGCAAGGTCCGCAACCGCCTGTCGAACATCTCGACGCGGTGCAAGGGTCTCGTGGCCGACGATGGGCCGTCGAACGATCTTCCATGGGGCCGCTTCGAGGACCGCGCGGTGTACGTGGTGGACGTCGCGAACGTCGACCCGCTGGGCCAGGACCTCGTGTTCGCGCGCGTCGTGTCGAAGCTGCGCGAGCACCTCGAGCGCCGGGACCTGGGCGTCGAGGCCGTCGTCGTGTTCGTGGACGAGCTGAACAAGTATGCGCCGGGCGATGGGCCCGAGACGTACGTGAAGAAAATGCTGCTCGATATCTCGGAGCGGGGGCGGTACCTCGGGCTCGTGCTGTTCGGCGCGGAGCAATTCCGCTCGCAGGTGCACCGGCGCGTCGTGGGGAACGCCGGGACGATCGTGTTCGGCCGCATGGACTCGGACGAGCTCGCAACGCCCGGCTACCAGGTGCTGTCGCCCGCCACCAAGATCAAGCTCGCGACGTTGCCCGTCGGCGAGCTGATGGTGCGCCACCCCCACTTCACACAGCCGATCTTCGTACGCTTCCCCCGACCCGCGGCGCTGCGCGGCAGAGACGGGGTGGAACGGTTTCCGCCCGCGGCGGACCTGTCGTTCGACGAGGCGGTGGTGCGGCAGCTCGTGAAGCTCGACCGCCGGGTGCGGCCGAACGCGGTCAAGGACCTGATCGCTGACCGCCGGGAGGAGGACGTGCGCCGCGCGCTGGCCCACACCCGCCAGGCGCGGCCCCAGGACGCGTTCGCGAACTTCAAGAAGGAACTCGGCCGCCGCGTGGCTCCCGCCATGGCCCCCGGCTCCCCCCTCGAGCGCCAGAGCGTACCGCCGCTCAGCCCAATCTCCGATGAACCTTACTGACCGGAGGAGCTTTCGATGACTGTCCGCGCGTTCAGGCTCACCGCGACCGGGCTGCTCGCCCTCGGCGCGTGCCGCGGCGGCTCGGGCGGCCCCAAGGTCACGCTGCGCTACCACCCGCGGGCCGGCACGGCGTACCACTACGCCCTGGATCAACAAAACACGATGAGCGTCGAAGGCGGTCCGATGGGTGCGCTCGGGGAGCAGGCGTTCCGCATGCGGCTGTTCTATACCCAGACCGTGGTCGGTCCAGCGCAGGGCGCCGAAGGTGGCGTCGCCGTGACGGTGACATTCGACTCCACAGCGATGGAGGCGTCCGGGATGGGGACGGGGGCCATGCAACCGGCGCTCGATCGGATGCGCGGCATGACGAGCAACCTCGTCTACGACGACCGGATGCGCGTGATCAGCGCCGCGTTCACCGGACCAGCCGGCGCCCCGTCACCGGTCACCGACCAGATGGCCTCGAGCCTCAAGTCCATGGCGTTCCCGTTGCCGGAAGGTCCGGTGGGCGTCGGCGACACGTGGGTCACGGAGCATGAGTTACCCCTGGGACGGCTGAGCCCGGGCCAGCCGATCAAGTCGCGCACGCGGCTCACCGTGAAGGAGATTCGGGTGGCGGGCGCCGATACGTCGGTGTTGTTCGCCGTGGAGACGACCGTGCCGGAGGATCCGATCGAGCTGTCGCAGATGGGGCAGCACGTCACCATGAAGCTCTCCGGTCATCTCGCCGGCGAGCAGGTCTACTCGCTCGTCCACAGCGCGCACGTGCGCTCGAGCATGGGCGGGACCATGAAGATCAACGTCGGCGCGATGACGATGTCGCTGAAGCAGCAGACCTCGCTCCAGCTCGCCGAGGCCGAGTGACGCGGTGAAGCTCGCGCACCTGGCCGACCTGCACCTCGGCTTCCGCCAATACGACCGCCAGACGCCGCGCGGGGGCAATCAGCGCGAAGCGGACATTGCGGAAGCATTCCGGCTGGCCGTGGATGACATCCTGGCGGAACGACCCGACTTGATCCTGTTCGCGGGCGACGTCTTCCACTCCGTGCGCCCGACCAACTCGGCGATCCTGTTCTGCTTTCAGCAGCTGCAGCGCCTGCGCGCCGGACTACCCGATTCACCCATCGTGGTAATCGCCGGCAACCACGATACCCCGCGCTCCACCGAGACGGGCACGATCCTCAGGTTGTACGAGGCGCTCGGTGTCGAGGTCGCGGTGGAGCACGCGCGCCGCATCGTGTTCTCCAGGCTCGACTGCTCCGTGCTCGCCGTGCCGCATCAGGCGTTGGTGGGGGACGAGCCGCCGGCGCTCCGCCCCGAGCGCGGCACGCGATTCAACGTCCTCGTTACCCATGGCCAGTTCCCCGGCCTCGGGGAAGATCGCGGCACGATGGAATACGGCGGGGCCCGCGTGACTCGTGAGCTCATCGCGCCGGCACAATGGGATTACGTCGCGCTCGGCCACTATCACGTGGCGCATGAAGTCGAACCCAACGTCTGGTACGCGGGCAGCCTCGCCTACTTGAGCCCCAACCCCTGGGGCCAGCTGCAGGACGAGGCCGATCGCGGCCGGTCGGGGAAATGCTATCTGCTGGTGGACCTGCCAGCGGCACGGGTCACACCGCGGTCGATCCCGCAGGTGCGACGGCACCTCGAGCTCCCCACGATCGAGGGCAAGGGGCTCACCCCCAAGGAGCTCGACGAGCGCATCGCCGCAGCGGTGGCCCCGTCCAAACCGGCGATCGACGACCAGATCGTGCGGCAGCTCGTCTTCGATGTATCGCGTGCCACCGCGCGCGACCTCGATCACGCCGCCATTCGCGCCTACAAGGCTCGCGCGTTGCATTATCAACTCGACCTGCGCCGGCCGGAGGTCCAGCGCGCCGTGACGTCGGGCGCGCCCGGTCGCCGGCAAACGCTGCCCGACACCGTACAGGAATTCCTCGAGCATCGACCGCTCGATGCCGATCTCGATCGCGCCGAATTCGTGCGCCTCGGCGTCGAATACGTCGCGGACGCGGGCCGCGGAGGGGAGGCGGACGGCTGATGCAGCTGCTCCGGCTCCGGCTCGTCAACTTCCGGCAGCACGCCGATACCGAGCTCGAGTTCGGTCCCGGGATCACCGGTATCTTCGGGCCCAACGGTGCCGGTAAGACGACAATCCTCGAAGCGATCGCGTGGGCGTTGTACGGTGCGCAGGCGGTGCGAGGCGATAAGGACTCGATCCGCCGCCTCGGGACCAAGGGCCGTGCCGGCGTCGAGGTGGAGCTCGAGTTCCGACTCGGCGCTCACGAGTACCACGTGACGCGCGGGCTCACGGCGGCGACGTTGCGACAGGACGGCCAGGTCGTCGCGAATTCCCTCAAGGCGGTCACCGACCGGCTCGAGCGAGCGCTCGGAATGACGCACGACGAGTTCTTCAATACGTACTTCACCGGCCAGAAGGAGCTGTCGGTGATGGCGGCGCTCGGGAGAACCGAGCGCGCGGCGTTTCTCTCGCGCGTGCTCGGCTACGAGCGACTGCGCGACGCCCAAGAGCGCGTGCGCGAGGTCCGCAACAGCGTCGCGGCCGAGGTGCGTGGCCTCGAGGCCGGACTCCCCGACGGCGCGGTGCTCGCCGCCGAGCGCCAGGGCGCCGAGCAGCGGCTCGCGGGCGCCCGGACCGGGGCGCGGAAGGCCGACGCCGCGCGCCGCAGCGCGGAGCACGCGCTGGGCCGCGAAGAGCCGCGCTGGAACGAGTGGATCGCCCGGCGGGAGCGCACGCTGTCGCTCGACGGCGAGCGTCGCATGGCGGAGCAGGCGGTCGTCGCGGCGCGCCAGGAGTTCCAGCGACTCGATAAGGAGCTCGCCGACGCGCTTGCCGCGGGCGAGCAGCTCCGCCAGCTCGGCGCTCAGCTCGAGCCCGTCGCTCGTCTCAAGCGGGAAGTCACGGCCCTCGAGCGCCTGCAACTCGAGGCGGCGGCCCGGCGGGCGGACGAAGCGCAGCTCGCGGAGGTCGGGCGCGCGGTGACGGCGCTGGAGCGCCGCCTCGGCGAGCTGCGTGACGTCGCGGACGCCCTCGCGCAGGCGGACGCCGCGGCAGGGGCGCTGCAGGAGCGGCTCGTCGCCGCCGAGCGCGCGGTGGAGCAGGAGCGCACCGTCTGGGTGCAGGATCGCCAATACGCCGAGACCAAGCGGACCGAGCTGCTCAGGCTCTACGAGGAGGTGAAAGAGCAACGCGATCAGATCGTGAAACTGGGCCCCGAGGGGACGTGTCCCACGTGCAAACGCCCGCTCGGGCAGGAGTACGCGAGCGTCCTCGGGTTGCTCGACTCACAGCTCGAGGTGATTACGGGCGACGGAAAGTACTTTCGGCAGCGGCTCGAGCAGCTGGCGCAGCAGCCCGCGAAGCTGCTCGACGCGGAGGTGGAGCGCGATCGGGTGGTGGCGGAGAGCCGGCGCGCCAGCGCGCGAGCGGGGGAGCTGCGGGCGCAGGTGGAGGAACGCGAGCGGGCGCACGCCGAACTCGCGGGCGCGCGCCGGCGCGCCGGCGATCTGGAGCGGCAGCTGACCGCCCGGCCCACCGGCTACGACCCGGCCCGGCACGACGCCGTGCGGGCCGCGCTCGCGAAGCTCGAGCCGGTAGCCCTCGAGGCCGCCGCGCTCGAAGAGCGCGCCCGGCGCGCGGAGCGGCTGGTGCACGACGCCGAAGGGGCGGAGCAGCAGCTCTCGGCCGGCGAGCGTCGAGTGCGGGAACTGACCGACGCCGTGCGCGCCGAAGGGTTTTCGGATGCTGCGTACCGGCAGGCCAAAGACCGCTACGACCGAGCGGTCGGCGCGCTCCGCGAGGCCGAGCTCGCGGTTGTCGAAGCGCGCGGCGAGCTGACGCGGGCGGAGGAGGACGTAGCGGAGGCGAAGCGTGGGGAGGCCGAGCGCGCCCAGCGCGAGCGCCACATCGCCGAGCGTAAGGCGCGCCAGCGACTGCACAACGAGCTGGACCGCGCGTTCTCCGACCTGCGCGGCGAGTTGAACGCGCGCATGCGCCCCGAGCTCGCCGAGCTGGCCTCCGGCTTCCTCGCCGACCTGACGGACGGGCGGTATGACGAGCTCGAGCTCACCGAAGACTACACGCTCACCATCCTCGAGGGCGGGGTTCCGAAACCGGTCATCTCCGGTGGCGAAGAGGACATCGCGAATCTCGTCCTGCGGCTGGCGATCTCGAACATGATCGCCGAGCGGGCCGGCCAGCCGCTGTCGCTGCTCGTGCTCGACGAGATCTTCGGCTCCCTCGACGAGGCCCGGCGCCTGCACGTCGTCGGCCTCCTGCGCCGGCTGGCCGATCGCTTCCCCCAGGTCGTGCTGATCACGCACATTGAGCAGGTGCGAGAAGGACTCGATCGCGTGATGCGTGTGGACTTCGACCCCGCCCGCGGGACCAGCGTGGTCCGGGACGACACCGCCACTCTAGGAGCCGCCGATGCGGGCGTGGCTGCCTGACCGTCAGGTCTACGGGCCCGAGCCGGCCGGCGAGCGCGATACCGAGGGGTTGAACAAGGTCTTCGCGGACGCATTCACCGATCGCTATCGGCGGGACGGGCTCGTCGGCGTGCGGGTCCCGCACCTGAACCCCCAGGTGTGGCGGTACGCGCTGCTGGACGCGGGCGCCGGCGCGATGTTGTGGCGCGACGAGGCGGGCCACGTCGTCGCCTTCAACATCGCGCACCGCTCGGGCCGCGAGGGGTGGATGGGCCCGCTCGCCGTGCGGCCCGACCGTCAGGGCGCCGGGCTCGGCAAGACCATCGTGCGGACCGCGGTGGACTGGCTCCTCGAGCAGGAGGTCGCCACGCTCGGTCTCGAGACCATGCCGCGCACCGTCGAGAACATCGGCTTCTACGCGCGGCTCGGATTCCTGCCGGGCCACCTCACCGTGACCATGACCAACGACATCGCCACGCGCGGGCATCCGGCGCCGGCGCTCCTGTCGCAACGCAAGAGCGGGGCCGGCGGCCAGGCGCTCGAGGCCGCACGCGATCTCGCGACCGCCCTCGCGCCGGGATATGACTTCACCCGCGAGATCCTGCTCACGGCGGAACTCGGCCTGGGCGATACCTCCCTCGTGGACGGTGACGACGGGTTGGACGCGTTGGTCCTCTGGCACACCGCCCCGCTCGCCGAGGGCCGGCCGAAAGACGAGGTGCGGGTCCTCAAGCTCGCGGCGCGCGATGCGCGGGCCTTCGATGCCGCGATCGCCGCGACGGAGGCCGCCGCGGCGCGCGTTGGGATCCGCCGCGTCGCCCTGCGCTGCCAGACCCGTTCCGAGGACGCCTTCCGGCGCCTGGTGGCCCGCGGTTACCGGGTCCGCTGGACCGACCTCCGGATGACCTATGAGGGCTACTCCGAGCCGCACCCGGACGGCGGCGTGCTGTTCTCGAATTGGGAGATCTAGAAACGCGGAACGCGGACGATTTGCTCCGCGTTCCGCGTTCCACGTTCCGCGTTCGCATGACCACCGGCCTCGCCATCTTCGCGGCGACCTATTTTCTCATCGCCGTCCAGCGGCTGCCGTTCGTGCATCTGAACCGGCCGGCGGCGAGCCTGCTCGGCGCGGTGGCGATGGTCGGATTCGGCGTGCTCCCGCTGCCCGCGGCCTACGCCGCGATCGATTTCGATGTCCTGGTGTTCCTGCTCGGCCTCATGCTCATCGTCGGCTATCTCGAGGTCGGTCGATTCTTCGAATGGACCGCCGAGTGGATTCTGCAGCGTGCGCTCAGCCCCGCGCGCCTGATGCTGGCGGTCGTGGTGGGCGGGGGCTTGCTGTCGGCGCTGTTCGTGAACGACACGATCTGCCTGGTGGTGACACCCGTGTTGCTCGCGGCCCTCGGCCCCCTGCGCGTCAGGCCGCACCCGTATCTGATCGGGCTCGCAATGGGCGCGAACGTCGGCTCGGTGCTCTCGATCACGGGCAACCCCCAGAACATGCTCGTGGGAATCTGGAGCGGCGCGTCGTTCGGCGGGTTTCTCGCCCACATGCTCCCCGTGGGCGTGGGCGGGCTTGCGATCACGTACGGCTATCTCCGGTGGGCGTATCGCGCCGACCTGCGGGAGCCGTTCCGGGAGCGGCTCGAGGCCGTGCCCGTGACGCTCGATCGTCCTCTCGTCCTGAAGGCCCTCGCGCTGTTCGGCGTCGCGGTGGTGGCGTGGCTCGCAGGCGGCTCGCTTCCGTTCGTCGCGATCACTGCGGGCGCGTGCATGGTCGCGATCGCCCAGCGCGACCCCGCCTACGCCATTGACCGGGTGGAGTGGTCGCTGCTGTTGTTCTTCGCGTCGCTGTTCGTCGTCATGCGCGGGTTCGAGCAGACGGGGGCGGTCGCCTGGATCGATCGCCACGCCCTGGGCCTTGTGCAGGACGGCTCACCCTGGCGCGCGGCCGCGGCGGTGAGCGGCGTGATGGCGATCCTGTCTAATCTGATCTCGAACGTTCCCGCGGTGCTCCTGTGGCGACATACCGTCCCGACCGTTCCCAACCCGGACCTCGTGTGGCGAGTGCTCGCGATGAGCTCGACGTTTGCCGGGAACCTGCTGCTCATCGGCTCGATGGCGAACCTGATCGTGGCGGAGCGGGCGGAGACGCGCGGCGTGCGGATCGGCTTCGTGGAGTACGCGAAAGTCGGCGTCCCCGTGACGGTGTTGACGCTGGCGTGGGGGACGGTGGTGCTCGCCGTGTCGGGTTAGCGGACTGTCCTACCGGCGACAGCCGATCCGCACCTTGGCGATGACCATGTCGTCGAACCAGACGCTCCCCACCATCGGGTCTGTGATATAGTTCTGCGGCCAGAACCAGTTCAGCTGCAGCGCGGCGCTGCTCCGGAGCTGGATGTCGAGCGGGCCGGGGGCGGTGGGGCTGTAGCGGCACTGCGCGCCGTCGGCGCCCGCCGGGCAGAAGTGGTCCTGCACGGAGAACCCGATTCCCGCGGTCTCCGGGAAGCGTTGGATGAGCGCGTCGTCTTTCCACACCTCGAGGACCGCACCGCCGGCTGAGCTCAGGTCCGTGTTGAGCTTGGCGTGCACCTCGAGACAGGCCCACGTGTTGTCCGCCGCGATGAACGCATCCCGGCTGATGAGGGCATTCCCCCAGTACGCGCCCCCGCAGTTCGTGCAGGTGTGCATCTTCATCCAGTAGTTGTAGAAATCGAAGCGCGGGTTCGGGCTGCCCACGCCCCACACGGGCTCCATCGCGAAAGACACCCGGTCGTCTCCGTTCGGCCGCGTCCCGGCCTGTGGGTTCGGCCACGCACTCGGCGGGTTGTAGCCGCCAACCCAGACGCCGGTATGGTGCCATGGGGCGCCGGCCTGGTATTTGGCATACCAGCGGACGTAGAGCTCGTCGTACCCGGCGTCGAAGCGCTTGTATAAGTCGGTGGCCGAGGTGCTACCGCCGGCGGTGAGCTGCATCGAGGCCGCCCCGCAGGTCCCAGGCGGCCTGTCGGCCACGAGCGCCATGCCGGAAGGGTTCTTGTAGTCGTTGTAGCGCGACGTCACTGCGGAAACCGATCCCTCTTCGAAGTTCTCATGCCACACGACGTCCGGATCGCCACCGATCCCTTGATCACAGGGGTATCGCGCGGCGAGGACTTGCTCGGAGCCACCCGGGGGCTGGGGCCTGGTGGCTTCCGCGCACGCCCCGAGCAGCAGTCCGACCGCGCACCATACGGGCTTCCCGGAGCACATGCGCCATCAATACGCGACGTCCTAACCCGGTGCCGGTGATACCGCTCACGCAACCGGGGGGCACACGCCTTTTTCGCAAGACGGCGAGGCGCTCGCGCTGTGGCTCGGGTGCCACGGCGTTGCGGCCGCTCATCTCTACCCGATCTCGCCGCCCCACAGGGTGCCTCCTCTCGAGCCGTTGCAGATCGGAATGGAATTTGCCCCTTCGGCCCGGCGGTCGTCCAACCGTCAGCGAGGTGTCACTATGCCAGCTCCCGCGCGCTTCTCTGCTCTCGCACTCCTGGTGGTGTTCGTGGCATGCGAGAGCGCTTCCAACCCAGCGCAACCAGCTTCGGAACTCATCGACCAGGCGACCGCCGGCGAGGCCGTGCCCGGTCAATACATCGTGGTGTTCCAGAACAGCGTCGCCGATCCGGCGAGCGTCGCCACCGAATTGGTCAACACCGCCGGTGGCTCGTTACTCCACGTCTACACCAGCGCGATCAAGGGCTTCGCGGCGCGGCTGCCGGCGCCCGCGGCGGACGCACTCGGCCGGAACCCGCTGGTCGCATCCGTCGAGGGCGATCAGGTCATGCGCGCTGATGTCACGCAATCCATGAACGCGAACGGCGATCCGTGGGGACTCGACCGCATCGACCAAAACGCCCTTCCGCTCTCCAGGACCTACACTTACACCTCGACCGGCGCCGGCGTCCATGCGTACATCATCGACACCGGAATCTGGACGCTGCACCCGGAGTTCGGCGGCCGGGCGACCAACGTCTTCGATGCCTATCACGCTACGGGCGAGGACTGCAACGGCCACGGTACCCACGTCGCGGGGACGATCGGCGCCGCGACGTACGGAGTCGCGAAGGGCGTCTCCCTTCATGGGGTGCGAGTGCTCAGCTGCGTGGGCGTCGGCCTCAACTCCGACGTGATCGCCGGCGTGGACTGGGTGACGGCGAACCACCTCAACCCCGCCGTGGCGAACATGTCGCTGGGGGGCGGCAAATCGCCGGCGCTCGACCAGGCGGTCACCAACCTCTGGAACTCCGGCGTGTTCCTCGCCGTCGCCGCCGGTAACGACAACGTCGACGCCTGCACGGAGTCGCCGTCCGGTGCCGCCAGCGTCTTTACGGTGGCCGCGTCGGAGAAAACCGACGCAAAGGCGTCGTATTCGAACTGGGGCACGTGCGTCGAGGCCTACGCCCCGGGGTCCGCGATCGTCTCGACCTACCTCGGCGGTACCACGATGAGCCTCAGTGGGACCTCGATGGCGACGCCCCACGTCGTCGGCGTCGCGGCGCTGTACAAGGCGACCTTCGGCGATCAGCCATCCGCGTCCGTCTCGAGTTGGATCATCAGCAACTCGACCTCAGGCGTGATCACGGGCAACGTCAGCGGGACCCCGAACCGGTTGCTCTTCAAGTCGACGCTGTAACGATTTCTCAACCCCGCGGGGCCCTGGCGCATGCTCGCCGGGGTCCCGCGTGCTTGCGTTGCCAAACCGATTGCCCAATCATGGAGGGCGCCCTCAACCCGAAGATTCACCGAAGGAGGAGCGTTCCAATGAACCGAGTTCTGCAGCTGGGCCTCACGCTCGTCGTGACGACAATGGCCGGTACAACGAGCGGCGCTGCTCAAGGCGCCAGCTTCGGTTTGGGCGGCGGCTTGACCATGCCTCTGAGCGACTACAGTCAGATCGATAACACCGGATGGCATCTGTTCGGCAAGGTCGACTTCGGCGTCCCGATGTCCCCGGTGACCTTCCGGGTCGACGGGATGTACGCACAGACGACGGCCCAGTCGACCACGCTGGCCACCACGACGAAGCTCGCCGGCGGTACCGCGGACATCGTCTATCACGTCCCGCTGGGTGTGCCGGGTCTCAAGCCGTATCTGATCGCCGGCGGGGGGCTGTACAACGTCAACCCCGGCGGCGGCTCTGAGACCAAGTTCACCTGGGGTGGTGGGCTCGGTACGGCCATCGGTCTTGGGCCCCTCCATGCGTTCGTCGAGGCTCGTTACCTGAGCGTTCAGCTCGATCCCACGCCGTTGAAGTTCGCGCCTGTGACGGCCGGCATCTCGTTCGGCGGGAAGTAAGTCGCAGCGACTGCAGACGGCGGCGTCGCCCGTACGCGGGCGGCGCCGCCTTTGCGTCCGGGGGCGCACGCTGTAGAATCTCCCACCTCACTCGCCTCCACGATCCATGCGCCGAACCACCACCGTCGTTCCAATGCTGCTCGTGCTCTGCGGCCGCGTCGGCTCCGCCCAGCGGCCCCCCCCCCGTGCCGCCACGCCCCGACCCGACTCGACCGCGCCGGCCAAAGACGCGCTCACCAGGTTCCTCGAAGGATTCACATATCGCAACCTGGGTCCGGCCGCCTACAGCGGACGCGTGACCTCGCTCGCGGTGCCGCGCGGCACGCCCTATCCCAAGACGATGTACGTCGGCGCAGCGGGTGGCGGCGTCTGGAAGACCGTCAACGGCGGCATCACGTGGCAGTCGGCGTCCGAGGGACTCGGCGTCCAAACCATCGGTGACCTGGCGGTCGCGCCTTCCGACTCCGGGGTCCTCTGGGTGGGGACCGGAGAGAAGAACAGTTTGCGCTCGCAGTGGTGGGGCGATGGCGTGTACAAGTCCACCGACGGCGGCAAGAAGTGGACTACCATGGGACTCGCCGATACGCGCTCGATCGGCCGCATCGTGATCCACCCGACGAACCCGGACATCGTCTACGTGGCCGCTCTCGGACACCTGTGGGGTCCGTCCCCGGAGCGCGGGGTGTACCGGACGGCCGACGGCGGCAAGACGTGGGCCAAGGTCCTCTTCGTCGACGATACGACCGGATTCGTCGACCTCGAGATGGAGCCCGGCAATCCGGATGTGCTGTACGCCGCTGCCTGGCACCGGCTGCGATGGGGCGGCAGCCACATGCAGGGCGTGGGTCGCGGGAGCGGCATCTACAAGACGGCGGACGGCGGCAAGACGTGGACCAAGCTCAGCGATCCGTCCAGGAAGACGGGATTGCCGACCGACCGCATGGGGCGCATCGGCCTTGCGGTGGCACCGAGCAACCCGAAGGTCGTGTACGCCGTGATCCAGGTGGACCGCGGGGTCACGGATGACGAACAAGGGCGGTACGGCGGCGTCTTCCGCTCCAACGACGCGGGCGCGAGCTGGAGCCAGGTCAACGACCTCCAGGCGGTGCCGCACTACTACTACGACGCGATCCGGGTCGATCCGACCAACGCCGAGCACGTGTACGTGCTCTTCTCGCCATTGCTCGAGAGTAAGGACGGCGGCAAGACGTTTGCGCGGGACTCGCTCCACCTCGTGCACGTCGACAATCACGCCCTGTGGATCGACCCCGCGGACCCGAAGCATCTGCTGCTCGGCAACGACGGCGGCGTCTACCGCTCGTGGGACGGGGGGCGGGCGTGGGAGCACATGCAGCTCCCGATCGGCCAGTTCTACACGGTGATCGTGGACAGCTCGCAGGTGCCCTATCAGGTGTGCGGCGGGCTACAGGACAACGGGGTGTGGTGCGGGCCGAGCGCGACGCGCGACACGCTCGGGATCACAGACGCCGACTGGTACCCGGTGAACGGCGGCGATGGCATGTGGGTGCAGATCCCCGCGAACGATCCCTTCACGGTGTACTCCGGCTGGCAGTACGGCCACGTCTCACGACTCGACCTGCGCACCTGGACGCGGGTCGACATCACGCCGTTGGCGCTCGATGCGGGGCAGGACTCGGGCTATCCCTACAACTGGGGCTGGACCACGCCGATCCTCGTCTCGCAACATGATCCCACGGTGCTGTACATCGGCGCGAACCATCTCATCCGGCTGACGCAGCGCGGCGCCGACTGGGACGTGCTCGGTCCCGACATGACGCGCGCCAACCGGGAGCATCCCGCGCCCGAGGTCGGTCACACGAGCTACCATGCCGTTTTCGCGATCGCGGAAAGCCCCCGCTCGAGCAACATCCTCTGGACCGGCTCGGACGACGGGTTGGTCTGGGTCACGCGCGACGGAGGCAAGGCGTGGAGCGACGTGACGGGAAACTTTCCCAAGGGCGCGCCCACGTCGTGCTGGGTCGGGGCGATCTTCGCCTCCGCCCACGCCGACGGGACGGCGTATCTGGTCTACGACTGTCACTTCCGTGACGACTACCAGCCGCACGTCTACCGGACTGACGACTTCGGGAAGACGTGGACGGACATCGGCCGCGGGTTGCCGCGTGCTCAGGGGAGCCTCACCGTTTTCGAGGACCCGCGCAACGCGCGTCTCGTGTGGGTGGGAACCGCGACCGGAGTGTACGTGACGACCGACGGCGGCAAGGCGTGGCGGCGATTCGGGAAAAACCTGCCGGCCACGCCGGTGGAGGGGATGGCGCTGTCGTACGCCCAGCGGGACCTCGTGGTCTCGACGCACGGCCGCGGTATCTGGATCACGAACGTGGCCCCGCTCGAGGAGGTGAGCGACTCGCTGTTCACCACGGCGGCGCATCTGTTCGGCGTGCCGCCCGCCTACCAGTACCGCCAGCGTGACACGCATCCCGACTTCGGCAGCCGGCCGTTCGTCGGGCCGAATCCGCCACGGGGCGCCGTGATCGCCTACTACCTGAAGAACCCCGAGCCCGACGGCATCAAGCTCGCCGTCACGACCGTGGCGGGCGACACGCTGCGCCGGCTGACCGGTCCCGGGTACGCCGGCGTGAACCGCGTGACCTGGGACCTGACGCGCGACAAGCCCCGGCCTCGCGAGCTCGGCGGACCGACATCAGCCGCGGACTTGAAGCGCGTGGAGCCCGGCGAATACGTCGTTCGGCTCACGCTGGCCGGGCGGACGCTCGAGCAACGCATCGTGGTGCACGACTGGCCCGCGGATCGCCTGGGTCGGATCCGCTAGGCGCCGCTGTCACGACAGAAACTTCGGCGCGCCCGTGATGATCCGCCGAGCGAACAGGATCGCGGATGCCGCGTACGAGAGCTG
>Ga0134062_10000222_pt1 | contig 16115 bp, 10 predicted proteins | sample 15_taG_19_FD_94468 | JGI IMG/M metagenome (GOLD analysis project Ga0134062, IMG submission 94468) | Grasslands soil microbial communities from the Angelo Coastal Reserve, California, USA - 15_D_Rain_20cm_2_09082015 | ecosystem: Environmental > Terrestrial > Soil > Grasslands ... | reverse complement strand
GCTGTCGAGTAGCCGTGCGGCCAGCTGGCGGGACAGTGCACGCCACCTGTTGCGGACGCTCCTCGGCAACAAGGCGCGCGTGAGGCTCGCGCTCGTCGTCATGGTCACGGGCCTCGTGCTCACGCGCTCGCGCATGGGCAACACGGCGTTCTTCGCCAGCCTGACCAGCGTGGGCTGTTTCTACCTGCTGGCCGTGCGCAAGCTCTCGGGCCGCACCATCACCTTCTTCGCGAGCCTCCTCATCATCGATCTGCTCGTCGTCGGCAATTTCTTCGGCCTCGAGAAAGTGGCGGAGCGCTTCCAGCAGGCTTCCGTCGACAGCAAGGAGCGTGTGAATACGGATCGCGATGCCCTGGTAATGTTGCGGGACTTCCCGCTGACGGGCATCGGAGCCGGAGCCTTCCATGCCGTTTACCCGATGTATACGAGCGCCGTCGTCGTCACCGCCTTCACGCTGCATGCAGAAGACGATTACCTGCAGTTCGCCTGCGAGTTCGGGCTGGTCTTCGCGGCCGTGCTGGGCGCCGTGGTGCTGGCCTCGCTCTGGACGGCCATTCGCGCCCAACTCAAGCGCCGCGACCCGCTAATGCAGGGCATGGGCTTCGCGGCCACGATGGCCATCGTGGCGCTGCTGATTCATTCGGCGGTCGATTTCAATCTGCAGATACCGGCCAACGCGGCGATGTTCGTCGTCATGCTGGCCCTCGCATGGGTCTGCCGGTACTGGGATCCGTTGGCGTTTGCCCCGGGAGACCGTACAAATGACGGAATTGAAGATTGATCCCAAACTAGGCCGCGCCGCCTGTCTCTTGCGCCGGCAGCGCGGCCACCGCGCCTCGTGAGGAGACCGCCGTCGGGCGCTCCGCGCCGGCCGGCTCCTGAGCGGCAGCCGTCCGCTCTCCGAGCGCGACGCGGTTGCGCCCGCCCCGCTTGGATCTCGCGAGCGCCTCGTCGGCAGCCTTGAGCAGCGCCTCGATGCCGTCGCCGTGGTCCGGAAAGATTGCGATTCCCACCGACAGCGTGACCGGCCCGAGCTGCTGATCGCTCCCCCCGACCTCGAGGCTGCGGGCACGCTGGCGAATCAGCTCCGCACGCTGCCACACCACCTCCTCCGACACGTTCATCATCATCAGTGCGAATTCGTCGCCGCCGTAGCGCGCGACCAGGTCCTCGCCCCGCGACAGCGACACGATGCACTGCCCGATGGACTTGAGGATCGCATCCCCCGAGGTGTGTCCGAGCGTGTCGTTGAATTCCCTGAAATGGTCGACGTCGAACATCATGAGCGCGAGGGGTTGGCCGTGGCGCCTGGCGCGACTGCCCTCGCGGCTCAGTGATTCCTCGAGGAAGCGGCGGTTGTAGAGGCCCGTCACCGGGTCCCGCACGGCCTGATCGTCCAGCCGCTGCGTGGCGTGCATCAGATCGTGCTCCGCCCAGATGCGCTTCTTGATCTCGAGATCGAGGGCCGTCCGCGCCACCTCCAGCTGGGCGCTGCGCTCCGCGACGCGTCGCAGCAGCCTCGCGATCGGCTGCGCCATCGTCTCGACCGGCTGGCCGTCGGCATGCGGCCCACGCTGCGGCGGCGCCGGTTCCGCGACCGTGGCGCTCACCGTCGCGAGCAGCAGCTCCGGATTCGTCGGCTTCACCACGAAGGAGGCGCCGAAGGCATGCGCCAGGGCCCGCGCCTCGGCTTCGACGCCCGCGACCGCCCGCATCAGCACCCGCGGCTGCGGCAGGCGCGGCTCGCAGCGCATCTGCACCACGAACCGGCAGCCGTCCATGTCGGGCGCGGCGATATCGATGATCAGCAGGTCGGGGCATTCCTCACGCACGAGCGTCAGGGCTGCGGCGGCATCGCCGACTTCCCGCACGGCGTGTCCGTGATTGCGCAGCAGCGCGACTACGAAACGGCGACTGACCGAGTTGGTGTCGAGGACCAGTATGTTAGCCATGCGAGCAGCGCGCTTCACTCTCGATTGCGGGCCCGTGCTTGAGCCATTCGAGCGCCGACGGCTCGTCGCGAAAGTGACGCACGTTGATGCCGTGCAGCCGGCCCAGCAGCACGAGATACTCGTGGGAGTGATCGAGCTCCCGGTTGTCCGCGATCAGCGCGATCTTGTGCGCAGGATCGTCGCCGACACTCGTGAAGCGCGTGAGGAACCCGGAGCGCTCCACGGTGAACACCGCCCTGGAGGAATGCACCGAGATGAGGATGCACGAGCGATGGTACCGCGAGGCGGAGTCGGCGACCGCTTCGAAGAACTCCCGGGCCTCCTCGGCCGTCTCGCGGTTGAAGAGGTCCGCACGGAGGTAGTCTCGTTCGGCTGTAATCCGGTACACCATGGGCGCGGGACAGCAAGAATCCGCACGCGGGTAGTACCATGCCTGCTGCGACGCAACGCACCACCGGGGGTGGTTCCTACGGCCCATCGCCCACGGGGGCGGCAACGCCGGCGACCGCCTGCCGCCCGACCGGGGGCTCGGCCGATTCGGCGCCACGAGCTTCGCCGGCCAGCTTCACCAGTCGCTCCCTGAACGAGGCCACCGCCTGCTCCAGGAGGTCGCAGGCCCCAGCGGCCTCAACCCCCTGCCCCTCGAGATCGAGCGACTGGAGGCGCGCGGCCTGCTGATCGGCCGCGCCAGAGCGCAGGCCGCGCAGCATGCCGCGCAGCGTGTGGATCTCACGCCCGAACGCTTCCGCGTCGCGGCTCCCGATCGCTTGCCGGAGAGCCGCCAGGTGCTTGCCGGACTCGCGCACGAAGAGCTCAGCGATCTCGCCGAGCAGCCGCGCATCGCCCCCGACCTGCTCGAGCAGCTCCGCTCCGTCGGCCGCGACCGCCCCCCGATCGGCGGCCCCTGCCAGCGGCTCGGGCTCCACCGCGATCCGCTCGATCGCATCGAGCAGCGCCGTCGGCTGGATCGGTTTGACGAGATAGCCGTCCATTCCCGCGCCGAAGCAGCGCTCGCGGTCTTCGGCCATCGCATGCGCGGTGAGCGCGATGATGGGCACGCGTCGTCCGAGGCGCTCCTCGGACCGGCGGATCGCGCGGGTGGTCTCGATGCCGTCCATCCCGGGCATCTGCACATCCATCAGGATGAGGTCGAAGCGCCCCTGGCGTAGCGCCCCCAGGGCCGCGGCGCCGCTGTCGACTGCCGTGACGGTGTGCCCGCGGCGCGCCAGCACGATCTGGGCAAGCCTGCGGTTGACTGAATTATCCTCCACCAGCAGCACGGCGAGCTTAGCCGTGCGGGCGGGCTCTCGTGCCGGGCCGGCAACCGCTGGCGCGCCGCTGCGCAGCGGCGCCGCGGCCGCCACGCGATCGGCAAGTGCGAAGCGCGCCGTGAAGTTGAAGGTGCTGCCCTTGCCCGGTGCGCTCTCGAGCCACATCCGGCCGTGCATCAGCTCGACCAGGCGCGCTGAGATGGTCAGGCCCAGCCCGGTGCCGCCGTAGCGCCGCGTGGTGGAGGCATCCACCTGCTGGAACGGCGCAAAGATCGCCGCCTGCTTCTCGGCAGGGATGCCGACACCGGTGTCGCGCACCGAGAAATGGCCACAGAGCTCGTCTCCCGCAGTGGATTGCGGCCTGACCCGCACCGAGACCCTACCCTGTTGCGTGAACTTGATGGCGTTACCCACCAGGTTCAGCATGATCTGCCGGAGTCTCAGAGGATCGCCGAGAAGCGCGTCCGGCGTCTCCGGCGCGATCTTCCACGAGAGATCGAGCCCCTTGGCGCCGGCTCCGATGACCAGCGTTTTCATCGCGTCATCGATGCATTCCCGCAGCGAGAAAGGAATCGTCTCCACGCTCAGGTGCCCGGCTTCGATCTTGGAGATATCGAGCACGTCGTTCACGATGGCGAGCAGCGACTCGCCCGAGGCCCGGACGAGCTCGACATATTCGCGCTGCTCGGCGCTGAGCTCGGTCTGCAGCGCAACCTGAGTGAGGCCGATGATCGCGTTCAGCGGCGTGCGGATCTCGTGGCTCATGTTGGCCAGGAAGTCGGACTTCGCCCGGTTCGCTTCCTCGGCCGCCTGCTTGGCGACCAGCAGCTCCGCTTCGGCGCGCTCGCGCATGCGCATTTCGCGGCGCAGCCGGTCGTGAGCCGAGATCAGGCTGGAGGTGCGCTGGCGGATCTTGACCTCGAGGTCGTCCTTCGCCCTGAGCAGGTCCCGCTGCGCACTCCGGTGCAGGACCAGTTGGGTTGCCAGGTCGGCGCTCTTGCGGTACAGGTCGACGAAGACCGCCACCTTGGCCTTGAGCACCTCCGGATCCACGGGCTTCACGATGTAGTCGACGGCACCGACCCCGTAGCCGCGCTGCGCCCATTCGGTGTGCTCGCCCGCCGCGCTCAGGAACAGTATGGGAGTGTGGCGGGAGCGCTTGAGCTTGCGGATCAAGGTGGCGGCCTCGAAGCCGTCCATCTCGGGCATGCGCACATCGAGCAGGATGAGCGCGAAGGCGGACTTCAGGATCGAGCGCAGCGCCTCGCGCCCGGAGGAAGCGGTCACGACCGTGCGGTCGGGCCCGGACAGCAGCGCCTCGAGAGCCTTGAGGCTGTGCGGCTCGTCATCGACGACGAGGATGTTGGCGGAGGCGGAATCGGTCAGGGAGCTCATCGGTCGGCGGCTCTCCGGCCTACTGGTTCAGCCACACCCGCAACAATGACGTCAGCTGCTCGACGTTCACCGGCTTCGCGATGTAGTCCGACGCACCCGCCTCGAGGCATTTCTCGCGATCGCCCTTCATCGCCTTTGCGGTCAGGGCGATGATCGGCAGGGTCCTGAACTGCTGGTACCCGCGGATGATCCGGATGGTGTCGTAGCCGTCGAGCTCCGGCATCATGATGTCCATCAGCACCAGCTCGACGTCCGGCTCGCTCTTGAGGATCTCGACCCCTTCCTTGCCGCTCTCCGCATTGAGGACCGTCATCCCGCATTGCTCGAGTGCGCCGGTGAGCGCGAACACGTTGCGCACGTCATCGTCGACGATCAGGACCTTGCGGTTCGCGAGCCCCTGCGCGATCTCGGGTGGCGCGGCGAGCTCGTGGCCGGCGGCCCTGTGGGTGCCGAGCGTGTGCTTCAGGAACAGCGTGATCTCGTCCAGCATGGCCTTGCGCGTCGGCCCTCGCTTCAGGAGCAGTACTTCCGCGAGCCTGCGCAGCTCCTCCTGCTCAGGGCCCCCGAGACCCTCCGTTCCGTAGATCACGAACGGCATCTCGGTGATGGCTTCCGACTCGACGAGTCGCTTCAGCAGCTCGATGGGACCCATGTCGCCGAGCTCCGGACCGAGGAGCACGCAGTCGTAGGCAGCGCTACGCACCGCCTGGAGCGCCTCTGCCCCCAGAGCGGCCGAGTCAACGCGCACACCCTCGCGTCGCAGATACCACTCGACGTCCGCGCGGCGCGCCTCGTCGCCGTCGGCCACCAGCAGCGCCTTCGCATCGCGCCCGGTGAGATCGCGGGTTCTGAGCAGAGCCTCCTGCAGCGCCTCCCGGGCTTCCTCCCTGGACACCATCGCCACGGCCGCGAGGTGCACGCTGTCGTGCGTGTGATCGGCCAGCGACACGAGGGTCACCGGAATGTGCCGGGTGTGCGCGGTGCGCTTCAGCCGCTCGAGAACCGTCCATCCGTCCACGTCCGGCAGCTTCAGGTTCAGCGTGATCGTGTCCGGCCTGAGCGCCTGGGCCAGCGCGAGGCCGGCGCCGCCGTCCGGGGCGATGACTGCCTTGAACCCGCGCTCGTGGGCGATGTCGAGCACCGTGCCGGCAAAAGCGGCGTCGCCCTCGACGATCAACACCACGCGGTCGCCGGGCTCGATGTCGTCGCGGTCGTCGCGGTCATCGCTGACCCGGGCCACGGCGCCAGCCACCTCCGCCGCGGCGGGCGGCGGCTCCACCGTCGGCACGGCGTCCGACAGGGTGTCCGGAAGGGTGTCCGCAAGGGCGTCCGGCGCGAGGTCCGGCAGAGCTTCCGGCAGCGCAGGCGCGATCTCGTCCGCCGCGATGGCCGCAGCCGGCGGTGGGCTCACGACCGGCTCCTTGGGCAAAGGCAGATAGAGCACGAAGGTGCTGCCCGCTCCGGGGACGCTCTGGACCGCGATCTCGCCGCCGAGCAGTGCCGTCAGCTCGCGGCTGATGGACAGCCCGAGGCCGGTGCCGCCGAAGCGACGGCTGGTCGTGCCGTCCGCCTGCTGGAACGCCTCGAAGATGACCTTCTGCTTGTTCGCGGGAATGCCGACGCCGGTGTCCGAGACGATGAAGGCGATCACCTCCGAGGCCGTGGCCAGCTGCGCCCGGCCGGGCGACCAGCCGCTCTCGGCGGGGGCGATGCGCAGCTGCACGGAGCCCCGGGCGGTGAACTTGAAGGCGTTCGACAGCAGGTTCTTGAGGACCTGCTGCAGGCGCTTCTCGTCGGTCTCGATCGTGACGGGCAGCCCCGGATCGATGCTGACGCTGAAATCGAGCTTCTGCTCGAGCGCGGTCGGCCGGAAGGTGCGCTCGACGTAGTCCTTGAGGTCCGTGAGGCGCAGCGGGCCGAAGTCGAGCGTAACCGTGCCCGACTCGATCTTGGCCAGGTCGAGGATGTCGCTGATGAGAGAGAGCAGATCCGCCCCCGCGGCATAGATGGTCTGCGCATAGTCGATCTGCTTCGGCGTGAGGGTGGCGTCGGGGTTGTCGGCGAGGAGCTTCGCGAGGATCAGCAGGCTGTTGAGCGGCGTGCGCAGCTCGTGCGACATGTTCGCCAGGAACTCCGACTTGTAGCGCGAGCTGAGCGCGAGTTGCTCGGCCTTCTCCTCGAGCGCCGCCTTCGCCAGCTCGATCTCGCGATTCTTGTACTCGACCTGGCGCATCTGATCCGAGAGCAGCTCCGCCTTGTGCTGCAATTCGTCGTTGGCGTGGCGCAGCTCCTCCTGCTGCATCTTCAGCAGGCTCTCGGACTTCTGCAGGTTCCCCGCCTGGTAGCCGAGCCGCTCGTTGGTCTGCTTGAGCTCCTGCTGCTGCTTCTGCAGCTCCCGGGTCAGAGACTGCGACTGCGCCAGCAGTTCGCGGGTGCGCATGTTGGCCCCGATCGTGTTGAGCACGATGCCGATGCTCTCGGCGAGCTGATCGAGAAACAGCAGCCGCGTCGCGTTGAAGCGCCGGATCGAGGCGAGCTCCATCACGGCCTTGACGTCGCCCTCGAACAGCACCGGGAGAATCACCACGTTGAGCGGCGCGGCCGAGCCGATCGCCGATCCGATGCGCAGGTAGTCCTGCCGCAGGTCCTCGAGCAGGATGCGTTTCTTCTCGAGAGCGCACTGACCGACCAGCCCCTCCCCGGGCCGCACCACACTCGGGAGCTGCTCCTCCGAGCCCGAGGCATAGCTGGCCACCAGCTTGAGAATCGGCTCGCCGTCCTGTACCGACTGCGCGTACAGCACGCCCTGCTGCGCGTGGACCAGCGGCGCGAGCTCCGACAGCACCAGCTGCGAAGCCGCGACCAGGTCGCCCTGCCCCTGCAGCATGCGCGAGAACTTCGCGAGGTTGGTCTTGAGCCAGTCCTGCTCGTTGTTCTTGAGGGTGGTGTCCTTGAGGTTGCGGATCATCTCGTTGATGTTGTCCTTGAGGGCCGCGACCTCGCCCTGCGCCTCGACCATGATCGAGCGGGTGAGATCGCCCTGGGTCACGGCCGTGGCGACCTCCGCGATCGCGCGCACCTGCGTGGTGAGATTGGCCGCCATCGCGTTGACGTTGTCGGTGAGGTCCTTCCAGGTGCCCGCCACCCCCGGCACCCGCGCCTGGCCGCCGAGCTTGCCCTCCGTGCCCACCTCGCGCGCCACGCGCGACACCTCGGACGCAAAGCCGTTCAGCTGGTCCACCATCGTGTTGATGGTGCTCTTCAGCTCCAGAATCTCCCCGCGCACGTCCACCGTGATCTTCTTCGACAGATCGCCCTTGGCGACCGCGGTAGTCACCTCGGCGATGTTGCGCATCTGGCCGGTGAGATTGGCCGCCATCGCGTTCACGTTGTCGGTGAGATCCTTCCAGATGCCCGCCACCCCCCGAACCCGCGCCTGACCGCCGAGCTTGCCCTCCGTGCTGGCCTCGCGCGCCACGCGCGACACCTCGGACGCAAAGCCGTTCAGCTGGTCCACCATCGTGTTGATGGTGCTCTTCAGCTCCAGAGTCTCCCCGCGCACGTCCACCGTGATCTTCTTCGACAGATCGCCCTTGACGACCGCCATGGTCACCTCGGCGATGTTGCGCATCTGGCCGGTGAGATTGGCCGCCAGCGCATTGACGTTGTCGGTGAGATCCTTCCAGGTGCCCGCCGCCCCCGGCACCCGCGCCTGGCCGCCGAGCTTGCCCTCCGTGCCCACTTCGCGCGCCACGCGCGACACCTCGGACGCAAAAGCGTTCAGCTGGGTGACCATCGTGTTCACGACCTTGCCGATGCGCTGGAACTCTCCGCGCAGCGGCAAGCCGTCGATCTCGAGCAGCATGCGCTGCGACAGATCGCCGTCGGCTACCGATTCGATGACCCGCGCGACGGCGGCCGTCGGGCGCGCCAGGTCGCCGATGAGCTGGTTCACCGAGTCCATCTCGCCCGCCCAGGCGCCGACCACCCCCGCAACCCGCAGCCGCTGATTGATCTGGCCTTCCTTGCCGACGGTCTTGCAGACGCGCGCGAGCTCGCTCGCGATCGACTCGTTCATCTCCACGATGTCGTTGAAGACTTCCGCGATCTGCCCGTCGATGCCGGTCAGGTCGAGCGGCAGGCGCATCGTGAAGTCGCCCTTCTTCAGCGCGCGCAGCGCGCGTAGCAACGCCCGGCGATCGAGTGTCTCCGGAGCAAGATGCAGATCGTTCATTCTGACCCTCCCCTGCGGAACGCCGCTGCCTCGGCGACGCGCCCCGGGGTCTGATGAGCATTCCTTTCATCCTAGTGGTTGCCCGCGCAGCTCACTATCCTTCGCACGCCCGATCGCCGTGTAGCAATTCACCGTCAGTAAGTCACCGTTTCGTTACAGCACCCGGGCGCCCCGTCGCTGCGCCCCGGGGCCATGAACCGAACGGACCAGTCTGCGAGCGCAAGCGCAGGTGTGGCGTGCAGGTTGCCGCGCGTACTGTCGAACCGTGGCGAGCCCGCCACGGGAGATGAGCCAATGCTTGCCGCCAATGATCTCGGACTCAGAATCTTCTCGACCTGCCCGCCCTCGGCCCACGCCGTGCGCGATGAGTATCTGCGCCAGGTGCAGGAGATTGCGTCCTGGAGCGAGGATGCCGGCTGCGAAGGGATCCTGGTCTACACCGACAACGCTCAGGTGGACCCGTGGCTCGTCGCGCAGGCGATCATTCGCGCGACGCGCACGCTCTGCCCGCTGGTCGCCATCCAACCCGCCTACATGCATCCCTACAGCGTGGCGAAGATGGTCACCTCGCTGGCATTCCTCCACGGCCGCCGCGTGTACCTGAACATGGTGGCGGGCGGCTTCACGAACGACCTCGCGGCGCTCAACGACCATACGCCCCACGATGAGCGCTACAGCCGGCTGGGCGAGTACACGGCGATCATCCAGGGGCTGCTGGCGTCCGCTGAGCCCTTCACTTTCAGCGGCAGCTACTACCAGGTCCGCAACCTGCGGCTGACGCCGCCGCTGCCGCCCGAGCTGCAGCCCGGCGTCCTGATGTCCGGCTCGTCGGAAGCGGGCATGCAGGCGGCACGGCGCCTCGGCGCGACACCGATCGAATATCCGAAGCCGGTCGCGGAGTACGCGGCGGCGCGCCGGGGCGGCCCATCGCGCGGACTGCGCATCGGCCTGATCGCGCGCGACACCGAGGCCGAGGCGTGGCGCGATGCGCACGAACGCTTCCCGCCGGATCGCAAGGGCCAGCTCACCCACGAGCTTGCCATGAAGACGTCGGACTCCTCGTGGCACCGCCAGCTCTCGAAGCTCGGCGCCCGAGGCCAGGGGGAGGCGGAGCAAAATCCCTACTGGCTGGTGCCGTTCGAGAACTACAAGACGTTCTGCCCGTATCTCGTCGGCAGCTACGCGGCCGTCGCCCAGGCGGTCGCCGGCTACGTCAACGCCGGCTACCGCACCTTCGTGCTCGACGTCCCGGCGAGCCCCGAGGAGCTCTCGCACATCGGCAGGGTGTTCGGGCTCGCCGTCGATCGGGTGGCCGCATGAGCGCTCACCTGCTGCAGCAGCTGATCACGGAGCGGGCGCAGGCGCGTCCGGAAGCGGCGGCCGTGCTCGCCGAGGACGCCGCCCCGCTCACCTACGGCGAGCTGGATGCCGGCAGCAACCGTCTGGCACACATGCTGCGCGAGCTCGGCTGCCGGCGTGGGGATCGCGTGGGGCTGCTGATGCCGAAGTCCCCGCAGGCGATCATGAGCCTCATCGGCGTGCTGAAGGCCGACGCGGCCTACGTGCCCCTCGATACGGCGGGACCCGCGCCGCGGCTGGCGCGCATGCTCGAGGTGTGCGGCTGTCACAGCATTCTGGCCGCGGGGTCCGCCGCGCCGATCCTGCGTGAGGCGCTCGCGCGCGCCACGCTCGCGCAGCAGCCGCTCCTCGGCTGGCTGGACGGCGCGACGCCCTGGAACGGCGAGCCGCCCCCGGCATTCACGGCGGCGGACCTCGACGGCCTTCCCGCGACGCCCGTTGAATCGCTCAACAGCGATACGGATCTCGCGCACATTCTCTTCACTTCGGGCTCTACGGGAGTTCCCAAGGGCGTGATGGTCTCGCATCGCAGCGTCCTGCGCTTTCTCGAGTGGGCGTGGAAGTACTTCGGCATCTCCCCGTCGGACCGCGCATCGCAGCACTCCCCGCTGCATTTCGATCTGTCGACCTTCGACATCTTCAGCACGCTCGGCGCGGGCGCGGAGCTGCACCTGACGCCGAGCGGAGTGAACCTCCTGCCGCACAAGATGGCGCAGTACATCCGCAAGGCACGCCTCACGCAGTGGTTCTCGGTGCCCTCGGTCCTCAACCTCATGGCGAAGCTCGACGTCGTGCGCCCCGGAGACTTCCCGGATCTGCGCCGGGTAATGTGGTGCGGCGAGGTGCTGCCGACGCCGACGCTGATCCACTGGATGCGTCGCCTGCCGCACGCGCGCTTCACCAATCTCTACGGTCCCACCGAGGCAACCATCGCGAGCAGCTACTACACGGTGCCGCGCTGTCCGGCGCACGAGCGCGCGCCCGTCCCGATCGGCACCGCCTGCGACGGAGAGGAGCTCATGATCCTCGACGACGAGATGCGTCCGGTGCGGGATGGCGAGATCGGCAATCTCTACATCGGCGGCGTGGGCCTGAGTCCGGGCTACTGGAACGATCCGGAGAAGACCCGCAGCGTGTTCCTGCCCCGCCCCGGTGCAGCGGGTCTCGACGAGCGTCTCTACCGCACCGGCGATCTCGGGCGGCGCGGCGCGGACGGGCTGTTGTATTTCGCAGGCCGGACCGACACCCAGATCAAGAGCCGCGGCTACCGCATCGAGCTCGGCGAGATCGAGAGCGCCCTGAATGCGCTGCCGGGCGTGCGCGAGTGCGCCGTGGTCGCCGTGCGGACCGAGGGCTTCGAGGGATGGATGATCTGCTGCGCCTATGTCACGGCGCGCGGCGCCAACATCCCGCCGTCGGGCCTGCGGCAGAGCCTGGCGAGCGCGGTCCCCGCCTACATGCTGCCGGCCCGCTGGATGCACTGCGACGCCCTGCCGAGAAACGCCAACGGCAAGGCGGACCGCCCGGAGCTGCGCCGGCGGTTCCTCACGGCCGAGGCCCAGTCGAGCGCGAGAACGCCGCGGCTCGCATCGGGCCCGGTGCTCACTTAAGGCGCGGGGCCGCATGTCCGACCGCAGCGTCGCACTCGAGCGCCTGGGTGCCCTGTTTCTGCAGCACTTTCACGTGGAGGTGCCCTCCCCGGATACCGACCTGCTCGAGACCGGTATGCTCGACTCGCTGCAGCTCGTCGACCTGCTGCTGCTCATCGAGGAGGAGTTCGGCCAGCGCATTTCGCTCCAGGCGATCGAGCTCGATGATTTGCGCACGCTCGCGCGCCTCGCGCAGCTGGTCGGCACCTCTGCGGCGTCCACCCCGGATGCCCGCACGGTATCGACCAGCAGGGAGGTCCGGCCTCATCGGCCCGAGCCCGTGCGCGGCGCCGCCGTTGGAGGCCGGCGCGAGCTGAATCACCGTGGTTAGGATCCGGCCGTTCACGGAGCAGGACGTGCCGGCGGCCGTCGCGCTGTTCGAGCAGGTCTATCCCGAGCACCGCTGGCCCACGCGTGCGGCGTGCGAGCAGTATTTCCGCGAGATCTTCTTCGGGAATCCCTGGCGACATCTCGACCTGCCCTCGTGGGTCGCCGAGCAGCGCGGCGACATCGCGGGCTTTGCGGGAGTCGTGCCACGCCAGATGACCTTCGGGACACGGCCGCTGAAAGTCGCGGTCGGCTGTCAGTTCATCGTCCACCCAAGCGCGCGCCACAGCCTGATCGCGCTGCAGCTGGCGAAAGCCCTGGTCTCGGGCGCGCAGGATCTGTTCATCACCGACGGCTCGAACGACCAGGTGCGGCGGATGTGGCTCGGGATCGGTGGCGCGGTGCCGATCCTGCCGAACCTCGACTGGACACGCCTGCTGCGGCCCGCGCGCTACGTGCTCGCGCTCCTCGACAAGGCGAGGCAGCGGCGGCCCCTGCTGCGCGCGGCGCTCGCGCCGTGCGTGCTGGTCGACGCCGTGGCGGCCAGGCTCCGCCCGAACCGCTTCGATCGCAGCGATGACGGACTCTCGGACCGGCCGCTGGACGCCCGTGAAATGCTCGCCCACATGAGCGGGATCGCGGGTCGCAACGGGGCGCTGCGCCCCCTGTACGATGAGCGATCGCTCGCTTGGCTGCTGGAGCAGGCCGCGCACAAGGTCCGCCACGGTCAGCTGCGCGCGCGGGCGGTGTTCGAGGGCGAGAAGCTGCTCGGATGGTTCATGTATTACGCCCGCGTCGGCGAGGTCAACGAGGTCCTGCAGCTCACCGCGCGCGGCGATTCCTTCGACCGCGTGCTGCAGCGGTTGCTGACCGACGCCTGGCGGCAGGGCGCCACGGCGCTGCGGGGCCGGCTGGATCCGCATCACGTGCAGGAGTACTCCGACCGGCACTGTTGGTTCCGCCGTGAAGGCGCGTGGACGCTGGTGCATTCGCGCCATGACGACGTCGTGTCCGCGATCGAGCGCGGCGCCGCCGAGTTCACCCGTCTGGACGGTGAGTGGTGGCTGCGGTTCCTCGGGGGCTGAGCCGAAAAGCTCAGCTGAGCCGAAAAGCTCAGTAACGCATGGGCGCTAGGGTCTGGCACAACGTACCGTGACCACTCTTACGACGGCATTGCATCAACCATGGGATTCGACAGCCGCCGGAAGCGGCTCGGTCGTCGTGGTGCGCGACCTCCGCGGGCTCACCGGCTTCATTCCCGACTGGGAAGAGCTGGCCGCGCAGGCGCTCGAGCCCAACGTCTTCTACGAGCACTGGATGCTGCTGCCGGCGCTCGAGGCCTTTGGCGCCGGCCTCGACGTTGGGGTCGTGCTGGTATTGGCCGGCGGCGACCTCGCGGGTCTGTTCCCGGTGCAATTCACTCCGAGCTTCAGAAACCTGAACGTCAGCGCGGTGAGTGTCTGGCGGCACCTGCACTGCTATCTCGGCACGCCGCTGATCCGCACCGATCGTGCCGGCGACTGCCTCACGGCGCTCCTCGAGTGGCTGCGCCGCAGCCGCCAGGCGCGGTTCCTCGAGCTGCCGTGGATCTCGGGCGATGGTCGCTTCAGGGAGTTGCTGCTCGAGCGGTGCAACGAGCTGGGCCTGACGACCTGGAGGACCGACAGCCATGAGCGAGGGCTGTGGCGGCAGGCGCCCCACGCGACCGGCGGCGTGCACTCGGCCGTCTCGGGCGAGTTGCGGCGGCAGCTGCGCCGCAAGGAGCGGCGCCTCGCCGAGCACGGCCGGGTCGAGCACGTCGTCCTCAGCCCCGGCGATGACGTCGCGCGCTGGATCGAGGAGTTCCTGCGCCTCGAGGCGGGCGGCTGGAAGGGCGCCTCCGGCACTGCGCTCGCCTGCTCGGATTCCGGCCGCCGCTACTTCGTGGACATCGCGACCGCCGCATTCCGCCGCGGCCGCCTGCTGATGGTCGGCCTTGATTTCGACGGCGAGCCGATTGCGCGGCGTTGCGCGTTCCGCGCGGGAGAGGGCTCCTTCGCCTTCAAGACGGCGCACGACGAGTGCTTTGCGAGTCACTCTCCGGGCGCGATCCTGGAGATGGACAACCTGACGCAGCTCGATGGCCTGGAGGGGTTGTGTTGGATGGACTCCTGCACCACCCCCGACAACACGCTCCTCAACCGCATCTGCAACGACTCGAGGACGATCGAGAGCCTCGCGATCGCCAGCGGACCGCTCGGAGAGCTCGTGATCTCGGGCCTGCGGCTGCTGCGCTGGACGAACCGGCGGCTCATCAAGCGAGTTTCAGACCCCACCTCCACCGATGTTGCTTCGTGAGACCATGGACACCCCCCGCACTTGTCTCAAGATCGATGCGGATACCTTCCGCAGCCATTTCAACCTCCGACCGTTCCTGTTCTCCCACAACCTGTCGCGGCACCCGCTGTTCCAGCTGCCGCGCCTCGTCAAGTTGGCGAAGACTCTGGACCGCAGCTATGTCGACTACAACGCCGGGCGGATCCCGGTGAGCCTGCCGAACTGGCAGGACGCGCCGCACACCGGTCTCACGGCCGAGGAGACGATCCACAATACGGCGGAGATCTGCTCGTGGATGGAGCTCAAGCGCGCCGAGCACTGTCCCGACTTCAAGAGGCTGCTGGACGCGTGCCTCGACGAGATCGCTCCGCTCTCCGAGCCGATCGAACCGGGGATGTGCGAGCGCGAGGCGGCGGTCTTCGTATCGTCGCCCGGCTCCGTGACGCCCTACCACATGGATCACGAAGTCAACTTCCTCCTGCAGCTGCGCGGCGCCCAGACCGTGAGCGTATTCAAGGCCGACGACGCCGCGGTGCTGTCGGAAGAGGAGCTCGAGGAGTACTTCTCCGGCCCGGCGATCCACCGCAACATGCGCTTTGCGGAAGCGTACCAGGAGCGCGCCACGGTGTTCGAGCTGCGCGAGGGACATGGCCTGCACATACCGACCACCGCGCCGCACTGGGTAAAGCACGGGGACACGGTGTCGATCTCCTTCAGCGCGTCCTTCAAGACGCGCGCGTCGCTCGCGCGAGGCGACGTGTACCGGATGAACGCGGTGCTGCGCCAGCTCGGCGTCGAGCCCCTTCCCTGGAACCGCTCGCCGGCGCGCGATCGGATCAAGCACCACGCGTATCGCGCACTGCGCCGGGCTCACTGGCTGCCCCGGCCGCCGGTGGCGGCGGGCGAGGCGGACGCGAGCCGCGCTCACGGCAACGCCTGAGCGCCCCCGGCAACGACCCTTGACGAGTATGAAGATCTGCTTCCTAGGTCTCGACAATCTTCCGGTTCTCTCGCCGGAGCACCGCGAGCACTACGTCGGCGGCGAGTCGGTGCAGCAGACCCTGCTCGCGCGCGCCCTCACCGCGCGCGGCCACGAAGTCAGCATGGTCACGGCGGACTACGGTCAGGCGGATGGCGCAGTCTGGGACGGCATCCGCGTTCACAAGGCATATCGCCCCGACGCGGGACTTCCGGTGCTGCGCTTCGTGCACCCGCGGTGGAGCGGCCTGTGGTCGGCGCTCGCGCGCGCCGACGCGCAGCTCTACTACACGAGCTGCGCCGGCATGCAGGTAGCGCTGCTCGCTTTGTTCTGCGCGCGTCGCGGCAGGCGCTTTGTGTTCCGGAGCGCGAGCGACTCGGACTGCGACCGCTCGAAACTCCTCATCCGCTACGCGCGCGACCGCTGGCTGTACGCGTGGGGGCTGCGTCGCGCCGACGCGATTCTGGTGCAGAGCGCCGCGCAGGCCGCTTCTCTGGCAGGTCATTTCGGCCTTGCCAGCCGCGTGACCGGGATGCTGGTCGAGCCGGCGTCCGCGGAGCAGGAGCGCGACATCGACGTGCTGTGGGTCGCAAACATCCGCCGCCTGAAGCGACCGGACCGCATGCTGGCACT
>Ga0134062_10000220_pt1 | contig 16158 bp, 9 predicted proteins | sample 15_taG_19_FD_94468 | JGI IMG/M metagenome (GOLD analysis project Ga0134062, IMG submission 94468) | Grasslands soil microbial communities from the Angelo Coastal Reserve, California, USA - 15_D_Rain_20cm_2_09082015 | ecosystem: Environmental > Terrestrial > Soil > Grasslands ... | reverse complement strand
TTAGAATTTGGGCTGCGCTAGGAGAGAATCACTTGTTGGATTTTCTGGGCAATCTGAAGCGCACACACTACTGCGGCGAACTGCGCGCCAAGGACGACGGCCGCGACGCCATCGTCATGGGCTGGGTGGCGCGGCGCCGCGACCTTGGCAATTTGCTTTTTCTCGATGTGAGGGACCGCACCGGCATTGTTCAAGTCGTTTTCAATAAGGAGACGCAGCCCGCAGCGCACGCCAAAGCGGAACACGTGCGCAGCGAATTCGTCATCGCGGTAGAAGGCAAAGTCCTCAAGCGCCAGAAAGCCAATCCGGAATTGGCTACGGGAGAAGTCGAGTTGGTCGCGGCGAAGCTGCACATTCTCAACAACGCCAAGACGCCGCCGTTCCCCATCGAAGACGAAATCAACGCCGCGGAAGAAACGCGTCTGCGCTTCCGCTATCTCGACCTGCGCCGCCCAAAGCCGTCCCGCAATCTGGCGCTGCGCCACAAAATTATTCTCGAAATTCGCAAAGTGATGGACGAGCTGGGCTTCCTCGAAGTGGAAACGCCCATGCTCACGCGCTCGACGCCCGAGGGCGCCCGCGATTTTCTTGTGCCCAGCCGCATCCATCACGGGCAGTTTTACGCGCTGCCGCAATCGCCCCAGATCTTCAAGCAGATTCTGATGATCGCCGGGTTGGACAAATATTTCCAGATCGTGAAGTGTTTCCGCGACGAAGACCTGCGCGCCGACCGCCAACTCGAATTCACGCAGCTCGACCTGGAAATGTCGTTTCCGCGCCAGGAAGACATTTTTCATGTGATCGAGCAGGTGATGGTGCGCGCGTGCGCCGTCGCGGGAATCAAAGCCGAAGCGCCGTTTCCCCACATGCAGTACAAGGACGTCATTCGCAAGTACGGCAGCGACAAGCCCGACCTGCGCTTCGGCATGGAATTGCACGAAGTGACGCATTGTTTTCCGGAAGGAGCCAGGCAAAAGCTGCAAATCGAAGGCAATGTTTTTGCGCTCACCGCTCCCGGCGCGGCAAGCTATTCGCGCAAGCAACTGGACGAATTGACCGAAAAGGCCAAGACGCTCAAAGCACGCGGCGCTTATTTCGTGAAGGTGGCGCCCGAAGGACTCAATTCCACCGTTGAAAAACTGATCGGCGCAGAGAATGTAAAGAAACTCGCCGAAGCTTGCGGCGCGAAGTCCGGCGATCTCGTCGTTGCCGTTTCCGCCAAAGAACAAATCAAAGGCACCGAAGCCGCCGCGCTGATCGCTGGACAATTGCGCTTGCAGCTTGGCGAAGCGCTCGGCGTGATCGACAAGTCGCAGTGGAGATTCCTGTGGCTCACCGGTTTTCCCCTTTTCGAGTGGAGCGAAACGGACAAAACCTGGGTGAGCGCGCAGCATCCGTTCACCGGCATCGTCGACGAAGATCTGGAAAAACTTGAATCCGCACCATGGGAAGTGCGTTCCAAGGGCTACGACCTGGTTTTGAACGGCTACGAACTCGGATCGGGCAGCATCCGAATCCATCGGCAGGACATTCAGGAGCGCCTCTTCAAAGCGCTCGGCCTCAGCGAAGAACAATTGCGCCGCCGCTTCGGTTTTTTTCTCGACGCGCTGACTTACGGCACGCCCCCGCACGGCGGCATCGCGCTCGGCATCGACCGCGTGGTCATGCTCCTCGCGGGCGAAAAATCCATTCGTGAAGTCATCGCCTTTGCGAAAACCACCGCCGCCCAGGATCTGATGGCCGACTCGCCGTCGCCGGTGGATAAAGACCAGCTCGACCAACTCGGCATCGCCATCAAGGAAATTGCTCGAGCAAAATGAGCCGAATTCGCATATTGCCGGAGGCCGTGGCGAATAAAATCGCCGCGGGCGAAGTTGTCGAACGACCGGCTTCGGTGGTGAAAGAGCTGCTCGAGAACGCCATCGACGCGGGTGCGAAAACCATTCGCGTCGAAGTGGAAGTCGGCGGCAAGCGCATGATCCGCGTCATTGACGACGGTCACGGGATGTCGCATGACGATGCGCTGCTGGCGTTCGAGCGCCACGCCACAAGCAAGCTCAAATCCGCCGACGATCTGCTTTCGATTGCCACGCTGGGATTTCGCGGCGAAGCGCTGCCGACGATCGCGGCGGTTTCGCGGCTGCTTCTTGAAACGCGTGATGAAACGGAAGCTGAAGGCACGCGCATCGACTTTGCAGGCGGAAAACTTATGGGAGTGAGACCTGCGGGATTGCCCGCGGGAACAACGGTCAGCGTAGCCGATATTTTTTATTGTGTTCCGGCGCGCAGAAAATTCCTCAAGTCGGACACCACGGAACTGGGCCACATCGCTTCACTAGTCACACACTACGCGCTGGCAAATCCCGGCAAACAATTCATTCTCACCACGCCGACGCAGGAAATCATCAATTGTCCGCCGGCGGAAAAACTGGCCGACCGCGTGTATCAGCTTTTCGGACGGCAAGCGTTGGAAGACCTGGTCGAAATCCCTGCGGCCTCCGCGCCTTTCCGCGCCGCGATTGCCGAACCGGAACTCGAGCCGGGAGAAGAAAATGCTTCGCTGACCGTCAATGGGTTTACTTCGCGGCCTGCTATTCAGCGGATGAATCGCAATGGCATCTATATTTTTGTGAACCGCCGCCTGGTGCGCGACCGGCTGATCCTGCACGCGATTCACGAAGCCTATCGCAACATTCTGCCGCCGGCCGTCTTTCCCGCGACGCTGCTTTTCCTGGAGCTGCCCTACGAAGAAGTCGACGTCAACGTGCATCCCGCAAAAATCGAAGTGCGCTTCCGGCGCTCGCAATTTGTCCACGACTTTACGCGCGATGCGATTCGCCAGGCACTGATGAGCGCGCGGCCAATTGCCAGCTTTGCAGCCCTCGCTGCTGCCGCTCCGCAAACCGCCGGCGCCGGGAATGGAGCGCTGTCCGGTGGAATCACGCCCGCTCCAGTGGAATCCGGCGTGCCGCGCGCGATCATTCCTCCGATCGAAGAGATTGGCTTAGGCTCCGGCGTCGGCTCGGACTTCGGGTCAGGCGGAGGCTTCGATCTCACCGGAGCGCAGATGCGAGCGGTGGAGCAGCGGATTCCGTTCACATCGGGAACTTCATTTGGCGCCGGCATCGCTCCGGCGCAGGTTTCTACAGTAGGGAATTGGGCCGCGAATCTCACCACTCCGAGCGCCGACGCTCCCGCAAGCCTGCCGCGGCCGGAACAAATTGCGGACCTTAAACCTCTGGGCCAAGTGAGCGCGAGTTTCATTGTCGCCGTGAACGGCGATGGCCTCTGGCTCGTCGATCAGCACGTGGCGCATGAGCGTGTGCTCTTTGAGCAGCACCTCGAAGCGCGCCGCGCCGGAAAAATCGAAGCCCAGCGCATGCTCCTGCCGCTAGTGATTGAATTATCGCCACGGCAGATCGTCACTTTCGAAAAAATCGCGGAGGAGCTGGCAGCGAACGGTTTCGAAGTCGAACTGATGGGGCCGAAAAGCGTGGCGATCCAGGCCGTGCCCGCGGGGGTGATCGCTCCTGACGCCGAAAAATTGTTGCGAGAGATTCTCGACGGCATCGAGCGCGAGAATGCCGCGATTTCGATTGAAACGTTGCAAGCGAAAATCGCCGCGTCCACGGCGTGCCATGCGGCTATCAAGGTAAACATGCCGCTGGAGCAAGCGAAAATGGAATGGTTGCTGGACGCGCTGGCAAAGACGGATTGTCCTATGAGCTGTCCGCATGGACGGCCCGTGGTGTTGCGCTATTCCCTGAAAGAGATTGAGAAAGCCTTTCACAGAATTTGACTTTGTAACCGCCGGGTGTCAGCACGGCCATCGGGAGACTCACGGAATGAGCGAATCGCAAAAGACAGCAGTGATTTTCGGCTTGGCCAACAAGCGCAGCATCGCCTGGGCCATCGCGCAGAAATTGCACCAAGCCGGCTGGCGGTTGGCCATTACTTACCAGAACGAACGATTGGAGCAGGAAGCCAAGGACCTGATTGCGGATCTGCCCGGCGCTTCCGGCTTTATGTGCGACGTCTCGTCGGATGAGCAAATCGCAAAACTTTTCGATGAACTAAAGGCCCGATATGGCGTGTTGAGCGGCATTGTGCACAGCGTGGCGTTCGCACCGGCGGAAGAACTGAAGGGCGAATTTGTAAACACCACGCGCGAGGGCTTTCGCATCGCGCATGACATCAGCGTGTACTCGCTAATCGCCGTGTCTCGGTCCGCGGCTCCGCTGATGACCGCAGGCGGAGGAATCGTTACGCTGACGTACTACGGCGCGGAAAAAGTCGTGCCGAAGTACAACGTGATGGGCGTGGCCAAAGCCGCACTCCAAGCCACGGTCCGCTATCTAGCGAACGATCTTGGGCCGAAGGCCATCCGCGTCAATGCCATTTCCGCCGGGCCCATCAAGACACTCGCGGCGCGGGGTATCTCCAATCTTGGCGACATGCTGAAGGCGCATGCCGAGCGTGCGCCGTTAAAGCGCAACGTGGATCCCGGCGAAGTCGGCGCGACCGCTGCATTTCTGCTTTCGGAAGCAGGCTCCGGCATTACCGGCGAGACCATCTTCGTCGATTGCGGCTATAACATCATGGGGTTTTGAGTGGCCCAGGCAATCTTGCCTGTGCGCGTTTCATCGGACTCAAGAGAAATTCGCACGGCTATGATTTGGCTGTGCCGCCCAAATGTCCAAACTCACCATCGCCATTGACGGTCCTGCGGGGTCCGGCAAGAGCAGTGTGGCGCGCCGCGTCGCGGCGATGCTCGGGTATTTGTATCTGGACAGTGGTGCGATGTACCGCGCGCTTGGGCTCAAGGCTCTGCGGCAGGGCATCCCGCTGGACGATGAAACACGACTTGTGGCGCTCGCGAACGAAACACACATCGAGCTGCGTGCTCCCACCGCGGAGCACGAAGCAGCGGGCGCGAAAAATTGTGTTTTCCTGGATGGTGCTGACGTCACTCGCGAGATTCGGACAAGCGAGGTTGCGCAGGCGGCGTCGCGGCTCGCAACGATTGCAGAGGTGCGCCATGTGCTCGTTGCCGAGCAGCAGCGTGCCGGGACCGGCGGCGGGATCGTGATGGAAGGGCGCGACATCGGTACTGTGGTGTTCCCCAGGGCCGAGCTGAAAATTTTTCTCGACGCTTCGCCAGAAGTGCGTGCGGAGCGCCGCTGGAAAGAGCACCAGGAAAAAGGCGAGCGGATTACGCTCCCGGAAGTTTTCGACGAAGTGATTGAGCGTGACAAGCGCGATCGTGAACGCAAAGTTTCGCCGCTGGTGCGCGCTTCCGATGCCGTGCTTGTCGACAACACCGCGATGGGCATTGAAGAAACCGCGCGATTGATCGTTATGCTCGCGGGGGAACGCGAGAAAGAATCGGCGGGAGCCGCCGGAGGGAAGCCGTGATTCGGACATTGCTGATGCTGGTGTTTTCCGCTGGCGCGACGCTCTTTGTCGCGCCCCTGCTCGCGTTCGCGCAGACCGCCTCCGGCACGGCAGACGCAACGCGAAAATTCCGCGAGTATCTCGATGAAGATTGGAAACGCTGGATGCAGGAATATCCCGAACCGGCGACTTCCGTTGGATTTCCCGGCCAGAATCGCCGGTGGACCGACGTTTCACGAGAGGGAATCGAAGCGAGAATCCGCCACCTTCACGAAAGCCTCGCGAAGCTGAAGTCCATTTCGCGCGATGCACTTCCTGCCGGCGAGCAACTCGATTACGACCTTTACCGGCAACGGCTGGAAACCACGGAAGAGGGATTGCAGTATGGCGATGACCCCATGCCGTTCCGTGGCGTAGTGCCTTTCAACTTGTGGATGCCGATGTCACAAATGGGCGGAATTCAGCAAGGAATTCCGTCGACGCTGGCGGAGATGCCTCATCAGACGGTGGCGGACTACGAAGATATTCTGGCGCGGCTGGAGACGCTGCCGAAGCACGTAGAACAGCACATCGAGTTGTTAGGCGAAGGATTGAGGCGCGGGTACTCGCCGCCCAAATTCATGCTGCGCGATGTCCCAAAGCAAATTGCGGGCCTGATTCCAGCGGATTCGCTCGCGAGCCCCTTGCTGGAGCCGTTCAATAAATTCCCCGCGGGATTTTCCGAAGGCGAGAAGGCACGATTGACGGACGGCGCGAAACTGCTTTATTCCAGCGAGATTGTTCCTGCAATTCAGAGATTGCATGACTACGTCGCACAAACTTACGTGCCGGCGTGCCGCGAGTCCATTGCAGCCACGTCGCTGCCGAATGGCGGCGCCGCATATGCGTTTCACGTGCGCTGGCAAACGACTACGAACCTGACGCCGGCGCAGATTCACGATGTCGGCCTCTCCGAAGTGAGACGAATCCGCGCGGAGATGGACAAAGTCATCGCATCGACGGGGTTCAAGGGCAGCTTCCATGACTTTACGGAATTTCTGCGCACCGATTCACGGTTTTTCTACGACAAGCCGGATGATTTGGTAGACGGCTACCGCATCATCGCGAAGAAAATCGACCCCGAGCTCGCGCATGTCTTCGGAAAGCTGCCGCGTCTGCCGTATGGCGTTTGCGTCATTCCTGATTTCAAAGCGCCTTCAGAAACCACCGCCTACTATCAGGCGGGCGCACCCTCCGCTGGCAGGCCCGGCTGCTATTTTGTGAACACCTATAACCTGCGTGCGCGGCCGAAATGGGAGATGGAAGCTCTCACGCTGCACGAATCGGTTCCCGGACACCATCTGCAGATTTCCCTGGCCCAGGAGCAGCAGGGCCAGCCGGAATTCCGAAAGCACTCCGGCTACTCGGCGTTTGTCGAGGGCTGGGCTCTGTATTCCGAGAGCCTCGGCGAAGAGCTTGGCATTTACAAGGACCCGTACTCGAAGTTCGGGCAGCTCAGCTATGAAATGTGGCGCGCCGTCCGGCTGGTGGTGGATACCGGGATGCATTCCATGGGCTGGACGCGGCAGCAGGCGATCGATTTCTTCCGCGAAAATACCGGAAAGACCGATCAGGACATCACCGTCGAAGTCGATCGTTACATCGTCTGGCCGGGTCAGGCGCTGGCATACAAGATCGGGCAGATGAAGATTCACGAGATGCGCACAGAGGCGGAAAAGAAACTAGGCGCGAACTTCGATGTGCGCAGATTTCACGATGCTGTTCTCGAAAATGGCGCTGTGCCGTTGAGCGTGCTCGAAGCACACGTGAAGCAGTGGATGGATTCACAAACAGCACATTAAGAACTCCCCGTCTTTTTCCCGACAGAAGCAATGCACAAGCGCAATCCTCCGAGGTGCCGCGTGTTTTAGCGGTCCGGCATTGCTAGGTACTTGAAAATTAACAGGTTATGCGAAAAATGAGCCAAAAATGCATATTTTCAAAACTAGTGCTTGACAGAAAATCGATCTCCGTTTACTTTCAGGATACCTCAGTCATATGTCTCGGCCTTGCCGGGGCCCTCACTGAGCGTGAAAAGGCAGATATGAGACACGAAGACAAAAGCCAATACGGTTCGATGACATGGCCGCAGGGTCTCGTGGACTGCTTGTTCGCGCGACTCTAAACCAAACCGCCTAAGTCGTTTCGATCCAAAGCGATCCACTACGGGGTTTATTTCCCGGGATGGTGAAGTTCACGGCTACTTCTTCTGATGAAACCGTAAGGCTCGGGTGCGAATCCCGATTCCGTGAACGCCAATTCCTCCCGGAATTTTTCTCGCCAGTGAATCGGCAAAGCGATGCGACGTCGGCGATTGAACGCTGCGCGTGTGTTCGGAAGAAGAAAGAACGTAAGAAGATTTGGAGGCGAAGAAGAGATCAAAAAGTTTGCGGCGTGGTGAAGGCTTGGGTTACTTCGAGCACCGACGGTCGCAGGTTCGACTCCTGCCGGTGGCGTAAGCCGCCGTAGCTCAGTGGATAGAGCAGCGGTTCAGCAACACGACTTGAGCCGCCGATTCCCGCCGCAAGAATTTGCAGCGTGGCGAAGGCGCGAGTTCCTTCGAGGGTTATGGGTTCGAATCCCACCTGGTCCACAACGGCGGGCCAGTAGCTCAATGGCAGAGCAAAACTCGGGCCGATATTTCCCGCCGGAAGAGGAAAGGGCACAGCCAGCAGTGGCTGTGCTACCAAGATGCCGGGATGGCGCGGAGAAGAGTTACTTCGTCTGTCAAACGACGTGGGGCCATGGCCCTACTACTCTGATCGACTATTCCTCCCGGCTTAATTTTGGCCGGCGCGAATCGCGGACCAGTCGGCGGTTCGCGCCGGGGCCGGGCACAGAGTGAAGTCTGTGCCACTAGGAGTTGGACGTGGTGTAGGACAGGGTTACTTCGCCTCTGGAGCGGGAGGTGTGGGTTCGATTCCCACCTGGGTTGAAAAATCCAGTGGCTCAGTGGTCCGAGCGCCTAATGTTCCCTGGCCGAACGTTCCCGTCCAGCAGTTTTTTTGACAGTAGCCAAAGGAGAAGGGAAATGAAGCAGGACAAGAATCTCGCGCAGTCAAATCGCCAGTCCTTGAAAGGCTCGGAGCAAGACTCCGATCCGTCAACACATTCCGGCTGCGGTAGGCAGCCTTAGAAAGGAAAAAGCAGTGGGCAGTGATTTGAACCGATACTTTTCCCGGATGGGCGCACGTGTGAGGGTTTTGGAAGGTGTTTCCACGGTCCGTCGCTGGAACGGGTTCGCGTCTCGCGAGGATGCACCGCGCATTGTTCTCGACATTCGTCGAGACAAGCTCGGTGAATACTACGAGATCCGGACAGCTCCCGGCGGCAAGCAGGAGATCGTCGTTCTGAACGTGCAGCCAAGGGAAAAGCACTTGCTTCTGCTCAGCCGTCAGTTCGGCGCGCAGGGGCAGTTTCTGGCCAAGCAGAAGTTTCTGTGCGGTCACGACGAGCGGCACTGGTTCGTTGCAGCAATTCCAGAAAACGAACCGGTGAGCACGGTCGCGAGCGCAAAGATCGCGCTGAAGCCAGAAGAAATCCGGACGCGAGAGGAAGCGCTGGGAGTCTCCCGCAAGGAGAGTTTTCGGCGTAAGAATGCGGCCTTCATCCGCCAAGGGGAATGGTTTTTCATTCCGGACGCGGACGTCGAAGCCACCTCTTTGCTCATTCTTCGAAATGAGCCGCTCTCACGTGGAAACGGTGGAAAGCCACACTGGGCTGAGGAATGCTATCGGTCCGGCGGGGAAACCGTCTACGTGTCGGGCAAGTATCCCTCGGGCATAGCCGCCCGGGACTACAACCGATTGCCGGAGCAAGAGCGCAAGCGCGGCAACTTCCGAGTGATGCAGCGCGATGCGTCTGTGCATGTACGCGGTGAGATCCGCCATCCGGACCACGAAACAGTCGTGCTGAATGGTTGGCATCGTGTGTTGATGAATACTGAGAGCCGCTCGAAAGCAATGCGCTTTCTGGCGTTTCTCGACTAACGCCTGGAGCTTTGTGCTCCGGAGCATGGCATCCGGAGCACAAAGCTTTCGGAGAAAGGAGGAGTGGCAGCAATGGCAAAGATGAACGTATGGAAGCGGATGTTCCCAGTGCGGACGCACGAAGGGGCGGTGGCGCAGAAGGTGGACGCGAAGAGCGAACTCCGGCGCACCGTGCTCACGTGCTTGCTCTGGGAGGCCACCTTCTACGAGAAGGGCAACGACATCGCAAAGCGCATCGCCGCGCTCGCCGCCGAGAACAAGCCGGAAGTCTTGGCAGCTCTCGCGCGCGAGGCGCGCACCAAGATGCAGCTTCGTCACGCGCCGCTCTTCCTCGCGCGTGAGCTCGCGCGCCGCAAGGGCGCGGGTCCGCTCGTGGCGGAAACGCTCGAGAGCGTGATCCAGCGCGCCGACGAACTCGGCGAGTTCGTGGCTCTCTACTGGAAGGAAAAGAAGCAGCCGCTTTCTGCGGGCGTAAAGCGCGGGCTGGCGAGGGCGTTCACGAAGTTCGACGCCTACCAGCTCGCGAAGTACGACCGTGAATCGGCAGTCAAGCTCCGCGACGTGCTGTTCCTCTGCCACGCGAAGCCCAAGGACGAAGCGCAGGCTGCGCTCTGGAAGAAGCTCGTTGAGAACACGCTCGAATCTCCCGATACCTGGGAGGTTGCCTTGTCCGCAGGGAAGGACAAGCGCGAGAACTTCGAGAGGCTCCTGCGTGAGGGGAAGCTGGGCGGCATGGCCGTTCTGCGAAACCTCCGCCTGATGCTGGCATCGGGCGTCGATCCGAAGCTCATCCGTGAGCGGCTGGACAAGGGTGTCGCGCGAGCGCTGCCGTTCCGTTTCGTGACGGCGGCGCGTCATGCTCCGAAGCTGGAGGACGCGCTCGAAAAGGCTATGCTCAAGGGTATCGCCGGGCTCGAGAAGCTTGCAGGACTGACCGGACTCGTCGTAGACGTTTCCGGTTCGATGAACTACAAGCTCGCGAAGAAGGGCGAAACCACGCGCATGGACGCTGCCTCCGGGCTGGCGATTCTGCTTCGCGAAAAGGCCGAGGATTTTTCCATCGCTACCTTTTCCGACGCTTGCGTCGAGCTGCCTCCGCGGCGCGGTTTCGCGCTGCGAGACGCAATCGTGGGTTCGCAGGCGCACTCGGGGACGTACCTCAAGCGCGCTCTGACGCAGCTATACGATAAGCAGGAGTGGCGCGAGCTCGAGCGGCTGATCGTCATTACCGACGAACAGTCCCACGACGGCATCTTGCGTGCCTGGACGCCGCGCGCGTACGTGGTGAATGTGGCCCCGTACAAGCACGGCATCAGCTACGGCAACAACTGGACGCACATCGATGGCTGGTCGGAGCGAATTGTCGATTACATCACCGCGGTGGAAGCAGAACCCGCGGGTTGACGAGCCGTTCTCCAACCGAACAATCCAACGGGCGCAGCAGGGAAACCTGCTGCGTTTTTTTTTGAGGTGATTGACGTGCGAAATTTGAGGCTTGCTCAGGCCGGCGCGGACATCGAGCTCAAAAACTCCATGTTGGACTTCGACTTGGACAGACGGCTGATCAACAGTTCCATGGCCTCGACTGTAGAGAGGGGGCTCAGCACCTTGCGCAGCACCCACACGCGGCTCAATTCTTCCGGCGGCAGGAGCAATTCGTCCTTACGGGTGCCGGAGCGCTGGATGTCGATGGCCGGGAAGACGCGTTTATCGGCGAGGCGCCGATCGAGATAGATTTCCATGTTGCCGGTGCCCTTGAACTCTTCGAAGATGACGTCATCCATGCGGCTGCCGGTATCGATCAAGGCAGTGGCGATGATGGTGAGCGAGCCGCCTTCCTCCACGTGGCGCGCGGCCGCGAAGAATCGCCGCGGGCGCTGCAGGGCGTTGGCATCGATACCGCCGGAGAGCACTTTGCCGGAAGGCGGTGTGACGGCATTGTAGGCGCGCGCGAGACGGGTGATCGAGTCCAGCAGCACGACGACGTCGCGCTTGTGTTCCACGAGGCGCTTGGCCTTTTCGAGGACCATTTCGGCGACCTGGATATGGCGCTGTGGCGGCTCATCGAAAGTCGAACTGATTACTTCACCCTTGACGGTGCGCTGCATGTCCGTGACTTCTTCGGGACGCTCATCAATGAGCAGCACGATCAATGCGACTTCGGGATGATTGGTGGCGATGGCATTGGCCATGGACTGCAACATCATGGTCTTGCCCGTGCGCGGCGGCGCGTTGATCAAGCCGCGCTGCCCCTTGCCGACCGGGCAAAGAAGATCCAGCACGCGGCCGGTCAAATTTTCCTTGGTCGTTTCCATCTTCAAACGGCCCTGCGGATAAAGCGGCGTCAGGTTGTCAAAGAAAATCTTGTTGCGCGCGACTTCCGGGTCCTCAAAATTGACGGCTTCGACTTTGATCAGTGCGAAATAGCGTTCGCCGTCTTTCGGCGGGCGCACCTGGCCGGAGACGGTGTCGCCGGTGCGCAGGTCAAACTTGCGGATCTGCGACGGGGAAACGTAGATATCGTCCGGGCCGGGGAGGTAGTTGTATTCGGGAGCGCGCAGAAATCCGAATCCATCGGGCAGGCATTCGAGGACGCCTTCGGAGAAAATCAAACCGTTCTTTTCTGTCTGCGCCCGGAGGATTTGGAAGATCAACTCCTGCTTGCGCATGCCGCTCGCGCCGGGAATGTTCAATTCCTTGGCGATCTTGGCGAGGTCGGTGATGTTCTTTTCCTTCAGCTCGGCAAGGCTGATGCTCATCTGATTGCTTCCTTCAACGTTTGTTTCTTTTGGCATATATCCTTAGCTTTGATTGTGAAAATTGACCCTGGGAATCCGGATTGTTTTTGAGGTGGCGCGCCGCACTGGCCGTTGACCGCTCTGCGGTCACAACAACCGAAGGCGCGAAAACCTGCCGCGATGGGCAAACCAGACTTTCCTGCAACCGGAGGCAACGCCGGGACGCGGCGAACCAGAGAGTTCCTCAAGCGTAACACCGGCCGCGCCGGTGTCAACTCGCGGGAAGGGCCGGACCCGATACAGCGCTGCTTAGTTGGTCAAACTCTTGTCTTTCTCGGCGCCGGCTACGAATGGTTCTGCTACGGGCGCAACTGCGGCATGCTCGAGCGGCACCGTTGGCCGCTCCAGCGCAATCTGCAGCACTTCATCCATCGTTTCTACAAAATGCATCGTAAGAGTGGCGAGGATCTCCTGCGGGATTTCCGCTAGGTCCTTCTCATTGTCCTTCGGAAGCACTACTGTACGCAAGCCCATTCGATGAGCGGCCAGGAGCTTCTCCTTGACGCCGCCAATGGGCAGCACTTTGCCGCGCAGCGTGATTTCGCCGGTCATGGTGACGTCGCGGCGGACAGGATTCTTGGTCAGCGCGCTCACGATCGACGTGCAAATAGTGATTCCTGCGGACGGTCCATCCTTGGGGATGGCGCCTTCGGGCACGTGCACGTGAATATCAATCGTGCGGTAGAAATCCCTGGGCAGCCCGAGCAGGTTGGAACGCGAACGGACGTAGCTCATCGCCGCTTGCGCGGACTCCTGCATCACGTCGCCAAGTTTTCCCGTGAGGGTAAGCCGGCCTTTGCCTTCCATCAGCGTGGCCTCCGTGGCTAGCACGGAGCCCCCTACCTCAGTCCACGCCAGGCCGGTAGTCAGCCCAATTTCATTGTGTTTCTCCAGCCAGAATTCGCGATACTTCAGCACGCCCAGGAAATCGTTCGCATTTGTCGGCGTGATTTCCGCGCTCGAACTCGCGCCGTCGGTGACTACCTTCCGTGCCATCTTGCGCGCAATGTTTTGAATTTCCCGCTCCAGGCTGCGCACTCCCGCTTCGTGCGTGTAGTGCCGGATGATGTGGAGAAGCCCTTCGTCCGTAAACATAAGGTTCTTGTCGGTCAGCCCGGTCGCTTCGCGCGCACGCTTCACCAGGAAGCGCTTGGCAATCTCCAGTTTTTCCTGCTCGGTGTAGCCCGGAAGACGCAGGATCTCCATGCGGTCCTGCAGTGGTTGCGGGATCGTATGCAGCACATTGGCGGTGCAGACGAACATTACTTTCGAAAGGTCATACTCCACGTCCAGGTAATGATCCGTAAAGGAGCCGTTCAGTTCCGGATCGAGCACTTCCATCAGCGCCGCCGACGGATCGCCGCGGAAGTCCGTGGACATCTTGTCCACTTCGTCGAGAACGAAAATCGGATTCACCGTCCCGGCCTTTTTCATCATCTGGATGATCTGGCCGGGCAGAGCGCCGATATAGGTGCGGCGATGCCCGCGAATTTCCGCTTCATCGCGCACGCCACCGAGCGATACGCGCACGAACTTGCGTCCAGTCGCATGGCCGATGGACATGGCCAGCGACGTCTTGCCCATGCCTGGAGGTCCGACGAAGCACAGGATCGACCCTTTTGGATTCTTCACCAGTTGGCGGACGGCAAGGAACTCGAGGATGCGCTCTTTGACTTTCTCGAGGCCATAGTGCTCTTCGTTCAAAATCTTTTCCGCAGCCTTGATGTCGCGAATTTCCTTCGATTTCTTCTTCCAAGGCACGGCGAGCAGCCAATCCAAATAATTTCGGCTGACCGTAGACTCCGCGGACATCGGGGGCATCAGTTCCAGGCGCTTCAGCTCCTGGATGGCCTTCTCATGGACTTCCTTGGACATCCCGGCGGTGTCGATCTTCTTTTTCAGTTCGTCAATTTCGCTCTTCTCGCCGCGTCCCAGTTCTTTCTGGATGGCCTTCAGCTTCTCGTTCAGGTAATACTCTTTTTGCGCGCGTTCCATCTGGCGCTTCACGCGCGTATTGATATTGCGATCGACGTTCAGCTTTTCGAGCTCGATCTCCAAGATGTCGCCGATGCGATTCAGCCGCTCAACGGGATCGACCGTCTCGAGCAAATCCTGCTTTTCGTCCACCGGCAGTTGCAGGTTTGCCGCAATCGTATCCGAGAGCCGCGCCGGATCATCCACGCGCGCGGCCGCAATCATGGTGTCGTAATTCAGGCTCTGCGAAAGCTTGATGAACTGTTCGTACAGGCCGGTAATCTTCTGGACGGTCTGATCGACTTGCGGCGATGGCTCGACGCGCGCCCCCAGTAGCCGGACCGTGGCGCGAAAGAAACCTTCTTCCGTGGCGATTGACAGCGCTCGGGCCCGCTCCACGCCTTCCACCAAAACTTTGATATTGCCGTCGGGAAGCTTGACGCTCTGCACGATGTTGGCAAGGGTCCCCACGGCATAGATTTCTTCCGGCTTGGGGTCATCGACCGATGCGTCGTGCTGCGTGGATAGAAAAATCTTCTTGTCACCGGCCAGCGCTTCTTCGAGCGCGCGGACGCTCGCCTCGCGCCCGACGATAAACGGGGTCATCTGCTGCGGAAAGATGACCATGTCACGCACCGGCATCATGGGCACGCGCTTCATTTCTTGTTTTTCGCGAGTAAACATTCAGTCCCCTGGGTTCTGCTGATGCGGCGCCGGGCAGGCCGCATCGTAAGATTCGAGCCTGAGCGGCTTATCCGGCCTTCTCGAGCAAACTCCAATTGATTTCGCGTGTGCGGACCATGTCCGCCGTAACCACAAAATCGCGCACCTTGCGCTGCATGGGCAAGTGATACATCAGTTCTAGCATGAGGTCTTCGAGAATCATACGCAAGCCGCGCGCGCCGACTTTGCGCTGAAGTGCTAACTCCGCCACGGTCTCAAGCGCATCGTCCGTAAACCGCAAACGCACGTTTTCGAATTCGAACAGGCGCTGGTACTGCTTCAGCAGCGCGTTTTTCGGCTCCGTCAAGATTTTCATCAGCGCGCCTTTGTCCAGATCGTTCATGACTCCGGCGACCGGCAGGCGGCCCACAAATTCGGGGATCAGTCCGTAGCGGATTAAATCGCCCGGCTGCACCTGCTCCAGCAATTCCGTGTTGCGGCGCTGCGGCGTGGTTGGCGCGGCGTCCGTGTGGAAACCTAGCGAACGCCGTCCGGCTCGCTTCTCGATAATTTTCTCGAGGCCCACGAAAGCTCCGCCGCAAATAAAAAGAATGTTCGTCGTATCCACCGGCGTGAATTCCTGGTGCGGATGCTTGCGACCGCCCTGCGGAGGCACATTGGCTACCGTGCCTTCGAGAATCTTCAGCAGCGCCTGCTGCACGCCTTCGCCGGAAACATCGCGCGTGATCGAAGGGTTTTCATCCTTCTTGGCGATCTTATCGATCTCATCGATATAGATGATGCCTTGCTGGGCCTTCTGCACGTCGCCGTCTGCCGCTTGCAGCAACTTCAAAATAATGTTCTCGACGTCTTCACCCACGTAGCCCGCTTCGGTCAGCGTTGTGGCATCAACAATCGCGAAGGGCACGTCCAGCATCCGAGAAAGCGTTTGAGCCAGCAAAGTCTTGCCCGTGCCGGTGGGCCCGATCAACAAAATATTCGACTTGCTAAGTTCAATATCGCCCGGCTGCTTGTTCAGGAAAATCCGTTTGTAATGGTTGTAAACCGCGACGGCCAGTTTCTTCTTCGTGCGGTCCTGCCCGATGACATAGCCATCCAGAAACTGCTTGATCTCTGGGGGACGTGGAAGGCGCTTCGTCGGCGCAGCGGCCTGTTCGCGCTTCTCGTCTTCCAGTATCGTCTGGCAAACACCCACGCACTCATTGCAGATATACGCTCGCGGATAGTCCGAAGGCGAACTGATCAGCTTTTCGACCTGCTCCTGTGTCTTGTGGCAAAAG
>Ga0134062_10000219_pt1 | contig 16165 bp, 16 predicted proteins | sample 15_taG_19_FD_94468 | JGI IMG/M metagenome (GOLD analysis project Ga0134062, IMG submission 94468) | Grasslands soil microbial communities from the Angelo Coastal Reserve, California, USA - 15_D_Rain_20cm_2_09082015 | ecosystem: Environmental > Terrestrial > Soil > Grasslands ... | reverse complement strand
GGTACTCCTCGTCCCACTTGGCCTTGTAGGTGGCGATGCGATGGTCGCCATTGGATTCGCCGAACGTCAGCTCAACGAGCGGCAGCACCTGGAGCCTCTCGTTCCCCAGCAGGCCCGCGTACAGCTCGCGCCCCTCGATCAGCTCCTCGACGATCGCCGCCTGACGAAACTTCTCGTGGATGAACTTCACACGCGCGCTCAGGTCGTCGTCGTCCTTGACGACGGAGGCCTGCGCGATGCCCACCGAGGCGTCCTCCAGGAGCGGCTTCACGATGAGCGGGAACCGCAGCTCGGAAGGACGCACCGGCTTTTCGTCCGGCCGAAACTCGGCGAACGCGGGTACCCGGATCTCGTGGTGCGCGAGGATCTTCTTCGTGAGCGACTTGTTGCGGGCGACCAGCAGTCCCGTCGGCGACGACCCGGTGTAGCGGTAGCCGTGCATCTCCAGCACCGTGGCGAGCGCATACTCGTGCCGGGCGTGGCCCCGGAACGACTCGCAGCCGTTGAACACCAGCTTCGGTTGGAACGCGGCGAGCCGGTCGAGCACGGGCGCCAGCTGGTCGGCGACGCCGACCAGCAGCACGTCGTGCCCCTTCCCCATGAGCCCCCGGGCCACGTCGTACTCCGCTTCCTCGGCCTTCGCCTCGATTTCCTTCTTGTAGTCGGCGTCCTCCCAATCGGGATGGAGAGTGTCGAAAACGACGGCGATTTTCACGCTTTCACCCGTTGCATGTCCCGGCCGACCGTGGTAAGTGCGATCAAGATCACCGTTCCCCCCACCGCGCCAGCCGTCGGTAAGAGAAGCATCGCCGGCCGCAGCCCGAACCGATCGGACAGCGCCCCGATCAGCGGCGGCGCGATGGCGTCGCCCGCGAGGTGTGAGAACAGTACAAAGGCCCCGAGCACCGACGCGCGCACCGCTGGGGGCACGACGTCCAGGATCACGGCCGACAGGGGTCCGTTGTACCACGAATAAAGGAAGAACGTCCCGAACAGCAGCGGTACGAACAGACGCAGCTCGTCGATCAGAAGCAGCGCAGCGCAGACTGGCCCGCCCAGCACGAAGCCCGCGCCGGAGACCACGACCCGCCCGCCGCTCCAGCGCGCCAGCAACCAGTCCCCCGTGCGTCCCCCGAACAGCGCGCCCAGCGCTCCGCCGGCGAGCCCCCATACGCCGAACTGCCGGCCCACGGCGGCGACCGGCAGGCCGTGCGTCCGCTCCAGGAAGCTCGGAGCCCAGGCGATCAGGCCGTTGACCGCGAAGGTGACGAGCGCCCCGCCTACGAACATCCAGATCAGCGTCGGCGTACGGAGGACGGTCCCGGCCGCCTGAACAAACTCGCCGAAGGCGGTGGCCGCGACCCCGGTCGCCTCCGTCCTGCCGCGGAGGGCCACCGGAACCAGTCGAACCACCGTCCAGATGATTCCGACGCTCACGGACGCGCTGAAGGCGGCGGTGTCGAGCCCACGGGGCAGCCCGTCGAACAGATCGAGGATGCCGGAGAGCGCCGCGCCCGCGATCGTGAGCCACAGGAGCGGGGCGCCGAAGCGCAGCGCCCCACGCGCGCCCACGCGGCCGCGCTGGTACCAATCGAGCACCGTGGCCCGAACCGTCCCGGGCGGCCCGCGGCGCGGCTCGCGCAGCCGGGATGCGAGCAGCGCGAGCAGGAAGCCCGGCACACCCAGAACGACGAATGCGGCGCGCCAGCCGTAGCGCTGCGCGAGCACACCCCCCAGCCAGATGCCCAGCACGCCGCCGAACGCCATCCCAACCGAGTAGACCCCGAGCGCGAGCGCACGACGCTTGCCCCGGAAGAACTCCGCCAGTAGAGCCTGGGCGGCCGGCCCGTATCCCGCTTCACCGACGCCCACCAGGGAACGGTACGCGAGCAGCTGCCAGAAGCGGCTCACGGTCGCGCCCAGGGCAGTGAAGGCGCTCCATAGCGCGACGCCGACCGCGATCACGGCCCGGCGCGACTTCAGGTCTCCGACTACGCCGAGCGGGAGCGCGAACAGGGAGAGGACGATCACGTACGCAGACCCCAGCCAGCCGAGCTGCTGGTCGGACAGCAGCAGCTCCCGCTTGATCGGCTCGAACAGCGCGAAGATGACGTTGCGGTCGGTGTAGTTGAGGAGGTTGATGAGCGTCAACAGGCACAGGACGTACGCAGCGTACGCCCGGGTCGTGCCCGCGGCGGAAGGCGCGGGAGGGGGGGGCGGGGGGGGCCGGGGGGGCCGGGGGGGCCGGGCGGGCCGCCGCTCAGGTCCTGCGCCCGACAGTCGTCGCCTCCGCGCGCGCGTCGCGGTCTGCCTTCGCCTCCTGGTATGCCTCGGTGAGCTGCCGCATCATCTCGTCGCGCCGGTCGTACAACCGCCGCAGGCGCCGCTTTTTCCGCCGGGCGAGCGCGTACGCAGCGAGGATCGGAAAGCCGACGGTGTTGTCGAGATAGCACACCACCGTCCCCGGCAGCTGGTCGGGATCCACCTTCCCCCAGCTCACGGCCTCGGCGGGCGTGGCGCCCGACAGGCCACCGGTGTCGGGGCGCGCGTCGGTCATCTGGAGGTAGTAGTCATGCCCCTTCTCGCTGATGCCCAGGACTTCCTGGATCTGCGGCTCCGTCTGCAGGACGAAGTTCTTCGGGCTGCCGCCGCCGATGATCAGGACACCGCTCTTGCCGCCGTGGGTCTTCGCGTCGAATACGATGGCCGACGTCTCATTCACGTCGGCGCTGGGATCGAACCGGAGCCGCGATCCGGTGAGCGCCTGCTCGGCCACGTTCATCCCGATGGAGGAGTCACCCGGGGAGGACGTGTAGATCGGCACCGCGCACCGGTGCGCCACGCCGAGCACGGATTTGCGGGAGATCCCGAGCGCCTTCTCTCGCTCCAGGATGTAGCCCCCGAGCCGGTAGTGGTACTCTGCCGTGCTCATGGCGCGCTGGAAGTCGGGGCCCGCCGACACCTCACGGATGTACGCATCCGTCGACAGCAGGACCTCGTAGTCGAAGAAGATGTCGTAGATACGGACCACGCCCTCTTCGCGCAGCTCGACGTCGTCGGCGAAGGGAGTCCCCCGGTGCATGGTGAGACCCAATCCGAAGTGCGCGTCGTGGTACAGGTTCGCGCCCGTCGACACCATCCAATCGATGAATCCCGCCTCGAGGAGGGGGATGATCGTGGACATGCCCAGCCCTGCGGGCGTCATCGCGCCGGTGAGGCTCATCCCGACGGTGACATCGTCCTCGAGCATCCGCTCAGCGAAGAGGCGGCACCCCTCGGCGAGACGGCCTCCGTTGTACGCGAGGAACGCGTTGTCCACCAGCTCCGGGACCGTCTCGCGGCCGGTGATCGGCTTGGGGTCGATGGGCTGGCCACGCAAGAAGTCTTTGCGAGTCGTCATGGCACCTCCGCGTCGCGTTGGGCCTCCACCCGGACGACCTGGGACCGGCGCTCGCGCGCCTGCCGCACGATCGTCACCGCCTCCCGCGGGCTGTCGGTCACCGTGAAGAGCTTGAGATCGGCGGCGGCGATCTTCCCCTCCCCCACCACGCGATCCCGCAGCCACTCCGCCAGGCCGCTCCAGTACTCCTCGCCGAACAGGATGACGGGAAAGTGCTTCACTTTTCCCGTCTGGATCAACGTGAGCGCTTCGAACAACTCGTCCATCGTTCCGTAACCGCCGGGAAACACGATGAACGCGGTCGAGTATTTGACGAACATCGTCTTACGGACGAAGAAGTAGCGGAAGTTGATCGCGCGCTCCACGTAGGGATTGAGTCCTTGCTCGAACGGCAGCTCGATGTTGCAGCCGATCGACAGGCCGTTCCCTTCCTGGGCGCCGCGATTCGCGGCCTCCATGATCCCGGGCCCGCCACCCGTGATGATCGGGAAGCCCTCTTCGGCCAGCATGCGAGCGGTCTCGACGGCCTTCTCGTAGTAGGGATCGTCAGAGGTGGTGCGCGCCGACCCGAACACCGTGACCGCGTTGTAGACGTCGGAGAGCGTGTCGAATCCCTCCACGAACTCTCCCATGATGCGCAGGACGCGCCACGAGTCGGACTTGACGAAGGCGCGTCGCTCGCGAGGAACCTGCGCGAGGAGGCGTTCGTCTTCAGTGACCGGGGGGTGTTCCGAGCCGCTCGAGCGCTGAGACATGGTCGTCCTGCACGTTATAGAAGAAAGGAGAAAGGCGCACGTGTCCCGGGCGCGCGTCCGCGATGATCTTCGCCGCGGCCAGATGACGCACGCCCGCCGCGGGGTCGGGCGCCGGGAGCATCACGATGGCCGAGCGATCCTCGGCACGGGACGCCACTTTGGGCCGGAGACCGAGGTCACGGGCCCGCGCGATCAGATCCTCGGTCAGTGCCGCGGTCACCCGGCGGATCGCCGGGATACCGATCTCGTCGATGTAGTCGAGACCTCCGAGCTGCGCATACACTGCGGCCAGGGAGGGAGTGCCGAGCTCGAAGCGCCGCGCGTCGTCGTGCAACTCGAGCACCCGCGGATCGAAGGCGAACTGATTGCGGTGCCCGAACCATCCGACGATCGCTGGCGCGAGTTGCGGCGCCAGCTCCGCCCGGACGTACAGGAGCACGATGCCCGGACCGCCCAGCAGCCACTTGAGGCCCCCCGCCGTGAGAAAGTCCACGCCCGCCGCCTTTACGTCCACCGGCACCTGGCCCACGGACTGGTACGCGTCGACCAGCGTCAGCGCGCCGCACCGGCGCGCCACTTCGGCCACGCTCTTGATGTCCTGAATCGCACCGCTCGTGAAGTAGACGTGCGACGTCGCGACCAGGGCGGTGCGGTCGTCCACGGCCGCCGCTATCGCCTCGGGCGGGACCGAGATCCCGTCGGGACTTTCGACCACTACGAGCTCCACGCCCCGGGGCCGTTTGGCGAGCCACTGGTAGGCCACCGTGGGAAAGTCGAGCGCTGTGACCACGACCTTGGGGCGTCGCCGATAGTCGATCGCCTCGCCCACCGCCGAGAGCGCCACCGACACGCTGGGGGCGAGCGCGATCTCGGCCGGGCTCGCTCCAACCACCCGCGCGTAGCGGGTGCGTAGCTCCGCGAGCGCGTCCCACCACACGTCGTACCAGGCGGACGCGCCCCGCGTCTGCCACAAGTCGAAGAACTCCGCGCTGCGCCGCCGCGTCCGCTCACCCAGCGCGCCGAGCGAGCAGGTGTTCAGGTAGATCGCATCACGAAAGATCGGGAACTCGCTCCGGTAACGGGCGAGCGCGTGAGCCCCGGCTAGAGCGCCGGCGTCGAGGAAGCTGGCGAGCGTCATGGCGGTCAATATACAGGAGGAAAAGCACGCCTGGCACGCCCTGCGACTACATTCCGCTCATGGCGTCATCCGCCGGCTGGCCGATCCTCACGGCGCGCCTCGCGGCCCGCGCAGTCGTGAACCCGCGGCTGGCAGTCGACCTGCTCCGCGTCACTTGGAGCTTCCGGGCGCGCGACTGGTACCGTCGGCCGCCGTTCCTCCCGCTGCCCCCGCGCGAATACCTCCGCTGGCGCATGTTCACCGCGTACGGCGACGAAGCGGCGGTGCCGACGCTCGAAGACGTCATACGATTCGCGCGGTGGCGCCGCGAGACGATGCATCTATGAAAGACGTCGAGCAACAAGTCGTCTCGCGCAGACGTCGCGCGGAAGCCCCACGCAACACCGTCGCGGTGAAGCGTCGAGCCCTCGATCTCGGTTTCGATGCCGTCGGTGTCGCGAGCCTCGAGCCGAACGCGCACGCCGCTGACCTCGACCGTTGGTTGGCCGCCGGCTACGCCGGGACGATGACGTACCTGCACCGGCAAGCGGAGAAGCGAAAGCACCCGGCTCGCATCATGCCCGGCGCGCGGGCCGCGGTGGTTACCCTCACCAACTACTTCCACGGCTCCGCTGACCCCGGGCTCAGTCCGGCTGCCGGGAGGGTGGCGCAGTACGCGTGGTCCGCCGATTACCACCGCGTGCTCGGGAGACGCCTGGAACGACTCGCGACCGCTATCCGCGAGATCGTTCCGGGCGCTAAGTCCCGCTGCTATGTCGACGCGGGGCCGGTGCCCGAGCGAGAACTGGCGCAGCGGGCCGGACTCGGCTGGATCGGGAAGAACATGATGCTGATCGACCCGAGCCGCGGCTCGTTTACGTTCATCGGCGTCGTGCTGACCGACGCCGACCTCGCGCCCGATCTGCCGTTCGAAGCCGACCGCTGCGGCTCCTGCCGGGCCTGCCTCGACGCCTGCCCGACGAGCGCGTTCGTCGCGCCCGGCGTGCTCGACGCGCGGCGCTGCATCTCGTACCTGACCATCGAGCACACCGGCCCGTTCCGCGGCGACGACGAACGGCTCGTGGGCGATTGGCTGTTCGGGTGCGATGTCTGCCAGGATGTGTGTCCCTGGAACGTGAAATTCGCGCGTCCAGCACGCGATCCCGAAATCGCCGTGCGGCCGGATCTGGCCGTGCCGGACGTGACCGCGCTCCTGGAGGGCGCGCCCGAGGCCTTTGAGCGGCGCTTCGGCGACACGCCGTTCGAGCGTCCGGGAGCCGCCGGGATGCGACGCAACGCGGCCGCCGTGGTGGCGAACCGCCGCCGGCAGGCGCCATGACCGAGGTCGTGACCCCGCAGCGGGCACAGGCCGCGGCAATCCAGCAGCGGCTGAGCGAGGGGCTCGTGAAAATCGACCCCCACCACCGCCTCGTTGGACGCCCCGTGGGCTACCGCATCATCGACGGAACCACGCTCGAAATCTCCTACCGAGACGTGGTCGGGATCGCGGACGCCGAAGTGATGGGGGTCAAGCGGCTCATCGGGAGCGAGTGCTTTTGCACCGTCTCGCCGCAGACCGCCGAGACCCTCACGGTCCGGTTCCTGGTCCCTCTGAAGTGAGGAGAACCACGGGGAGCTCGGGAGGATTCCCCCAGCGGACCGGAATCGCCCCGCTTCCCACGCCGGCCGATACGTACAGCCATGTCGCGCCGACGCGCTTCAGTCCATGCAGGTAGGTCGCCGCGAACTGGGAGGGCGCGACGATCACTCCGATCAGCGGAATATGGGCCTGACCGTTGTGCGTGTGCCCCGACAGCATCACGTCGACGCGCAGGCCCGCGGGCAGGTACTCGATGAGATCGGGATTATGGGAGACGAGCACGCGGGGGACGTCCCGGGCGAGCCCCGCGAACGCCTCGTCGGGCCGAACGGCGCCATGGGTGAAGTCGTCCACCCCGCCGACCGCCAGCACGGCCGGACCGCGTCGGATCAGCCTGCAGCGGTTGAGGAGCACCGTCGCACCCGAGCGCTCGACGACCTCGGCGACCAGGTCCGGGTCCACCCAATGGTCGTGGTTGCCGAGGACCGCGACCGCGCCGTCGCGCCCGCGAAGCCGCGCCAGTACGGGCTCCAGCCCGTCGAGATCGCTGCGCGCATAACTGATGAAGTCCCCGCCCAGGACGACCAGGTCCGGCGCGAGCTCGGCCACACGGTCGGCCACACGCTCGAGCCAGCGCGTGGGAACGGCGGGACCATGATGAAGGTCGGTGACGAGCGCCATGCGGTAGCCCGCGAATTCGGGCGGCAGATCCGGCACCGGAATGGCGACTTCGGGGGTGTCGAGCCGGGCCCGATCCCAGCGGCCGAGCGGGGCGGCCAGCCGCTCGACTACCCACCCCAAGGGCTTCTTGGTGAGGCGCTCGAGCACGGGTGGCCGCCGCTCCCGTGCCGGCGGGTAGCGGCGGGGATAAAGGAACGGCCCAATCACTTCGCGACGAGACGGACGACCACGTCGTACAGGAAGTGCACTCCGAAGGTGAGGTCTTCGACACTCACCCGCTCATCGTTACCGTGCACGCCACGCGATTCCGCCTGGCTCAACGGGAACGGAGACACCCCGTAACTCACGATGCCGATGCGCCGGAAATAGTGGCTGTCCGTGAAGCCGGGCAGCGGCGGCGTGGTGACCAGCGCGTCGGCCGTCCGCTCGTGCGCGGCGGCCACGATCGCCCGGAATAGCTCCGTCTCCACCGGGCTCTCCGTGGCGGGCCAGTTGGGGCCCTGCGGCGTGATCTCGACGGCCGTATCCCCCACGACCCGCGCGAGGTCCGCGAGAAAGGCCTGCGGATCCTGTCCCGGGAGCAGCCGCACGTCGAGCGTTGCGCGCGCCACCGGCGGAATCACATTCGTCTTGTCGCTGCCGGTGAGTCCCGTGATCGAGATGGTATTGCGCAGCAGCGCGTTGTACGTCAGATCGGCGGTGAGGAAGCGGACCGCGGCCGTGTCACGGAGCGCGGCGCGCACGTCGGCCAGGGCCGCGCGACGTCCCGGGTCCGGCTCGATCGTGGAGAGATCGCGGAAGTAGCGTTCCACCGCGGGTGTCACGACCAGCGGCGTTTGGTACGCAGCGATGCGGGCGAGGGTCCGCACCAACCGATGAACCGGGTTGTCCGGCGTCGGGCGCGATCCGTGTCCCGCCGTGCCGTGCGCCGTCAGGTTCAGCCAGAAGGGCGATTTCTCGGTCGTCCCGACTCCGTAGTACTCGATCCGCCCACCCGCGTCCGTGCGGATCGTGCCGCCCTCGTTGAGGAGGAACTCCGCGTCCTGCACGAGGTCCTTGTGCTGCTCGACGAACCACCCCGCCCCGACCCCCCCGCCGATCTCTTCGTCCGCTGTGGCGAGAAAGATCACATCACGCTTCAAAGGCACGGCCGCGCGCTTGAGCGTGATCAGCGACATGAGCTGCGTGATGGCCTCGCCCTTCATGTCGAGCGCGCCGCGTCCCCAGATGTAGCCGTCCTGCTCCGCGCCGCTGAACGGATCGACCTTCCAGTACTCCGGGCTTGCGAGCACGACGTCCATGTGATTGAGCAGGATGAGCGGCCGCGCGCTGCCGTCACCCTTGAGGCGGGCGTACAGGTTGGCCTTCCCGGGCCGGGGTTCGAACACCTGCGCCTCGATCCCCTCGCGCGCCAGCACCGCCCCGAGCCACCGCGCCGTCAGCATCTCGTCGCCGGGCGGATTGGTCGTGTTGATGGCGATGTATTGCGATAAGAGGCTCGCCGCCTCGCGCCCCGCCGCGCGCCATTCGGCGTCGCTCCGGGGGATCGCGGGGCCGTACAGTCGCGGTGGAAGCGGGACCGGGTGCAGCACTGGCTGCGTGGAGGATCCGAACAGCCCAGGCTGGACTGGCGTGCTTTTGCCCGGCGGGTGCGCGCACGCGACGCCCATCACGAGCGCCAGCAGGTAAACCCAACGCACGAGACCTCCGGTCAGGACGGGGAACCGCAAGCTAAGAGCGTGCCGCCCCGCCCGGAAGGCTCAGTGCACCGTGATGCTCGCCTGACCCGTCTTGCCCTCGCTCGTGGCCTGCAGCAGAGCACTCCCGACTCGCCGACCCCGCCCGAGGACGTACGTACCGAACGAGCCTTCGATCACGAACGCGGAATCGGTCGAGAACCAGGAGACCGGCCGGCCGCTCAGGACGTTGCCCGCCGCGTCGCGCAGCACGACCGTGAAGCCCGCGCTGTCGCCCACAGCGACTTCGGCGCTCCCGGGCTGCACCACCACGCTCGCCACGGGCGCCGCCGACCCCGTCACCTCGATCGTGACCGAGTCGCGGAGCGTTCCACTGGTGGCGGTGATCCTCGTCAGGCCGGGCGCGCGCCCGGTCACGGACGCAGTGTCCCCGATCCCCAGCACGTCCGCGACAGACGCGTTGCTGGTCGTCCACGATACCGTGGGGTTGGGTACGGGATCGCCGCTGGCGTCGCCGACGGCGGCGAACAGCGTGATACTGCCGCCCACGCCCACCGACGTCGGTCCGGAGATCTGGAGGAAAGCTCCGCCCGCTCCCGCCTCTTGCAGGGATACTGGCAACATCGTGGTATCCCCGGCTGCGATCACGACGCCGGAAATCGTCGATCGGGCTAGATAGGGGTAGTCCGGTTGCTCGACACGTACGATGTAGGTGCCCGAGCCCAGAAAGGAGACTCGATAGAACCCTGTGGCGTCGCTTCGCCCGGTGGCAATCACGTACCACGTGGCGGGCCGGCTGGGGTCACCGCCGTACACGCCGACGTTCGCATTGGCGATCGGCTGCGTCGTGCCGGTGTGATTGCTGGTCACCGTGCCGGCGAGCGTCCCCGTGAACGCCCGGTGCACGGCCCGCAGCCAGGGGATCAGTGTGAACTCGCCCGTACCGTAATAGTTGTACAGGAAGCTCCGGCCGACGTCCCAGTCGATGACGATCTCGACGTCGCTCGCGTCGGCGATGAGTGCGAGCGGCTCCTCCACGAGCGCGTGCAACGTGATGAGACCACTCCCCGGGGCAGGCCAGCTTACGCGGGCCTCGGATCCGTCCGCCCACCGGATATCGGACGCACCGGCGTCGATTACGACGCGGATGGCCCGGTACAACTTGCGGGACAACTGGCCCTCACCGAGGAGCGCGGTCGTGCCTTGCTGGAGGGACAGCAAGTCGAACCGCCTCCGCGGCTCGGCAACGACCTCCCAGCCACCATCGTCGCTGGTGTCTGGATCGGTGCTGGCGGACACGCTCACGACGTACACATTCACACTGGCCACCGAATCGTAGGGGAACGGCGCATCGGTCAGCAGCACCCGGGCCACGGACGCGCGACTCGGGCTAGCGGTGGTCGTGTCATCTTGATAGCACGCGCCAGGGACCAGCACTGCGGCCGCGGTGAGCGCAGGTAGAACGCGTCTGAGCATCGTAAGGGCCTCCATGCGGAAAACCGTTTCACGAGGTCGCGTAGAGATACCTCCGACCCACCCCCCGGAGTCACAATGTGGGCGGGATGGGCGAGAGAGTGACGCGGTCGGCGCTGGAGGGGGTATAGGGAAAGTGGGGACGAGCGACGCCGCCCTGGTGCGTCGTGTGCAAACCGGCGACACCCGGGCCTACGCCGATCTCGTCGCGCGGTATCGCGATCGCCTCGGCCGGTACGCGCTGCACATGCTCGGCAATCGGGAGGACGCGGAAGAGGTGCTGCAGGACGCCTTCGTCCGCGCCTATCGGTCGCTCGCGAGCTGCGACGACCCCGAGCGCTTCGGTGCGTGGCTGTACGGGATTCTGGTGAACCGGTGTCGCACGGCCGGGGCCCGCGCGGCGCGGCGCGCTCAGCGGTTCGTGTACGACCCCACCGCCCTCGAACGAGCACCGTCGGCGGCACCGGATGGCCGCACTGAATGGGAGGACGTCGTCCGCTGGGCCTTGGCGCGACTGCCGCCCGAGTCGCGTGAAGCGTTCCTGCTCAAGCACGTCGAGGATCTCGAGTACGAGGACATGGCACGACTCACCGGCGCCGGGGTTTCCGCACTCAAGATGCGTGTCAAGCGGGCGCGCGAGCAACTGCGGGCGATACTGAAAGAGGCGGAGCGTGTTTGACCAGCCCGACGACGCTGTCGAGCGGATGGCGCGACATCTGCGGCAACCGGTGCGGATCGATCCCGCGCTGGACGAGCGGGTGATGCGCGCCATCGCAACGCTCCCTACGCCCGTCCGCTCCACCGCAGGAGTTGCCTGGAGCTGGCTCACACGGCCACGCCGCCTCACGCTCACGCCACTGGGCATGGTGGCGGCGGCTGCCGCGCTCGCCGCGGTGGTCCTGCTGTACCGGAGAGGACCCGGCCCGCCCGTTCTCCCGCGCACCGACACACGGCCATTCCAGTTCGTACTGGTCGCCCCGCGAGCGACTCGCGTGTCCCTCGTTGGCGATTTCAACGACTGGGATGCAACGCGCACCCCGATGCGCCGCGTGCGCGCGACCAGCTCTCTGTGGAGCACCCTGATCCCGCTCGCGCCGGGACGCTACCGGTACTCGTTCCTGGTGGACGGAGCCCACTGGCGGGCCGACCCCGCGGCACCGGCGGCGCGCGACGACGAGTTCGGAACACCAAGCTCGGTCGTGACGGTGGGAGGCTCTTGACCTTGCGTGGGTCCCCATGGTCGGGTGCGGCTTGCCTGCTCGCCGCGACGTTGGTCACGGGGACGATGGCCGCTCAGCAAATCGACCCTCGCCTCGATCGGCTGGACGCGGTCACGCGCTCGATCGTTGGCGCGCTCGTCGACTCCGCGGTCGCCGCCGCACTCCCCACCGAGCCGCTCATCCAGCGCGCGCTCGAGGGGGCGACCAAACGCGCGACCGGAGAAGTGATCGTCGCCGCAGTACGACGCCTCGCCCAGGACCTGGCCCACGCCCGTGACGCTCTGGGTGGGACCGCCTCGCCCGGCGAACTCACCGCCGGCGCTGCCGCGCTGCGCGCCGGTGCCTCCCCGGCGTTCCTCACCGAGCTCAGGCGTACTCGCCGTGAGCCCCTCATCGTTCCCCTCGCCGTGCTCACGGATCTGGTCGCCAGCGGAGTGCCGGTCGATAGCGCTGCGCATGCTGTGGTGGCACTTGCGAGCCGGACACGAGACGCGGACCTGATCGAATTCCGGCGCGCCGTCGAGCGCGACATCGCGCTTGGCGCCCCCCCCGCGGCCGCCACCGCGGCTGCGGCCGGACTGACGGCCCAGAGTGTGGACGTGAACGCGGGGGCTCGCCAGCAACGCCCAGGCCGCCCCTAACGCGTGTGGCCAGCGCCGGCCGCGAGACCTGTTTGCGCCGCGTGCGTTACCGCGGCGTTCTCGCTCCTCGCCACGCGCGCCGCCGTTGCCCAGGCGACCGGAAACGTCGATGTCGCCGTCTCGACCGTACGGTATGACGGATTCCTCCCTTCCGGCGCCGCATCGCTGACGCCCGCCGTGAGCTGGGAGCGGCCCGGCGCCACTATCACGGCCCGCGGCACCTATCTGCGGTTCGAAAGCGGGCGCAGGAGCCTGCACGGCATTCTCGCTGCCTCCGTGCTGACGCCGCGTCCCCTACTCCCCGCACCGTGGCGTGGAGAGCTGACCGTCTCAAGCGGTGGAAGCAGTTACGCGAGCTTCGCCAGCTTCTGGCATGCGACGGGCGAGATCCGACTTCACTACCTCGCTGAAGGCCGGGGTGTGTGGGTCGGCGGAACCGGCGGTCGCACCTCGTACGGCCGCTCCCCCCGCCCTGTCGCCGTAGCGGCCTTGGGTGCCTGGTCGCGGCGTGCCACCCTGACGGTGGGCGCGTCCGCGAGTCGCTCGTTTGTGGGCGATACGGCCTACACTGATCTGACGTCGAGGATGCACATCGTCCGCGGCACCGTAGCCGTCGACGCGTCGGTGGGCGACAGGATGTCGAGCCGCGGCGGCGGTCACGGCGTATTCGGCGATGGGAGCGTGACACTGACCTTGGGCGAGCGCACCGCCATCTTCTTGTCCGGAGGCCGCTATCCGACCGATGCAATCAGCGGAACCGTCTCCGGCCGCTATCTGAGCGCCGGCATCCGCCTCCGCACGGTCACCCCTCGCCCCGTTCTACGCGCCGTGCCCACCCCCACCCAGCGGTCACCGGCGAATGGCGACGGTGACGACCCCGCCGCTGCTCGCCTCGACGCACAGCGGACCCCGGACGGCTCGGTCCGATTGGTCGTCGTCGCCCCCGCGGCGGCGACCGTCGAGCTCGCCGGAGATTTCACCGATTGGCAGCCCGTCCAGCTGCGCCGCAACGCCGCAGGCACCTGGGAGACCGTGCGGAAGATTCCCAGCGGCGTGTATCGGTTCAACGTCCGGATCGACGGGTCCGGATGGTTCGCCCCGGCAGGAACCGCGCGGGCGACTGACGACTTCGGCGGCGAGGTCGGGATCATCACCGTGCCTTAGCCTCGCCCAGCGGCCAGCCCGGCGGCCTCGGGCCGTCGCCGCAGCGCCAGCATCGCCCATACGCCGACCGCGGGTCCGAGCGCCAGTACGCTCATGCTCCACCGCCATCCGATCCGGGCTGCGACCGCAGGCAACAGATAGATCGTGAGGCAGGTGAGGAGAAACCCCAGGCTGGTCTGCAGGGTCAGCGCGGTCCCGACCAGCTCGCGCGGAGCCAGCTCGCTCACGGCCGCCGAAAACTGCGCGGAGTCCGCAACCACCGTCACGCCCCAGACGAGCAGCAGCGGGATCATCACGGCGAGAGGTCGCGCGAACACCAAGCCCACGGCGAGCGCGCAGGCCCCCGACAGCGTCATCGCGGCGCTCGTGATCAGCGTTCGACCCCAGCGGTCGGCGTACCTCCCGCCGAGCCAGCACCCTAACGCGCCGCTCCCGACGACGGCGAACGTCACGAGCGCCGGCGCGGCTCCGTGCGCGCCTCGCGCTTGCTCGCTCGCCGCGACGAACGCGACCAGCCACGTCCACATCGCGTACAGCTCCCACATATGGCCCAGATATCCGATGTTGGCGAGTGACAGCGCCCGGTTCGCGAAGATGCGTGGAGCCGCCCGCCAGCTGAACGCCGCCGCCGGTGCGGCGAACGGGCCGTCGTTCGGCACGAGCAGGACCAGGAGCCCGCCGGCGACCGCGGTCACGGCCGCTACGCCCAACACGGTTCGCCACTGCTCGGCGGGCACCGCCCAGCGAACCAGATGCGGCAGCGCCGACCCGAGCGTCAGCGCACCGACCAGCACTCCGATGGCGAGCCCGCGCCCCTCGCGATACCAACCGGCGGCGATTTTCATCCCGGGCGGGTACACTCCGGCGAGCGCCGCGCCCGTGAGCATTCGCAGCGTAAGCCCCACCGTGGGACCGGAGGCGAGCGCGACACCGACCGTCGCGAGCCCGGCGATGAGCGCGCACCCCGAGACCAGCCGGCGCGCCGACCACCGGTCCGACAGCGTGAGCACGGCGGACACCAGCGCGCCCACGACGAAGCCGAGTTGCACCGAGATCGTGAGCCACGCAGCTCCCCTCGTGTCGAGCTGCCACACGCGCGCCAATGCCGGCCCGACGGCCGACGCCGAAAACCATGGCGCCATGGCGCACAACTCGGAGGCCGCGAGCACCGCCAGCACGCGCCGCGGGCTCACAGGCCGGTGGGATGATCCAAGAACGACCAGGGGAGATGGAACCGCGCCTGGAGATGCTCGGCCAGCGCCTTGACGCCTACGGTCTCCGTGGCGTAGTGCCCGGCGTAGAACACGTTCAGCCGCAGTTCTTCAGCATCGAAGAATGTGTGGTGGGCCCCTTCCCCCGTGACGAACGTATCGAGCCCCGCCGCGGCCGCCTGTGCGATCATCGACCCGGCGGCTCCCGTCACGATACCGACCCGTCGCACGTGATCCGGCCCAAAGGCCATCAACCGCGGCGTACTGCCGAAGACCGCCGCGAGGCGGTCCTGGAACGCCGGGCGAGAAAGGTCGATGTCCCCCCAACGCCCGATGTCGATGCCGTATTCCTCACCGAACTCGCCTTGCAACGACACGCCCAGCTTTCGCGCGAGCACGGCGTTGTTGCCCACGTCAGGATGCACGTCGAGTGGAAGGTGCGCGCTGTAGAGGGCGATGTTCTTCGTGATGAGACCAGTCACACGCCGATGCGTGCGTCCGGTGAGCGGCTGGAGCCCACCCCAGAACAGACCGTGGTGGACCAGGAGTAGATCGGCCCCCTGCTCCGCCGCCATGCCCACGGTCGCGTCGCACAGGTCGACCGCCGCCGCCACGCGGCTCACCGTCCCATGGTTTGCGACCTGCAACCCGTTGAGCGCGTGTGGTGCGTCCGGTACCTCGGCGACCCGGAGGTAGCCGTCCAGGTACGAGACCAGCTCGGCAAGCTGCATGGAGTCCGTCACCTCCAGCAGTATGCAGACATTATCTCACCAGATTATCGACAGTGATGCGAGATTCCCACATCACGAATGCAGCTAAGGTTATATATTACAGCTAGTTACAGAATCCACAGGCGTGTGGAAATCTACGCCGCATGGGCTAGTAGGAACGCGGTGTGCCAGCGCCAGCCTTCTCGACAGTCTCTGGTTCGAGGGCGTTCTCGCCCATCCGCACGACCCCGTTGATCTCCCCGCCCTCCTGCACCAGCAATCGCTTCGCCGCGATGTCGCCGTGCACGACACTCGTGGACTGAATTTCGATGCGCTCGTCCGCACGGATGCTGCCCCGCACTTCCCCGCCGATGATCGCCTCGCGCGAGATCACGTCTCCCTCCACTTCCCCGCCCTTCCCCACGAGAACCTGGCGGCCGGCGCGCACGGTACCGACGACGGTACCTTCGATTTTCACGACACCTTCGGCACTGAT
>Ga0134062_10000205_pt1 | contig 16414 bp, 10 predicted proteins | sample 15_taG_19_FD_94468 | JGI IMG/M metagenome (GOLD analysis project Ga0134062, IMG submission 94468) | Grasslands soil microbial communities from the Angelo Coastal Reserve, California, USA - 15_D_Rain_20cm_2_09082015 | ecosystem: Environmental > Terrestrial > Soil > Grasslands ... | reverse complement strand
GCAGCAGTGGGAATTGCAGGAGTCGCAAACTATTCTGTAGCGCAGCGCACTCAGGAGATAGGCATTCGCGTGGCGCTGGGCGCACGCAGCAACGATGTGCTGAGGCTGGTGTTACGCGGGAGCATGAATTGGGTCCTACTGGGGATATTGCTTGGGATCGCGGGCTCGATAGGTGTCACACGACTGCTCAGTGGCCTGCTTTACGGAGTTCGCCCAACTGATCCCGCCGTGCTCGGCGCGGTATCGGTGTTGCTTACGGGCGTGGCTCTGCTTGCAAGCTATATTCCCGCAAGGCGGGCGATGCAGGTCGATCCGATGGCGGCGCTCAGATACGAATAGAAATTGGAAAATGGAAATCGGAAATTAGGAGTGGCAAGAAGAGGAGTCGCGATGGGCTGGGTGTGTGAACTCTTTGGCAAGAGGAAGCGGGAGAAAGAACTGGACGAGGAAGTGCGGAGCCATTTGGAGATGGCAGTGCGGGAGCGCGCAGAGCGAGGGGAGAAGAAGGAGGAAGCGGAGCACGCGGCGCGGCGGGAGTTTGGGAATGTGGGATTAGTGGTGGAAGTGACGAAGGACATTTGGGGCTGGAGATGGTTGAGAGATTTGGCCGATGATGCGCGCTACGGATTGAGGATGTTGACGAAGAATCCGGGGTTCACGGCCGTTGCTGTGCTGACTCTGGCGCTCGGTATCGGCGCCAACGCTGCCATTTTTAACACGGCAAACGCCGCCCTGTGGCGGACGCTGCCAGTGGCGGACCCGCAAAGCCTCGTACGGTTGATAGCAGTCAGACAAGACCATCGTGAAAGCAACATTCTGCCTGTGGGCGTGGCCGAGGAACTGCGTCGCAGCGGCATTTTTTCCGATGTGATTACCAGGACCGATGACGGATTGTCCTTTTCGTACAACGGCAGCGGCGCGGAGCGCGTGGTGGGTGAAGTTGTTTCACCGAACTTTTTTGCTTTCCTAGGAGTTCGGCCCGTGCACGGCCAAGGGTTTTCGGTCGGGGTGCAGAAAGGTCAGTGGGCGCCTGAAGTCGTCCTCTCGTACCGCTTTTCGCAACGACGGTTTGGCAGTGATCCGCAAGTGCTCGGGCACAACATCCGGCTGAACAATTATCCTCTTGCGATTGTTGGGGTTTCACCGCCAGATTTTTACAGTTTGGTCGTGGGGTTTGACCCGGAGCTGCGTGTACCAGAGATGCCCCGCGGACAGAGCCTCAGCCAAAGTGAACTGCTCAGCTCGCCGTACGCCGAAATCATGGCACGGCTCAACCCAGGAATCGGAATCGCACAAGCGGAGGCTGCCACGGACGCGGCCTGTCAGCAGTTCTTGCGCGACCACCAGCTCGATCGGCATGAGGTGAATCCGGCACGTCATATCCGACTGGTGCCCGGTGGCAGAGGATGGCAGGGAGATTTGAGGCAATATCGCACTTCGCTGTTGGTTCTAGTCGGCCTCGCCGGCGTCGTCTTACTGGTCACGGCTTTCAACCTCACAGGCATGCTCCTTGCACGTGCGACCACCAGGCGACGCGAGCTTGCCGTTCGCGCAGCTATCGGCGCAGGCAGAAGCCGGCTTATTCGGCAAATGTTTACGGAGAGTGCGCTTCTGGCAATGGCCGCAGGGGCCGTCGGTCTTGCCATCATGTCCTCGACGGGGAACACGATTCTGCGTTTTCTTCCCCAAGGACACATAAACATGGTTCTGGATCTCAGTCCTGACCTGCGAACTCTGTGGTTCACGGCGGGTCTGACCATACTCGCTGGCGTGGTCATTGGTCTCGTTCCCTCCTTGCAGTCAACGGGAAACAACGTGAGTCTAGGGCTCAAGAGTGATTCTGCCGCCTCGATCGGCGATGCAAAGGGAGGGATCTTTCGCCAAGCCCTAACAATTGGCCAAGTCGCGCTGTCGCTGCTGCTTCTGACGATAGCTGGGCTCTTCGAGCGGTCCCTGGCGAACCTTCGGGCCGCTGATCCATTTCCTCAGCCGGATCGGGTACTGCTCTTCCGAATGAAGCCGCAGAAAGAGTTTTACGACGGTCAGCGGATTCGGACCCTCACCGCCGACGTGGTCCGACGCATGTCGACGCTTCCCGGAGTCGAGCTCGCAGCTCTTGCTGAAGAGGGGCCGTATGGGAGCCGCGGCGCCCTGCGCTCCGCTGTCCATGCGTCCGACGGGCGAACTGTCGATGCCGATATGGACATCGTCAGCCCAGGCCTTTTCGCCACCCTTGGAATCCCATTGTTCAATGGGCGCGACTTTTCCGAACGGGACAACGAACGCTCAAAGGCTGTCGTAGTTGTGGACGAACTTTTGGCCCAGCGGCTTTTTGGGAGTAGCAACCCCATTGGCAAGATGATTGAGGCACCTGTACAGGGGAACGATGTCGCATTTGAAATTATTGGAGTAGTCCGTTCTTCCCGCTATTACGACCTGCATCAAACTTCACCCCCCATGATTTTTTATAACCTTCAACAAGCGGGACCGTATATGCCGACACTTCACGTTCGAGTGAGTTCCGCAAATCCCGAAACTGTGGTTTCCGAGGTTCGCCGCGAGTTCGGCGTGATCGATAGAAATGTGCCCATATTTGATATTAGGACTCTGCGAGACCGCGTGCTCGGCACGCTCGCGCAGCAGCGGCTGGTAAGCGATCTGGCTGGTGCATTTGGAGCCTTGGCCCTAAGCCTGGTCGCCGTTGGCCTTTACGGCCTCATGGCTTTCTCAGTTGCGCAGCGAACGCGTGAAATCGGTATTCGGGCGGCTCTGGGCGCAGACCGCAAGCGGATCATGACTCTCGTTGCTTGGCAGGGAATGAGGATTGTGTTCATTGGCGTCGCACTGGGTCTGCCTGCGTCATTCCTTTTGACTCGCCTGATGGCAGGCATGCTCTATAACGTCCATCCAGACGACCCGCTTTCATTCGCCACGGAGACGTTCGTTCTCAGTATGGTAAGCCTGCTCGCGTGCTATATCCCTGCACGGACGGCGACGAAGGTCGATCCGATGGTGGCGCTCAGATACGAATAGAAATTGGAAAGCAGGAATTAGAAGCCGGAAAAAGGGGCTGCCATGAGCTGGCTGAATGGACTCTTTGGCAAACGGAGGCAGGAGAAGGAACTGGAAGAGGAAGTGCGGAGCCATCTGGAGATGGCGGCACAGGAGCGGGCAGAGCGAGGCGAGAAGAAAGGGGAGGCGCAACGTGCGGCCCGGAGAGAGTTTGGGAACGTGGAATTGGTGAAGGAGGTTACGCGGGACACTTGGGGATGGCGGTGGCTGCACGATTTGTACGAGGATGCGCGCTTCGGCTTGCGCATGTTGCACAAGTCTCCGGGCTTCAGCACCGTGGCTAGTTTGACCCTGGCCCTCGGTATCGGCGCCAACACGGCCGTCTTCAGCATGGTGAACGCGTTGCTCCTCCATCCCTATAAATTCCGCAACCTAGACCAGCTAGTGCGCATGTGGGAGTACCGCGGCGCCGATGAGGGCTACGACTCAAGATATGTTTCGGCTGCGGACTTGGAAGATTTGCGCGCCAACTCGAATGTGTTCGAAGAAGTGTCAACCTATGGCTGGCGGAATTTCAGCTTGAGCAAACAAGGAGACGCGCAACCCGTTCTTGGGTGCCGCGTATCCGCGAATTTTTTCGGCGTGTTGGGAGTCTTGCCGGCTGCGGGTCGGATATTTACACAGGATGACGAACAGCTTGGATCAGATCACGTCGCCCTCGTGGGGCACGGTCTGTGGAAACGGCAGTTCGGGGGCGATCCGCGACTGATCGGGAAAACCATCCCATTGAATGGAGCCAACTATACGGTCGTCGGCATCATGCCCAAAGATTTTAGTTTTCCTGTCCCGGTGGAATTGTGGGTGCCCCTTGCTTTGACTCCTGCTGAGAGAGTTGATCGCGCGCAGATGAACTTTCAGGCGTTGGCCAGGCTGAGGCCCGGCGTCAGTGCGGGCCAGGCGCGCGCAGCCGTTGCAAACATTTCGAAACACCTGGCGGACGAATTTCCGAAAACAAACGCGGGAAGAACCGCAACGCTTCTGGAATTGCGGAGAGAGCTTTACGTGTATACGTTGCCGCTCTTCTCCCTGCTGCAGGCGGCGGCCGGCTTCGTGCTGTTGCTGGCATGCGCCAACTTGGCGAATCTGGTCTTTGCGCGGATGATCGGCCGGCAAAAAGAAATAGCAGTACGCACGGCTTTGGGAGCAGGACGCGGAAGGCTGGGCCAACTGTTCCTTTGCGAGGCGCTGGTGCTGGCAGTGATTGCAGGAGGAACCGCGCTGGCGGCGTCCCTCTGGAGCGTAAGCGCCCTGCGCAAAGGTATTCCAGTGGGGTGGACGAAATGGGTCCCGGGTTGGGATGGCATCCGCGTTGACGGCAATGTGCTGGCTTTTGGGATTCTCGTGGCATTGGGAGTGGGGCTATTTTTCGGATTGGCCACCGTGCTACACACGGGCAAAGTGGAACTGAGCGAAACGCTAAAGGACGCCAGCCGATGGTCGGTGAGTCGTGCAAAAAGCAGATTGCGTAGCGGACTTGTAGTGACTCAGGTGATGTTCGCGTTGGTCTTGCTCGTTTGCGCGGGCCTGATGATTCAAAGTTTTGTCCGCTTGGCGCAGGTTTACAAGGGATTTGAACTCGCGAACATATTGCGGGTCGAAATCACGCTACCGGAGAAGCAATACAGCGATAGCGCTAGAGTACGTAGCTTTTATTCTCAATTCATACAAGAGTCTGCTGCGCTGCCCGGAGTGCGGAATGCGGCACTGGTGACAAATCCTCCCGCGAGCAATGTGGATAGTGAACGGACAGTATTTACGGTCGAAGGGCGGCCCGCAGCCAAACCGAGCGATCAGCCATCGGCCGATCTACAGATTGCCAGCGCCGGTTATTTCGATGCGTTGCGGATTGCCGTCGTCGCGGGACGCTCCCTCTCGGATGCCGACGGCGCAGCGAACTTCGTGGTTGCCGTCATCAGCCAAACAATGGCGACGAGGTTTTGGCCCGCAGGAGACGCGGTGGGCCGCCGGTTCAAGCTGGGAGCAGCTGACTCTTCCGAACCGTGGATTACCATCGTGGGTGTGGTCGGAGACGTAAGGCAAAACTGGTGGAATCCCGCTGCTCGTGCCGTGATCTATAGGCCATTTACCCAGAAACCTGTCAGGTCCATGGCCATGCTCCTCCGAACGGAGAGCGCGCCGGGGAACTATGCCGCAAGTGTCCGCGCGGTAGTTAAGAAACTCGATTCGGAGATTGCCCTCCTCGGCATCAACACGCTCGAAGAAGAGGTAGCGGATTCCATTGCCATCGTACGCATCATGGGAATCTTGATGGGAGTGTTTGGGATTGTGGCATTGGCGCTTTCCTCTGTTGGCGTATACGGAGTGTTGTCAGAAAGCGTTGCGCAACGGACGCGAGAAATCGGAATCCGCTACGCACTGGGGGCAAGCCACGGCGACTTAATGAAACTCGTCCTATGGCAAGCACTGAGACTCACAGGCCTAGGCTTGTTGATCGCATTGCCTGTTTCGCTCGGTCTTAGCCGCACGATGGCCAGCCTGGTTTTTGGAATCCTAAAGACAGACTTTGGTATTTTGCTCGGCTTTTCGCTCCTGCTCCTGGTGGTGGCGATTCTTGCCGGTTATATTCCCGCACGGCGGGCCACGCGGATGGACCCCTTGAGCGCACTGCGGTACGAATAGAAATTTGAAAATGGATAACAGAAATTGAGAATTAGAAAAGGAGTCGCGAATGAGGTGGCTCAAGGGACTCTTTGGCAAACGGAAGCGCGAGAAAGAACTCGACGAAGAAGTGCGCTGCCATCTGGAGATGGCGGCGCGGGAGCGCGAAGAACGGGGTGAGGCTAGCGTGGAAGCGGAGCGCGCAGCTCGCCGCGAGTTCGGCAACGTGGGGCTAGTGCGGGAAATGACGCGCGACGTCTGGGGCTGGGGATCGCTCGATCGGATAATGCAGGACTTGCGATTTGGGATGAGGATGCTCGCGAAGTCGCCGGGGTTCGCGACCGCGGCGGTCCTGACGCTGGCGGTGGGAATTGGCGCGAACACGGCGCTGTTTTCTGTAGTGAACGGCGTGCTCTTCAATCCCCTGCCCTATCCGCAGCCGGAACAACTGGTGACGCTCCACGAAAGCAAGCCGAATTTTGAAGCAGGTTCAATCTCCTTCCTGAACTTTCAAGACTGGCGTAAACAGAACACGACTTTTTCCAAGATGGCTATTTCGCGTGGATATTCGTTCAATCTGACGGGTGCCGGCGATGCGGAACAAGTGCGTACGCAATTTGTTTCCACTGATTTTTTTCCCATGCTCGGAGTAAAACCGTTGATCGGGCGGATGTTCGAGGAAGGGGAAGACCATTTCGGGGCCAATCCTATTGTGATTATCAGTGAGGGATTCTGGAACCGGAAGTTTGCGTCCGCGCCGGATGCGCTTGGAAAAGGGCTCACGCTGGATGGACGAAGCTACACGATTGTGGGCGTGGTGCCGGCGAATTTCAACTTGCAGGTTGGAACGTTTCGCGCCAGCGAACTGTACGTTCCTATCGGCCAGTGGACGAATCCGGCGCTACACATCCGGATGGCGGGCCTGGGAATTCATGGACTTGGGCGGCTGAAACCGGATGTGACGATTCAACAGGCGCGGTCCGATATGGCGCGAGTGACGGAACACCTGGCGGAAGAATATCCAGAGGCGGACAAGGGCATCGGGGCGACGCTCATTCCACTTAAGGAGCAGATGGTCGGCGATGTACGGCGGCTTCTGCTGGTATTGCTCGCGGCCGTCGGATTCGTGCTCTTGATCGCGTGCGTGAACGTGGCCAATCTCCTCCTGGCCCGCTCAATGGGACGCAATCGTGAGTTCGCCGTTCGCGCGGCGCTGGGCGCTGGCCGGGGAAGAATCGTACGGCAGCTTCTGACAGAAAGCATGCTGCTGGCACTGGCGGGCGGCGGACTCGGCTTCGTAATCGCTGCGTGGGGAACGAAGGTGGCGCTGCAGCGATTGCCTTCGGGATTGCCGCGCGCGAGTGAAGTTGGAATGGATTGGAAAGTTTTGCTGTTCACAGCGGGCATTGCGCTGCTTTGTGGCATTTTGTTTGGACTTGTGCCGGCGTTGCGAATCTCGAAGACGAATTTGCACGACACATTGAAAGAAGGAGGACAGAGGTCCGGCGGCGGAAAACAACGCGTGCAGGGAGCTTTCGTAGTTGCGGAAATGGCCATGGCGCTGGTGTTGTTGATCGCGGCAGGCTTGATGATCCGCAGCCTAAGCGCGCTTTGGAGCGTGAATCCAGGCTTTGATTCGCGCAATGTGCTGACATTCGGGGTCTCTCTTCCGTCGTCGATGAGAGATGCGAGCGCTGATGCGATTCGCGCGGCCCTGCGGGCGATTCAGGACAAGCTGCGTTCGACTCCTGGTGTAAAGGCCGTGTCCCTTTCGTGGGCCGCCGTGCCGCTGGCAAGCGACGATGAAGAGCTATTCTGGATGGAAGGACAGCCAAAACCGGCCAGCGAGAGCGAAATGAGCTGGGCCATCAGCTACGTGGTTCAAGAAGACTATTTGAAGGTTATGGGAATTCCGCTGGAGCGCGGCCGCTTCTTTACGGAGCAAGATCGTGAACACTCGCGGCACGTGATCGTCGTTGATGATGTGTTCGCGCAAAAGTTCTTTGGCGGCCAAGATCCCATCGGGAAGCGCCTGAATCTGGCTTCTTTGGGAGGAATGGCGGAAATCGTTGGAGTCGTCGGACACGTAAAACAGTGGGGTCTCGATTCAGACGACAAGCAGTCACTCCGAGCACAGCTTTATTCCTCCTACTTGCAGGGCCCAGACGAGATCATGCACCTGTCATCCAGCGGGACTGGTGTGCTGGTGCGCATCGACGGCAGTACAGAGGCAGCGGCCGGAAATATCCGAAGGGCCCTGAAAGAAATCAGCAGCGAGCAGGTTATGTTCAACGCGCAAACCATGGAAGAGATAATTGCCGATTCGTTGGCGGCGCGCCGGGTCTCGATGATCGTGCTTTGCGTCTTTGGCGCATTGGCGTTGGGACTGGCGAGCATGGGGATTTATGGCGTCATTTCCTATCTGGTGGGGCAACGGACGCATGAAATCGGTATACGCATGGCATTGGGCGCCAGGCGGAGCGATGTGCTGCGCCAGATTTTGGCTGAAAGCATGAAGACGACGGTCATCGGAATTCTCATTGGGCTGTTGGCCTCGCTGGGGCTCACCCGCCTGATGGCTAATCAGCTTTTTGGCGTGAGTGCCACGGATCCGCTGACTTTCGCCGGAGTTGGCACTATTTTGGCGATCGTGGCGTTGGCGGCGTGTTGTGTGCCGGCACGCCGCGCGATGAAGGTGGATCCGATAGTCGCGTTGCGGTACGAGTGAAACGATGAATGGTCGGTGATTAACTTTCTATGAGGCTATGAGGAACTTCCGGGCCGAGCCGGCCCAGGCCCCCTTTCCAGTAGTCCCTTTTGAGACCCAAGAAGCGCTATGTTGTTGATGGACAAGGGTCTAAGCTCAACCTAACCGCAAGCCTCGAATCCTGTCTAATGACTCGGATGCAGCAGAGCGTCGATAGCGCCCAGGCCATCGCAGAGAGCGACGCCCTCGCCGTGGAGCGCACGCTCGCGGGCGATCGCGATGCCTATCGCGTTCTGGTTGAGCGGCACAGCCACAGCGTTTTCCGGCTTGCCTACCGCATGACCGGGAACCGGCACGATGCCGAAGAAGTGGTCCAGGAGGCGTTTTTGCGCGGGTATCAAAAGCTCGGTCAGTTTGCGGCGCGAGCAAATTTCGGGACTTGGGTTTATCGAATTGCCGCGAACTACGCGATTGACCGCATGCGTCAGCGCCAGAAGGAAAACGCGCTCCGGGAAACGCCCAGAGTCGAAGACCGGGAGGGAACGGAAAACGATCCCGTAAATCGCGTCCAGGATGAAGCGCCGACTCCGGAACGGTTGACGCAGAGTCTCGAGCTGCGAAAACAGATGGAGCGGGCGCTGGCGGCCCTTTCGGAGGCCGAAAGAACGGCCTTCGTGATGCGGCATTGGGAGGGCTGCGGGATCGAAGAAATCGCGGGAGTCTTGAAATCGAGTTCGAGCGCGGCGAAGAACACGGTCTTTCGAGCCGTCCAAAAATTGCGCCATGCGCTGCAGCCGTTTGTGGAAACAAAAGCGCAGGCACGCGCGATGGGAACTGAGTCATGAGACACATGAGGGAAGAAGAATTGATTGCATATCGCGAGGGAGTTGCCGAGCGGCGCGCAGTGATAGCGGATCATCTGTCGGCCTGCGAAAAGTGCCGCGCCGAGATGGAGCGAATCGAGGCAGTGCTCGCGGCGCTGGATACGCTGCCGGTGCCGGATCCGGGAGCAGATTACGGGCGGCAAGTCTGGAAGGAAATTGCACCACGGCTGGCGGAACAACCAGGACGTTGGTGGCAGGCGTGGTTCGAGCCGCGACGGCTCGCGGCGGCGGGCGGGATCGTTGCGCTGATTGTCGCGGCTTTCGTTGCCGGGCGCATCACGAAGCACGGCGGCATCGGTGACAACGTCGTGAACAAGGAACAAGTTCGGGAACGCGTGCTGGTCGTCGCCGTGGGCGAACACCTTGGCCACTCCGAGCGGATGTTAATCGAGCTTTCAAACGAGGCGCCGGACAACCCCAAGCAGAAAGAAGTGGACATCTCGGCTGAGCAACGCCGCGCGGAAGATTTACTGCAGGAAAACCGTTTGTACCGGCAGACCGCTCTACGAGAAGGGGATGCGGGACTCGCTAGCGTGCTGGACGAACTGGAGCGCGTGCTCCTGGACGTGGCGCATAGCCCGGGAGAAGTAACGCCGGCGCAGCTTGAGGCCATACAGAAAAAGATCGAGGCGCGCGGGATTCTGTTCAAGGTTCGTGTGGTCAACAAGGAACTGCAACAACGGCAGGAGGCCAGCAAGCCTGCGCCGCAAAACGATTCTGCGAAAAGAGAGAGGAACAAGGTATGAGCATCGGCAATTCAGTTGGAAAGGCAAGCGCGGCCTGGATCGCAATCACCGCGCTGCTGCTGGCGCCGGCAACCACGCGCGCCCGTGAGCTCAAGGCAATTCGCATGCAGTCCGGAGATTCGCTGCAAGACTCTCAGGAGGCGCGAGACAAAGAACAGGAGAAGCGCGAGCGCGAGCAGGAAGCGCGTGAACGAGAAGAGGAAAAGCGCGAGCGCGAACAGGAAGCGCGCGAGCGGGTGCAAGAAAAAATAGAACGGCTGCAAGAATTGTACGACGACGGCCGTGAAGACTTGGATGAGGATCGCTACGACCGGGCCGCGGACAAATTCCGGCAACTAGCGGATCTGAACGGCCCGCAAACGGATGCGGCCCTCTACTGGAAGGCGTACGCAGAGAACCGCATGGGCAAGAGAGACACGGCTCTGGCCACGATTGCCGATATGAAGCGGCGGTTTCCGCAAAGCCGCTGGCAAAAAGACGCTACTGCTCTGGAGATCGAAGTAAAGCAATCCACCGGGCAACCTGTAAAGCCAGCAGACCAGAGCGACGAAGAATTGAAAATGCTGGCCATTCAAGGGCTGATGAGCAGCGACCCGGAGCGCACGCTGCCCTTGCTCGAGAAAGTGATCAACGGTTCGGGCACTCCAAAGGAAAAATCGAAGGCCCTCTTTGTGCTGGCGCAAAGCGGGTCGGCACAGGCACGCGAGATTCTGGGCAGAATCGCGCGAGGCCAGACCAATCCGGACCTCCAGCGCAAGGCGGTTGAATACCTGGGACTCTTCGGCGGCAGTGAAGCTCGGAAAACGCTGGCGGAGGTTTACGCCTCGAGCAGCGACGCCTCTGTGAAGCACGCCATTCTGCGCAGCTACATGATCGGCGGCGATCACGAGCACCTGTTCGCTGCGGCGAAGAGTGAAAAGGATGAGTCGCTGCGGCGCGAGGCCATCCGGCAACTCGGGCTGGTTCATGGAACGAGCGAACTGGAGCAGTTGTACCAGGCGGAAACTTCGACGGATCTGCGCAGAGACATCCTGCAGGCATTTTTCCTTGCGGGCGATTCGGGAAGGCTCGTGAAAGCGGCGCAAGGAGAAAAGGACGCGGATTTGCGCCGGGCGGCGATTCGAAACCTTGGCCTGATCCACTCGGAAGATTCAGGCAAGGCACTGCAAGACATTTACGCCAAGGAAGCAGATCGCGCGGTCAAGGCAGAGGTGCTGAACGCCTATTTCTTGCAGGGCAACGCGAAAGCGCTGGTGGCTATCGCGCGAAGCGAGAAAGACCCTGAACTCAAAAAGACGGCGGTATCTAAATTGTCGCTGATGCATTCCAAAGAAGGCACCGATTACCTGATGGAACTGCTACAAAAGTAGGAGAAAAACCATGCGAGAAGAACGAATTGTTTCGGCGCTGCAAAAAGCACTCGGGTTCGCGATGATCGTGGCTGGAATTAGCACTGCCGCGGTGCAACTGGCAAAAGGCAATGCCCCGGCCCGAGATGGACAAGCAGGCACGGCCACCATGCAGTCGTCTGAGGCTCCGCGTATTGAAAACGCGAAGCTGGAGACGCGTGCTGTCGGCGCAAGTCTCGATGCGGCCATTCGCGAACTCGCGGGAAAAGCCGAAGCGCCCGAATGGGTCGGGTATAGCGTCGACGAAGTTGCCGGCGAGCGTGGCGCTTGCTGCGACAACAACTGGAATGATGGGAATTGCGGAACTTGCCGTCTGGAAAAGGAAAATGGCGGAACAACCAGCACGTCGCATTCGGACGGGAGCATCAAGCTGGAAGGGGCGCGTCGAGTTGTCGTGCTGTATCGCCTGGAAGCCAAGCAAGTCGTTAAAATTCGCGTTGCATCGGAAGATTGCGTGGTGGACGCGGGCGGACTGCCGTTTATCTGGCTCACGGGAGTCAAAGCACCGGAGAGTGTTGCGCTCCTCGCAACTTACGTGCGTCGTCTGGATTTTGAAGAACATGGCGAACGCAAGATCGGCAGCGGCGCGTTGACGGCAATTGCGCTTCATGCGGATGCATCAGCCGACCGGGCGCTCGAATCCTTTACAGCGCCGGAGCAGCGCGAAGCATTGCGGAAGCAAGCGGCATTCTGGATGGGGGCGGCGCGTGGCAAGGCCGGATTGATCGCTCTGCAACGCATGGCGAAAGCCGATCCGAGCTCGGATGTTCGTGCTCACGTTGCGTTTGCGCTTTCCGTGAGCCACGAACCCGAGGCGCTTGATGAAATGATTCGTATGGCGCACGATGACACCAGCTCGCACGTGCGCGGACAGGCTCTGTTCTGGTTGGCCCAAAGAGCGGGAAAGAAAGCTGTCGGCATTATTACCGGAGCGATCGAGAACGACCCCGACACGGAAGTGAAGAAAAAAGCGGTCTTTGCGCTCAGCCAATTGCCGAAGGATGAAGGCGTGCCCAAATTGATAGAAGTCGCGCAGACCAATCGGAATCCGGCAGTGCGGAAACAGGCCATGTTCTGGCTGGGGCAATCGAACGACCCGCGCGCGCTGCAGTTTTTTGAAAAAGTGTTGACGCAGTGAAGCGCTAGCGCAAGAGATCTTCGAGCTGCACGCGGGCATCCGTCTTCGAATCGCGATATTTCACGATAACCGCGGCCTGCAGCGCGAGCCCCCATTTCGCACCGCTAGGATGCGAGACAGCGCGCGATCCGGGCACTACGATGGCTTCTTCAGGGATGATAAGCGGCTCTGCCTCGGTGGCCGTGTAGACCTTTTCTCGAATCAGATCGTAAACCGGAATCGAGCGATTAAGAATCGTGCCGGTGCCAAGAACAGCGCGCCGCTTCACGACAGTTCCTTCATAGACACCTGAATTCCCGCCAACCAGAACTTCATCTTCGATAATTACCGGCAGGGCGCCAACGGGTTCAAGGACGCCTCCGATTTGCGATCCCGCGGAAATGTGGCAGTTGCGCCCGACCTGCGCACAGCTCCCAATGAGCGCATGCGAATCGATCATCGTGCCTTCGCCCACGTACGCGCCAACGTTCACAAACATCGGCGGCATACAAATTACCCCGCGCCCGATGTAACTGCCGTCGCGAATGCTGGAGCCGCCAGGAACAATGCGCACGCCGTCGGAAGCCGCGAACGCCCGCACCGGATACGTGGACTTGTCAAAGAACGGTTGTCTCGTTGCGTCGATGGACATGTCCGCGATCGCGCCCATTCGAAAGCCCAGCAAAATTCCCTTCTTCACCCAGGGGTTTGCGCGCCAGCCAGATTTTGCGGAGGCATCCGGTTCGGCGGCGCGAATGTCCCCGCGGTTCAGCGCTGCTTTGAAATCGCGGAAAAGCCATTGATGTTCTTCTTCATAATGCGCTGGCGCATCGTCAAACAACTTTTCAATTTGCGCAGGCTGCATGCACCCTCTTGACGAGTCCGAGCGATTCAAGCACCGCGCCGATGCGCGCCTGATTCTCCGCCTTGGGCGGAACGAGTGGCAAGCGCCATACCGGTTCGAGCAGTCCCATTTCGGCCATGGCAGCCTTCACCGGGATGGGATTGGATTCAACGAAATTGATTTCCATCAGCGGATGATAGCGCCGGTGAATCGCGCGCGCCCCGGCGTAGTCGCCACGGAGCGCGAGCCGCGTCAACTGCGACATTTCTGCTGGAATTTCATTGGACGCCACGGAGATGACCCCGCGTCCGCCAAGCGCAGTCAGCGGAAGCGTGATGGCATCGTCCCCAGAAACCACGATGAAGTCCTCGGGTACGGTGTTGAGGATCGCCGCCATTTGCGACAAGTTGCCAGAGGCCTCCTTGATACCGATGATGTTCTCGATTTGCGCCAGCCGCTTCACCGTGGCCGGCTCGATGTTCACACCCGTTCGTCCTTGCACGCTATAAAGAACGATCGGCAGCGAAACCGCCTGCGCGATCGCGCGGTAATGCTGGAAGAGTCCTTCCTGCGTCGGCTTGTTGTAATACGGCGTGACGGAGAGAATTCCATCGGCGCCAAGGGCGGCTAGTTCGCGCGCCAGCGCAATCACTTCCGCGGTGTTATAGCCGCCCGCGCCCGCCAGGACTGGGACTTTCCCCTTAGCGAGTTCGACAGCGATTTCAACCACGCGCAAATGTTCTTTGTGCGTCAGCGTCGGGCTCTCGCCGGTCGTTCCGCAAGGAACGAGAAAATCGACGTCCGCGTCGAGTTGTCGCCGCACCAATCGGCGCAGCGCGGCTTCGTCGAGCGAACCGTCCGTTCGAAATGGCGTGACAAGTGCAGTTCCGGTCCCGGTAAACATGTTCCTTCTCCTTGCTATGCTTTTCGTCTAACTCCACAAACAATGTTGGCGGCGATCCGTCGTCACCAAATTTCCTCAGCTCAATTCGCCGAGAATCTCGCGAAACTCGAACACGCCTTGCTTGCCCTTGATCCATCGTGCGGCGCGCAATGCACCGCGCGCAAAGCCATCCCGGCTCCGCGCCGTGTGCCGTAGCGTGATGGTGTCGGCGGCCGAATCAAAACCAATTTCATGCGTGCCGGGATGCGCGCCTGCGCGATTGGAACTCAAGCACACGGGGCGGGTGAAGCCGCTCGCTCGTATCTCCTCCGCAAGTTTTTTCAATGTGCCCGAAGGTGCGTCTTTCTTCGCTGAGTGATGAATCTCCCAGGCCCATGCTTCGTAGTCCACATGCTTCGCAAAAAGCGCCGCGGTATGCGCCACCGCTTGCATAAAAAGATTTACGCCTACGGAAAAATTGGGCGCCCAAACAAGTCCGGTTCCGCCTTTCGTGACAGCTTCGCGGACGGAGGGAAGGTCACCGAACCACCCAGTCGTGCCGCTCACGGAATTAACGCCGATCGCAGCCAAGCTACGAATATTTTCCGGAGCGGCGTCGGGCGAAGTAAATTCTACGGCCACATCCACTCCGCGAAGATTCTGACTAGAAAGAGCCTGCCCGCGCGGATTGCTCCGCCCATCGAATTTCGCTCGCACGTCGAAGCCGTATTCAGGAGCAAGCTGCTCGATCAGCCGCCCCATCTTTCCGTAACCAACAATGGCGAGGCCCATGCTCATGCGCCGCTCCGGCCGGTGGCGAGAAGCTGCGTCGCCATGCGCGCGTAAATGTCCACCGCTTCGGACAATTCTTTTTTGGAGATGCGCTCTTCGGCGGTGTGCGCCACGTGAATGCTCCCGGGCCCGATGAGGAAGGGCCGGCCCCACGCTCCATCGAACGTCGGAATGTCCGTCGTGAAGGCAACAATCGTGGTGGGCAGCCCATCGAATTTCGACAGTTCGACCGCCGGCGTGTGCAGCACTTCGCGAGCTTCGGCACGGCCCGCAACTGCAACGGAAATAGCTTCACGCAGCTTCGCGGGATCGCCGACGGTGCGGAACATAATTTCCGCTTCGGCGTGATCCGCAACCACGTTGGGTGCGCGGCCGCCACCGATCGTGCCAATATTCAGCGTGCTGCGGCCGAGCAGCACGTCTTCCGGCAATGGTATTTGTCGAATATCGTCAAGAACATCCAGCAGCGTATGGATGGCCGAATGGCCTAGCTCGGGATAGGCGGAGTGCGCGAGTTTTCCACACGCGGTGATTTCGAATCGCAGCGCGCCTTTAGAACCGAGAGCCAGGCAATTTTCAGTGGGCTCGCCATTGATAAGAAATCGCGAACCGCGCGGAGTTGCCGCCGCCGCCCTTGCCCCGGCGCTATTGCGTTCTTCGCCGACAACAAACAACAAGCCAAAGTTCCGCGTGCCTGCCGCGAGCAGTTTTTCCGCCGCTGCAATCATCGCGGCGATGATTCCCTTCGCGTCGCAGGAACCGCGGCCCCAAATAAATTCTCCGTCCTCGCGAGATACAAAGAACGGCGGGACGGTATCCATGTGCGTGGAAAGAGTGACGGCGAGTTCGCCCCAGAAGACAAAAATATTGTCGCGATTCGGTTCGGCGGGAATGCGCTCGATGCGGCCGTTGTGCCGCGAAGCGAGCACGGACAAATGCGCGAACAGATAATCGCCCACGTTTTTTTCGTGGTTCGTAGTCGACTCGATGTCGACCAGCGCGCGTGTCAATGCGAACAGATCCATTTCTGCCGGGCTTTTCTGGATGAGCGAAACGAAAGGAAGGAACCGCGAGGATACAAATCGAGGCTGCTGCCTCTCGATAGCGCTTCATCCGAATCATCGGATGACAGTGAACAGGCCTTGGACCTATTCCCCAACCGCTGCGGTTTCAGCTACCGCTGCGATTTCGGCGGACAACAGCAACAACCGTGTGGCCCCTTTTGCACGGTCATCCTAAGCTGATCGGAACTGTCTGCCCCGCTACTCATGGCCTCCGCACCTCTATCAAAACGATACAAGTTTAGAGTAGAAAGCCCCATGGTTGCAACGAAAATTCAAG
>Ga0134062_10000192_pt1 | contig 16804 bp, 9 predicted proteins | sample 15_taG_19_FD_94468 | JGI IMG/M metagenome (GOLD analysis project Ga0134062, IMG submission 94468) | Grasslands soil microbial communities from the Angelo Coastal Reserve, California, USA - 15_D_Rain_20cm_2_09082015 | ecosystem: Environmental > Terrestrial > Soil > Grasslands ... | reverse complement strand
CGGCTATGTCCCGGGGACGGTCGGGCACCTCTCCTATGTCGCCGACATCACACGCTACTTCCGGGCGCTCGACGACGCGTCGCCGCGCGTGAAGGTGTTCGATCTCGGCAAGAGCGACGAGGGCCGCCCGATGATCGTGGCGGCGATCGCCGATTCAGCGACGATCGCCCAGCTCGATCATTATCGCGCCATCACGGCGGCCCTCGCCGACCCGCGGCGTCTCACCGCCGACACGGCGCTGCGGCTGATCGCGGCGGGCAAGCCGATCTATTACCTGACCGGTTCGATCCATTCACCCGAAGCCGGATCGCCAGAGATGCTCATGGAACTGGCGTACCGGCTGGCGGTCGAAGAGACGCCATTCATCAGGCAGATTCGCGACAGCGTCATAACACTCATCACGCCAGTGACGGAAGTCGATGGGCGCGACCGCATGGTCGACACCTATCGCTACCGCAAGGCGAACAAGAACATCGGGCCTGGTTTGATCTACTGGGGGAAGTACACGGCGCACGATAACAACCGGGACGGCATCGTGATGTCGCAGGTGCTGACCCGGACCATGATGCAGGCGTTCTTCGCGTGGCATCCCACCGTGCTGCACGACCTGCACGAGTCGGTGCCGTTCCGCTATACGTCGACGGGCACGGGACCGTACAACCGCGAGTTGGATCCCATCGTGATCAGCGAGTGGAACGAGCTCGCCTTCCAGGAAATCACGGCGCTCACGAGTCGGGGTTTGCCCGGCGTCTGGACGCATGATTTCTATGACGGGTGGACGCCGAACTACATGTTCTGGGTCGCGAACGGCCACAACTCGATCGGGCGCTTCTACGAGACGTACACGTCGCGCGGAGCCGACTGTCATACGGTAAAGCTTTCGGACCGTCAGACGTCGGTCGAATGGTTCCGGCCTAATCCCCCGCTGAACGGCGTGCGGTGGTGTATCCGCAACAACATCAATTACCAGCAATCCGCCCTGCTCATCGCGCTGAACTACATGGCGCGCACTGGGCATCGGTATCTGGACCAGTTCTATCGCAAAGGAGTGCGCGCGATCGAGCATGGCCGCGCGAAGGAGGGGCCGAACGCGTTTCAGATTCCGGCGAACCAAGCGCGGCCGGTCGAGGCGGCGAATCTCGTCAACCTGCTCCGGTTCCATGGCATCGAGGTACGGCGCGCGGACCAGCCTTTCACGGCTGGTGGGATCGACATCGCGGCGGGTGACTACATCGTTCCGCTCGACCAACCCTACGGCCCGCTCGCGAAGAGCTACTTCAGTAAGCAGGACTACGGCGCGAACGACCCGCCGCCGTATGACGACACCGGCTGGACGCTGCAATACGTGCGCAATGTCGCATTGCGTCCGATCACCGATACCACGGTACTCCACGCACCCGCGACGCTCATGACGGCTGACGCGCGGGTACGAGGCCATGTGACGAGTAGCGGCGGTGCCGCGGCGTATCTAATCCCCCCGACGACCGAGAGCGGGTTGATCCAGTTCCGGTTCGCGCTCCGTGACGTCCGCATGTGGGCGAGCGAAGACACGTTCACGACTGGCCGGCAGGCGTGGGGAAGAGGCACGACGATCATTCCAGCCGCCGCGGGTCTCGAGAAACGCGTGACGCAAGCAGCCGAATCTCTCGGCCTGAGTGTCGTCGGCACAGCGAGTATACCACCGGTCACGCGACACGAGCTCGACTTGCCCAGGATCGCCCTGGTGCACTCCTGGCTGAACACGCAGAACGAGGGATGGGTGCGCTATGCCTTCGACGTCTTAGGAATTCCCTATCGCTATCTGAGTGTGCAGCAGCTCAAGAACCGCGAACTCCTGAAGCAATTCAATGTGCTCCTGCTTCCGTTCGTGTCGAACAACGCACAGCAGATCGTGAACGGGCTTCCGATGAACGGGCCGCCGATTCCATGGCGGCGCAGCGCGCTCACGCCGAACCTGAGCGGCATGGATTCCACGGCTGACGTGCGGCCGGGCATCGGCCTCGAGGGGATGGTGGCATTGAGTCAGTGGATTGCGGCAGGCGGCGTGGTGATCACCGAGGGTGGCACGTCGGCCGTGTTCACCGACTATGGTGTGACGCGCGGCGTCGACATCACGCCCGCGCGAGCGCTCCGCGCGTCGGGCGCCATCTTTCGGGCCACCCTGAAAGACGCGCGCAGCCCGATCGCGTACGGCTACCCCGACACGCTGGCTGTGTATTTCAACCAATCGCCGCTCTTTCAGGTGGATACGAGCGGTGATATTCCAGAGGATCAGGACCCGGATCTCACCGCCGCACAGGCGCGAACCCGGCCACGCGTGGTGCTGAGCTTTCATCAGAAGCGCGATTCGCTGCGGCTCTCGGGGCTGCTCGTCAGCGGTGAGGAGTTGGCGGGTCGGCCGGCGGTGATCGATGCGCCCGTTGGTCAGGGGCACGTCGTGCTGTTTGCGATCCGGCCGTTCTGGCGGTGGGAGACGCAGGGGAGCTTCGCGCTCGCATTCAATACGATCCTGAACTGGAACGATCTGGGCGTGCAGTGGCCATCGGCCCCCAAGCCAACGCCGCGACCAGTGGCGGCGCCGAGCGATGGGCCGTAGATTTTGTCAACCAAACGGTTGACGAAATCGGCGACGTGCCACCCAAACTTGGCAATGACAGGGCATTACGAATTGTTGCGGCAGCCCGCGAAGAGTTCGCTAGGCGCGGCTTCGCGGGCGCGCGCGTAGAGCAGATCGCGCAGCGAGCAGGCGTCAACAAGCAACTGCTGTTCTACTACTACCACTCCAAGCGCGGCCTCTTCCAAGCCGTCCTCACCCAATCCGCGGGCGAGCTGGAGAAAGCGCTCGCGGAGCTTGCTCTCCCGGCAGGTGGACCGTTGCAGCGGTTGCGCCTGACGCTGTCAGCGCAATTCGACTTCCTCGCTCAAAACCCTCAGGTGGTCGCGCTCATCGGACAGGGGACGCGCTCCGGAACTGCCTTCGCACCCGCCATCAATCGGCTGGTCGTGTTGCTTGCGGAAGGACAGGGCCTGGGCCAGGTGCGGGATGATCTCGATCCGCACCTCGCGGCCGCCCAGGCCCTGATCTTGATGGTCGGCTACCTCAATATGGAAGCCGTCGTCGCCGCCAGCGCCCGGCCGCTTGGCGCGGATGAACCATCGCTCCGCGAGCGCTGGCGCGAGGCGGCGGTCGACTTAGTTGTGGCCGGAGTGAGCGCGAGCTAGGCTCAGCGGCGCTTCCGTCTCGAAGATGAGATGACCGGCCTCGAATCGGGCACCACGCAACGCCAGGCTCAGCACGTCGCCCAGCTCCTCGACGAGATGCACCTCGAGCCTCTTGCGCACCTCTTCCGGGAGGTCCTCGAGATCGCGCTCGTTCTCCTTCGGCAGGATCACGGTGTTGATCCCCGCCCGCACGGCACCAAGCACTTTTTCCTTGACACCGCCGATCGGCAGCACGCGCCCACGTAGCGTAACCTCGCCAGTCATGGCGAGATCGTGCCTCGCGGGCCGGCGCGACAGCGCCGATACCAGGGCCGTGGCCATCGTCACCCCGGCCGACGGTCCATCCTTCGGAATCGCCCCGGCCGGCACGTGGATGTGGATGTCCGTATCCACGAATGCACCTTCGGGAATCCCGAGTAGGTCGGCGTGCGACTTCGCGTAGGTGAGGGCCGCGCGCGCCGATTCTTTCATCACGTCGCCCAGCTGTCCAGTCAGGAGGAGCTCCCCCTTGCCGCGCATCACGCTGGCCTCGACGAACATGATATCGCCGCCGACCGGTGTGTAGTACATCCCCGTGGCCACGCCGACTTGATCCTCGCCTGCCATCCGCTCGGGGTGCACCTTCGGCCGCCCAATGAGATCAGGAATGTCCTTCGGCCCGACGGTCACGTTCTCCGTTTCACCATCGGCGATTTTGCGGGCGATCTTCCGTCCCAGCTTGCCGATTTCCCGCTCGAGCTGGCGGACCCCGGCTTCGCGGGTGTAGCTCGCGATGATTTCGCTCAGCGCAGCATCGGTCAGCGTCAGCTGATCGGCCCGCAAGCCGTTCTCGCGGAGCTGCCGCGGGACGAGATAACGCTTGGCGATCTCGAGTTTCTCGCGTTCGGTGTAGCCCGCGAAATTGACGGTTTCGAGACGGTCGAGCAGCGGCCCGGGAATGCCCTGGATAAAATTCGCCGTCGCGATGAACAAGACCTCGGACAAGTCGAACGGCACGCCGAGATAGTGGTCGGTAAACGTGTCGTTTTGGGCCGGATCCAGCACCTCGAGCAGCGCCGCGGCGGGGTCTCCCTGGAACGAGACGCCGAGCTTATCGACTTCGTCGAGCAAGAAGATGGGGTTCTTCGCCCCGGCCTGTTTCATGCCCTGGATGATGCGGCCCGGCATAGCGCCCACATACGTCCGCCGGTGGCCGCGAATGTCGGCCTCGTCACGCGCGCCGCCGAGCGAGATGCGCACGTAGGGCCGGCCCATCGCGCGCGCGATGGACTTGGCGATCGATGTCTTGCCGGTACCCGGCGGCCCGACGAACAACAGCGTCGGCGCCCGCGAGGCACGATCATCCTCGTTACCCGGCGCTGCTTCCTTGGGCTGCTGCTGCCGCAGCTGTCGCACGGCCAGGAACTCGAGCACCTGATCCTTGACGTCCTGGAGACCGTAGTGGTCTTCCTCGAGGATCTCCGCCGCGCGCTTCAGATCGAGCGATTCCTCCACGCGCTTGTTCCACGGCAGCTCGGCGACGGTTTCGAGATAGGTCCGAATGACCTGCGCTTCCATCGACTCGCGACCGGCGCGCTCGAGGCGCCCGAGCTCGCGATCGACCTCTTTCCGAGCGGCCTCCGGCAAATCCAGCGCGTCGAGCCGCTTCTTGAGATCATCGTCGTCCGCCGCGTCCTCTTCCTCGCCGAGCTCTTTGCGAATCGCCTTCATTTGCTCACGGAGCAGCATCTCGCGCTGGCGCTCGCCGAGTTCTTCCTGCACCTGCGACTTGATGTCTTCCTGGGCGTCCAGCACCGCGATCTGGCGCTGCACGTGGACGATGACGCGACGCAACCGATCCTCGACCGCGAGCGTCTCGAGCAGCTGCTGACGCTCCGCCGACTGAATGTCGAGATGGCCGGCGACGAGATCGGCGAGGGCGCCCGGATCCGCGACACCCTCGAGCACCTGCTGGACGACTTCCGTCGGGAGGCCCGATTTCTGGCCCAACTCGGCGGCCCGCTCGCGGACCTCGCGATGCAACGCTACGAAGGCCGCGTCCTTCTCATTGAGGGGAGCCAAATCGGGCGTTTCGCGGACCGTCGCCTCGAGGTAGCCATTCCTCTCGCTGTAGTGGACCGACGTCCCACGCGCCTCGCCATGCAGGATCAGCTGGACGCCGCCGAGATTGCGCTGGACCTGGCTGATCCGCGCGATCGTCCCGGTGCTGTAGAGCACGCCGGGGGAGACCTGGTCGATGTTTTCCTTTTGCGCGACCGCGAAGACCTTGCGGTCGGGATTCTTGAGGGCGGCTTCTATGGCGCGCAATGTCGCTGGACGGCCCGCGCCGATGGGCGACGCGACGCCGGGGAACAGCACGGCATCGCGCAGCGGCAGGACGGGCAAAGTCATCCGGTCTGACATGGATTCTCCGATCATGGGTTACAGGGACGAGATTCGCGAGTGTTGAATGCACCGTCCATGCCACGACAAAACACCATAGACGGCAGGTCCGTTCCGCATTACGCCGCCAAAGCGGCGCGTGGCTGCCAACTCGACGCTTGAAGAGTATCTTTTTGGCCTCGAATGGATTGCAAAAACGCATGAACGACCCGCTGGCGCAGCGGCTCAGTCAGGCCCTCGGCTCCTCGTTCACGCTCGAGGGCGAGATCGGGCGAGGCGGCATGGGCGTCGTGTACCATGCCCGCGATGAGCGGCTCAAGCGGAAGGTTGCCGTCAAGGTCCTCCCGCCGGAGCTCGCGTTCCGCGAGGAAATCCGCATCCGGTTTTTGCGGGAAGCCGAAACCGCCGCGCGACTATCACACCCGCACATCGTTCCGATTCACTCCGTCGGCGAAGGGCCCGACGGGCTCGTCTATTTCGTGATGGCCTACGTGGATGGTGAATCGCTCGCGGCGCGCCTCAAACGCCGCGAGCGACTCCCACCTGAAGAGGCCCGCCGCATCATGATGGAAACGGCGGACGCCCTCGGGGCGGGACACGCGCTGGGGATCATCCATCGCGACGTCAAACCCGACAACATCCTGCTCGAGGGAAGCCGCGGCCGGACCGTCCTCACGGACTTCGGGATCGCCAAGGCGTTGACGTCCACGACAGGCCCGGGCACGCTGACGGCCACCGGCGTGGCCATTGGGACTCCGCATTACATGAGCCCCGAGCAGGCGGCGGGCGACCGCGAAATCGACGGGCGCTCCGACATTTACAGCCTCGGAGTCGTCGGTTATCAGATGCTTGCCGGCGAGCTGCCGTTCTCGGCGCCGACCGTACCAGGCATCTTGATGAAGCAGATCACGGAACAGGCGCCGAATCTCCAGGAAAAGACTCCGACCTGTCCGGACGATCTCTCCGCGTGCGTGATGCGCTCGCTCGAGAAAGAGCCCGAGGCACGCTGGCCCACTGCGGACGCGCTGCGCCGGGCGCTCGAATCGCGCAGTGCGCCGCCGTATCGCCCATCGCGGCGCACGAGTGGCCTTGGGGGGGGGGCGCTGGCACGACCCGAGACGCGTCTCGGCGGCGCGCCACTCGCGAGGATGTCGTTCGGCGGGCGGCCCGAACGCCGCCGCGCAACGCGGCCAACCCCCAAGCGCGACCCGAAGAGCGACCTCACCCCCAGTGGTGAGCCGCGCATGGTCGCGAAGTTCAGGGACTCCTTCGTCTCGTGGGCGTCCGTCTGCGGCGGATTAATGCTGATCGATTTGATACAGGGTGGTGGTCTCGGTTGGTCGCTCTTCCCCACGGGTATCTGGGCCGGCTTCGGCCTGCTGCCGCAGTACATGAAGCTTTGGCAGAACGGCTACTCGTGGCGCGACGTCCTCAACCGGCCGGTGGCCCCCGACGCGCAGGAAGCCCTCCTTGGGGGCGGCGCGCGCCGTCAGTTGTCGCCGCCCAAGGCCGATGAGTTCGGGCGCCAGGTCGATACGATCCGGCTCGTCCGCAACGATCGCGAAGCGATTCTCAAGATCATGGAGCGGGTACCGACGTCCGAGCGTAAGCTGCTGCCCGATGTGGTCGTGACTGTCGACGCGCTCCTCAAGCGCGCGGAAGAACTGGCCCGCATGCTCCACGGCATGACCGCCGACGTCGACGATGGCGCGCTGGCTCGAATCGAAGGGCGCATCGAGGCGGTCAAGCACCACGAAGAGGGCGCGGAGCGTGAGCGGCAGCTCAACTTGCTCGAACGACAGCGCCAGGCATTGAGCGACCTCCTGACGCGGCGAAAGAACGTCGAGGAGCAGATCGAATCGTGCGTCCTGGCGATGCAAAACGTCCGGTTCGATCTCCTGCGCCTGCGATCCGCCGGCGTGGCGGCCGTGCTCAGCGATTTGACCCACGCGACGCAGCAAGCGCGGGCGCTCTCGCGGGATGTCGATCACGTCATCGCGGCCGCGGGCGAGATCCGCGATGTGCTCAGCGCCTCTCCCGCACCCGCCTCGCCCCCTCGCGGTCAGCGGCCCCGGTCCTCGCCGTAGAGTCCTGGCCCGCCCGGCACTCCCTGACCAGTGCCGGCCCGTCCGCCCGCTCCAGCGCGAAATCCAACAGCTCGATAAAGCTTGCCGCGGCCGCCTCGCAATCGCCTGCCCGCAATGCGGCGACGGCGGCCAGCTCACGATAGCGCGCCGACCCGGGGCGGCGCCGCGCCGCGTAGCTCAGCAAGCTGTCGGCTAGCGCGGGCCGGGCGTCGAGCGCGATCTGCCCCAGCGACTGGGTGAGAAACTCGCCGGGGAAGGGATGGCGAAACGTGCCTTGCGCCGTACTCAGCGCGCCGCGCGCCTCCGACGCCGCCTCAGTCCAACTCGAACCGCGAACCGCCAACCACGACAGAGCGGCGCGCACCTGCGTGGTGTCGGCACCCGCGGCAAGGGCTTGACGCAGTGTCATGACGGCCCGCGGCTCCTTGCGCGCGGCAGCAAGCAGTCCGTGCATGAGCAGCGCATCCGGGGAGGGCGCCCCTCTGCTCTGAGCCAGCGCGGCACCGAGCAACGAGTCGGCTTGCACGGTGTCCCCCAAGGCCAGTTGAATCCCCGCGCTGCGCACGCTCCACTCGGCCACGGACGGCTGCGCACGGCGGGCTGCATCGAGATACGGGAGCACGCCCGCGTCGCTGCGCCGCGCGGCGAGAATTCGCAACAGCGCGAAGGGGGACGTCCCGCTGTCGCGATTTCCCATCTCCATCAGGGAGTCGAAGACGGCGTAGGCCCGCACCCCGGGATCGAGAAAGCGGCGCGCCGCCTCGAACTCGAGACGCGGGCGATTATCGCTATGGCCGAATGTCGCGCGGGTGACGAGACGCGCCACACCGGAGTCGCCGAGCAGCATGCGCCCAAAGTACTGGTCCGTCGATTCGAGGCTCAGCCATTCTCGGGCGAGCGCATACAAGGCTCCGCCAGGACCGATCAGCTGTGTGAGCCAGGTGCGATCGTATGTCAGCGGTCGGGCGGACGCGAGCACGACGAGGTCCGATGTGCCGCCGAACCACACGTGCACGTGCGGGAATACCTCGCGCAAGCTGCGCACGATGCCGGCGACAACCGGCAGCGGCAGCTGGTAGAGCTGAATCCACTGGCAGAAGACTCCGCCGGCTGTGAGCCGGGCGCTGGCGATCCGGAAAAACTCGGGCGTGTAGAGGGTCGCGATGCCGGCCACCCAGGGATTGGACGGCTCGGACACGATCACGTCATAACGCTGCCGGTCGACCTGTAACGCGCTGCGCGCGTCATCGACGAGCAGCTGGACGCCTGGGCGAGCGAGGACTGAACCATTTACAGCGCGGAACAGGCTGTCCATCGTCACGACGGCGGGCTCGATTTCCACGACTTTGACACGCTGGATGCCGGGGACGGAGGCAAGGACTCGTGCGGTCACCCCCGTCCCATATCCGATCAAGAAGGCGGATCTGGCCGCAGGGCGGGCGACCGCCGGCGCGAGACCGATCATCACCTGCGTATCCATGTCGCCCCGATCGGAGGCATCGACCTTGCCGTTGACGCGCAGGGATCGCCCCGTCTCACCCTCCCACACGCTCACCGTGGCGTTGGGGCCTTCCCGGAAGGCGAGTTGGCGCACGCCGCGGTGTGCGAGAAACCGCTGGCGGGCCGGTTTGTCCATGCGCTGCCGCGCATAGATCGTCGGCCCCAGGTCGATCAGGCGGGTGCTCCACCCAGGCGCAGCGACTGCCGCAACGAGGGCCAGCATCCCAAGTCCCCCGCCGATCAACACGCGCGCCCGGACGCGGCGATCGTCCGTTGATCCCTCCGCGACGCCGCGCGAGGCGAGGAGCGCGAGAGCCAGAGCGGCGATTCCATTCACGACCAATCCGATCCGTAGGGTGGCCTGCGTCCCGAGCACGACGACCAGCACGAAACCCGTGAGGACCGCGCCGAGGATGCTGCCGAGCGTGTTGAGCGCGTAGGCTACGCCGACATCAGCGCCACGCGCGTCGCTACTTCTGGCGGTGAGATCCGTCAGCAGGGGGAACGTCATTCCCATGCCGATCGCCGGGATCAGCACGACCGCGCCGACCGCGACCGCCATGAGGAGGAGACGCGGCACCGCGCTGAGATCGGGAATCTGGAAGATCGCGATGATGTATAAGGGCAATAACCCGAAGAAGACGAACAGCGCGGCCGCGCCTAGCCCCGCGATTCCCTGCGCCAGCGCGGCACTGGCCGCTGTGTCGATGCGCGGCGTGCTGCGCCTGGCAACGATGACGCTACCCAGACCGATGCCCAGCAAAAAGACGAGGAGTATCAGTGTGAACGCGTACGTGGATCCGCCGACGATCATGACCAGCACGCGGGTCCAGGCGATCTCGTCGAGGAGAGAGGCGAACGCGGTCAGCGCCAACAGAACGAGCGCCAGCGTCCGGAGGTGGTCGGCCGTTGGCGGGGCGGGCGGGGCGGGCCGGGTCCCCGAGGCGCTCTCTTGTCTTCCGAACGAGATCGCCGCTGCGCCGATCGCAAGATTGATCGCCGCGGTCGCCCAAAGGGATGCCCGCACGCCGACGAACTCGATCAGGAAAAATCCGGCGAGCGCGGTACCAGTCATCGCACCGAGGGTGTTCAAGCCGTACAGACGGCCAAGTGACGGTTTGAGTAATCCGCGATCCTCGCCCATGAGCGCGCGAGTGAGGACCGGCAGCGTTCCGCCCATGAGCGTGGTAGGGATCATGAGGACCAGCGCGGCCAAGCCAAACCGGAGTGCGACGCTTGCCGCACCGCCTAGCGAGAGCGCTCCCGCCGTACCGATGTAGATCCAGTGCGCGAGGCCGAGCACCAGCGGCGAGATGATCCCGAACGCGCCAATCGCGATTTCGAGCCAGCCATATAGCACGGCCGGCCGCTCCGAGCGGTCCGCAGCACGGCCCAGCCACCACGCGCCGAGGCCGAGGCCGCCCATGTAGGCGGCCACGACCGTCGTCACGGATTGGATGGTAGAGCCGAACGACTGATAGAGAACGCGGACCCAGAGCAGCTCGTAGATGAGCCCGGTGGCGCCCGACAGGAAGAAGAGAACTGTGTAGGCGAGTGCCGGCTTAGAACGCATGCAGCTCGCGTATCGCCTTCGCGAGATCCTCCACCTGTGGCAGGATATGATCCTCGAGGTCGGGGGCGTACCCCACGAACGTATCCATCGACGCAACGCGCCTGACCGGAGCATCGAGCCAGGGGAAGCACTGATCTGCGATGCGCGCGGCAATCTCGGCGCCGTAACCCCAGGAGTACGCGTCTTCGTACGCCACGATCACCTTGTTCGTCTTCTTGATCGAAGCCTCGATCGTCTCCCAGTCGACCGGAGAAAGCGATCGCAGGTCGATGACCTCGACACTGGCGCCCTCTTTCTCTTCAAGCTCCTTGGCCGCGACGAGCGTCCGTTGCACCACGGCGCCGTACGTCACGACGGTGACCGCTGTTCCCTCCCGCACGACCTTCGCCTTGCCGAACGGAATCATGAAGTTCGGGCCGGGATTGGGGGCTTTGTTGTAGGTCTGGCGGTAGAGGTGTTTGTGTTCGAGGAAGAGGACGGGGTCATCGCAACGGATGGCGGTGCGCAGCAGCCCATTGGCGTCCAGCGCCGTCGACGGACAAATGACGCGCAGCCCCGGCACGGCTGTGAAGACCACGGCACCAGTTTGTGAGTGATAGACGGCGCCGCCCTTGAGATAGCCGCCGTATGTCACCCGCACGACGGCGGGCGCGCTGAAGGCGTTGCTCGAGCGCCAGCGCAGGGTCGCCAGTTCGTTGCGGATCTGGTGATAGGCCGGCCAGATGTAGTCGAAGAACTGGATCTCGACGACGGGCTTGAGCCCGCGCGTCGCCAATCCGATCGCACGCCCGACGATATTTGCCTCGGCAAGCGGTGAGTTGTAGACGCGATCGCTGCCGAACTGGCGCTGGAGTCCCCACGTCACTTTGAAGACGCCGCCCTTGCCCTTCACTTCCTTGAGGTATTGCTCGCGACTGACATCTGCCACGTCTTCGCCGAAAACGACGATGCGCGGGTCGCGCGCCATCTCATCCTTCATGCACGCGTTGAGCAGGTCCACCATCGTCGTCGGCTCGCCCGTGAAGTGCGGGTCGTCCTCGGTGTCGAATTGCTCCGAGGCGGGATCGACATCGGGCGAGTAGACCCAGAGGAGCGCGGATTCCGCCTTGGGCTGCGGCGAGGCGAGCGCCATGTCGGCGGCCACCTGGATCTCCTCTTCGACTTGCGCCTTGATCGCCTCGATCTCCGATTCCGTAGCCACGCCGTCGGCCAGCAGACGCTTGGGGAACGTCGCCACGGGATCGCGTTTGGCCTCCTCTTCACGCTCGCGCGGTGGCTTGTACAGGATCTCGTCGTCGGACAGGGAGTGAGAATAGGGCCGGGTGACATGGGCGTGGACGAGGGCAGGTCCCTTCCGCTGCCGGCACCAGTCGACCGACCGGGTCAGCGCCTCGTACGACGCGATCGGGTCACAGCCGTCGACCTCAGCGATGTGCAGGTTGGGGAAATTGCTCACCAACTTGGAGACCGATCCACCGGCGGTCTGCACTTCGATTGGGACGGAAATGGCGTACTTGTTGTCTTCGATGAGGAACAGCACCGGCAGCTTGAGGTTGCTGGCCGTGTTCAGCGCTTCCCACCACTCACCTTCACTCGTGGTCCCATCGCCGGCGGAGCAGTAGACGACCTCATCGCCGTGGATCGGCTTCTCCTTCAGGTCGTCGATTCTGCTGTAGCGCAGCCACGCTTCGGCGCATCCGACCGCCTGGAGAAACTGCGTGCCGGTCGGGCTCGATTGGCTGACGATGTTGAGCTGCTTGTGTCCCCAGTGCGACGGCATCTGCCGCCCGCCGGAATTGGGATCGTCCGCCGCACCGACCGCGGAGAGAAACATCTCGGTCGGCGTCATGCCGAGGGTCAGGCAGAGCGCGCGGTCGCGATAATATGGATAGAACCAGTCGTAGCTCGGCCGCAGCGCCTTCCCGGCAGCGACGAGAACCCCTTCATGCCCAGCTCCCGAAATCTGGAAAAAGATCTTGTTTTGACGCTTGAGCTGGATTTCCCGGTCGTCGATGCGCCGTGACAGGAGCATCAGCCGGTACATGTCGAGCAGGTCGCTTTTGGAGAGCGAGCGCTTGGCTTGGGGAGCGGCGGTGCGGGACCGTGTCGCCATATTGCCCAAAAATAGCCTGTTCTCTTACTTCAAGACATGGACGAGGCCGCGAAGAAGGCAATCCTCCGGCACTTCCCCTACGGCTTGTATGTCGTGACCGTCGCGCACGACGGTGAAGACCACGGCATGACGGCCAACTGGATCACACAGGCGGCGTTCGAGCCGCCTATGGTCGTGGTCGCCATCGAGAATACCTCAAAGACGATCGCCATGGTCCGCGACTCGCACCACTTTGCGATCAACCTGTTACTAACCGGCCAGCGCGACCTCGCCGGCAAGTTGGGACGCAATTCCGACCAGGCGCCGCAGAAGCTCAAAGGACTCAAGACAAAACCGGCGCCCGTGTCGGGAGTGCCGGTATTGGTGGACAGCCTGGGATGGGTCGAGTGCCGCGTGGTTGCGACGCTCCCGGCGGGGGATCACACGCTCGTCCTCGGCGAGGTGGTCGGCGCCGGGGTGGAGCATGAGGGCGAACCGCTCACGTTGGCGGAGGCCGGCTTTAAGTACTCGGGCTAGGCTCGTCCCGTCTACGGTTTCTGGTAGACCACTCTCCCACCGACGATCGTGTAGCGCGGCTTGATCGTGCCAAGCGATTCGGGCGCTACGGCAAACGGATCGCGATCGAGTACCACAACGTCCGCAAATCGCCCCGCTGCCAGCGTGCCCCACTTCTGCTCGTTGAACGTGGCCCACGCATTGCCGTAGGTATACGCGCGCAACGCCTCGCCCACCGTGATCTTCTGGTCGGGGACCCACCCATTCGGGTTCTTGCCATCGAGGGTACGGCGGGTGACCGCGGCATACACACCGAGCATCGGATCGAGCGGGGCAACGGTCCAGTCCGACCCGAACGCGAGCGGTGCGTCGGTGTCGAGCAGCGTGCGGAAGGCGTAGGTCGTTTTGATGCGCACCGGGCCGATCCGTTTTTCGACCCAGCGGCCGTCGTCGATCGCGTGGAAGGGCTGCATCGACGGCACGACGCGACGGGCGCCGAACAGCGGAATCTCTTGCGGGCGCAAATGCTGTGCGTGCTCGACGCGCAGCCGGCGATCGCGCGCGCCATGCGCGTGAGCGACGCTGTCGTAGATCGCCAGCAAGATCGCATTGGCGCGATCGCCGATCGCATGGACCGCGACTTGCAAGCCGGCGGAGTCCGCGGCGCCGACCCAGGCGCGCATGTTCGATTCCGGTTGACGCATCAGTCCACTGTATCCCGCTGAATCCGAGAACGAGTCGAAGAAAAAAGCCGTCCGCGAGCCGGCTGAGCCGTCCATGTAGCCTTTGACCCCGCCGATGCGCACCCAATCATCACCAGCGCCGTGCGCTCGCACGCTATCCGCCACGGTGCGCCAGTCGGCGATCGGCAGATAGAGCGAGACGCGGACCGTCATCCGGCCGGCGCGCTCCATGCGCTTGTAGGCGGCGAGATTCGCCCAGGACGCCGACATGTTCCCGGTCGCAGTGACGCCGAGCGATGCGGCATGCGCCAGCGCGCGCGCCACCGCGGAATCTTGTTGCTCGGCGGAGGGTGCGGGGATGGCCGCTTCGATCAGGTCCTCGGCGTTGTCTTTGAAAATGCCGATCGGTTCACCGCGAGCGTCGCGGGGGATTTCTCCGCCGACCGGGTCGCGCGTAGCACTCGTGATCTTCGCCGCGCGCATCGCGGCGGCATTGGCCAGCGCCATGTGTCCGTCGAGGCGGGACACGAACACGGGATTATTTGGCGTGACCGAATCGATCCACTCGTGATGCGGCAAAGGAGCACCCTGCCACAGGGTATGATCCCAATCGCCACCGAGGATCCACTCGCCAGGCTTCGCGTGCGACGCATACTCCTTCAGCCGGCGCACGAACTCCTGTGGCGTCGCAGCGTCCCGCAGGTTGACGGACGCAAGCTGGAAGCCGCCGTCGACGAAATGCGTGTGACCATCGGCGAAGCCGGGCATGATGAGGCCGCCATGCGCCTGCAGGACCTGAGTCCTGGACCCCACGTAACGCGCAATCTGGGCGGAGTCACCGATTGCGAGAATCCTGCCGCCGGCAATCGCGACAACCCCCGGCTGCCCGCGTCCAGTCGAGAGGCCGGTCCAGACCGGACCGCCCTCGATCACGATGTCCGCCTTGGAACCGCAGGCGGCGAGAAGCATCAGTGTGATTACGCCCCACGCACGACGCACAACGCACCTCCTAACGGAGCTTGGCGATTCGGCGAATGGTATCGATCGCGGCGATCGGACTGCTTCCCGCGTCGGACGGTGGCTTCGGTTTCGCGGGCGCGGTCAGCCCGTCGCGGATATCGAGGAGGACTTCGAGCAGCAATTGTTCGCGCTGGTAGGCGGCATCGAGATCGGCCATGCGGCGTTCGTCCTTCGCCGCCTTCGCGCGTTCATAAGCCTCGCGGTACACCGAATCGAGGTTATCGAGGATTTGCTGCCGGTGCCGTGGACTCACGGGAGAAAAGCTACAACTGCGACGGAAGGACGGAAGGATGGAAGGACGGAAGGGAGTCGAAACCTACGCGCTCCTCAGGCTCGGTCGAGAACGGGCATTCTTGTTGAGCGCCGCGTAGAGACCCCAGGTCAGCTTTCCCACTCTCACGCGAAGTACATCAAGCCGCTCATAATCGGCCGTCTCAAGCAGACCGACGTCTCTCGCGAAGCGAAGCGCATATGAGACTTCGGCAAACGAGCCCAGCGCGATGTCGAGAAACCGGCGAAACTCGGCACTCCCCCTTTTGCATGCTCCTTCCGCAATGTTGGCAGGTACCGAGAACGCAGCACGTCGTATTTGCGAGGTTATGCCGTAAAGCTCGTATTTGGGGAACGATTTGGTAACGGTGTAGATCGCCACCAGAACATCGCACGTAGGGCGCGGATTACGCGTTCGTACCTTCCGTCCTTCCGTCCTTCCGTCCTTCCGTCGATTTGTTAGCATTCCCGCATGACACTCAAAGGCAAACGCGTTCTCCTCTTCGCAGCTCCGCTCTACGAGGATCTCGAACTGTGGTACCCGAAGATTCGCCTCGAAGAGGAAGGAGCCAGCACCACGGTCGCCGGAATGGGCGAGAAAACCTATCCTGGGAAACGCGGCTATCCGGTCACAGTCGACACGAACGTCGATCAGGTCGAGGCGTCCGATTTCCATGCGCTCGTGATTCCAGGCGGCTTTGCGCCCGATCAGCTGCGGCGCTCCGATAAGGTTCTGCAGCTGACCCGCGAGATCTACCAGGCGGGCAAGCCGGTGGCCTTCATCTGCCACGCCGGGTGGGTGCCCATCTCCGCGAAAATCCTCAAGGGCAAACGCGCGACCAGCGTGCGCGCGATCAAGGACGACATGGAGAATGCCGGGGTCGTCTGGGAGGACAGCGCGGTGGTCGTCGATGGCAATCTCATCTCCTCCCGCACGCCCGCCGACCTGCCGCAGTTCTGCAAAGCCCTCATCGCCGCGCTACGGCAAGGGCCGCAAGACTAGACCGCTTGGCACCTTCGGAATAAAGTAGGTGGACTTCGGCGGCATCACATCGCCGGCATCGGCCACGGCAAACACCTGTTCCACCTTGGTGGGATTGAGCAGCACCGCCACGGCCGCACCGCCGTGCTGGACCATCCCGAGTGCCTCGTTACCGTCAGGAACAAAGCGGACGACGGGCGTCGACGTTCCCGCGGCCAGAACCTCCTTCACCACCAGGGATTCGATCCGCGCGACATCGAGATCGCGAACCGCGGCGCTGTGCGCCAGGCTCGGCAGCCGATCAGGGAGTGCACCCGCCTTGAAGAGCAGCGCCAGGATCCGCGAGCGGTCCGCGACGAGACAGGCCGTGCCATCACGGCCCAGGGCGGCGAGTACCGCCAACGGGTCGCGGCCCGCGGCGACCGGCTGCACGTCGAACCAGTCACGCCAGCGCGGCAACAGGCGCTCCACCTCGCG